>Ga0070730_10005801_pt1 | contig 10602 bp, 7 predicted proteins | sample Coa_R1_3_FD_66447 | JGI IMG/M metagenome (GOLD analysis project Ga0070730, IMG submission 66447) | Surface soil microbial communities from Centralia Pennsylvania, which are recovering from an underground coalmine fire - Coalmine... | ecosystem: Environmental > Terrestrial > Soil > Unclassified ... | reverse complement strand
TGCATGGAATAGGTATCCATCATCCACGCCATCACCTGAGAGTTGGTATTGACATCTGGTGCGGGAATGTCACTATGAGGACCAATAATAATGGATATTTCAGTCGTATAACGACGGGTCAGGCGTTCTAACTCGGCCGGGGTCATCGTCTTGGGATCGCAGATGACTCCGCCCTTGGCTCCGCCATACGGAATCCCTACCACCGCGCACTTCCAGGTCATCCACATGGCCAGTGCCTTGACTTCATCCAGGGTTACCTCAGGGCTATAGCGAATACCACCCTTGGCGGGACCCCTGTTCACATTGTGCTGCACACGATAGCCAGTAAACGTTTTGATGCGCCCACTATCGAGGCGCACCGGAAAATTGACAGCTAGTTCGCGTTTGGGCAGGCGCAAAATCTCGCGCATATCTTCTGAGAGTTTCAGCTTTTCAGCAGCTAAATCGAACTGCTGAACGGCCATAAGGTAGGGATTAAACGTGTTCACATCGTTGTGCATGCGTTTCACCTCTTTGGCAGGTCACACCTCGTCGTGCAGGACCTGCAATGTGTTGTGTTGACGTCGAGGTCCAGGCTGTTATGCCTGGGTCTCGTCTAATTTCTTTCGCAATAGCGTTTGTACCATCTCAGGTATGGCCTGACCACGGGTCCGCCCCATTACCTGACCAACCAGGGACTGCAAGGCATTGGTCTTGCCACCCCGATAATCATTGACCGCCTTGGAATTTTTGGCAATCACCTCCTCGATAATCGGCAGCAATATGCTCTCATCCGTGATGGGGGGCTTGATCCCCTTCTTCTCGACGATCGTCTCGGGCAGTTCGCCCGAGGAAAAGGCCTCGTCGAGCACCTCTTTCGCTTGCTTGCCAGTAATGCGCTGTTTATCCAGTAGATCCAGCAAGTTCACTAAGGCGGCTGGTGAGAGCGGACAACTTTCTATCGTAGTGGTGTTTGCGTTGAGCAGGCGCACGACTTCACTGAGCAACCAGTTGCTAGCGACCCTGGCTCTGGCCTGCAGGTCTTTGGCATGTGAAGCCGCCATGACTTGCTCAAAGTAATCACCGAGGGCTTTATCTTCGGTCAATACATTAGCATCTTGCGCTGAGAGTCCATACTGCGATTGATAGCGGGCGCGGCGGGCATCGGGCAGTTCTGGCAATCCCGCGCGAATCTCGTCTACTTGCTCGCGGCTGATGAGCAGGGGTGGCAGGTCTGGCTCCGGGAAGTAGCGATAATCATCGGCCTCCTCCTTAGAGCGTTGCGAGACGGTAATGCCCTTTGTCTCAACCCAGCCGCGCGTCTCTTGCCGGATGCGACCACCCTCACGGATCGTCGCAATTTGCCGACGCGCCTCATACTCAAGGGCTCGTTCAACCGAGCGAAAACTATTCATATTTTTAATCTCGGTCTTCACACCTAATTGCTGTTGCCCGCGCGGGCGCACCGAGATATTGGCATCGCAGCGCAGGCTCCCCTCTTCCATACGGCCAGAGGAGACACCAAGATAGACCAGAATCTCACGCAATTTTTGCATATAGAGTCTCGCCTCTTCGGGGCTGCGCATATCTGGCTCGCTCACAATTTCCATCAAGGGTGTACCTGCACGATTGACATCAATCAGGCTATAACCATCATGGTGTGTCATGCGTGCGGTATCCTCCTCCAGATGGACGCGCGTAATCCCAATACGACGCGTCTCTCCATGCAGGTCAATGGTGAGATACCCATGATTGCTGAGAGGAATATCATATTGTGAGATTTGATATCCCTTCATCAGATCGGGATAGGGATAGCTTTTGCGATCAAACTTGGAGTATTCAGGAATAGAGCAATTGAGTGCCAGCGCCGTCATAATAGTATAGGTAACGGCCTGCTCGTTAATGACCGGCATAACGCCCGGCATCCCCATACAAACAGGACAAACATAGGTATTTGGCGCGGCATTAGCGTAACCGGTGCTACACGAGCAAAACATCTTACTTTTCGTGAGCAGTTGCGAGTGCACCTCAAGGCCAATCACAACCTCAAATTCGGTATCAATGAGCGTGTCAGCAGTTGTTGTCATAGTTTCCGTCTCACCTTTTATATCATGCATACAATGGATGCGAATTATCGCCGATTGTATCTTAAGTCTAGCCTTTTGTGAAGCAGTCGTCAAGGATATTCTCGTAGAGTCGCTCCACGTAAAGGGGCCTGCGCCGGGGATGAGCTATTGATAAACTCAAGAAGCAGAGAAAAACCCTCTTGCCTATCCGAAACGAACATGCTATCCTATACTGTACCATAATCAGGAGTGCGGTGGAGTGGGAAGGCAGACGGTAACAAGGGAATTCCGTGTTTTTAACACGTGCAGAATACGAAGAAATAAGGTATACTATCCGCAACAATAGTAGCACCTTTGGCTACATGAGAGATTCAGACCGTGCGGGTAGCGGCGCGAAACGAGCGGGCAGGAGAAGAACCATATTATGTCCCTGATAAACATGGCGAAACGTGAGATAAATTGTAAGATTGTCTACTATGGGATCGGTCTTTGTGGCAAGACCACCAACCTTCATTACATACACCAGGCAGTAAACCCACAAGATGTAGGAGACATGGTTTCGATCGATACCGAGACCGAGCGTACGTTATACTTCGACCTGCTGCCGCTTGAGTTGGGGAAGGTACATGGATTTCAGATCCGTTTCCAATTATACACTGTGCCAGGCCAGATCCTCTATCAGCAGACCCGTATCTCAGTGCTCAAAGGGGCCGACTGCGTGATCTTTGTCGCGGACTCCCAGGCCAGTAAACTCCAGGAAAATATTGAGTGCTGGAACGAGCTACAGGAGCAACTGCGGCGTATGAATAAGGATGTCGCGGAGTTTCCTCTGGTCATGCAATGGAACAAGCGCGACCTGCAAGATGTGCTGCCGGTCTCGGTGCTGGAAAAGTATCTCAACCCCTATCGCGTACCTAGCTATGAAGGGGTGGCCGTAACAGGCAAAGGCGTGATTGAGTGTTTACGGGTCGGCATCAACTCAACCTTGCGTCGTCTGGAGCGCATTTAAAGTCTTACAAAAAATAAGGGAACAAGAAGCGAGCAAAAAATCGATTTTTTGCTCGCTTCTTGTTCCCTTATTTTTTGTAAGACACCTATACTATGATCTAAGCAGAAATAGCGGCATAACAGGAACAGGCTCCAGGGAAAACAAGAAAAGAGGGAAAGAAGAGAGCATAAAAGCATTAAAATCAGCAAAGTCGGCTGAAGCTTATGGACTCCATTGGCAATAGTGTGTATAATGGTGCAACAATCATAGGATATCACATCGCCCCTTTTCTCAAAGAGGGGGGATTTTCATCAGAATGTTGGAAGTATACAAGCAAGAGGTGTGGGCAGTGTTGCAGTGGGCCTGACGCTGTCCGCGCTTCAACGAAGGGATTACATGGAAACGATACGTGTCATCATTATCGATGAGCAGCCTCTATTCCGCGCGGGCATTCGTGCGACCCTGGAAGGGATGGGAGACTGCGTAATTGTTGGTGAGTCGACAGATGCAGCCGATGTGCTCGAAATGGCTCGTACGAGCAAACCCGATGTAGCCCTAATCGATGCCGGTCTCACTGCCTCTGATCCACTAGAGATCGCTCGCCAGACGCGCACCATTGCTCCTCATATGGCCATCATCATCCTCACCCCATCGGAAGACGAAGAACGTCTCTTTCAATCCATTAAGGTGGGGGCAGCAGCCTACTACACACGCAATATCACACCTGAAGAATTGACGGAAGCTGTGCGCAAGGTAAGCCAAGGAGAATATTTGATTAACGATGATGTGCTTTCCAAACCGCAACTGGCGAGCAGAGTACTCAAGTCATTCCGCGAATTGACCGTTGAAGAAGAAGAGGGAGGAACCAAGGATCTCTATTCACCCCTCTCAAGTCGTGAAGTGGAAATCCTGGATTATATTGCGCGCGGAAATAGCAATAAAGAAATTGCCAAATCACTCAAAATCAGCGACCAGACCGTGAAAAATCACATTACCTCCATTCTCAAGAAGCTCTCGGTCAACGACCGTACAGCTGCTGTCGTGCACGCACTGCGCCATGGCTGGATCAAAATGCACGATAGTTAGGCCATTAGCTATACTATAAATAGTACCAAACAGCTGACGAGAAGAAAGGAAATCTGAGTCTGTGAAAGTCTATGGTCGTATCACGATCTTTCCCATCATGCCCGCTCGTATTAACCGTCTCTATGAGCTGGCATATAATTTGTGGTGGAGCTGGCACCCAGAAGCACGGGCCCTCTACAGCACGCTCGATCCAGATTTGTGGGAACAGGTAGGTCACAATCCCGTTCGCTTTTTGAGCGAGGTAGACCCCCAGCGGCTCGAACAGGCTGCGGAGAATGGTGGCTATTTACAACAATATGATAGCGTGATCAGGGACTTCGATCACTATATGCACCCCCGTCCAGACGAGACCTGGTTCTCACGCACCTATCCAGAACTGGCTGATAAAACGATCGCTTACTTCTCAGCGGAGTTTGGATTACACGAGTCTCTCCCTATCTATTCCGGTGGTTTAGGTATTCTCTCGGGCGACCATTGTAAAGAGGCGAGCGATCTGGGTCTGCCTTTTGTCGGGGTGGGCTTCCTCTATCCTCAGGGCTATTTTAGTCAGCATGTCACCCGCGATGGTGTGCAGGAAGCCTCCTATGAAAAGCTACACTTTGCCGAGTCACCCGCCGTACCCGCGATCGGTCCCGATGGCAACGAGGTCGTTATCAGCGTTGATCTCCCAGGCAGACGCATCTACGCCAAAGTCTGGAAGCTGATGGTTGGGCGCGTGCCACTCTACCTGATGGATACAGATGTGGCTCCTAATGCTCCGTCAGATCGTGAACTTTCAGCGCGTCTATACGGAGGAGATCGCGAGATCCGCATCTCGCAGGAGGTTGTACTGGGGATTGGGGGTGTGCGTGCCTTACGGGCTCTAGGCATCGCGCCAGCCGCCTGGCATATCAACGAAGGTCATGCCGCCTTTCTGAGCCTGGAGCGCTGTCGAGAGCTGGTAGCCAGTGGGCTGAGCTTCAACGAGGCGCGCGAGGTGGTCACAGCGAACTCTCTTTTCACCACGCATACGCCAGTACCTGCTGGCAATGATACCTTCGACTACGATCTCGTGGATCGCTATTTCGGCTCGTACTGGGGACAACTCGGCTTGAACCGGGATCAGTTTATGGATGTGGCCCGCGAGGATCATGGTTGGGGCTCTACCTATGGAATGACCGTGCTCGCCCTGAAGCTCACAGGCCAGCATAACGGCGTGAGCGCACTGCATGGGGCCGTTTCGCGCAAGATGTGGCAATTCCTCTGGCCTGGCCTCGATGTTGACGAGGTTCCCATCGGGCATGTCACCAATGGAGTACACACCTTTTCCTGGATCGCGCCCGAAGTTAATCAACTTTTTGGACGCTACCTCGACAAGGATTGGGGTGCGTATGTTGATGAGCAGGAGTTCTGGGACCAGCACATCCATAACCTTCCTGACGAGGAGTTATGGGATATCCATCACCGGCGCAAAGAGGCCCTGGCCACCTATGCTCATCATAGCCTGAAGAAGCAATACCTGCGACTGGGCGAGGGCTCCCTACAAATCGCCGAGCTTGATCACCTGGTTGATCCCAATGCGCTGATCTTCGGTTTCGCACGCCGCTTTGCCACCTATAAACGCGCAACTCTGCTCTTCCGCGACATCAACCGCCTGCGCCGCCTGTTGAACGATCCGGCGCGTCCAGTCCAGATTGTCTTCGCGGGCAAGGCACATCCCGCCGACGAACCGGGCAAGGCGCTGATTGAGCAGATTTATCGGGCCTCGCGCAGCAACGAGTTGCGAGGAAAAATTATCTTCCTGGAGAACTATGATATCGACATGGCTCGCTACCTCGTCTCCGGCACAGATCTCTGGCTCAATAATCCGATCCGCCCTTACGAGGCCAGCGGCACCAGTGGTCAGAAGGCTGCGCTCAACGGGCAGCCCAATTGCAGTATCCTGGACGGCTGGTGGGCCGAGGGCTACAACGGCAAAAACGGCTGGGCCATTGGTGAGGAGCGTGAATACCACGATCAAAATATCCAGGCCGAGGCCGATAGCCTTTCGTTGTACCGTTTGCTTGAGGAAGAGATTGTCCCCAGCTTCTTTGAACGAGGAGCCGATGGGGTTCCGCATCGCTGGACAGCAACAATGAAAGAGGCTATTCGCACCTGCACCCCTCAGTTCAGTATGCGTCGCATGGTAAAGGAATATACCACCCGTTATTACGTTCCTGAGATCGAGCAGAGCCTGCGAGTTGGGCAGGATAACTACGCGCAGATGCGAGACCTGGCAGCCTGGAAAGAGCATATCCGACAGGGTTGGGACCGTCTGGAACTCTACGTCGATGGGCGTCGCGACGGCCAGTTGAGTCTGGGCGAGGGCATCGATGTGCATGCCTGGCTGCGTATGGATAGTCTGCGTCCCGAAGATGTTAACGTTGAGCTGGTCTACGGGGAGATCCGGGAGGAGCAGGCAGTGCCGCAACATACTCTGCCTATGACCTTCAGCAAGCGTGAACTCGACGGTTCCTACCGCTACGATTTGCGCCTGCAACCATCAGAGAGCGGCAGCATCGCCTACAACGTGCGCGTGGTACCCACCCATCCCGCTCTAAGAGAGAAATACGAAATGGGCCTGATCCGCTGGGCCTGAACACCCAGGTAGACCCACCATCATGGGTAATTCTTTGTTGAGCCTTGACAGCCTATAAAAAGTTGGCTATCGTAATAAATACATACACCGAAGGATAGCTAGGGTTCCGCTGATCTTTTTCAGGCCTGGACCGAGCGCTATAGAAAGCTGCAAGTGCAGCAGGCACCTCACGGAACAAAACGCCAGAGGGGATAGGTTGATGATTTTCAACGTGTCCCCTTTTCGTTTAACCGGAGGTGTTTTCTTGAGGAAACAGACGCTACTTCATGTCCAGGCTGTGCTCCAGGCTCTGCTGGTGACCTTCTTATGGTCAACCTCGTGGGTGCTCATCAAAATTGGGCTACATCACATTCCATCTTTGATATTTGCGGGTCTCCGCTATGCGCTGGCCGTCCTCTGTCTCCTTCCCCTGGTCGTACAGCCTATGCATCTGAGAGCAGTGCGGAAATTGTCGAAGAGTAAATGGCAACAACTGATACTGCTCGGTGTGCTGCTCTACGCTATCACGCAGGGTGGGCAATTTCTCAGCCTCTCCGCTTTGCCCGCCATTTCTGTGAGCCTGCTGCTCAATTGTACCCCTCTACTAGTTGCTCTGTTAGGGGGCATCATCCTGGCGGAGCGCCCCACATGGTTGCAATGGGCAGGCATTGGCTGCTATCTCCTCGGGATCATGGCCTATTTCTGGCCCATCTCATTCTCAGCGGGCCAGGCTCCTGGTTTTATTGCAGTCGCTGTCACGGTCCTGGGAAATGCAGGCTCTGCTCTGTTGGGAAGATCGATCAATAAAGCACACGATCTCCATCCTCTAGTGATTACTGTAGTCTCGATGGGGATCGGCGCCCTATTGCTGCTGGTCGTTGGGGTGTACTTTCAAGGGCTTCCACACCTCTCACTTTTGGATGTCGCGCTCATCCTCTGGCTGGCGGGAGTGAATACTGCCTTCGCCTTTACCTTGTGGAATCACACCTTGCGCACCCTTTCCGCAACCGAGTCGAGCGTGCTCAATAATAGCATGCTCATCTTCATCGCAGTACTCGCCTGGGTATTCCTGGGGGAACATCCCAGCTGGCAAGCGTGTGTGGGATTAGGACTGGCGGCAACAGGGGTACTGACTGTGCAGATTTTCAAACGTGTTTAATCAGAGGAATAGAGCCCTTATCCAAATATGTTAGAGCAATAAAGGGAGGAAATTGTTATGGCTACCCAAATAACTCCACGTCGTTTGCTTGAATATTTCATCCAGCTCATACATCCTGAAAAGACCCTGACCTTATTTCCTGGGATAAGTGATGCTCTGATTGCAACTATGCTAGGGACAGATGAAGCAACATATCATGCAATCCGGGAAAGCTTTCAGGCCAACATTCATCAGGCGGCCCAGGAACTACTCGCTGATCCAGAATTTGCAGAGATGGTGGATCGCATCCCCTTTGCTGCAGGCTCGAAGGTGGTCGGCTTTGGCTCCAGCTCAACTGACGATTTGCAGTCCTGGTTCGAGATTCTATATGCTGTCTTCGAGCTGCGTCGCCCCCAGGATGGCATTCGCTTTGTCAACGCTGGCGTAAGCGGCGATACCACGACTCACGAGATGGCCCGCTTTCTCAGTGTCGTCAATGAGCAGCCCGATTGGATTATCTGCTATATCAGTTCCAATGATGGCCGTCGTCACGGCATCTCACCGACAAAGCCTCTGGTCAGTCCTGAAGAGACGGAAAAGAATCTGGTCATGCTGCGCCACTTCGCCGCCAGCCAGACAAAGGCAAAGTGGATATGGATGACTCCCACCTCACTCATTGAGGAAAGGATTGCTGCATTCCCACCGTTTGCGTTAGGGCAGACAATGTTCTATAACGAAGATTCTGCGCGCATTGCTGAGATCGTGCTCAAGCAGCCCGACCCGGTTGTGAACCTGTGGGAGCTTTTCGGACATCCCACTGATCCCGAGTTGGTCTCCTGGGATGGGCTTCATCCCAGCCTTAAGGGCTATACACGTATCCTTCAGGCCCTGGTTTCGGACCTGGTGAAGAGCTTCTCATAAACACTATTCCTAATTACAGAAGAGGTCCTCTCAATCGTCGTTGAGAGGACCTCTTCTGTAAGAGCCATTATTGATATCTATTGCGCCAGATTGTTTCCGTCCTGAGTTGAGCCTCAATTTAAGCAGTAGCAGGCTTGACGTGGCGGTACGTAAAAATGTGATGGAAAGTGAAATTATAGAACAGGACGAGAATCAGGGCAACGCACTGAGAAAGGAAAGCATCAACACGCAACAGATGAGTCAGGCCAAACTGGATCAGGAAGGTGAGCACACTCCCACCGATCGAGGTAACATGGAACCGCGAACAGCGGGCGGACCATGAGCGGCCGTGACCAGAAAGATGGCGGAAAGTGAAAAAATCATTGGGAATAAAATTGGCCATAATCGAGATTTCGGCGGCCAGAACAGAGGCGAGGACATTGCGCACCAGATCATGATTAGCTGGCCAGCCGATCACATAATATACCAGCCGGAACACTGCCAGATTGACAAGGGCCGCAAAACCACCAATAAAGGCGAACATAAAGAAGCGTTGGCAGAGACCCGCACGCCCACCAGTAAGAGCATCAACGATATCCAGGGCGCTATTGACGAAGGCAAATGGAGTCGAGCGATAGCTTGGTAGAGAGGGCGCAAGTTGTGTGACTTGCATATCTGACGATTTCGAGACATCCTCCGAATTACGTTCCAACAAAGACTGTTCCATTTATTCTCCCACAAATTCAAAGTATACAATGACCTGTTTGTTAGCACGGGCAATTGACGTAAGAGGTAACATCCTCATAGGCTGGCTCAAATATTCCGACCCACCGTATATGAGCTAGAACGTCTTGCAACTTGCCCAGGTAACAAACAAGCCTTCTGTGGGAGGGTGGTACTGTTCCCCGGAGAAAAGAGGGCTGCTGGTTCCTCAAGACCCGGCAGACAGATGCTGAGAATGAGATGCTTGATTTTTCACCGCTCATTGGTTACGCTTAAGCTGAATCGAAGACCATGTCCTTCAGCAAGTCTCCAAAGGAGAAGACAATGACTATCACCCAGGCCGGTCCATCTATAGCATCCACTGAGCAGGACGAGCGGCGTTGGAGCTACACCAGCGGCACCAGTGATACTCCACTGCTGGGCCTTACCATCGGCGATATGTTCGATCAAACCGTGGAAAAGTATCCCGACCATCCAGCTTTGATCGCACGCCAGCAAGGTATTCGTCTGACATACCATGAACTGCAGGTCCAGGTCAATCAATGTGCGAAAGGACTCATGCAACTGGGCTTCCAGAAAGGACAGCGTATCGGCATCTGGTCGCCTAATCGTGCTGAATGGTGCATCACCCAGTTCGCCACCAGTAAAATCGGTGTGATTCTGGTCAACATCAACCCGTCTTATCGTCTGCACGAACTGGAATACGCGCTCAAGCAGTCGGGGTGTAGCGGCCTTGTCATCGCCTCCCAATTCAAAACATCCAACTATACCGAGATGCTCTACGCTCTGGCCCCAGAACTCAACGACTGTGAGCCAGGTCAACTCAAATCAGTGAAGTTACCCGACCTGACAACAGTCATCCGCCTCGGTCCGGAGCAGATGCCGGGTATGTTTACCTGGAACGACCTGTTAGGGCAAGGCGTATCTATCAGCGAAGATCAGCTTCGCGCCACCCAACATGAGCAAGAGTTTGATGACCCCATTAACATTCAATATACAAGTGGGACCACCGGGTTTCCTAAAGGGGCCACTCTCAGTCACCATAATATCCTGAACAACGGCTATTTCGTAGCTCGGCTACAAAACTTTACGCACCAGGACAAATTGTGCATTCCAGTCCCCCTCT
>Ga0070730_10005800_pt1 | contig 10604 bp, 5 predicted proteins | sample Coa_R1_3_FD_66447 | JGI IMG/M metagenome (GOLD analysis project Ga0070730, IMG submission 66447) | Surface soil microbial communities from Centralia Pennsylvania, which are recovering from an underground coalmine fire - Coalmine... | ecosystem: Environmental > Terrestrial > Soil > Unclassified ... | reverse complement strand
AGGTGGAACTTTCTGGCGTGAGGGAAAACAGGCCCTCATGATCCTTTGCCAGGAAGCCCATGCCCACCAGGGCGTTCATCACCGCAGTCAATCCGCGCTCCGAAGCGCCGGTCTCTTTCTGCACTTGCGTGATCGTTTTTGGTCCGGCATCCAGAACATCGAAAACACGATGGCGAATGGCCGCTTCCAGAACCAGCGGCGGAACATATCCCCAGGCGAACTGCATGATGCGTTCTGGCGTTACCGGAGCCGATGTGGTCATACTTTTCTCCCAGTTGGATTCGTGAGGTTATTTTGCGTTGTCCGAAGCAGCGAGCGACGAGATAAGCTTGTCCGCCTCCTGGCTGGAAGCGTCGATACTCTGTATGAGGCCGGCTACATCGCTCTGCAAAACTGCCGAAGTGTTTTTCAAGGAGCCAATCGCGCGTGAATTGAGATTGTGCTTCAAAAACAACACCTGGTCTTGAAAGGCCTTCAAGACGGGGGCAATCTGGTCCTCCGTACGCTGCATAGCCCGCATATAAGTCGCCTGCCGTGCTTTCGCATTGCGCAGCATAACGAGATCCTGCGACTTCAGCTTGGCATTATCCATGGAGTTGATCTCGCCCTGCCACTCCTTGAACAAATCGTTGCTCACCTGGTCGATGGACTGGATTTTGTCGTGCAGCTTACCTGCCTGCGATGCAGCACTCTCGTAGTCTGAGTTAAGGCGCTTGTAAGACTTCTCCAGGGACCCGCCTTGAAAACCAGTAAGCGCCTGGAAAGACTCCATCGTCGTTTGCAGTTGCTTCTTGGTTTGGTCCTGGTCCTTCTTGGCATCTTTAATACGCGACACCAGGATGTCGCGCTTCTCCTTGCCCAGGGTGCGCATGGTCTTGTAATAGGTCGACTTGCAGCCGCTGAGCAGGAGGGTGAGAACGAGAGGAACAAGAACGGTTCGCCGCAACAAGACTTCTCCCCTTTTGACCTCGAGCGCAGAATATTCCTTCTTCGCTCGATAAGTGATTTTCCTATTTTGCTTTGAATGCCGCGCAAATACGAATTCCGGCCCTTTAGAGCGCCGCGTATTCCTTCCTGGCCGCTTGCAGCATGGCCAGATCCGCATCCGCGTTCTTCCAGGTGGTAAAGAATGCTTCGTATGCTTTCTTCGCGCCTGCCTTGTCGCCACCCATCGCATAGGCTCGCGCCAAACCCAGCTGCGCCTGGGCATAAAAAGGCGCCGTCGTCTGCAGGTTGCCGCCAGGAGACTGGGTCGTAAAGCGAAAGGCATTCGCAGCCTGGGTCGCGTCATGCAGTTGCAGGTAGGCCAGGCCCTGTACATAGGTTCCTGGATAAACCAGGGCAAATGCCTTGGCTGGCTCCGCATCGTCAATCGCCTCCCGCGGCTGGCCTGCGGAAAGCGCCACGAAAGCTTTGGCCAGCGGGATAAATACCCGCTGGATCAACGTGTCGTCCGGAAACTTCTTCGCTAAGTCCGGGCCCATAGACCCAACCAGTTTGCTGTTACCGCAGATCCCCGCTGTGAGCAAAGCAAACGACTGCGTCTGCCGGCTCTTATCCAGAGCCAGGGCCTTCTGCACCGCCTGTTCATTGCCCTCGCACAAGCCCGCAAAGCCGCGGCTTGCCGCGTTCGTCAAAAGCGCATTCGCTTGCACATCGGGCGCCTTGGCCACGCCGGCCTGCTCGTAGGCGCGTTGCGTGGTGGCCGCCGCCTGGCGGTACTGGCCGGAGAAGAGCTGCGTACCAGCCAGGGCCTCCGTGGCCAGAAATTCATCCGGCTGGCCCGCTACCAGGGTCATCATCCGCTGCACTTCATTGGGCTCGCCCAGCAGGAAATAAGTTTGCAGCCGCACGGTACGGTCAAGGGTACTGGTGTTGATGCCCAGCTTGTCCGCGCGGTCCATTTCCGCTCGGGCGTCATTCATCCGATTCAGGCCGATGTAGGCGCTCAGCAGATTTTCCGCTGCAATCGAATCTTCCGGCTGCATCTGCACCGCCTTCTCCGCGAAGGGAAGAGCCTTCTCGAAGTCTCCCAAAGCGGTGTACGCCGCGGTGATGTTAATGTAGTTGTCGATTTGCGTGGGGTATGTCTGGATAGACTCCTGCAGCGCTTCCACGACTCTGGGCATGTCGCCGGTTACGTTCTGGTAGTAGTGGCCGGTGATGTAGAGCCGCTCCCGCTCACTGACATTCTTGGAAAGCGCGTAAGCCCTGGCAAAGTACTTGTCGGCCTTGGCCACCTGGTTGCTATTGATGTAGACCACGCCCAACCGTGCATAGGCCATGGCGAAGTTAGGGTCAAGCTCGATCGCGCGCAAATAGTGGCCCTCCGCCTCAGGGATATCGCGCGCGCTGACGTGGGCTTTGTCTCCCAGCGCGTAGGCCCGAAAGGCCTCCAGAGACGTGGTTGTTGCCTGGCCGAAGGGCGTGTCGAGCTTCTTGATGCTCTCCAGGTCTTCGCCCAGCTTGCCGCGTATGGCCGCGGCCGCTTTGCCCAACGCATCCAGCACGTGTTCCTTATCCGGAGCCTGCGCCTGCTCGCTGACGATTTCATCGCCGGTGGCGGTGTTTTGTGCCGTCAGCGTCACCACATACTGTTTGCCTAAGTTGGCGATGGTGCCGGTAAGGATAGCCTTGACTCCCTCGCGCACCCCAATCTCCCGGGCAATCTGCGGCGTCACAATGGTGCCCTCCGGCTTCCCCAGGTACTTCACGCTCTGTGCCAGGTGCTGCTGGCTCACGATGTTGATGACCGGCGACTGCTCCAGCTCGATCTGCAGCGCCTGGTTGAGCGTGGTGTCAAACACCGGGTCGCCCGTGTGGTTGATGAAGTCCGCCAGAATGATGGAATCCTTCGCTGCCTTGGGCACAGTTCCAGCCTTACTACTCTCCGCCGCCGGCGGTGATGGCGCAGGGCGGAATTTCCACCATGCCAGGCCTCCCGCAACCAGCGCCAGCAAGATAACGGCAGCGATCGCCCAGGGCGGCTTGCGCCCGCTCGCGCTCACCACCGGAGCCTTGCCCGACTGCGGATCCAATCTTTCGAGCGCTTCCTGCAGCTGCTCGGCGGTCGAATACCGCTGGGCTGGATCCTTGGCCAGCAGCCTGGCCACGATAGGATCCAGCATTTTCGGCATGGCCGGGTTGACCGAGCTGATCGGCGGTGGATTTTCTCGCAGCAAGGCGGCAAACACTTCCGCGGTGGAGCCGCCGGCGAAGGGCGTCTTACCGGTCGCCATTTCGTAAATCACGGTTCCCAGGCTGAACAGGTCGGTGCGGGCATCGAGATGCTCGCCTTTCGCTTGTTCCGGAGACATGTAGGCGACCGTCCCCACGGCTGCGCCCGGACTCGTCAGCTCCAGGGTCGCCGAGCCCGGCCCGACAGCGGTCTCGTCCGACCCGGCGCTGCCAGGTAGATCGAAGGTACGCGACTCATTTGCCGCCGCTCCTGCCTGCTTCTTGGCCAGCCCGAAATCAAGAATCTTGATGAGCCGTTTCCCTCGTCCCGCATCGACGACAAACAGGTTAGCCGGCTTGATATCCCGGTGGATGATCCCCTTGGCATGTGCGGCTGCCAATGCGGAGGCTGCTTGCTGGCTAAACGAGATCACCTCGTCGGGAGGAAGTCCCTTTCCCCCCGCCTTCGCCAGATAGCGTTTCAACGTCTCGCCCCGCAACAGCTCCATGACCAGGTAAGGCCGTCCGTCGTGTTCCCCGGTGTCGTGGATGGCGCACACATTGGGATGGTTCAGGGTGGCGGACGATCGTGCCTCCCGCAGAAAGCGCTCATGCGACACGTGGGAATTGGGCGTTCCGTGTACCGGAGTGGCAGGAGACGGCGACCCACTTCCGGCGCCGGTGATGAGATAGCTGTCGGAAACCAGCTTTACCGCGACCTCGCGCTCCAGGCGTGTATCCACTGCACGATACACTTCGCCCATTCCCCCTGAACCGATCTTCTCGATCAGGCGGTACGGACCAAACAGTGTTCCTTCGGCGATCGTCATGGTCCCTGGCTTAGAGCGCAGATCACGCGGACTGAAAATGAGTGCGAGCAGTCTATCAGTGCTCACAAGAGAATGACTGATGATTCGTTAACTTTGCCGTAACAGAAGAAGTGCCGGGCTTCTGGTTGACCTTAGAACGCTGCGAATTCCTTCTTCGCCGCGATCAACATAGGCAGGTTCGGGTCCGCGTCTTTCCAGGTGGCAAAGAAATCCTGGTACGCCTTTTTGGCATTCTCCTTGTCACCGCCCATGGCGTAAGCCCGCGCCAGTCCTAATTGCGCCTGGGCGTAGAAGGGCGGCGCATTCTGCGTCAGGCCGCTGCCTTTGAATTTCACCGCCGATTGAAAGGCGCTCACCGCCTGCCCCGCATCGTGCATTTGCAGGTAGGCAAGGCCCTGCACATAGGACCCAGGGTATAAGGAGTCATACGGCTTTGACGGCTTGGCATCCACGACGGCTTCTTCCGAACGGCCCTCTGCCAGGGCTACGAAGGCCTTCGTCAAAGGCAGGAATGCATCCTGAATCAGCGTGTCTTCAGGGAACTTCTTGCTCAGCTCCTGGGCCAGCGGCAAAGACAGCTTGCTATTGCCGCATACCGCGGCAGCCAGCACCGCCGACTCCTGTGTCTGCTTGTTCTTATCCAGCGCGAGGCCCTGCTCCACAACCTTGTCGTTTCCTTCGCACAAGCCGGCTAAGCCTCTGGCTTCCGCATTGATCAATATCGCGCCCGCCTGCACGTCAGGAGCCCTGGCATGCTCCGCCAGATCGAACACCTGCTGCGTGGTTGCGGCCGCCTGCCGGTAGCGTCCGGAGAACTGCTGGGTCACCGCCAGCGCCTGGATGACGAGAAACTCATCCGGCCTTCCCGCCACTTGCGCCAGGATCTTTTGCATTTCATCCTGCTGCCCTGACAAAAAATATGTGATGAAGTTGATGCCCGCGTAGTCCGTGCTGCCGCCCAGGCCAAGTTTGCGGGCGCGGTCTATTTCTCCTTTGGCGTCTTTCAGCATCCCCAGGGCCGCGTAATCGCTGACCAGATTTTCTGAGGCAATCGCGTCGTCAGGCGCCATCTGTATAGCTTTCTGCGCGAAGGGAAGACCCCGCTCGAATTGACCAAGCGTCTGATAGGCCACATTCAAGTTGATGTAGCTGTCCAATTGAGCCGGGTAGGTCTGGACTGCTTCTTGTAGTGTCTCGATCACTTTGGGCAGGTTGCCGGTCACGTTCTGGTAGTAGTGGCCGGCAATATAAAGTCGCTCGCGTTCGCTTACGTGCTTGGAAAGCAGGTATGCCTTCTCAAAATACTTATTGGCCTTCGCGACCTGGCCTGAGTTGACATACACCACTCCCAGGCGGGCATAGGCCATGGCAAAGTTTGGATCCAGTTCCACAGCTCGCTGGTAGTGACCCTCCGCATCCGGTATGTTCAGCGCTCTCACGTGGGCAGCGTCACCCAGCGCATAGGCGCGAAAGGCCTCAAGAGAAGAGGTGGTCGCCTGGCCGAAGGGAGTATCCAGCTTCTTGATACTCGCCAGATCTTCCCCCAACTTGGCGCGGATGGCCGCGGCCGCTTTTCCCAGGGCGTCAAGCACGTGCTCCTTGTCTGGAGCCTGCGCCTGCTCGCTGACAATCTCATCGCCGGTAGCGGTGTTCTGGGCCGTGAGCGTGATCACGTACTGTTTGCCCAGGTTGGCGATCGTTCCGGTAAGGATCGCCTTCATGCCTTCGCGTTCGCCGATTTCCCGGGCTATGGCCGGGGTCACCGGCGTGTCATCCGGCTTGCCCAGATACTTCACACTCTGGGCCAGATGCTCCTGGCTTACGATGTTGATCACTGGCGACTGCTCCAGATCAATCTGCAATGCCTGGTTCAGCGTGGTGTCGAACACCGGATCGCCTGTGTGATTAATAAAATTGGCCAGGATCAGAGAGTCTTTCGGCGCCCTGGGCACGGCTGTATCTCCGGCGCCTTGTTCGCTCCCAGCGGGAACCGCCGGGAGTGGCGCCGCGCCAGGCCGGTACTTCCACCATGCCAGGCCAGCGGCGAGCAACAGCACCAATAACCCGGCGAGCGATGGCCACAGCCAGCTCTTCCCTTTCGTTCCCGCAGTCAACGCGCGGCCAGGAGGAACGGCTAATTCATCCAGGTCTTCCTGCAGCTGCTCGGCCGAGGCATAGCGCTGCGCGGGATCCTTGGCCAATAGTTTGGCCACGATCGGATCGAGCCGCCTGGGCATCGCAGGATTTGCCTTGCTTACCGCCGGCGGAGTTTCGCGAAGCAGGGCCGCGAACACATCCGCTGTCGAGCCGCCTCCAAATGGCGGTTTCCCGGTCGCCATCTCATAAATAACGGCCCCCAGGCTGAACAAGTCCGTACGCGCATCGAGCGGTGTCCCTCGCGCCTGTTCCGGCGACATATAGGCCACCGTCCCCACGGCCGAACCGGGGCTGGTTAGCCCCATCGTTGCTGTGCCTGGCTCTATGGCTGTCTCATCGCCGGCACCGTTCGGCGGTAGGCCATACGTGCGGGAGTCCAAGGCCGCGGGTCCTCCCTGCTTCTTCGCCAGCCCAAAGTCAAGAATCTTGATTTGCCGCTTACCCCGCAGGGCTTCGATCACAAACAGGTTCGCCGGCTTGATGTCGCGATGGATGATGCCTTTGAGATGCGCCGCAGCCAACGCCGCCGCGGCCTGTTGGGCGAAGGCCACCACTTCCTCCGCCGGCAAGCCTTTTCCTCCCGCCCTGGCGAGATAGTGCTTGAGTGTCTCGCCTCGCAACAGTTCCATCACCAGGTAAGGCCGGCCATCTTGTTCCCCGGTGTCGTGAATAGAGCAGACGTTGGGATGGTTCAACGTAGCCGCTGAGCGCGCTTCGCGCAGGAAGCGCTCGTGCGATAGATGGCCGGAATGCGGTGTAGCCGGGGAGGGCGACCCACTGCCTAACTCGCTCGCCAGGTAGCTCTCGGAAACAAGCTTCAGGGCAACCTCACGCTCGAGCCGCGTATCGAGCGCGCGATAAACCTCACCCATGCCACCGGCGCCGATCTTCTCCAGCAGGCGGTACGGTCCGAACTGTGTTCCTTCGGCGATCGTCATCGGGTCGCGGGGCAGAAATAGGGGTTCAATGTGGTGCCTAGTCTATCAGTGCCGTCATCTCTCCGGCCTGTAACTTTCATGGGGAGCACCGTATTCTCAAACTTCCAGTCCTGCAGGGACGCCTGAACTTCAGACTTGTTCAAACTCGAGTTTTCGAGATGCTAATCTCTGCAGCCTGCCGTGAGTCCCGCAGGGACGTTACAATCCAGAGCCCGGCACGGAAGTGCCGGGTAAGCTAACGGTTCTGCATTGAGTCCCCCTGGGACGGCACAATGCTTCGTTCCGGTGATTCGGTCTTCCTACTAGAGATAGAGCCGACGTCTGGTAAGCCAACCTGATTTTGCGAAATCGGGTAACGGGATCGGTTTGACTCAAGCAGACGCTTGAGCCCAGAGCATCGTTGGCCTCTATGGCCCGAGTTAAAGTCGGGCCCTGATACAAAACAAAGAGGTCTGCGATTTCCCTTCCCTGATACTTTATGCACATGCGACCGTCGCTCCCCTGTTCTCTTCTCCTGCTCCTGTTAGCCGCACCTGCCTTTCCCGCCGGCGCACAAGATGCCATGAGTCGCGACTTGCTCGAAATGACAGTCCCACAGCTCGAGCAGATGTATCGCGACCACAAATACACAGTTACCCAGGTGGTGCAGTGGTATTTGGCGCGGATTGCGAAGTACAACGGGATCTATCGCGCCGTGCAGACTGTCGATACAACCGGAGCGCTAGCCACAGCCGCACGCGAAGATAAGGAAGGCACACCCCACGGTGCGCTATGGGGCGTCCCCATCGTGACCAAGGCAAACACTTCCATTCAGGGCCTGGTCACCACGGATGGTTGGAAAGGCTACATCATTCCAGGGCATGAGCTGGTCGCTCCGAAGGACGCAACCATCGTTGCCAAATTGAAAGCCGCAGGCGCCGTCATCCTGGGGCAAACCAACATGCCGGACTTCGCCGCCAGTGATACCAACCGCAGTACGGCTTTTGGCCGAACCGGCAACGCCTACGATGTGCGCTTTAGTCCCGGCGGCTCTTCCGGGGGCACCGTCACAGCCGTCACCGCAAACTTCGCGGTGCTGGGGAATGGAACCGACACCGGCAATTCCATCCGCATGCCGGCTGCCACCAGTTCGGTGGTTGGTGTATTTCCCACCCGTGGCCTGGTGAGCATCGCCGGCATCGCCCCACTCGATTGGCTGCTCGACAACACGGGCCCCATCGCGCGAGACGTAACCGATGCCGCGATCGCCTTGGACGTCATGGCGGGGCCAGACCCGCTCGATGCCCGAACCAAAGAGTCCGCAGCGGAACCCGGTCCCTACACCTCGTACCTGAAGACAGATGCCCTTAAAGGAAAACGCTTCGGCGTGCCGGCCTTCATACTCCTGGGCGCGGGGATTCCCTTCCAGGGCATCCCCGCTTCGGAATCCGCCAAAATGGCCGCGGAAGACCGGGCAGCTGCGCGCATCCCGCTGCGCCGGGAAACGAGAGAGGCATTCATGAAGGCCATCGAGGGCCTTCGCGCTGCCGGAGCGACCGTGCTCTTTGACGATTCCATTCTTCCCGATAGCTTCGCGGAAACGGCGTCACACATCTGCACTCTTCCCTACATCAGCCAGGGAACAGAAAACTTCCTCGCCGAGTTTGGCCCCGCGCAGTATCGCTCCATCGAAGACTATGAACGAGTGGTCGGATCTCCGTTGCCGCCAGAAATTACGGCCAAGGCCGACAACCACAACGGCCGGCCGCCAATAAAGCAAATGACTCTGGAGACCGATCCCCAGGCAGATGCCAATTTCCGTGAGCCACGCCGCAAGACGCTGGAAGCGTATACGGCAACCCTCGACCGGCTACATCTGGACGGCTTTGTCTATCCCGCAACCCAGATGCCGCCACCCGACGAAACCATGCCGCAGGATGGGCAAATCAGCGGTGGCCCGCACAGCGATACCGGCTGGGTAAATATGATCGGCGTCCCCGCGGTGGTTGTGCCCGGCGGCTTTTATCCCGATGGTTTGCCGTTTGGGTTAGAGATCTCCGCCCGCCCATGGAGAGATGGTGACTTGCTCGGCTGGGCGTACGCCTATGAGCAGGCCACCCGGCACCGCCGGCCTCCCGTGTTGGTAGAACAAGGTCTGCTGCCCAATGCACGATGACGTCGTTCACTTAGATCAACTGTAGAATCGGCGTCATGCCGTGCTCCCGGTTTATGGGCCTTGATTCTTGCGGGCCTGGTTCCATATCACAACAATTACGATGGCACATTCACGGATGTGGTCATCACCAACAACGGCGGTGCCTCCGAGCTCAGTTGAGTTCCTGGGCGAGTCCGATGAGAAGACCTTCAGGCCCGCGGATGTAGCAAAGCCGGTATGAGTCCTGATACCGGACTACTTCACCCACGAGTTGTGCGCCGCGCTTGCGAAGCCTGCCAAGCGTCTCGTCGATGTCGTCCACGGCGAACATGACGCGGAGGTAGCCTAGAGCGTTCACCGGCGCGTTGCGGTGATCGGCAACCACAGGCGGCGCGAGAAAGCGGGAGAGCTCGAGACGGCTGTGGCCGTCCGGTGTGCGCATCATGGCTATCTCCACGCGCTGGCCGGCAAGTCCGGTGACACGTCCTGCCCATTCTCCTTCGATCGTGGCTCGCCCTTCTAGCTCAAGGCCGAGCTCTCGGAAGAAATCAATCGTCTCTCCAAGGTCATCGACGACGATTCCTACGTTATCCATCCGTTTGAGCGCCATGTGTCGAATGTACAAGATGCCGCCTGAACGCAACGAGGGACGCTGTGCGACGCCGGAGCAGAATCCGCGCGGAGTCTGCCAGATCGCTCCCGAACAGCCCTGAATCGGGCGGATCACGCGGCTATTTAAGCAGCGCTACTCCAAGCGCGATGAGCGCGATCAGCAGCGCGGCTCCGGAGATGCCGTACGCCAGGAGTTGCGAGGCTTGCCAAGCGGTCGCCGGAGTGATGACGTCTTCCTTCGGTATGACTACGTCCGGTTCCGCGAAGATCGACTGTTGCATCACCCGCTTGCTCGCCAGAACCTCATCTATCCCTGCCTGGAAATGACGCTGATGGATTTTCTTTAAGGCATCGGGAATCGGCTCAGCAGCCGCGGCCAGGGCTGCCTTCAGCACAGCATTCTGGATGTCTCCGCCACTTACTTCGTAGTGGCGCGCGAGGGTGTTGAAATCAACGTCCGGGGCCAGCGGCGTCCGGGAGTGATGCAACTGCACCTTCCAAATCCGGGCGCGCTCCGTCTCGCCTGGCAGTTCGAAGAGAACGTGGGTTCGGATACGTCGCTCGAATGCGGGATCGAAGTTCGCGGCAAGATTAGTGGCGAAGATCACGACACCGGTGTACCTCTCCAGCTCTTGCAGGAGCACATTGACCACGCTGTTTGATTCGCGCTGGGAGCCGCTATCGACTGAAGTCGACCGTCGCGAAGCGATCGCGTCCGCTTCGTCGAACAGCAGGACGGCGTGCTCCTCGCGCGCG
>Ga0070730_10005799_pt1 | contig 10604 bp, 5 predicted proteins | sample Coa_R1_3_FD_66447 | JGI IMG/M metagenome (GOLD analysis project Ga0070730, IMG submission 66447) | Surface soil microbial communities from Centralia Pennsylvania, which are recovering from an underground coalmine fire - Coalmine... | ecosystem: Environmental > Terrestrial > Soil > Unclassified ... | reverse complement strand
TCCTTCAGCGATCTCAACGATCAGAAAGCCACCGAGCGCGCCTTGATCTACATGGGTCTCAAAGCCGGCACTCCCATCGTGGACATTCCCATCGATCGCGTCTTCATCGGCTCCTGCACCAATTCGCGCATCGACGATCTCCGCGCCGCCGCGCAGTTCGTCGCCGGCAAGCACGTCGCCCGCAGCGTCAAGCAAGCGCTGGTCGTTCCCGGCTCGCGCGGCATTAAGGCCCAAGCCGAAAAAGAAGGCCTGGACAAAATTTTCACCGCTGCCGGGTTCGAGTGGCGCGATGCGGGCTGCAGCATGTGCATCGGCATGAATGCTGACGTGCTGCCGCCACACGAGCGCAGCGCCAGCACCTCCAACCGAAATTTCGAGGGCCGCCAGGGCAAAGACAGCCGCACCCACCTGGTAAGCCCGCTAATGGCCGCGGCAGCCGCCATAGCAGGCCATTTCGTCGACGTCCGCGACTTCGACGTCGCCCCAGTGGAATAGATTTCGTAGGGGCGCAGCATTGCTGCGCCCCAGCTTGGCGTGATGTGGGAAATATAGGGGCCGGGCTTCAGTTCGGCCAGTGTAGCGGCGAGTTTATCTCGCCATCTTGCTTTTGGTTAGCTGCGAGGCAACAACATGCAACCGTTCTCAACACACACCGGCAAGGTGATGCCGCTCGATCGCGTCAACGTGGATACCGACCAGATGGTGCCCAAACAATTCCTGAAAGCGCTGACCCGCGAAGGCTTCGGGCGCATTCTCTTTTACGATTGGCGCTACCTGCCCGGCGAAAAACCAAACCCGCAATTCGTCCTGAATTTTCCGCGCTACAAAGGCGCATCGATCCTGCTGACGCGCGCCAACTTCGGCTGCGGCTCCAGCCGCGAGCACGCTCCCTGGGGCGTAAAAGACTACGGCTTTCGCGTAATCCTGTCGCCCAGCTACGCCGACATTTTCTACAACAACTGCTTCAAGAACGGAATCCTACCCGCCGCGCTGACCGAAGATCAAATCGAGGAGTTATTCCAGCGCACCGAAAAAGAAGAAGGTTATTCGCTAACAGTAGATTTGCCGAACCAAACGGTAACCGACAATCACGGCCTGCAATACAAATTTGAAATCAACCCGTCCCGCAAAGAAGTCCTACTAAAGGGTTTGGACGACATAGGCACCAGCCTGCAACACGAATCCCAAATCACCGCCTACGAAAAGACTCACCCCGCCACAGCCACCATGTACGACCAGGTCGACATTAAAAACTACAGCAACGGCCGCTGAATTCAGCTATTGGTTCCTAGTCTCTAGTTTGTTTCGTCCTTGCCACAAAACGAAAACCGGTCTCCGGAGCAGCAACTCCGGAGACCGGGAAGATTTGCCGAAACGTGTTGTGTCCCGATGCAGCGCGCCAGTGGCGAGCTGCACCGGACTTGCTCAGAAGAACAGACGCAAGCCGATGGACATGATGCGCGAAGTGGGAGCGCCGAGCCCTCCGGCGGCCAGGTTATTGCTCTGCTGGGCGAGGCACAGCGCTTGTCCAAAGGTACCGCTGCTTAGGCTGCCATCGACGCAGTCAAAGCTGGGGTGGTTCAAAAGGTTCTGGGCTTGGGCACGCAATTGAAGATTGATACTTTCCGTGAGCTTGAAGTTTTTGCTAAGGGCCATGTCCATCTGGATGAAGGGCGGTCCGATAAATACGTCGCGACCTAGGTTGCCGAACCGTTCGAACGGCGTGGCGCCACCCGGATACGCGGGATTAGCGAAGAGTGCATTGGGGGTGAAGCCGATGCATTGACCGGAGCTCGCGGCGAAATCCACGGTTGCCGGAACACCTGCTTCTCCACAGCCAATCCGGTTGTTGTCCGTGAAGATACCGTCGGCCGGGCTGCCACCACTATAGACGGAGCTCAGGCTCGAGCCGACGAAATTGGGATGATCGTTGGTGACGCCGTCCAAGTTGTAATCGCCACCGATGTTGAAGGGAATGCCGTTTTGATCGCGGATCAGGTTGCCATTGACATCTCGCGCGCGGATACGCGTACGACCGTTGTGGACGTCAATCGGATGGCCGGAGTAGTACTGAAAAAAGCTGCCGACTTGCCAACCACCCAGGGCGTGGCCGACAAATCCCTTTTCCGCCTTGAAGAACGGAAGCTCGTAGGAAACGCTGAATTTATAGGCCCGCGAGTGATCGAAGCCTGCACGTCCATAATTCAGTCGCGGATTATCATTGGTTATGTAGTAGTAAGGTAGGTTGTTAGCGGTACCAGCCTGAAACGAACAGCCTTGAAACAACTCAGAGTTTACGTCCAGCAATTTGGAGAAGGTGAAGCCCATTTCGAACTGCAAGCCGTTGCTGAAGCGCTTCTGTAACTCAGCAACGAGGGAATTGTAATTGGAACTGACGCTATCCGAGCGATAGTTAAAGCCGGAGTACAAGGGATTCGGCAGCACCGGACTCAAGCTGCTCGGCGATAACTGGCCATAGGCGTCCCCGTCAAATCGATTATAGTTTTCCAACATGGGCAAGTGCCGGCCCAAAGCGCCTTGATAGCCCAGGCGGGCAAGAAAGCTGCCGAGGAATTGACGCTCGACGCTCAGATAGAAGTTCTGCGAGGAAGCGTCTTTCATGTTCTGGTCCATGGTGCGAACCGAGACGCGGTGGCCAATGCATACGCCCGGCACCGCAACGTTCGGGATTTGGCAGGCAGGGTTGGTAGCGCCAAGGTAACTTGGGCCGACAGAGGCCGGGTTAGAGAAGAAAATTGCATCGCCGCTAAGAGTATTGAAATCGGCCAAGGCGTAGAACGGCGGGTTCCAAGCGCCGTTGGACCAGATGTTGTCGAAGATGCGGTCGTAGTAGATTCCGTAGCCGCCGCGGAAGGCCATTTTGCCGGAGCCGGTGGGATCCCAGGCAAAGCCGACGCGCGGGGCGTAGTCGTTGTTGTTCGTGTTCCACATGCGGCTGGTCGGTCCGACGCGTAACCCGGCAACGCAAGTCGGGTCGAGAAGATTGCAGCCGATGTTGGTGAACTGCGCCAGGATATTGTGGTCCTCGCCGGGAGCGCCATAACGGTCCCAACGAAGACCGAGGTTCAAGGTGAGTTTGGGAGAAATCTTCCAGTCGTCCTGGATAAACCAGTTCCAATCATGGTAGGTGTAATGACGATAGGCATTGCCTTTCGCGCCAGTTCTTGGATCAATCGAGGTTTCCGAGAAGTAGGGATAGTCCCCGGCCATGTTCGAATGTGTGGGGTCATTGACGTTGGCAATGGTGCCATCGGGTTGCAAGGTGCCGTCGTTCGCCGGAGTAATCACGGCGCCGCCGGCGTTAATGGCGTTGAGTTCTCCGAATTCATATTGACCGGGGTTTCCCAAATCCCAATTGCGGTAAAGAATGCCGGCTTGAGTGCCACCGCCAAACTTAAACGAGTGACGGCCGTGGGTCCACGAGACGTTGTCTACGATCGCCCAGCGATCTTGCGTGAAGTTTTCGACCTGACCACCTTCAAAGGGGCCGCCGAGCTGAAAATTCAGGCATCCGCCGACTTCGTTGTCGACGAAGATGTTCGGGATAGTGTCCTGCCCGTTCCCCTCAATAAAAACGTTGAAATGACGATTATGAGTGAGTGTCACTTCATTAACGAGGCGGGGATTGAAGATGTGCGTTTCGGTCAAGCTGAGATTGTGGAAATGGTTGGTGGTGGTGCCATTGGTGGGGCCAGCGGTCGTGAGAGGACCGCCGCCGAACTTATCGACGAAGTTCTGCCGATAGAGATTCGCGGTAAAACTAATGCGGTCCTTGGCGCTGAAGTTGTGGTCCACCCTGCCGAAATAGGTGTCCTCCGTATCGGTTTGCGGATCGGTGAAATTCAAGCAGCCCACCGGATTCGGGAGGCCGTTCCCCCAATAATCCGTGCCTGCGCCGGTTCCAGCAATGCCAGGGCAAGCGGCATCGGAGGTGACTGGCGGAAAGGCTTTAATCACTTGCTGGGCAATGGGTCCTCCATTGGCTTGTAAGAAAGCAAGCCCGGCGGTGGTGGGCACAAACGTATTCGCGTTGGTGGTTGACGCCAACAGCTTAATGCGATCATAAGCAAAGGAGAAGAAGGTCTTGTCCTTGATGATAGGACCATCAATCTCGCCACCGTATTGGTTACGAATGTACTTTGGCCTAGCGGACAGGAGTTGCTGGTCCGCAGGCAGGCTTTTTTGTGCCTCGAGCTGCTTGTCATAAAAGAAATTGTTTGCATTGAGGAGGGCATTGCGATTGAACTCATAGAGAGAGCCGTGGAACTTATTGGTGCCTGTCTTTTGGTTGGCGCTTACCACGGCTCCGGTGCCGCGGCCATATTGGGCGCTCATACTGTTGGTGATTACGGAAAAATCCTGGATGGAGTCCAGCGGTGGGCGGATGTTAATGGCGCCTTCGCTGAAGTTGTCATTGTCCTCGCCGCCGTTCATAAGGTAAGAAGTACCGGATTCGCGGGAACCACCCGCGGTAGGCATTCCGTCGATTCCCGGAGAAACCTGGGGTGCGAGAAATGGAAGGACGCCGAAGACATCGCGGTCTACCAGAGGTGCATTCTGGATTTCGGTGCTGTTGATTTGTAGGGCGAGCTCGGAGGTGGCGGTTTGGACCAGTGGGGATTGCGAGCTGACCTCGACTACCTGGTTGGCCTTGGCCAATTCGAGCTTGACGTTGAAGGGGACAGTTTGGCTGGCCTCTACCACGATTCCACTCGCCCGCACCTCGGCAAAGTTGGTGGCCTTCACATCGACGATGTAACGCCCAGGAGGAACAAGCTGGAAGCGGTAAGAGCCATCCGAACCGGTCGTCGTGGTCTGAGTGACATTCGTGCCAGTGTTTGTGATGCTGACCTTCACGTCCGGAACAACTGCGCCGCTAGGATCCGTGACCGTGCCGGTGATGACGCCTTGCACGGTTTGGGACCACAGGCCACTGCTTACTGCGAAAACCATTAGAACTGCAAATAGAACAAACAGAGTTCGCACTCGCACACTACACCCCCTGTATTTGGAAACGTTGCACGGGCGAGCAAAGCGCGCCCAGAGTTGGGTCTTCTTTGAAGAATCGAGCAACCACCACCACCACAGTTTGGCCACCCAAAGCACCGGCACACAGAGCCGTTAGGCGGTATTCAATTACCGCAAGCGGAGTTTGTCAAGAGAAACTTTAGACAAACCCGAGATAAACTTTAGATTATGCGGATTGAAATTTAGCTAAAGGGTCGCGGTCACCCGGAGCAGAAACCAACCTTACGCCTTTCATCGATTCGGACAGGTGCCGACGGACAGCCGTCATGTAGAATGTGGGAATAACGCACCGGTATCGCGCTTGCGTCGGTTGACGTTTCGAGGTGGCATGGTCAGCGGCACTAAAAGAAAGCCTACGCGACGAGAATTTGTTAAAGCAGGCGTAGTTTCCGGGGGGTTCCTGCTTTCCGGTCTGAGCGAAATTCCGTGGCCCGGGCCGGCACAAACACATCGTAGCGATGTTTTTGCAGGCGGCAAGCAGATCGGCATGGTCGAATTCGTCCATGAAGGTCACGTACAAATGGACCTGCCGCTCGGAGCGGAGCTCGATGGCCGTTTGTATACCGACTTATCCAAATTGACTTCAAAAGACCAAATTACGCCTACGGAGAGATTTTATCTGCGCACACGCGCGTCCAAACTTCTCCCGCAGGCGAAATCCTGGAGCATAAAGGTAGAGGGGCTGGCCGCGGAATCATCCAGCATCGCCATTGCAGAACTACAAAAAGCAACAAAGCCGATGGGTACGCATCTTATGGAATGCGCGGGCAATGTCGGCTTTGCTCGCTTTGGAATGATGAGTGCCGCACGATGGGGCGGCGTGGCGTTGACCTCGGTGCTGGAGAACGCCAAGATGAAAGCGCTAGCAACGCACCTCCTGATCTCGGGGTTCGACGAGTACGAAACGGAGTCCGCGGGCTCCGTGCCGGGAGCCAGTTGGATATTCTCACACGAAGAGCTAAAGACAGCCGGGGCATTCCTGGCAACGGAGATGAACGACCAAGCGCTTACGGTAGACCATGGAGCGCCGGTTCGCCTGGTCGTTCCCGGGTGGTACGGCTGTACGTGCATCAAGTGGGTAGACGCAATCACCTTGGTGGCAGACAACGCCGAAGCGACCTCTCAAATGAAAGAATATGCTGCCCGCACGCATCAGAGTGGCGTGCCCGCGCTGGCCATCGACTACCAACCGGCAATCATCGACCAAGCCGCCATGCCCATTCGCGTCGAGAAATGGCTGGTCTCAGGGAAAATTAAATACCGCGTGGTGGGCATCGCGTGGGGCGGTTCTCGGCCGGTGAACTTACTGCAAATACGCTTCAGTCCGGAAGAAGATTACGTTCGCGTGGACGAGTTTGAACAGCTCCAGAATGACCCATGGACGCTGTGGAGTCATGCCTGGTCACCGAGGGAGCCAGGCATATACACGATACGCCTTGCAGTAAAGGAGCCGCCGATTCGAGCGCGGCGGTTGGAATCAGGATACTATGTGCGCTCCGTCGAGATAACTGAAGTATGAAACGAGAGATGCCAGTGAACAAGTCCATGGCGGGAAATCCCACGAGGGGCGAGGCCCTTCGGCGGCTAGTTCATTTTGCATTCTTGACGTTTTTTCTTTCCGGTTATGTACTCGTTCCGCTGGCGGTCGGGCAATTTCAACATGAGGGACATGCGAACGGCGGTCCGGTGCCCCGGGAGATTCTGGAGCGGCCGGTGCCATTGCGGCAAGGTATTGGGAGCGCACACGAGGCGGTGAGTACTTCGTCGCCTGAGGCGCAAGTCTTTTACGATCAAGGGCTGGCCTACGCGCACTCCTTTGTATGGATAGAAGCGGCTCGGTCGTTTCATCAGGCGCTGCGCCTGGATTCGAACCTTGCGATGGCTTACCTCGGCCTGACGGACACCTATATCGGCTTGCAGGATGTGGCAACGGCGTGGGCCGCTTTTCAAAGGGCGAAGGAGTTGGAAAGAAGAGTTAGCGAACGCGAGCGGATGTGGATCGCGATCCGCGAGAGCGAGCTAGATTATCTTGAGAATAGCGCGGATCAGAATAGCTACGCTCTTTACCGGCAAGCGCTTAAGCAAGCTCTCAAGGCGGACCCGAACGATCCGTGGTTGTGGATCCAGCGCGGGCTTGCCGATGAATCCAGCCCTTTTTCCCACGGGCAAACGGGCGGGGTGGACACCATATCTTTTTACAAGACTGCGGTGGCCCTGGCCCCCGGCAACTCGGTGGCCCACCATTACCTTGCCCATTCGTACGAAAACGCGGGCAGAGCGAAGGACGCGCTCAGCGAGACGGAAACTTATTTACGAATGGCCCCTGCCATCCCGCACGCGCATCATATGCGCGGTCATGAGCTGATGCGGCTGGGGCGCACGGAGGAAGCGATTCACGAGTTCCTCAAAACCAAAGAGCTTGAGGATGAATATTACCGGGCTGAGAATATTCCGGCGCGATACGACTGGCACCATGCGCATAATCTGATATTGCTGGCGATGAGTTATGAATCGCTGGGGCAAATGAAAGCCGCGGAGGCTGCCTTTCGGGGAGCCTTCGCTGTGCCGGCATACACTGATTTCCTAGAGTACAACCGCAAGGCATGGCCGGAGTTTCTGCTACTGCGCGGACGGTTTGAGGAAGCCCTGGAGGCGTCGCAGCAATTGGTAAAAAGCCAATGGCCCATTGCCCGCATGGCCGGACACACGTTATCCGGCCAGGCCCTGCTGGCCATGGATCGCGTGAACGAAGCCAAGGATGAATTGAACCTCGCGGAACGAGAAACCGAGCAGCTTCCGGTCGGCGCGCTTGCGGCGCTGCCCTATCCGGGAGCACTGTGGGCCAACATTCTGTTGCAGGAGAAGAAAACGGAAGAGGGAGAAGCACTGACGAAAGACATCGAGAAGTTGGCACGCGCGATGCCCGGCCCCGACGCGTGGTGCTCCGCGCGATTTGAGCTTGAGGGCATCGCACAGACGGCACGGCAGTTAGATGACTGGGGACTTGCCGAGTTTACCGCACAGCAAATGATTCAGCACGACCCTAGCTATGCCGGGGGATACTTTGCTCTTGGGATGGCGGAGGAACATGCAGGCGAGGGCGGCCGGGCCAAGCAACAGTTTGCAATGGCCGAGAAGCTCTGGAGCAAGGCGGACAAGGATTTGCCTGAACTTAGGCGCATTCGTGAGAGGGTGTCAGCGGGCCGTTAATCCGCGGCAAGTGTTGCCCTTGCTCAGCGCTTTTGATAGGCCACCACGTCATCGCCATAGGCGCGAGATTCGCTGTAGGTCACTGTGCGTCTTCCTAGATACGCGAGTTGCGGGTTGTGCTGTGCCGGTAGCACCGAATTGCAAAGGAAGATGCCGTCCGGATTCATGAGTCGGGCAATGTTCGCCATGGCTATGGCTTGCTGAAAGCGGTCGTAATAGACGAGCACATTGGTCGCTATAACCAGATCGAAGCCTTGCCCCGCAGGGAAGTCGGCGGTCTGCGCCACGATATTCAAATCCATCGGCGCTAGTCGGGCAGCATAGCTAGGTGCAATGGCCACGGCTCGGAGTGTCACGCTCCCGAGCGCTGGCGGCACGGGCAGAGGTTTCGCGCGCGTCCCCAGAATTTCCCCAAAATGCTCCCAGTAGGCAACGGCGGACGCCGACCAGTCCGCGCTGGTATCTCGGGGCAACTGCACCACGTAGGCGCGCCCGGCCTTGCCATTCCTTGCAAGGAGGGCGATGTGGGAATTGACGGCGGGATTCAGATCGAAAGTCACAACTTCAATGTCCTCCTGTGCGGTGGGATTCAAGCGCTGGACCGCTTCGAGGACCGCAAAGGGCTGAATGGTTTGCAACGGATAGAAGTCGTAGCCGTCGCGTTTGTCGGTGAAGTCCAGGCCTGGACCGATCACGGCGATACGCTTGATTTTTGAGGGCGTTAACGCACCCTTGGAAGTCATGGTGCGGAGGGTATCCTCGAGCGCGTAATTCGGAAGTAGGGACGTATCGACCGAAAGACCGCGTGACTGATACAACGTGCCTCGAGTGAGCAATACCTCCACGGGATCGGTGGCCTTGCCAGCTTCTTCGAGCCGCTGCTGATAGTCGCGCTGCTCGTTCGCGAAACGCTTTAGGTTCTCGGTGAGAAATTCGTCGAGTTGATCTTGAGCAATTCTCTTGCGGAGGAGAAACTGGCGCACGAACTGAATTCGCTCGACTCGCGAGGCGGTCCGCAATGCTATCGCAAGCGCGTGCACGCGGGCTTGTGCCTTTTCGGAAAGTTCTCCAGCGGTTGAGATGGAGGTTTCGGCGGCCTGCAGGCGCGGCAAATGGGTGAAGGAGGTGCCGTAGAGAATCAGGTTGCTGATGGAATCTTCGACGCCGCGGTCGACGCGCTTTCGTACATCCTTGTCTTGTTCGCGGACCCAAACGTCCCAAGTGTCAGCATCGGCAATTTCGCTGCCGGGCAGCCCGGAGCCCGCAAATAGCAGAACAGTGTCTCGTACGTCGGAATAGTTCAGGTAGCGAACCTTGATTTCCTGGGAGAGCGAGGCCGGCGGAAGTAGCAGGAGCACGCCAGCTAAAAAAATGAGCGATTTACATACGATGGAAAGCCTAGATTGAGAAAGCATGTGGGCGCATGTTAGGAGGGGCCGGTCTGAGAGTCAACAGGAACCCGTGGCTCGCGCAGGGAAACGCGCCAAGACTTTCTGGCCGCGGGAACGCTCGACGGAGGCAACGAGCAGTCAATCCTTCTGATAAACGGTGCGGCCTGCTACCACGGTTTGGAGGACTTCGATTTTTGTGTAGTCGGCGGGCGCGATTTTCGTTAGGTCTTTCGAAAGAATCAGGAAGTCGGCGTACTCGCCTGCTTTCAACTCGCCCTTCTTCCCTTCCTCGAATTCGGCATAGGCCGAGCCGGTGGTGTAGGCGCGAATGCAATCATCGAGCGAGATTTTTTCTTGTGGCTGCCACCCGCCGGCAGGCGTGCCGTCCGGCAATTGGCGCGTGACGCAGGCATAGAGTCCGCGGAAGGGACTGACGACTTCGATGGGATAATCGGTGCCAAAGGCGAGGCGCGCTCCGCTTTTTTCCAGAGTGGCCCAAGCGTAAGCGCCCTTGATGCGCTCGGGGCCGACGCGAGACTCGGCCCAGCGCATGTCGGTGGTCTGGTGCGAGGGCTGCATGGAAGCGATGACGTTGAGCTTGGCAAAGCGGGTGAGATCGTCGGGGGAGATGACTTGGGCGTGTTCGATGCGGTCGCGACGGTCGCGGTGGCCATTGGCTTTGGCAACGGCTTCAAAGACATCGAGAGCGACGCGATTGGCGCGGTCTCCGATAGCATGGAAATTGAGCTGGAAGCCGGCTTTGTCGCGCTCGATGGCCATCGCTTTGAGCTTGTCGGGATCCATGATCAAAATGCCGGTGGCCTTGGGGTCGTCGGAGTAAGGTTCAAGCATCGCGGCGGTGCGTGAACCGAGCGCGCCGTCGGTAACGAACTTGAGGGCGCCAGTTTTGAGCCAGGGATCGGTGGTGCCGCCTTCGGCGCGTTTGTTTTCCAG
>Ga0070730_10005798_pt1 | contig 10605 bp, 8 predicted proteins | sample Coa_R1_3_FD_66447 | JGI IMG/M metagenome (GOLD analysis project Ga0070730, IMG submission 66447) | Surface soil microbial communities from Centralia Pennsylvania, which are recovering from an underground coalmine fire - Coalmine... | ecosystem: Environmental > Terrestrial > Soil > Unclassified ... | reverse complement strand
CAAAACACCGGAGCAATCCAGTTAGCCGCACTCTTTCCGAACCCTGGTAACGTTTTGCGTCCCGGGCAGTACGGCAAGGTTCGTGCCGTAACCCGAGTGCAACAGAATGCCTTGTTGATTCCTCAGGCCGCGGTGAACGAACAGCAGGGCAGCTATCTCGTTGCTGTTGTCGATAAGGACAACCGCGTCAGCATGCGTCCCGTGCAAGTGGGACAACGCACAGCCACAAAGTGGGTCATCAATGGCGGATTGAAGCCGGGCGACCGCGTGGTCGTCGAAGGCCAGCAGAATCTCAAGCCTGGAATAACGGTACAAACCAAGCCATTCAAGAGCAATGTCGAGTAAGCGCTGACTCTGATTGCCAAAACGCAAAGGAATCAAAAACCATGTCAAAGTTTTTGATTAATCGACCCATTGTGGCGATGGTTATCGCGATCCTCATGGTCATTGTGGGCGCAGTTACCATCGTTTCCTTACCGATCGCGCAGTTTCCGAACATCGCACCGCCTGAAATCAGGCTGCAGGCCACTTACCCGGGCGCTGATGCCAAGACGCTGGAGGATGCGGTCGCGGTTCCCATCGAGCAGCAAGTCAACGGCGTGGACGACATGTCCTACATGTACTCCCTGAACGCCACCGCCAACCAGCAAACGACATTGATGGTCGATTTCGATCTCAAAACTGACCCCAACACGGATCTGTTGCTCACGCAATCGCGCGAGCAACTGGCAACTGGTCAGCTTCCGCCCTCCGTGAACAGCTACGGAGTCAGTCTCAAGAAATCGACCACGTCTCCGCTGATGCTGATCGCACTCTATTCGCCGCGTGGAACGCACGATGCGAACTATCTGGCCAACTACGCCTACATCAACCTCAACGATCCAGTCGCGCGCTTGTATGGCGTGGGCCAGACCCAGGTCCTCGGCTCGGGCCAGTATGCAATGAGGCTGTGGATCAAGCCTGATCAACTGGCAAAACTGGGCATCACCGTTACGGACATTTCTAACGCAATCCAGGCGCAAAACACGGTCAACCCCGCAGGTCAGGTCGGAGGTGAACCAGCTCCCAAGGACCAGCAATTCACTTATGCCGTGCTTGCTCAAGGACGCCTGAAATCCCCCGAAGAGTTTGGCAACGTGGTCGTGCGCGAGGCGCCCAATGGTGGCATCGTCCGGGTGAAAGATGTGGCCCGCGTTGAACTGGGCACGCAGGACTACAGCATGCTCAGTCGCTTGAATGGCAAACCGGCTGCCATTCTCGCCGTCTACCAGTTGCCCGGGACCAATGCTGTGCAAACGGTGCAGGGGGTGCGGAAGCTCATGGCTCAGATGAAGCAGCGCTTCCCCGAGGATATGGATTACGCCATATCGCTCGACCAGACAGCCTCGGTTACAGAAGGCATGAAAGAGATTCTCGTGACACTCTTGATCGCGATTGTGCTGGTAATCCTGGTGGTCTATCTCTTTCTCCAGGATTGGCGTGCCACGCTGATTCCATTGCTGGCCGTGCCTGTCTCGCTGGTTGGAACCTTTGTCCTCTTTCCGCTGTTCGGTTTCTCCATTAACACGCTTTCGTTGTTCGGGCTGGTACTCGCTATCGGCCTGGTGGTCGACGACGCGATCGTCGTTGTCGAAGGTGTGCAGCGCCACATAGAGGAGGGCTTGAATCCCAAGGACGCGGCTCGAAAAGCGATGGACGAGCTAACGGGCCCGGTGATCGGAATCGCCTTGGTTCTCGCGTCGGTCTTCGTGCCGACTGCTTTCATCCCTGGCATCACGGGAAGGCTCTATCAGCAATTCGCAGTCACGATCGCTATCTCGGTGGTGCTCTCTGCCTTTAATGCGCTCACGCTCAGCCCGGCGCTGGCTGGGCTCCTGCTGCGGCAAAAGAAAGAGAGTCACGGGCTTTTGCAGCGTTTCTTCAACTGGTTCAATCGCCTGTTCGAACGCGCGACGGGAGGCTACGTCCACTGGTCCGGCGTGCTTCTTCGGAAGGGCGCAATGGTGCTGGTGCTGCTGGCCATTTGCGGCGCGGCCGGATTGTTTTTTGGCAGCCGGCTCCCCTCCAGCTTCCTGCCCGATGAAGACCAGGGATATCTCTACATCAACATGCAGCTTCCCCAGGCGGCCTCGATGGAGCGCTCAAGCGCGGCTGCGAGACAGGTGGAGCAGATTCTCGCCGACACGCCTGGCGTCCAGTACACGACGAGCGTAGTTGGTTTCAGCTTACTCAGCCTCGTCCGCACAAGCTACAACAGCTTCTTCTGGGTCAGCCTCAAGCCCTGGGATGAGCGCAAAAGCCAGGCGGAACAATACCAGACCATCAAGGCACGTTTGAACCAGGAGCTCAAAAATCTGCCCGCAGGGACGACCTTCAGCTTTTCACCGCCGGCGATCCCGGGTGTAGGCACTTCTGGAGGTGTTTCGTTTGTCCTCGAAGACCGCGCCGGCAAGGACGTCCCGTTTCTTGCAAACAATCTCGCTAAGTTCATGGCAGCCGCTCGCAAGCGCCCTGAGATTGGCACGATCTTCAGCACATTCATACCGAGCGTGCCGCAAAAGTTCATCCAGGTAGACAAAGAGAAGGTGCTGAAACAAGGCGTGGCTTTGACGGATGTTTACAGCACGATTCAGGCGGACATGGGCGGCCTGTTCGTCAACTATTACAACCAGTTCGGCCGAACCTGGCAGGTGTACATCGAGTCTGAAGCTCCCTACCGGTCGAGTACCGATAACCTTGGACAGTTCTACGTGCGCAACAACCAGGGCGAGGCTGTCCCGCTTTCCGCGCTGGCAACATTCGAAACTCGTTCCGGCCCAGAATTTACCATGCGCTACAACGAGTACCGATCCGCGCAGATCAATGCCAGCGCCGCACCCGGTTACAGCGCGGATCAGGCAAGAGCGGCTCTGGAAGATGTGTTCAAACAAACCATGCCTCATGAGATGGGGTTCGATTACATGGGCATGTCTTACCAGGAAAAGAAGGCGGAAGAGGGAGTACCGTCTTCAGTCATCTTTGGATTCTCGCTGCTCTTCGTCTTCCTCATCCTTGCGGCGCTCTACGAAAGCTGGAGTCTGCCGTTCAGCGTGTTGCTCAGCACCCCCGTCGCAGTTTTTGGCGCTTTTGGCGTGCTATGGCTGCGTCGAGTGGTGCTGGGCCACTTCCTGCCGCCTTACATGGTCCAGATGGAGAACGATGTGTATGCGCAAATCGGCCTGGTAATGCTCATTGGCTTGGCCGCCAAGAATGCGATTCTCATCGTCGAGTTTGCCAATGAGCAGTACGAGCAGGGCAAACCGCTGATGGATGCAGCCCTCGAAGGCGCCCGGCTTCGACTGCGGCCCATCATGATGACCTCCTTTGCGTTCATTCTCGGTTGCGTCCCGCTCTGGACTGCCTCCGGGGCCGGCTCGGTCGCGCGCCAGATCATGGGCACAACCGTGATCGGGGGCATGACCGCTGCAAGTGTACTCGGCATATTCACTGTTCCGGCGGTTTTCTACCTGGTGGAGCGATGGTCTGCGGCGGCTCGGTCGCGCCTGGTGGCGCCGGCATTGCAGCAGGCTGCAATCGTGGAGGGTAAGCAAGATGCGTAACACATTCCAAAACAGATTCGGCACAATATCCGCATGGTTCCTTCTCCTGTCGGCCTCTATGCTCTCCGGCTGTGCGGTCGGACCCAACTATCATCGGCCAACCGTGCAGACGCCCCCGGCTTTCCACGGTCCGGATGAATCGCAACCGACAGAACCACAAACCGCATCGTTCGCCGATCTGCCCTGGTGGCAGGTGTTCCACGATCCTCAGCTGCATGAACTGATCCGAACTGCATTGAAGCAGAACTATGAACTGCGACTCGCGGTCGAGCGCGTCAATGCCGCAAGGGCGCAGCTTGGTATTACGCGCTCGAATGAGTTTCCCCAGGTTTCGCTCGACCCGACTTTCAGTGGAGGAAAGAGCGATCAGAACATCAAATCCAACAACTTTTCGATAGCCGCAGACCTGGTGTTTCAAGTGGACTTATTCGGGCGCTATCGGCGCGCGACCGAAGCGGCAAGGGCTCAACTGCTGGGCACACAAGACGCACAGCAGACCGTAATCCTGACGCTGGTGAGCGATGTGGCGAGCGATTACTTCCTGCTGCGCGACCTCGACCTGCAGCTTCAGATCGCAAAGGAAACAGTGCGCACCCAGGAAGATTCGGTTAAGCTGACCGAAGCGCGCCTCCAGCACGGTGTCGCGACGACGCTTGACGTGCTACAGGCACGGCAAGTGCTCGATACAGCCAATGCGCAGATCCCTGATCTCGAGCGGCAAATCGGCCAGACCGAGGATGCCATCAACATCCTGTTGGGCAAGTATCCGGACAACGTTCCTCGCGGACAGGCTTTGGGCATCGAGACCCCCGACGGTTGGACATGGAGCGAGAGTCTGCCTCCGCAGTTACCCGCGGGGCTGCCTTCCGAACTGCTCGAGCGCCGGCCCGACATTCGCGAAGCGGAACAGAACCTGGTTGCTGCCAATGCCAATATCGGCATTGCCAAAGCAATGTTCTTTCCACAAATCTCACTGCTCGGCTCGGGAGGAGCGGCGTTTGGGCATAGCCAGTCTGGCGGCTCGCGTATATCGGCACCCCTGGGAGTCGGAACCTATACAGCTGCACTTTCCCAGCCGATCTTCGAGGGTGGTGCATTGCGCAACAACCTGCGCTATGCCAAGTCCGAACAGCGGCAAGCTCTAACCGGATACCAACAGACCATACAACGCGCGTTCGGCGATGTCTCTGACGCCCTGATCGGCTATGACAAGTACCATACCGTCCGCGAGCGCCAGGAACAGTCCGTGAAAGATCTACGGGAATCAGTCAACGTGTCGCTCCTGCGCTATAAAGGCGGAACCGCCACTTATCTCTCCGTCCTCGACAGCCAGCGGTCTCTGTTCACTGCCGAGCTCACCCTGGCACAGGCACGCAACAACGAATACCAGAGCCTCATTCAGCTGTACAAAGCGCTCGGCGGCGGGTGGAAGTAAACCGCTTTCGAAAAGGGGAGCCGATGTTTATTCATCGTTTGTGTGCGGAGATGCTTCTGGTATCCCTCACGCTGTGGTTACAGTCTGCCGGGGTTGCGGCGCTCATAGCGTGGGTACGACGTGCGTTGCCGAACGAGACGCGCACAATGGGTGCCTTTCGGCTCGCTGCACTCGTTGTGCGATTGGCAATAGCCGTTGTCGTTCTGCACGGATTGGAGATTATGCTGTGGGCAGGTTTCTACCGCTGGCATTGCTTGCCGTCGTGGGACTCGGCGGTCTACTTCTCGGCAAGCAGTTACTCAACTCTTGGCTGCAGCGACGTAAGCCTCCCCTCCAGCTGCCGCATGTTAGCGCCCCTTGAGAGCGTCATGGGCGTGTTGATGTGTGGCTTATCGGTGAGCCTTCTGTTTGCGATTGTCACGCGGCTTATTAACCGTGAGGAGCGATCCTCGCCTAAAGAACAAGGCGCAGGCATTATCCACCGCAACTTTGTTCAGAGCAACATCTCATGCAGGAAGGCCGCGAACTGATGGAGCTCAACGTACGGGCTGGACGCACCCTTACGGGTGACGACGACGCCACGGTGATAGGAATCTGCGTCAGTCTTTTGATCATGTTAGCAGGCGCGCTCGCTTGCATCGTCAGCTTCGACCTATTGAAGGCGCTTGTGCAATTGTGGTTTTATTCACAGCCATCTTGAAACACACACCTGCCTGAAGACCATCGGCAACTGCTTCGATCACCTCTCGCCGGTACCTTTGGATCAAGGATTCGCGGCGGAAAGCTATTAATCAATCGACGGCTCGAGACGGACGTCGCCACGTCGAGCGCATCAAGTCATCACGCAGTGCAACTCATGAGGAAAATCCGATGAGCACAAAAGTTCTTGTCGATTTCAGGGCACAGTACCCACCGCCATCTGATGAGCAGTTGCTTGCTGACGCAAGGTCTGGAGACGGACCGGCATTTGCGGAATTGTGCCAACGATATACCAGTTTACTCAAGCGGAGCATTTTCAGAATTGTGAGGCATCGGGAAGATACGGAAGATGTTCTTCAGGAGACTTTCCTGAAAGTATATCTGCATCTGGACAGTTTCCAGGGCAAGTGCAGCTTCTCTACCTGGATGACCAAAATCGGATTCAACACATCCTTGATGTTCCTGAGAAAGAGGAAAGCAGTGTTGAAGCACGTCTCCGAAGTTGTCACCGACGACGGGCAGCGAATCGAAATCCTGGAATTCCGCGATCCGAGTCTGAATCCCGAACAACGTTACATAGCGTATCAAACTCACCAGAGGATTAAACGCGCCATTCGCAAGCTGCCGCCTCGCTCCGGCAGCATGGTTAACCTCTACTACGGACAAGAGTACCGTCTCAAAGAAGCTGCGCAGGCCCTCGGCATCAGCGATCCTGCCGCAAAATCTACGGTGCTGCGAGCCCGGAACTTCCTTCGTCGCTCATTGAAAGATCAGTCGAGTCCCTGTCGAAGTAAGCGCTGAGGTCTCGTTAGTGATCTTTGCTGGGAAAAAACGAGGCAAGGGCATCCGGCGAAGGGCACTAAAGCGAATCTCTTCCCCTTATGGATACGATGAAAATAGACCCCCAAGGCGCGCTAGTGTTCACCGATTTTCAGTGGGAGATTTTCCACTTGGATGAAAAGTCGACTGTTCGTCAACTTGAACTCGGGTTGGCTGCCCCACACTGTATTGCAGTCAATCTACGAGCAGCCGGTTATACAGCAACTTGCTGAAGACATACATCCATCCGAATGGCTCGATGAGCGCATTGGCATGTTCTTGCAAGAAAACTGGCTTTCTCGATATTTAGCGATAAACCTAATTCACCAGTTACCCTCAGCGGCTGAATAATCCGTATAAATCGGGACAGTTGGCGGCCCGATTCGATCCGGCGGGCCAGTCCCCTATTTGTCTGCCTGGCTGGAACTCTGAGCCCCCGAGGCCAGGCCGATCCGGGACGATCACGCGGATGTTGAGCCTGTTTACCAGCATCTTGCCACCAAACAGATTCCATTCGAGCCTGGTGCTGGGCGAGCCGTGGAAATAAAAGATTGGCGCTCCATCAGGGGCACCATATTCGTCATAGACAAGCTGGCGACCACTTGGCAATCGAAGTTGCTGGTTGATCCTGGTCATAACTTCCTAGTCTGCTTCCTTGCCGTTCGACCACAACTCTGGATAATGCACCTCGTTGTAAATTACGTCACGAACTGGCATCCACAAGAAGAGCGCTCCAGATGACCGCATGTTTCGTTTGGCGATAGTATCAGCGGCCCAACGAGATTGCCAGGGAATGCTTTGAGTGCCTCGGATGGCCTCTTCCTAAACTCACACCCGTTCAGAAGGAATGGTTGGTCACCCTGAAGCTGGCCCATGGCCGATTAGTCGCCATCTCGTACAGTTGGGAGCCATGAACTACGTCGCAAGCACTTCAACGGTTAGCCGGTTATAGAGCCACTTGCGGAGAACACTGATCGACTTGAATAGTTCAACGAGCGCTTTGGCCTTCTCATGGAAGGACAAGGCGCATTTCCAGTACTGCTTTGTTCAAAACGCGCATCGGCGGTTTGCATTCGTTCAGTCATGCGGCTGAAAAGGGGTGCCGCTCCTACCGGCACTATTCCCAGTACCTGGATTCTGAATCTCGCTTCAATTTCATTCATCCTCGCTCCTGAGAAGGGGACTGGTCCGCGGTGCTGTCCACGAAGCCGGTGAGGTTATGATTGGGGCGGAGATACGACATGAAACGCGACCTGTGTCAAACAGTTGTCATTGCCACTACTCTACTCTGCAGTTTTGCTGCTGCAGCGCCGAAGTGGCGATGGTTCGGGCCAGCCGTCCAAGCAGCAAGTACGCCTCAAACACAGATTCGCGCGCTCAAAGTGACCGTGCTCTCCACCATGCTGGTCGCTGAGACGACTGGTATTGGTGAGTGGGGGTTCTCTGCGCTGATCGAAGCCGATGGACATCGAATTCTCGTGGATACTGGCGCACGTCCTGAGACAGTATTGCAAAATGCCCGCGAGTTGAATGTCGATCTCTCCGGCGTGCAGGAAATAATCCTCACACATAATCACGACGACCACGTGGGCGGCTTGCTGACTTTGCGCCGCGCCATGATGAAGAAGAATCCGGCCGCGCTATCCGTCGTGTACGTCGCGAAAGGAATCTTCTACAGCCGACCCTCAGCCCAGGGCGAAAGCAATCCGATGATTGCGATTCGAAGAGAATACGAAGGCATAGGTGGCAGATTCGTCGAGCACTCCGAGGGTGCGGACATCTTCCCAGGCGCGTGGCTCACCGGTCCCGTTCCGCGGAAGTTTCCAGAACGTAATTGGAGCGTGAGCGGAAAGGTGCGAACTCCAGATGGCCTGGTGGAGGACACCATCCCAGAGGACCAGTCGCTGGTGTTGGATACGACGCAGGGTCTGGTGGTGGTGACAGGGTGCGGCCATGCCGGCATCGTCAACATCCTGACCGATGCGGCGACGAAATTTCCGGGGCGCGATGTACACGCGGTCATCGGCGGATTGCATCTGTTCCGGGCAAGCGACGAGCAATTGAACTGGACCGGTGACGAGTTCAAGCAGTTTAAGGTCGCCAATCTGATTGGCGCGCACTGCACCGGCATCGAAGCGGTCTATCGGTTGCGGCAGCGCGCGGGGCTAACCCGCCACACTGCGGTCGTGGGTGCGATCGGTTCCACCTTCACTCTTGATAAAGGAATCGTCGCTGGAGCGCTGGCCCAGTAAATTGAGATGCTGCTCGATTGAAGGGCAAACCGCGCACCGGCACGTCTGATTCGAGCGCGATTTATCGCAACGGCGCTTCCATCCAGCGCGCGACGATGTCGTGGACGTCGACCCCGGTCGACTCGGATATGATTTGTGTCATTTCTTCGACCTGGAGCGCTCTCTGATTCGTAGTGCTCCACGCCAGCAAGGCACGAAATGCGTCGCGCAGGCTCTTCTTGCCTCCCGTTTGCGCCTGAATGCGATCATCCATTTCCGCTGCCATGAGGAAGCCGCGCCCGAAAATGTTCATGCCTATGCGGAAGTCTTTGGCATAGAGAAACGAGGCTTCCTGCGAAAGCTGGGTCATCGGCATGCGCTTGATGAAAGGCGGAGCGTCGTTCAAAATGCCTTTCATCCGCGTGATGACGCGTTCGCGCCGGGCCTTTCTCTCTTCCTCCGGCAGTCCCGCGACGATCGCCTGCGTCCCTGCATAACGTCCAAAGCCCTCGTTGAACCATATGGTCTCTATCACGGGAGTCAGTTCCCAGTTGAACGGCCGATAGCCGACGCCCCAGACACGTTTCGGCACCCACGAGTGCGCCATGTGGTGCGCATAATTGAAGAGCGCCGAGTAATGGTGAGAATCGGGCGAGTGTGCATTCGTGGCCGCGTCTATAGAAAGGCTGAATGTGCCGCTCGTATCGTGTTCCTGGCTGAAGTTATATTCATGGCCTTCACGCGGCCGAAGCAATTCGAGCAGCACAAAATAGGCAGGGAATGGTGTGTCGCCGAAGTACTCCTGAACGCGATCGAGGGCTTCGCGTGCGAGCCTGCTTTCGGAGTCAACATCCTCGTCGCCCTCTGCGTACACTGCCACCAGCAGGTCGATTTTGCCGGGCAGTTCTCGAAACTGCACGGCCGGTCCCATCACGACCTGAGAATCTGCGAGAACGTCGTAACTGGCGGCCTGGGCTTTCACTGTACCTTTCAGCACAGTTGCGCGCGGATCGAGAGTGCTTAGGACAGGCCAGTCGCCGGGCCCGTCCACGTGCAGGCTGATGGAAGCTTGTTGCAGACCCTCGATATAGCCGAATACCGAGTAACCGAGGAGTCCAACATAGTTCTTGCGAATCTTGGAAGACTCCACGGAGTCGCGAAGTCGATCTTCCATTCGGCCGACATTCACGCGGTATTCGATCCGCGAGACACTTTCGCTCGCGTGGCCGATTGCCCAGCGTGGTCCGTTGGCATCCTTCTTGCATTCGATAGATTTACCGTCCGAAGAAAGAGCGTGAACGTCCTCGACAAAGTCATCGTAAGGCACAAACGAATATCCCCCTGGATACGACCTGGGAATGACCAGATCGACTGGAGCAGAAAGAGGATTTTTCGGAGTGATACGGATGCTTACGCTGGGATCACCCGCGCCGCCGTAACGCAACTCATAGGCGACTTGGCTGGCCTCCGTTTGGGCCGCCAGAGCTTTGGCCGGATCGCAAAGAATCAGCAGAAGCACCGAGAGGAATGCTTGATGCGTTAGTACAAGTCCGGGATAGGTTTTGCGCGCCACGAAACGCTCGTTATGGAGACAAGCAAGATTGAAAGGTATTGTATCGCTTTACTGGCTTAGGCCGACATTTACGACTTCCCGGCTGGGCGATCAAATTGCGGAGCCGATTTTTGTGGGTTCTTCGACTTCGATGAGCTTGCCCTTTTTGACGTCATACACGTAGCCATAGACAGGGATAGAAACGGGGACAAGCGGATGGTTGCGTATACGCTCGACATCGTCGATGACGGCCTGCTTCTGATCGGGGAT
>Ga0070730_10005797_pt1 | contig 10606 bp, 10 predicted proteins | sample Coa_R1_3_FD_66447 | JGI IMG/M metagenome (GOLD analysis project Ga0070730, IMG submission 66447) | Surface soil microbial communities from Centralia Pennsylvania, which are recovering from an underground coalmine fire - Coalmine... | ecosystem: Environmental > Terrestrial > Soil > Unclassified ... | reverse complement strand
TCCCGCTGACCGGGCTCGTCGACGCGCTGCGCGACTTCCGCGCCTAGTACCCCACCGTCGCGCTCACGCTGCACACCGAGGCCCTCGGCGCCGTCGCGGAGCTCGTGGCGACGCGCGTCTGCACCATCGGCATCGGTGGCGTCGTGCCCAACATGCCCGACGCCCTCGAGCGCCGCCCCCTCGCGCGCTTCCAGATGGTGCAGGTCGCCGCGCCCGGGCACCCGCTCGCGCAGCGCCGCGGGCCGATCCCGGCGAACGTCGTGCAGGACGAGGTGCAGATCGTCCTCGCCGACCGCAGCCGCCTGACCGAGAACTACCAGGTGGGCGTCTTCAGCGGGCGCACGTGGCGCGTGCTCGATCTGGGGACCAAGCACGCGCTCCTGCTCGCGGGGCTTGGCTGGGGCGGCATGCCGTCGCACGTGGTGGCCGGGGACCTGGCGAAGAAGCGGCTGGTGAAGCTCCGCCTCGAGGGCCTCGACGACGCGAGCCTCGGCGGGCAGCTCTACACGCTCTACCGGACGGCCGAGCCCCCCGGCCCGGCCGCGCGGTGGCTTCTCGATCGCCTCGCCGCGCTGTGCACGGCCCGCGAGAAGCGCCCGGCCGCCTCGTGACGTGACCGCCCAGGAGCGTCAGGCCGTGCCGTGACCGCCCTGCTGGCCGCGCGCGCGCAGCGATGCCTGCGCCGCCGCCAGCCGCGCGATGGGCACGCGGAACGGGCTGCAGCTCACGTAGTCGAGGCCGACGCGCTGGAAGAAGCCGATGCTCGGCGCGTCGCCCCCGTGCTCGCCGCATACGCCGAGCTTGAGCTTCGGGCGGGCCTTGCGCCCGCGCTCCGCCGCCAGCTCGACGAGCGCGCCGACGCCTTCCTGGTCGATCGACACGAACGGGTCCCTCGGCAGGATGCCCGTCTCGATGTACGCGGGCAAAAACTTCCCCGCGTCGTCTCGCGAGAGGCCCATCGTCGCCTGCGTGAGGTCGTTCGTGCCGAACGAGAAGAACTCGGCCTCCTGCGCGAGCTCGCCCGCGAGTATCGCCGCGCGCGGCAGCTCGATCATCGTGCCGAACGAGAAGGCGACGGGCTTGCCGGCCTTGTCGAGCACCTCGCGCGCCACGCCGTCGACGATCGCGCGCGTCTTCTCGAGCTCGGCGCGCGTGATGGCGAGCGGGATCATGATCTCGGGGTGCACCACGATGCCCTCGGCGCCGAGCTGCACCGCGGCTTCGAGGATGGCGCGCACCTGCATGCCGTAGATCTCGGGGTACGTGATGGCCAGGCGGCACCCGCGGTGCCCGAGCATCGGGTTGAACTCGTGCAGGTCCTTGGTGCGCTGCTGGAGCTTCTGCGCCGGCACGCCCATCGAGCGTGAGAGCGCCTCGATCTGCTTCGCCTCGGTGGGCAAGAACTCGTGCAGCGGCGGATCGAGCAGGCGGATGGTCACCGGCAGCCCGCGCATCTCGCGGAAGATGCCGACGAAGTCCTCGCGCTGGAAGGGGAGCAGCTTCGCCAGGGCGGCGGCGCGGCCGCGCGCGTCGTCGGCGAGGATCATCTCGCGCATCGCCTGGATGCGCTCCTCGTCGAAGAACATGTGCTCGGTGCGGCACAGGCCGATGCCCTCGGCCCCGAAGGCGCGCGCGGTGCGGGCGTCGAGCGGGGTGTCGGCGTTGGCGCGCACGCGCATCGTGCGCCCGGCGTCGGCCCAGGCCATCAGCTCGCCGAACTCGCCCGAGAGCGCCGCGCTCACCGTGGGGACCGCGCCGTCGTAGACGTGGCCGCTGCCGCCGTCGATCGTGATGACGTCGCCCTTCTTGAAGGTGACCGTCTCGGTCGGGCGCCCCGCGTCGTCGTAGACGGTGATCGTCATCGTCTGGGTCTCGTAGTTCACCGCCACGGCGCTCACCCCGGCGACGCAGGGCTTGCCCATCCCGCGCGCGACGACGGCGGCGTGGCTCGTCATCCCCCCGCGGGCCGTGAGGACGCCGCGGGCCGCCTTCATCCCGTGGATGTCCTCGGGCGACGTCTCGACGCGCACGAGGATGACGGGCTTGCCCTGGCCGGCGCGGCGCTCGGCCTCGTCGGCGTTGAAGACGATGTGCCCGCTGGCGGCGCCCGGGCTCGCGGAGAGGCCGCGCGCGAGCACCTTCTTGGGGGCGTGCGGATCGAGCGTGGGGTGCAGGAGCTGGTCGATGCCGCCGGGGTCGACGCGCAGCACGGCCTCCTCCTTCGAGATCAGGCCCTCCTTCGCCATGTCGACCGCGACGCGCACGGCGGCGCGCGCGGCGCGCTTCGCCCCGCGGCACTGCAGCATGTAGAGCTTGCCGCTCTGGATCGTGAACTCCAGGTCCTGCATGTCGCGGAAGTGGCGCTCGAGCGTCTGCGCGATGCGCTCGAGCTCGCGGTACGCCTCCGGCATGCGCGCCTCGAGCGACTCGTCGGCCTTGCCGCCGCTGCCCGCGCGCACCACGGACCGGATGGGGAGCGGCGTGCGGATGCCCGCCACGACGTCCTCGCCCTGCGCGTTGGGGAGCCACTCGCCGTAGAGCTTCTTCTCGCCGGTCGAGGGGTCGCGCGTGAAGGCGACGCCCGTGGCGCTCGAGTCGCCGAGGTTGCCGAAGACCATCGCCTGGACGTTGCAGGCGGTCCCCCAGTCGTCGGGGATCTCGTGCATCTTGCGGTACACGACCGCGCGGTGGTTGTTCCACGACGCGAAGACCGCGACGATCGCCTGCCAGAGCTGCTCGCGCGGATCGGCCGGGAAGTCCTTGCCGGTCTGCCGCTTCACGATCGCCTTGAAGGCCTGCACCAGCGCCTTGAGCTCCTCGGCGGGGATGTCGGCGTCGGGCACGCGGCGCTTCAGCTCCTCGGCGTTGAGGCGGGTGCGGTCGATGCCCTTGGCGTCGGCCACGCGGCCGCGCGCCTCGTCGAGGGCGCGATCGAACGGCTCCTTCGAGAGGCCGAGCGCGATGCTCGCGTGCATCGCGATGAAGCGGCGGTACGCGTCGAACGCGAAGCGTGCGCTGCCCGTCTTGGCGGCGAGGCCCTCGGCCACGGCGTCGTTCAGGCCGAGGTTGAGGATGGTGTCCATCATCCCGGGCATCGACGCGCGGGCGCCCGAGCGCACGCTCACGAGCAGCGGCGCGCTCGCGTCGCCCAGGCGCGCGTCCATCGCCTTCTCGAGGCGCGCGAGGGCGGCGTCGACCTCGGCGCGCGCTTCTTCGGGCACGCGCTTGGCCTTCGAGTACTCGTTGCAGACGTCGGTCGCGATGGTGAAACCGGGCGGGACGGGCAGGCCCAGCGACGTCATCTCGGCGAGGCCGGCCCCCTTGCCGCCGAGCACGTCCTTTCGTTTCGGATCGCCCTCGGCCTTGCCGCCACCGAAGAAGAACGCGCTCTTTGCCATGGGATTAGAGCGCATATCGGTCGGCGGGCCGGCGTGCAAGGGGGGGCGGCGCCGCGGGTGTACGGCCGCGCCGCCGGGGTTGGACTCGGAGCGGGAACGACACTAGAGAGACACGCGGAATGCCGCGCACCTTCGCCCCCGACGCCGTGACCCCTGGCGAGGCGCTCGAGCGGCTGCGCGAGGGCAACCGCCGCTTCGTCTCGGGGGAGGGGAGCGCGCTGCGGAGCTGGCACCCGGGGCTGGCCGATGGGCAGCAGCCGTTCGCGGTGGTCTACGGGTGCTCGGACTCGCGCGCCCCGGCGGAGTACGTCTTCGACCAGGGGCTCGGGGACCTCTTCGTCATCCGCGTCGCCGGCAACGTCATCGCGCCGTCGCTCGTCGGGTCGGTCGAGTTCGCCGCGAGCCAGTTCGGCACGCGGCTCGTCGTCGTCATGGGGCACACGCAGTGCGGCGCCGTCGCGGCCACGGTGCGGGCGCTCGACCCCGACGGCGCGCCCGAGTCCGGCAACCAGCGGTCGATCGTCGAGCGCATCACGCCGCACGTGCGACAGGCGGTCGAGGCCGGCGGCAGCGCGGAGGTGCGCATGCGGGCGGCGGTGCAGGCGAACGCCATCGCCTCAGCCTACGAGCTGCGCCACGCCAGCCCCGTCCTGCAGGACCTCGTCCAGCGCGAGCGCGTGCAGATCGTCGCCGCCGTGTACGAGCTGGCGACGGGGGTGGTCAGCTTCCTCGACTAGGGGCGCAAAGCCGCGTTCACACGACCACGACTCACGCGCCATGGAAGAACGGGCCGCCGTGTGGGTGTCCCGACGGGCGGCGGCGTGTTTCGAGGCGCGATGAGGCAAGCGCCCTCTTCGGCACGCGCGTTGCGATGTCGGAACCTCCATGAGAACCGGTGCCTTCCTCGCGCTGCTACGGCGCGCGATGCTCGTCGCTGCGGCCGCTCCCTTCGCCGCGTGCGGCGGCAACTCGAGCGGGCCGCCAGCGTGCTTCGACGCGACCGACGCCGCCCTCCAGGCCAAGCAGACGTGCGGCGTCACCGCCGGCGACTGCATCCTCGACGATGCCACGTGCGAGCGCGTGTGCGGAGTGCAGACCTACTGCGCGCAGGAGAAGGCCGACCCGACGACGATCGACTGCAGCATATGCGGCGGCAGGAGCACGGCAGGCCTCGGGGCGCCGCGGCGCCGCGGCCCGGGCGGCGGCCCCGTGGCGGGGTACCTCGCCCGGATGGCCCACCTCGAGCGAGCGTCGGTCGTGGCCTTCGCGGTGCTCCACGACGAGCTCGCGGCACACGGCGCGCCGCCGCGGCTCCTCAGGGCGGCGCTGCGCGCGAAGGAGGACGAGGCCCGACACGGGTGCGTGGTCGGCGCGCTCGCCGAGCGCTACGGCGGCGTCGTGGACGAGGTGCGCGTCGCGAGGGGCCCCGTGCGAAGCCTGGAGGCGATCGCGATCGAAAACGCCGCCGAGGGCTGCGTCCGCGAGACGTACGGCGCCCTCGTCGCGGCGTGGCAGGCGAGGCGCGCCGCCGACGCGAGCGTGCGGAGCGCCATGGCGGGCATCGCACGGGACGAAGCGCGCCATGCGGCGTTCTCGTGGCAGCTCGCCGTGTGGATCGAGTCCCGGCTCGACGCGGGCGGCCGCTCGCGGGTGCGCGCAGCCAGGGATGCAGCCGTCGCGGCGCTGGCCTGCGCGGTGCAAACCTCGCCTCCCGACGCTGCGACGCAGCGCACGTGCGGCGTGCCGGGGGCGACGGATGCAGCGCGCATCGTCGAGGCCCTGCGCGCCGGGCTCTGGGCGTCGCCTGCCTGAGCGCCCGGGCCCACGCCGTCGTGGCGGCGCGCTGGCCGCAGACAGGCTGCGGCGGCGGTGAGGGCTCTGCGTGCGGAGCGCGTCAGCCCGCCGTCGCGGCGAACCACGCTTCGGCGATGGCGCAGAGCGAGTCCTCGCTGACCGCGTTGCCGTCGGGCACGCCGTTGGCGGCGCCGAAGGAGTACACGATGCGCCCGACCGGGACGCCGGCGTCCAGGACGACGAAGTTGTCCTCGGCCAGCGCCTGGATCCGGTACGTCTTGCCTTCGTGCTCGACCGACTTGTTCTCGACGTCGACCTTGGGGGTGCTCATCGCGCGGGTACCTAGCCGTCGAACGCCGGTCGCGCCACCTGCACCTCACGAGAGACCCGTGCCGCACGCTTTCTTGCCACGAACGCAGCCCGGCGTCCTCGCCCTCGTCCTCGCGCTCTCGTTCTCTCTGCTGCTCGCCGGGTGCGGGAGCGGCGCTCCCGTCGTCGACGAGCCGCTTCGCGTCGGCAACGTCGCCGATCCCGGACCCGAGGCGCTGGGGCTGCGGCCCGGGATCACGCGGCTCGACGAGGCGCGCGGCGCGCTCGAGACGCGCGGGCACACGGGGGTCGTCGCCGAGGAGTACGCGGCGCAGGGCGGGACGCTGCTCGGCGTGCTCTCGGCCGATTACCAGAGCCGGGTTCACCTCTTTCGCGGGGGTGTCTACGACCGGAGCGTCGCGCTGCCGACGGGCGGCTTGCCGCCGTACGGGATGGCGCTCCGCATCGCGCGCGATGGGCCGGCGACGCGCCTGCTCGTCCTCTACCGCGACCCGCTCGACCGGCCGGAGTTCCCGCCGACGCTGCTGACGTTCGACTGGCAAGAGGATCACTTCGAGCTCGCGACGCGCACGTCGCTCGAGCAGCTCGTCGCGAGGCAGGAGGGCATGACGCGCCCGCTGCTCCTGGGGGACGACCTGGGCGACGGGATCCTGCTGGTCGCACGCGACGCGGGCGGTGCCCTGTGGGACACGAGCTACATGGTGCGGATTGCCGGCGGTCGAGCCGCGTTCGAGCCGCGGCCCATGTCGGACGCGCTGCGATGCTCGTGCGTCCAGCGCTACGCCCGGGGCGAGTCGCCGCGCTGACGCGGGGTCACGCGCCGCGCCGTGCGCCGCGCTCCACCGCGAGCCCCGCGAGCCCTCCCAGCGAGGCGAGGACGGCGCCCGCGACCATCAGCGCGCGAAACCCCGCGACGTAAGCGTCGTCGAAGAGCTGCAGCAGGCGGTCGCGCATGGGGGCCTGGATCCACGCGGGCAGCTCGGCTGCGGCGAGCCGGCCACGCTCCGCGTCCACCGCGCGGGCGACATCCGCGGACGGCGCGAGCTGCGCGAGGCCAGCGTCGAGCGCGTGATCGAAGCGCGCCACGAGCAGCGCGCCCAGCGCGGCGACGGCGAGCAATCCCGCGGCGCGCGAGACCGCGTTGTTGATCCCCGAGGCCGTCCCGGCGTGGTGCGCGTCGACGGCGCCCATGACGGCGGTGGTCAGCGGCGCCGCGGTCAGCCCCATCCCGGCGCCGAGGACGACGATGCCCGGGAAGAACGTCTCCCAGTAGCTGCCGCCCGTGCCGGGCAGCGCGAGGAGCGCGAAGCCCGCCGCCGCGGCGAACGGCCCGGCGATCAGCAGCGGGCATGCCCCGAGCCGCGCGACGAGCCCCCCGGTCCAGCGGCTCATCGCGGAGACCAGGACGATGAACGGCAGCATCGCCGCCCCCGCGGCGGTCGGGCTGTAGCGATGGACCTGGATGAGGTCGAACGGGACGAAGAAGAGCGCCCCGCCCAGTGCCGCGTAGAGAAAGAACGTGAGGACGTTGGCGGCCGCGAACGTGCGCGAGCGGAAGAGCGCGAGCGGAACCATGGGAGCGCGGGCTCTCGCCTCGCGGACGACGAACCCGACGAGGACGAGGGCGCCGGAGGCGAGCACCGCGAGCACGCGCGGGCGCCCGATCCCGCCCTGCGCACCCGCGCCGAGGAGCGCGTAGACGATCGCGCCCAGGCCCAGGGTCGCGAGCCCGGCGCCGGGCCAGTCCATGCGCTGCGCGGCCGTCTCGTCGCGCGTCTCTCCGACGTGCCGCCCCGCGAGCACGAGCACCGCGGCGGCGACCGGGACGTTGAAGAAGAAGAGCCACCGCCACGAGCCGTGCGCGACCACCCAGCCTCCGGCCACCGGTCCGAGGGACGCCGTGATCGAGCTCCACGCCGACCACGTCCCGATGGCCGCGCCGCGCTCCTTCTCGGGGTACGCCGCGCTGATGAGCGACAGGCTGCCTGGCACGAGGAGCGCGGCACCGACCCCTTGAACCGCGCGTGCGATCACGAGAGGCACCGCGCCCGGCGCCAGACCGCACCCCATCGAGGCGGCGGCGAACAGCGCCGTGCCCGCCATGAAGACGCGCCTGCGCCCGAGGCGGTCCCCCAGCGCGCCGCCGACGAGCACCAGCGACGCGAGCAGCAGCGCGTACGACTCGACGATCCACTGCACCTGGTCCACGCCCACGCCGAGCTCGCGCTGCATGACCGGCAGCGCCACGTTGACGACGGTCCCGTCGAGGAAGGCCATGCTCGAGCCGAGCACCGCGACGGCGAGCGACCAGCGGGGATCGCTCGCGCTCGGCGGGCAGGGGCGCCGCACGCACAGGGGAACGGCGACCTCCAGCACGGGGCGCCGATTGTCGATCCCCGGGAGGGATCACGCCAGCGGAGGCCGGCCCGGCCCTCGGTCCGCCCCTACTCCGCGGCGACCGGCCGATTGCGCTCTTCGCGGGCCAGCTCGACGACGCGGTTCTCTGCGTCGACGTGCACGACACGCGGCTTGTTCGCCGCGGCCTCTTCGGCGGTCATCCAGCCGTAGCTCGCCAGGATCACGAGGTCTCCCGCGCGCACGAGGTGGGCTGCGGCGCCGTTGATGCCGATCTCGCCGCCGCCGCGCTCGCCCGGGATGACGTACGTCGACAGGCGCGCGCCGTTGGTCACGTCGTAGATGTCGATCTTCTCGTTCTCGAGGAAGCCCGCGGCCTCCATGAGATCGCGGTCGATGGTGATCGAGCCAACGTAATGCAGGTCGGCGCGCGTCACGGTCGCGCGATGGATCTTGCCCAGCAGGAAGTGGCGCAGCACGGGTGGCCTCCGGTCCGGGCCGCCAAGGGGGACGGTCCCGGCCGGGGGAGAAGATGAGGCCAACGGGGGCCGAGGTCAAATGGCGCCGGACGCGGTCCCGCGCGCGCCGCACCTCCGGCGGACGGAAGCCCATGCTCGCTAGGCCGCTCGCCGCGAGCTCGCAGCTCTCGGTCGGGTATCCGCGCTGGCGCGGGCGACGGCGTTCGCGAATCTTGCGCTCGACGTGGTCCCTGCCGAAGACCCGCTCCGCGTGGAGAAGATTGTGGGCTCGGCAGCGGACGCGCAGGTTACCGACGTCGTCGGTGCCGCCACGCGCGCGTGGGGTGATGTGATCCAGCTCGAGCCAGGTCGTGGACGGGCAGCGATGCCCGTCGGCATCGGAGAAGGTGCAGCGCTCGCCGTCCCGCTCGAAGACTGCATGCCGTGTCGCGCGCGGCACGCTCGCGAGCTCGTCGTGCGACCGAGAGGATTGCGGGGGCGACGCTCGCCGACGTGAGGCCTTGCCGAGTCGCTGCTTGTCCAGCTTCGCGAGCAGGAGATCCACGGCGCGCTCCACGACCACAGCGAGATCGCCGCCGGCATTGGCATGAGATCCTGCGCTCGTTCGAGCTTCCTGCGGAGCTCGTCGCCCGCGGTGAACTGTACCTTGTGGCGCGTCGCCGAGAGCGGCACGAGCTGCCTTCCGCAGGCCACGTCGGGAAGCGGCTCCCCGGGCGCCGGCCCCGCCACGCCGCTCACGGTGGGAATGGGCGCTTGCGCTGGGATGGAGGTCATCGTCGCCGGCACGTCGGGCTTGGGCGACCGCTGCGCGAGAAGCGTCTGCACCTCGGCCTTCGTCTTGCCGGCCGCGGCCTGGACGAGATCCTCGTAGTTCGTCGGCGTGAGCGCGTCGTGAAGGAGCGCCAGCGTGGAGAGCGTGAGCTCGCCCCGCTCGATGCGCACGAGCAGACCGGGGAAGCGATGCACCAGCCGCGCGGCGTGGATGCGGCGGCACGCCTCGTCCTCGGACATGCCGAGCCTGAGTACGCAGAACCGGAACATGGACGGACACGCCGCCTCGAGGTGCAGACGCCGCTCCTCGACCTCGACGAGGTGGGCGAGCAGTCGCGCGAGCACGACGCGGCCTTGGCCGACGAGGGACGTCAGGCTCTCGAGCAGCTGCGCGTCCGAGAGATGGGCGAGCTTCATGCGTGCGTTCTACACCCGGATTTTCGCCCGCCCTGGGCGACCGCTGGACGCGCGATCGCGAGAGAAACGGGCGCAGTCGCCTGCGGTGCGCGAAGCGCCTTCTACGCGCCTGGTCGGGCTCGGGAGGGGCTTCCTTTGGCGGCGTTCGCGTCACTGCGCCCCTCACCGGCCCCGATCGCGTCAAGCAAAATCGTTCCGCGCACTCGCAAAAATCAGCAGCAACCCCACCCATGCGCCGACCCCCGCCTATTTCCCCCAGACACACCCCTCCAGCACCCGCACGTCACTCTCTCTCGCCCCCTCCAAGCGTTGCTCGTCGGCTTCCTCGAACCGGCGTCGCAGCGCCTTCACCCGCTCCGCCCCCGCGTCCGCCTCCATCGCCGCCTGGAGCTCGCTCTGGCGAACTATGACCACCTCGGTGGCGCGGTCGATGCGTGCTTCCCGCCGCCTCTCCACATAGCGCGCCATCAGCGCGTTGCAGGCCGCGACGGCCATGGCGCTGTCGGGGGCGCCCTTCAACGACACGTCCAGCACCAGCGATCCGCCGCGCCGCTCCGCTGCGACCCACGACGCCAGCAGCTCGGTCGCGCGGCCCGTTCCCGCGTCCAGCCCCAGGTCGAGCCGCAGGTCCTTCACCACCTGCTCGACGATGGGGCGGCTCTTGATCACCTCGACCTCGGTCGCGAGGCCCACGTTGCTCTGGTCGGCGGGCATGGCGCCGATGGCGAAGACTAGCGCGCCGCGGGCGGCCCCGCGGCTGGCGGCGCTGCCTGTGGGCGCCGGTGTGCAGGATGACGTCGACGCGGCGCATATCGCGAGCGCGGTGAACGCGAGGCACATCTTCGCGCTCCAACTCATGGCCCGCTCGTCACCCCCAGCATACCTGCCGCGATGCCCGGATCGAGCCGCTCGATGCCGTGCGAAAGCCGCTGCACGACCGCGAGAAGCGGCTTTCGGTGACGCGAAATCGACGCGCGCCCTGTCGGGAGCGGCTGCTTCGCGAGCGAGAGAGGCTTCCGGGTCGATCGCATCCCGTCCCCCTTCGAAGCGGTCGACGTTTTG
>Ga0070730_10005796_pt1 | contig 10606 bp, 8 predicted proteins | sample Coa_R1_3_FD_66447 | JGI IMG/M metagenome (GOLD analysis project Ga0070730, IMG submission 66447) | Surface soil microbial communities from Centralia Pennsylvania, which are recovering from an underground coalmine fire - Coalmine... | ecosystem: Environmental > Terrestrial > Soil > Unclassified ... | reverse complement strand
GTCGATCCAGCAGTCTGCGCAATACATATTTGTTCTGGCCCCGCCGCAACTTCCACCCGATCGGCAGTGCAACCGCCAGCGCCGCCAGTTTATGGTCGAGGAACGGCTCGCGCGCCTCGAGGGAGACCGCCATCGAGGCCCGATCCACCTTTGTCAAGAGGTCCCCGGGCAGGTAGCGTGTCAGATCGAAATGCATAAACCGCGACACGTTATCGGTACAGTCCGCGGTCTCATAAGCCCGAACTAGCTCGGCTTCAAACTCGGATGAGCGCACGCCAAACTCGGAGCTCTGTGCCGCTGTCCACTCCGAGACGGTTGCACGGTAGCCTGAAAAGGTGTCCTGCGCCCGGGACAGGTTGATGAACTTCCTGAGCTTGTCCTCTATTCCCGCGAAACGCCGATGCTCACCGCGAGCCAGGCGGTAGCATGCAGCGATCCAGTGCGGCGGCAGGCGGCTCAGTACCTCGGCGCTCAACCAATGCAGCGCGCCCATCGGCCCGCCGTTGTGCGACGCATGGCGCGCACACGTCGGATAGCGAGCATAGCCACCGAAAAGCTCATCGGCACCATCGGCGGACAGGGCAACCTTGACGTGCCTGCGAGCGAGCTCCGAGACCATCAGAGTTGGAACGAGCGAGCTGTCACCGATGGGTTCATCGGCAATATCATCGAGGCGGGAGAAGAGCGCGAGTGCTTCCGCCTCCGAAACCGCGAACTCGGTGTGCTGTGCGCCGAGGTGAGCGGCAACGGTGCGCGCATACCCCGACTCGTCGAACTCGGATCCCGCGTAGCCGATGGTGAAGGTGCGCAGCGTGGTACCAGGAACTCGTGCCAGCAGTGCCGCAACGATCGATGAATCTATCCCGCCGCTAAGAAAGAGGCCAACGGGCACGTCGGAAACCAAACGGTAGCGAAATGCTTCTGCCAGCTCTGATTCCACGCAATCGAGCAACTCCGTCTCGGGCATGGCGCTGAGGGCTTGCCGCGTCGGGCGAACTGCCGCTGCCGCATATAGGTCGCTTGCAGACCAGTACGTGCTTTCCGTTGCCTCCAAGGCCGGACCGAAGGTGAGCACCGTCCCGGGCCGCACGGTACGGAGCGCCGCGTACAGGCTTCTCGGCGCTGACACGTAGCCGAACTGCATATATTCGCAGAGCGCCGCCGGATCGACCTCGCTCCCAGTGAGTCCGACGCAATGCAGTGCCTTCGGTTCCGATGCGAATGCGAGCAGCCGCTGCGAGCTTGCATAATAAAGGGGCTTCACCCCGAATCGGTCACGGCACAAATGCAGGCGCTTCGCCGCTCCGTCCCATAGCGCGAAAGCAAACATCCCGCGAAAGCGCGAAACGGCGGCAAGTCCCCACTGCGCGTAGGCGCCGAGGATGACTTCGGTGTCCGAATCGCTACGGAAGCGATGATGAAGTTGTTCGAGCTCCTTCCGGATCTCGCGAAAATTGTAAATTTCCCCGTTGTACACCACCCAGTACCGGCCGCATGGGGATTGCATCGGTTGATGCCCCAGGGCGGAGAGATCGAGGATCGACAGCCGCCGGTGACCAAGTACCGGGCCACCGTCGGGAAGGGCTTGAATACCGCTGTCGTCCGGGCCGCGGTGCTCCAGCGCCGCTGTCATGAAAAGAACGCGCTCCATGCCTGTTTCTTGAGCGTGCGCCGACCAAATTCCCGCTATTCCGCACATGTGTTTTAGAAGAGGATTATCCGCTTTGGGGCCGATACTGTACCCGTTATTTCGGCCGTGGGCGCCTCCGCGCGCGCTGTCGGAAAGTGCCCCGAAGCCGCGTCGGCAGTCTCCGTGCTCCCGCGTGCGCGCCGACCGTCAGAGTTGCCGGCGCTCCGAGGCTGGAGTAGCCGCCGGGCCGCCGGTAAAGCGCTTGTTCGCCCAGGCGGCAGCGCGCAATCCCCAGGCGGCGAGCAGCGCAGCAAAGATCATCCAATGGAGGCGATCCCCTCCTTCCCTGACGCTGTGAAAGTAGATCGCGGTCGCCACCAGCCAGATGACATATACCCCTGTTTTGTGCAGCCGCCGCCAATTAGCCCGACTTAGCCGGCAAGATAACGGGCGAAATGAAGTCAGCGTGAGCAGCAGCAGGAAGGCAAACCCGAGCACATCGAGAGCGGTCGCTTTGGCATTGAGCGGGTTGCCGAAGACCCAGATCGTGTAGGCAACGAAGCTGAAATGCCAGGCCATGCCGAAGGCGAATGCGAGTCCGATGTAGCGACGATTCGCCAACAGCCATCGGGTGCCCGGGCTCGGCCAGAGCGTCGCCAGCGAGGATGCCGTGAAGGCCACTAGAAACAAGGGCAGCGCACAGCGCACGCTGCGCAGAATGACGGGCGACATCCCGCGCGCCGAGTGAAAATCCGCTTCGGGCAAACCGAGCAAGTTAACTGCGCTCGCTGCCAGCACCAGCATCCAAAACAATGACCAGGAGTTGAGACGCCTTGCCATGCTCACTCCGATGGCAGCCTGATGTAAGCCAGGATCGAAGCGCGCGACCTGGTGAGCTTGACCTGAACGGGCGGCGCTCCGCTCATCGCTGCAGGTAGGGCGACTGAGTTTTTTCGTACGTTCGCTGCTTGCGGCGCCTGCGTATGCCGTCCCAGAACCACAGCCCTTCGAGGCGGAACAGCTGATAGCCCTTGAGGAGCGCAATCCCACCCTGCACATCCACGAGATAATCGAGCAGCGCAGATACCGGCTGGAACCAACCGCGACGCTGTGAAAGGCGCGTCAGGACCTCGACCACGCCGGGGTGAACGCAGCCGTCGCGCAAGAATCCTTTGCCGAAGTGCGTGCTGACTATTGCCAGGCCATGCTCGCGCTCGAGTTGCGCCTGACGGGCCGGACTCAGCAGCTCGATGAACTCCTCGACGTTATCGGCATACGAGCTGGGGAAGAAGGCGTTCACGCCAGGTGTGCCGGCGGTCCGGTACGGTACGGCACTCGTAACGTTCCACAGATTCAAGTCGTCGTACGTGAAGCTTCGCACATAGCGCAGGTGCCTCTCGGCCAGGTCGGCCCAGTAGAACGGCGACTCCGGGCGGTGCCCGTGGCCGGGGTGCTTGCGACCGTCGCCGAGCGTCGCATATAGCCAGCGCCAGAGCCGGAACCGGAAGCGATCAATGCCCCAGTACAGGTTGTCGCGATTGTAGCCGTGCGCTGCGCAGGCTACCGGGTAGTGGCCGAGATTCTGCTTGTAGACCTCGAATGCTGCGATGATTTCTGCTCGCTCGCTCGATTCCATCCGCGCGCCGTGAAAGGCGATCTCAAAGCCGCGTTCCTGAAGGTGACGTACAAAGCTCGCATACTCGGGGTCGGCGAGGGTATGCGATCCCCGGTAGTCACTGGGACCAAAATATGGCAGCGGCCATACGGACTTGGTGGTACGAAATCCAAGTCGATCCAGCAGTTCATAAATCGGACGAATGTAATCGAGCGTCGCGACATCCGTGTCGTCGAAGATCGAGAATGCGAAGTGTTTACCGCCTGGAAATGAGGCGGGAAGCCGGTTGGTCATACGCTCGGTTTCTCAGAGGTGATCGCCCCAGGCGTCGCCGCGTGTCACTATCCAGGCGTCCAGATCCGTGCTGAATCCGTACTTTCCGCCGGGGTCTCGCAGCAGCAGGTGAACGTTACCGGGCATTTGCAGGTACCCAGCCCCAAGCAGCGGCGCACGCAGGGCGCCATGCGACGCGGTCAGCAACAGCGCGTCGTAGTTCGCAGATCTCGCCCACCGTCGCGCCACCCCAAGCACGCCTGGCAGAGCAGCGGGACAATCCGGGTCGAGCGCCAGATCGACCACCGAGCCAATACCGAGCCCTGCGATCCGGGAGTCATCCGGTCGCTGCGGGTGAGCGAGCACGGCCAGGCCCACGAGATCCTCGCCGCGCCATGCGGTGGCGAAGCAGTAGCGGCCCTGCGCGCCGCGCTCATAGCGCCAGCGCAAGTAAGCGCCCGAGCGCGAAGCACAGTTGCTTTTCGCACGTTGCGCGCGGGCCCACAGGCTGTCGAGCGCTGCTTCGCCCGGCAGCTGCTCTTCGAGCTGCGTCGTCACTCGTCGCGCCGACACCATGCTCGGCAGTCGCAGTGCCGTGAGACCTGCAGTGATCACCGATCCGAGCGCGTACGTCAACGGCGGAATCTTTGCGATCCTGGCGGCGACCGATACGGCGGGTGATAGCGCGTTGAGGTGCTCGAAACGGCCGATCTCGAGCTTGCGAAGGATGCGTGCGGCGCGCAGTGGCGTGATGTAGTCGTGAACGGCACCGAGGTCGCGCATCCCCAGTGCGGTCGACAGCTGCCGCGCCCCCAGCGGTGCCGTCATCGACGCAGCGAGCCCGATATGCTTCATCATCTCCTTCAGCAGCAGGTAGGCGATGGGACTGTTGCGAAACTCCTCGAGCACCGTGTAACCCTTGAGCCAATGGCCTGCCGTGTGTTTTTCGCCGTTCCAGAACTGCGTCGGAATGGTGGTCACGAAGCCGGCCAGGCGGGTGCCGACGAAGACCCCGACCGTTGGCGGCGCCTTGCCGGGCTCGAAGGGATTCTCCGAGGCCAGGGCTCGCAGCATTTCACGGACGCCTTCGGGTGTTGCGACGGGATCCCAACCTGCCGCCCGGAAGAATTCAGCGATCGAGCCGGCGTCCTCTTCACCCAAATGACGGACTTTCAGGGGACCAGGCATCGGGTCGGACGGAAGCTCATACATGGCAGTATACCGACCCGCGACGTGCGACGCTGCGCGTTGCTGTGCCCCGCCCAGCAACGCATTGCGGTTCGAACTTCCTCAGTTCGGCCAACGTCAATCACGCTCAATCGCAACCACGCCGCGAATTGGCGCATGAACGGCGGCAGCGGGTTGGGATCGACTCCTTGAAACAACACTTCAGCGTCGATGAGTCGACCGCAAAGGCGCCGCAAAGCGGCGAGGGCAGGAGCCAATATCTTGGAATAAACTCAGCGTAGTTTACCACACTGGCGGAAATTTTCGGCGTTGCGAGCCATGTAATTTCCCCGTAACAAATTTGGAACACAGCCCTGCGCGCCGGACAACTGCGGAACGGACAACCGTAAGAATTTCTACCGTGTTTCCCTACCTTCGAGCCTTGGTGCCCGCGAGTACAGTCGGGAGTCGTCGGCAGGGCAGGGATGGCACCGTAGATGTTCATTTTCCGTCAATATCTTCGGTTGCAATGCATCATCGTGATGATGATCGAGGCGGTGGCGTTCTGTGCAGCGCCATTTCTGGCCGCACATCTGCTGGCGCGAACCTTCCGCGACGTCCTGCTCATACTGAGTGCGGGGTGGTGGCCGGCGGCGCTGCTGTTCACCGGTGTGATGATGACGGGTTTGCTGTCGATGGGTCTTTACTGCGCGCGGCAGCGCGCGCGCTTCGACGGAATCGTGATCCGCATCTGCATTGCGTCGGTGGGCACGTTCGTGGCGCTGTGCTTGGTATTCTCGTTTGCCGCGCCGCATCCGATGAGCCGGTCTTTGCTGGCGCTGACGACGCTGCTGGCGTTCACCGCATCCGTCATCACACGCGCGGCGATGGAGAAGATCGGGGACGATGACCGCTTCAAACGCCGTGTGCTCGTTTACGGCAGCGGGCAGCACGCCATGAGCATTTCGCGGCTGCGCCGCCGCAGCGATCAGCGCGCGTTCGTGATCGTCGGGTTCGTGCCGCCGGCGGGCGTCCCGCCGCCGGGGAGCGCGCCGTCGGATCTCAGCGATCGGCTGCTGCCGGCCGACGAACCGCTTCTCAGCCTTTGCCGCCGGCTCAACGTGGATGAGATTGTCCTCGCGATGGACGACCGGCGCCGCGAATTTCCCGTCCAGGAACTGCTGGAGTGCCGGATGAGCGGCTACGAAGTGATCGAGCTGTCGACGTTCTTCGAGCGCGAGACCGGGAAGGTGCGCGTCGATGTCCTGAATCCGAGTTGGATGATATTTGGCGACGGGTTCAATCGCAGCTCGGCCAGGCGGCTGACCGAGCGCGGATTCGATTTCCTCGCAAGCGTCATTTTGGCGGCGCTGACGTGTCCGATCGTGGTGCTGATTGCGCTGGCGATCAAGATCGAGGACGGTTGGAGGGCGCCGATATTCTATTTTCAAACCCGCGTCGGATTTGAAAACAAGCTCTTCAAGTTGATCAAGTTCCGCAGCATGCGCGTGGATGCGGAAATGGACGGCACGCCCCGATGGGCCGCCCCGTCCGATCCGCGGATCACGCGGGTCGGGATGGTACTGCGAAAACTGCGGCTCGATGAACTGCCGCAAATATTCAATGTGCTCGTCGGAGACATGAGATTCGTCGGCCCGCGGCCCGAGCGGCCGCATTTTGTCGATTCGCTGAACACCCAGATCCCGTACTACCGTGAACGACATTTCGTCAAACCCGGCATCACCGGCTGGGCCCAGCTGTGCTACAGCTACGGCGCTTCGCTCAACGACGCGACCGAAAAGCTCCAATATGACCTCTACTACATCAAGAACCAGAGCCTGATGTTCGATTTCATCATTCTGCTCGCGACGCTTGAAGTCGTATTCCTCGGCAAAGGCGCCCGCTGAGTTTCCGCCTTTTGCCCGCCGGCGGCGTGGGCGCGACACCGATCGTCGAATCGGAATCTGCCCGGAACCCTTAAGCGCGATTCCTCCAATAGTAGACTTGATCCACCCGCACAGAGCGGCATCAAGCAGACGGTGGGCGCGGGTGCCTGACCAGAGACCGTGGCGGACTGCGCGGCGCTGCCGCCGGTTCCCGCGCCGGTCAGGGTATCGGTGCAATATGTGAATACCGAACCGCCGCGAGCGGGTATTCGAATAATTTGCCCCGGGGTCTTAGCCGTTTTGAGAACTGTCTCGGAGTCCAACGGCACCGCAAAGGTTACCTTGCTCTCTACCAAAGGATCTGCAGCAGTGGTTTGCCGCGGGTTTTGGAGAAGACAGGAGATTGACATGATCGGAAACATCGACCGCTGGGGCACCAACGCCTTGTTGATCGGCATGGCCATCATGACCTACGCGGTATTCGTGCTGGCGAAGTAAGCCGGCTCTCCGCCGGAAGCGCGTCCTCATTGGGTATACCCGATCTTGTCGGGACCTCGCGGGAATCCGCCTACGGGTTGGCCGCGGGACATGCTCAAACGGGCTCCGCGGTCGGGGCCGGAAGGGCCTCAAGGTCTTGCGGGCTGATGTGCTTCGATTTCCGCAGCACCGTGGCGTAGTAGCACGCATAGTACCCGGCAACCACGAACATCAAGCCGACCGTCAACGGGCTTCTCATCATCGGCTCCGGTGAAAGCCCGTGGGCCGCGGCCGTTGCACCTTCCAGCGCGCCGTTCTGCCCATACCACTCGGCGATGCGATACACCAGTCTTCCGATGAACAGCAGCGAGACCGCGATTCCCGTGTAGGTATGGGGCACGTAATGCAACCGGCCTTCGTAAGTCGCGTAGCGGGTGTGCCGTGCACCCCAGGATCCCAACGCCAATCCGGCCAGCGCGCCCGAGAGTTCCGCGAGCAGAAACTGACCGGACTTGAGCGCATAGGGAATGAGCGAACAGCCGAGCAGCATCAGCACGGCGATGCGAATCCACATGCGGACCGGCCGCACGGGCTGCGGCCCGAAGCTGCGGCGAAAACGCCGGTAGATCAAGAGGACCGCAAGTGCTGCGATCACGTACGGCCAAATTCGCGAGTAGTCGGGTTGCATTTCGCCGATACTACCGCGAATGAGCCCTCAAATCTCTGCGCAGTCCGCCGCGGTCTCAGCGCGGCCGGAACTCATCCGGGGCATGGGTGCCTGGGCCGCCATCGCGGTGAACGTCGCCAACATGATCGGCACCGGCGTGTTCTTGAAGACGCGCGTGATGACTTGCAATGTCGGGAGCGCGAAAGTGGTTCTCGCCGTGTGGGCGGCGGCGGGACTGTTGTCGCTGGCCGGTACGTTCTCGTATTCGGAAATCGCCGCCATGATGCCGGAGGCGGGCGGAGACTACATCTACCTGCGCCGCGCCTACGGTCGGCTCATGGGTTTCCTGTACGGCTGGATGATATTCGCGGTGGCGCGGGCCGGCTCTCAGGCGGCGCTGGCCGTGGGACTTGCGATCTTCATGAACGTCGCGCTCGGCGGCGTGCTCGACCATTGGCACGTGGACGGCAATCTGGCGGGTCTGCATTTGCGCTTCGGCGGATTGACCGGCGTCGCCTTGCTCACCATCTGGGTGGTTGCCCTGATCAATTGCGCGACGGTCGCAACAGGCGGCCGGACAGCGCTGTTCGTGACTCTCGCCAAGGTATTCCTGGTGTTCGGCGTGGGGCTGGCGGCGTTCCTGTTCGCGCCGGGCGACTGGTCGCACTTCGCAGGTTCCGGATTGGGAGGGACCTGCGAGGGAGTGTCCGCGAGCGCGCGCGGCGGCCTGGCCGGCTTCGGTGCCGCCATGCTGGGCGCGCTGTGGGCCTATGACGGATGGAACAACGTGGCGCCCCTCGCCGGTGAGATCCGCGACCCCCAGCGCAATATGCCGCGTGCCTTCGTCGGCGGCATGCTGGTCGTAGGGGCGCTGTACCTCTTCGTCAACGCGGCCTACTACTACGCGCTGACTCCCGTGGAAATCGCCGGAGTTCCGCTCTCATCATCGGTCGCCACCGAAGTGCTCAAGCGATTCTTGGGGCCGATGGCCGTGTCCCTCACGGCCGTTGCGCTGATGGTCTCATCGTTCGGTTCGCTCCACGCCAGCGTGCTCGCGAACTCGCGCATCCCCTTCGCCATGGCACGCGACGGCTTGTTCTTTCGGGGACTTGCCAAGCTCTCCCCGCGAACCAAAGTTCCGGTCCGGGCGATTGTGGCGCAGGCGGCCTGGGGCAGCGTGCTGGCGCTGTCCGGCTCTTATGATGCGCTCACCGACTCGGTGATTTTCGTATCGTGGGTCTTCTATGGGCTGAGCATCTCATCGCTGTTCATCTTCCGGCGGACCATGCCGGATGCCGTGCGGCCGTACCGCGCGCTGGGCTATCCCATGGTTCCGATGATTTTTCTTTTCGTCACCGTGGCTTTGCTGGTCAACACCTTCATCGCCGCTCCCCGCCAGGCGTTCGAGGGAGTGGCGGTGTTGTTGGCCGGCCTGCCTTTTTATTGGTGGTGGTCGAGGCAGACCGCTTGCGCATCCTAGTTCATTGGAAGAGTTCGCCTGAGGGGCCGCTCCAGACCCGCCTGGCAGCATGCCCGTGGTGGAAAATCTCCCACCACGGGCAGGGGCCCGATCAACTGACAGGGCCCGATCAACCGGGCCCGATCACACACTTGCGACCCTTATCAACTCGGCTTGGCACCGCCCGGTAGGTCGAACACCAAGACCTCGGCCTGCGCACCTTCAGCGATGGTCAACTCGGACGCGTCGGTGATCTGCAGCGCATCGCCGGCATTCAAGGTGGACCCGTTGACGTCCACCGTGCCGCGCGCGAGGTGCACGTAAATCCAACGGCCCGGCCCAACCGGCAGGGTCGCGCGTTCCGCGCCGTCGAACAGGCCGGCGTAGATCCGTGCGTCCTGATGGATCAGCACCGAACCGTCGGCGCGGTCCGGCGAGACGATGAGGCGCAGGCGCCCGCGCTTCTCTTCGGGCCCAAAGCGTTTTTCCTCGTAGCTCGGCTCGATGTTGAGCGCCTTCGGTTGAATCCAAATTTGCAGGAAATGCGTTCCTCGGCTCGAGGATGGATTGAACTCGCTATGGCGCACGCCGCTGCCGGCGCTCATGCGCTGTACGTCCCCCGGCCGAATGGTGGAACCATTTCCCATGGAGTCCTTGTGCGCAAGTTCGCCATCGAGCACGTAGCTCACGATCTCCATGTCCCGGTGGGCGTGTGTACCGAACCCGGCCCCGGCCTCCACGCGGTCTTCGTTGATGACTCGCAACGGTCCGAATTCCACGTGCTGGGGATCGAAATAATCGGCAAATGAAAACGTATGAAAGGACTTGAGCCAACCGTGGTCGGCGAAACCCCGCTCTGCACTGCGTCGAATGATGTTCATAGAAAACCTCCTGACAGAGAGGCTATCATCGAGATATCGAATTAAAAAGCGCAAAATACCGGGCATACCTATCGAGCCATCGAATGTAAGGTCGCTTCAGGAGCCATAACAAGGCGCAATGGACGGACGAAATCCGTCAACGGGTGCGGCGCCTCGCGTCAGTCTCGGCGCGGCCCCTACATTGTGACCCGCAGCGGTTGTGCTCCGATGGCGCGGCGCCGGCCGTCCATCATTTTCAGGATCATGGGCGTCAATATCAGCTGCATCGCGAGCTCCATTTTCCCGCCGGGCGCCACGATGATGTTCGGACGAGACATGAACGAGTCGTGGATCATCGACAGGAGGTAGGGGAAATCGATGCCCTTCGGATTCGCGAAGCGGATGACGACGAAGCTCTCGTCGGCCGCCGGAATGTAGCGCGCGGTGAAGGGGTTCGATGTGTCCACCGTCGGCACACGTTGGAAATTGATGTGCGTTTGCGAGAACTGCGGACAGATGTAGTTCACGTAGTCGGGCATGCGCCGCAGGATGGTGTCGACCACCGCTTCCGT
>Ga0070730_10005794_pt1 | contig 10608 bp, 7 predicted proteins | sample Coa_R1_3_FD_66447 | JGI IMG/M metagenome (GOLD analysis project Ga0070730, IMG submission 66447) | Surface soil microbial communities from Centralia Pennsylvania, which are recovering from an underground coalmine fire - Coalmine... | ecosystem: Environmental > Terrestrial > Soil > Unclassified ... | reverse complement strand
CAGGACAACTTCCTGTTCGACGGCACGATCGCCGAGAACATCGCATTCGCGAAGCCGCACGCGGCGCGGGCGGAGATCGAAGCGGTGGCGCGGATCGCGCACTGCGACGAATTCGTGGAGCAGTTCGACGAGAAGTACGACACGGTCGTGGGCGAGCGCGGCGTCAAGCTGTCGGGCGGGCAGCGCCAGCGGATCTCGATTGCGCGCGCGATTCTGGCGGACCCGCGGATTCTGGTGCTGGATGAGGCGACGTCGAGTCTGGACTCCGAAAGCGAAGCCAAAATTCAGGACGGGCTCCGCGCGCTGCGGCGCGGCCGGACGACGTTCGTGATTGCGCACCGGCTCTCGACGATCCGGAGCGCCGATCAGATTCTCGTGCTCGAAGGCGGGCAGATCGTGGAACGGGGGACGCACGACGAGTTGTTGGCGAAGAATGGCCGGTATCGGCAATTGTACGACAAGCAATACCATTTCGAGCGGGATCGATTCATCAATCCGGGCGAGGATTTTACGCCGGAGCCGGAAGCGTCGGTTCCGGTACCGTCAGTAACTCCGCCGACACGTCTCTAGGCGCAAGCTTCATCCAGTTGCGAAGTTGCGCAGACAGCAACGTGGCTCCCAGCTCCAAGCTTCGAGTCGCAAGAAAAGGCAACATCGCACGCGATTAGGGTACGGTATCTCTCCCGCGTTTCGCCATAATCGCTCCATGGGGCACTTCAAGAAGCTCAAAGCGTGGGAACACGCGCGGGCGCTGGCGATCATGTCTAAGCCGCTGATTGCGCGTTTGCCGGCGGATGAGCGCAGCGGTCTGGCGGATCAATGGCGTCGAGCGTCATCCAGTGTCGTCCTGAACATCGCTGAGGGAGCGAGCCGTGGCGGGACAAAGGAGTTTCGTAAGCACCTCGGTATCGCTCGAGCATCTCTCGATGAGATCGAGGCGATTATTGACTTAGCAGTTGGATTGGGATACCTGACTCGCGACCAAGTCAGCAAAGTCGCTGCGATCCGCGATGAGTGCGGTCGAACGGTATTCTGGTTGATGAGAAAATTGAGCGAAGCGACGAAGTAACTTGTCGCCTGCAGCTTGGGCTTGGAGCCGCTTCGCCGTCTGCGCAACTTCGCAACTGGATGAAGCTTCCTACTTGGAGCTTGGGCTCCAGATAGCAGTATGGAATTGCTCCGACCTCGGCGCGAGCTTGCCTCTCCCTGCCGCATACTCTTTCCAGGTCACGGGCGCGTAGTCATTCGGCACTCGCCTCATCGTGATACATCCTTGAACCGGGCAGACGGCAGCGCAAAGATTGCACCCCACGCACGCTTCTTCAATGATCTCGACGACCGGCCCGCCGTTGTCGCGCGGCAGGCGCCGGATCGCCTGGTGCGCGCCGTCCTCGCACGCCGTCCAGCACAGCTCGCACTTGATGCACTTCTCCTGATCGATGTGCGCAAGCAGATGATAATTGAGGTCCAGATCTTCCCACTTGGCCACGCGGGGCAGCGCACGGCCGCGGACGTCGGCGAGCGAGCGATGGCCGCGCTCCTCCATCCAGTTCGAGAGCCCGTCGACCAAGTCCTCGATGACCCGGAAGCCGTAGTGCATCACGGCCGTGCACACCTGCAGCGTCCCGGCGCCCAGCGCGATGAACTCGGCCGCGTCGCGCCAGGTGGAAATGCCGCCGATCCCGGAGATCGGAATGTTCACGGCGGGATCGCCCGCAACCGCCGAGACGAGGTGGAGCGCGATCGGTTTGACCGCGGGTCCACAGTAGCCGCCGTGGCTCGATTTGCCGGCCACCGAGGGCTGCGGCTCGAACGTCGCGAGATCGATGCCGACGATCGAGTTGATCGTGTTGATCAATGAAAGCGCATCGGCGCCGCCCTTCACGGCCGCGCGCGCGATGTAGGTGATGTCGGTGACGTTGGGCGTGAGCTTCACGATGACCGGAATCGTGGCCACCTCTTTCACCCATTCGACGATCTGGCAGGTGTAATCGGGCACCTGGCCGACGGCACTCCCCATGCCGCGCTCGCTCATGCCGTGCGGGCAGCCGAAGTTCAATTCGATCCCGTCGGCGCCCGTGTCCTCAGTCCGCTTCACCATCTGATGCCACGCCTTGCGCTGTGATTCGACCATCAGCGACGCAATCACCGCGTGCTTCGGGTAATTGCGCTTGACCTCCGCGATCTCCTTGAGATTCTCGGCGATGGGCCGGTCACTGATCAGCTCGATATTGTTGAAGCCCATCATCCGGTTCTGGCCAAGATCGACCGAGCCGTAGCGCGAGAAGACGTTGATGATCGGCTCGCCAATCGTCTTCCATACCGCGCCGCCCCAACCCTGATCGAAGGCCTTGGCGACCTGGCCGTATGTGTTGGTCGGAGGGCCTGACGCCAGCCAGAAGGGATTGGGACTCTCAATGCCAGCGAAGGTGGTCTTAAGGTCGGCCATTGGTCAGCCTCTCGTGAATCCTTTTCGCGGCGGCGACGCCTTCCGCCGCCGCGTTCACAATCTCCGCTCCACCGTTCGCGCAGTCGCCGCCGAAGAACACCTTGGGATGATCCTTGGGCCAGGCCAGCTCGCGCCGTTCTCCCTGGCCGATCGCGAAGATCACCATGTCGCAGGGAATCCTGTCGACGCCGCCCGACGTGCGGACCTCCAGGCCGGCGACGACGCCATTCCCCAGCACGCGCTGGGGCGTTGCATTGAACCGAAAGGCGCAGCCGTCCCGCTTGGCGAGCTCGTACTCATAGTGATAGCACGGCATATCGGCTTCACCGCGCCGGTACACGATCGTCGCGCTCGCCGCGCCCAGGCGCTTCGCTTGCGTGACGGCGTCGATCGCCGTGTTGCCGGCGCCGACCACGACGACATGCCGGCCGACTTTTGTCTGATTGTATGGATGGGTCTTGAGGTGGGCGATGAACGAAAGCGCATCGACCACTCCGGCAAGCTCCTCGCCGGGAATGCCGAGGCGCCTCGTTTCTCCCAGTCCGACCGCCACGAACACCGCGTCGTAGCTTGCCAGCAGCGTGTCGAGCGAGTCCACCATCACGCCCGTCTTCAGCTCGACGCCGAGATCCAGGATGTCCTGCACTTCGGCGAGCGCGACGTCGGCCTTGAGCTTGTATTCGGCGATGCCATAGGTGTTCAATCCGCCGGGCTGCTTCCTGGCCTCGAACACCGTCACGGCGTGGCCGTAGCGCCGCAGGTCGCGGGCGCAGGCGAGCCCCGCGGGACCGGCTCCGACGACCGCGACCCGCTTTCCGGTGTTCGGTCCGGGCGCGAACAGGCGGAGCTTCTGCTCGAGCACGTAATCGGTCGCGTGACGCTGCAGCAGCGCAATCTTGATCGGCTGCTCGTCGCGCTCGTTCAGCACGCAGGCGCCCTCGCACAGCACTTCGACCGGGCAGGCGCGCGCGCAGGAATGCCCAAAGGGATTGGCGTCGAGGATCACGCGCGCCGAGCCGCGCAGATTACCGGTCGCGATCTTCTTGATGAATGCGGGGACGTCGATGTGCGTGGGACAGGCGATCGTGCACGGCGCGTCGTGGCAGAACAGGCACTTGTTCGCTTCCAGCAGGGCGGCGTCGTTCGTCAGCGCCGGCGCGATCTCCGCGAAATTCGCGATCAACTGCTCATCGCTCAGTCTGGCGGCAGCCTCAGTCAACGACACGGACCCCCTCATCGATCCTGCTGCGCTGTGGTGCGCCTGTCATGCGCATGCCGGCAGTGTAGACGATCCCCGCGATCAGGAAACCGACAAACCATGCCCAATTGTAGATCGCCGCGAATGGGCCGGACCCTTGGTGCCCGCCCAAGGCCGCGCTGAAGCCGGGGAGACTGGGTGCGACGCCCAGCGCCAGGGCCAGGATCGCGACCCAGTTTACGCCGCGTGTGAATTCATAAATTCCGTGCCGGCGGTACAGGTCGTTGACGAGTAGGTCGCCGCGCCGCAGCACGAAGTAGTCGGCGATCATAATGCCCGCCACAGGGCCGAGGAGCGCGCCGTAGCCGATCAGCCAGGTGAAGATGTAGGCCGCCGCGTCGTTGTAGAGTCGCCACGGCATCATCACGATGCCGATGATCGCCGTGATCATCGCTCCCTGCTTGAACGTGATGCGGTGCGGCGCGATGTTCGAAAAGGCGTTCGCGGGCGCGACGATGTTCGCGGCAATGTTGGTCGTCAGTGTCGCCACGATCAGGCCCGCCATCGAGAGCATGATCATCAGCGGCCCCCCGATCCGCGCGAGCAGCGCGACCGGATCGGCGATCCGCTGGCCGAAGATCACCAGCGTCGCATTCGTGACCGCCGCCCCGATGAACGCGAATAGTGCCATCGTCGCCGGTAATCCCACGGCCTGGCCGACGACCTGATCGCGCTGGCTCCGCGCGTAGCGCGAGAAATCGGGAATCGACAGCGCCATCGTGCCCCAGAAGGCGACGGCGGAGGTGAGTCCGGCCCCGAAGACGCTCGCGACGGCCGGACGGGCGGACGGGGCGACCGGCGGGTTGGCGAGCATAGGGCCGAGTCCGCCCGAGCGAACCCACGCCCAAACGAACAGCGCTGCCCCAACGGCCAGGAGAAAGGGTGATCCCCACGTCTCGAGGAATTTGATCGAGTCCATGCCGCGCAACACGATCCAGACGTTCATCGCCCAGAAGATCATGAAGCAGAGAAACTCGCCGCTGTTGAGGCCGACGAACGCCGGCAACATCGCCGGCAACGTCGCGATGCCCGGCCACATCGCCTCGATCAGTTTATAGATCGCCCACCCGCCGATCCATGTCTGGATGCCGAACCAGCCGCACGCGACGAGCCCGCGCAGGATCGCGGGGATGTTGGCGCCGAGCACGCCGAACGAGCTGCGCGCGAGCACGGGGAAGGGGATGCCGTAGCGCGTGCCCGCGTGCGAATTGAGCGCGATCGGCAGCAGCACCACGACGTTGCCGAGGATGACGGCGAGCACCGCGGCCTGCCACGTCCAGCCCTGATCGACCAGGCCGGACGCGAGCGTGTACGTGGGAATGCAGATCGCCATCCCGATCCACAGCGACGCGATGTGCCACCAGTTCCAAGTGCGCCGTTCGGGCGAGACCGGCAGCAGATCTTCGTTGGCGAGCTGCGTCCGCGCCGGCAGCGTCATTTCACCTCGGCGAGCGCGCGCTCCATCCGCTTGCAGCCGTCGTCGACGTCCGACTTGCTGATCAGCATCGACGGCGCGATGCGAATCACGTTGCCGTAGAGCCCGCCCTTGCCGATGAGCAAGCCCTGTTTCTTGGAGGCTTCGAGAAACGCCGTGGTTTTCTTGGGCGACGGCTCCTTGGTCTTGCGATCCTCGACCAGCTCGATCCCCTGCATCAAACCCATGCCGCGCACGTCACCGATGAATGCGAAGCGCTTCTTGAACTCCTCCAGCGCATCGCGCAGTTGCTTGCCGCGCTCCGCGGAGCGCTTCGGGGTGTTCTCGCGCTGCATGACGTCGATCGTGACGTCGACCGCCGCCATCGAAATGGGATTGCCGCCGAACGTCGAGAGCGAGAGGCCCGTGAAGGCGTTCGCGACCTCTTCCGTGGCGATCGTCGCGCCTACCGGGAAGCCGTTGGCGATGGACTTGGCGAATGTCATGATTTCGGGATTGACGCCCCAGTGCTCGATGCCGCACCACTTGTCGCCCGTGCGACCCCAGCCGGTCTGCACCTCGTCACAGATGAAGACGCCGCCGTACTTGCGCACGATACCGACCGCGATCTCGAAATACTCCTTGGGCGGTGTGATGAACCCACCCGCGCCCTGGATCGGCTCGGCCATGAACGCGGCCGGACGGCCGTTCGTGGTCGTGCGGATCAAATCCTCGACGTCCTGCGCGCAGCGAATGCCGCAGTCGGGATACTCGAGGCCGAGCGGGCAGCGATAACAGTAGGGGGAGAGCGCGTGCTTGACGCCGGCGATCTGCGTCGGCAGCACGCGCCAGGGTTGTTGGCCCGTGATGGCGATCGCCCCCTGACTGCGGCCCGCATAGCTGTGCCGCAGGACGATGAGCTCCTGCTGGCCCGTGTAGATCTTCGCGAGCATGACCGCGGTTTCATCCGCTTCGGTGCCGCTCGTCGTGAAGAAGCTCTTCTTGAGCTTGCCCGGCGTGATCTGGGTGAGCTTTTCGGCGACGGTGACTTGCTCGACCGTCGGATAAACGCTGGAGGTGTGGACGAGCCGCGCGACCTGATCCTGGATGCGCTTCACGAACTCGGGATGCGAGTGCCCGATCCCGGCGGTGAGAATGCCGCCGAAAAAGTCGAGGTATTCGCGGCCGTCGAGATCCTTCACGCATGAGCCCTCTGCTGCGGTGATGACCACCGGCTCCGCGTAGTAATTCGCGACGCAGGGGAAGAGAAACTCCTTGTGCTTTTGACGTACGGTCTGCGAATCCATCAGTGTGTTGGCTCCCGCTTGAGGAATTGGCCACGGCCGATATCGCCCACGAACTCTCCGTCCCGTGCCTGGACCTTGCCGCGAACTGCCACGACCGACGCGCGGCCCTTCTGCTCCCAGCCTTCGTACGCGTTGTAATCCACCTTCGAATGACTGCACTCTTTGGAAAACTTACCGCGATAACTCGGGTCGTATACGACGAGGTCGGCATCACTGCCGAGCTGGATCGTGCCTTTCTTGGGATAGAGCCCGAAGAGCTTCGCGGCCTGCGTCGAGCAGGCGTCGACCATAGCCGACAGGCCGAGCCGCCCGGCGGCGACGCCGCAGGTGTGAACGAGGTCGACGCGCTCCTGCACAGACGGAATACCGTTGGGAATCTTCGTGAAGGCGTCGGTCCCCATTTTTTTTTGATCGAACCGGAATGGCGCGTGATCGGTCGCGATCGTGCTGATCTGCCTGGTCTTCACGCCGTTCCACAGCACGTCCTGGTTTGCCTTGTTCCGGAGCGGCGGCGACATCACGTACTTCGCCCCCTCGAAGTTCGGCCGCTCGGCGTACGTCTCGTCCAGTACGAAGTGCGGGATCACCGATTCGATCCACACGTTTACGCCGCGCTGCCGTGCCGCCAACGCCGCGCCGACTGCTGGCGCGCAGGAGGTATGGACGATGTACACGTGCGTGCCCAGCAGCTCCGCAAAGGTGCACAGATGATTGACGCCGTCCGCTTCCACGACCGGCGGGCGCGACGGACCGTGCCATTCAGGACCTGTCTTTCCGGCGGCGAGCAGGGACTTCTGCAGCGCGTCGATCGCGTCGGCATTCTCGCAGTGCGCGGTGACGATCACGCCGAGGTCTTTCGCGAGCTTCAGGGCGGCGAAGAGGTGCTCGTCGGAGAGGTTCAACGCGCCCTTGTACGCGAGAAAGACCTTGAACGACGCGACGCCGGCTTTGACGATCTCGCGGAACTGTGCGCGAATGCGTTCTTCGAACCGCACCACCGACATGTGAAACGTGTAATCGACCGCCGCGAGTCTTTCCGCCTTGGACTTCCACAGCTCGAACGCCGCGAACGGCTCGTCCGACGGACCGGGGCAGATCATCTCGATCAGCGTCGTCGTTCCGCCGGCGAGTGCGGCCTTGCTGGCCGACACGTAATCGTCGGCCGCGTAGGCGCCCATAAAGGGCAGATAGATGTGCACGTGCGGGTCGATGAACCCTGGGAAAACGTACTTGCCGCGCGCCTCGACGATCTCCGTACCGGGCGCGAGCAGCTTGTCGTCGATACGCGGCTCGATCCGCGTGACCGTCTCGTGCTCGGCGTAGACGTCGGCCGTGTAGTCCTCGGTCGCCGTGATGATGCGGCCGCCGCGAATTAGAAGCGCCATCGAGGAATCCAGCGTCGGCGTGTGGCGGTGTAGGCGTGGTAGTCCGCGCCGAATTTCCGGCGCAGCACGGGCTCCTCGTAGAAGAGCACGAACAGGTGAGCCATGGACCAAAACACGACGGTGTACAGCACGAGTCCGATCGAGCCGTAGAACACGGCCGCGCCGAGCAGCGCGAGGCCGGCGCCGATGTACATCGGATTTCGCACCCAGCGGTACGGCCCGGCAACGACCAGGTTGCGTGGTGCGTCGAAGGGCGCGGGCGTTCCGCGTCCGATGAATGCGAACGTAAAGACGCAGGCGAGCGCGAGCACGGCGCCCCCGATCAGCAGCAACGCACCGAGAATTTGTTGAAAGCCGATGCGTACCGGCCAGAGGATGCCGGCGGACGCGAGGATCTGCTGTGGCACGAAGACCAGCAAGAGCGCGATGAATAGCGTCGCGTACGTGAGTGTGCGAAAGAGCACGAACATCTAGGGCAGCTGCCGCACCATGTCGTCGTACGTTTCGGGCCGGCGGTCGCGGAAGAACTGCCACGTGCGCCGCACCTCCTCGATCATGTCGAGGTTCATCTCGGCGACGACGAGCTCGTCCCGCTCTTCGCTGCCTTGCGCGAGGAAGTTGCCGCGCGGGTCCACGAAATAGCTCGAGCCGTAGAACTGCCCGATGTTCCATGGCGCTTCGGTGCCGACGCGATTGATGCAGCCCATGAAGTAGCCGTTGGCGACCGCGTGCGCCGGTTGTTCGAGCTTCCAGAGATATTGCGACAATCCCTTCACCGTCGCCGAGGGGTTGAAGACGATCTCGGCGCCGTGCAGTCCCAGCAGGCGCGCGCCTTCGGGAAAGTGGCGATCGTAGCAGATGTATACGCCGATGGTCGCATAGCGCGTCTTGAAGACCGGATAGCCGAGATTGCCGGGCTTGAAGAAGAACTTTTCCCAGAAGCCGGCGGTGTGGGGAATGTGGTTCTTGCGGTACTTGCCGAGCAGCGTGCCGTCGGCATCGATCACGGCCGCGGTGTTGTAGTAGACGCCCGCCATTTCGCGCTCGTAAATCGGCACGATCATGACCATGGCGTGCTTCTGCGCGAGCTTCTGCATCCGCTCGATCGTCGGGCCCGGAATCGTCTCCGCGATGTCGCACCACCTGGCGTCCTGGCTCGGGCAGAAGTACGGGCCGTTGAAGACTTCCTGCAGGCAGAGGATCTGGACGCCCTGCTTGCCTGCTTCCTCGATATAAGGAAGGTGTTTCTCCTCCATCGCCTTGCTCACCTTGGCAACGGAGGCGTTGGCGTCGTTAATAGGATTGGACATCTGAATGAGACCGCCGACGACCTTTCGCATCACCACCTCGAGATGACGACCTTCTTGTCCGTATAGAATTCCACCGAGTCCTGCCCGTGTGCTTTCAAGTCGCCGAAGAACGATCCCTTCGTCCCGCCAAATGGGAAGAACGCCATTGGCGCGGCCACGCCGATGTTCACGCCGATCATACTCACGCCGATACGATAGCGAAACTCGCGCGCGGCTTTGCCGCTCTGCGTGAAGATCGAGGTGGCATTGGCGAAGCCGGAACGCTGCACGAGATCGATCCCTTCTTCCAGGTTGCTGACGTGCGTGACGGACGCGACCGGTCCGAAAATTTCTTCCCGGCCGATAGTCATCTCGGGCTGGACGCCATCGAACACGGTTGGTCCCACGAAGTGGCCGCGCGGATGCTTGGCGACCTTGGCGACGCGGCCGTCGAGCAATAGCGTCGCGCCGTCTTTGCGGCCGGCTTCGACGTATGACAGCACGCGCTCCTTGTGCCGGGCCGAGACGACGGGACCCATCTTTACACCGGGCTCGAGTCCGTAGCCGAGCTTCAAGCTCTTGGCCGAGTCGAGGAGCCGGTCCCGAAATGGCTCGTACGCTTTCCCTGCCGCCAGCACGACGCTGCCGGCCAGGCAGCGTTGGCCGGCGCAGCCGAACATCGACTCCGTGATGTTGGCGACCGCCCGATCCAGATCGGCATCGGGCAGGACGATGATGTGATTCTTCGCGCCGCCGAGCGCCTGTACGCGCTTGCCGTACTTCGCCGCTTCCTGATAGACGTGCTTCGCCACCGGCGACGATCCGACAAACGAGACGCCGGCGATCCGCGGATGCCCGAGCAGCGCGTTCACAGCCTCCTTACCGCCATGCACCAGGTTCAGCACGCCGGCGGGAATCCCCGCTTCGTGCGCCAGCTCAACCAGGCGCGTCGGCGAAAACGGCACCTGCTCGCTCGGCTTGAGAATGAAGGTGTTGCCGGTGGCGATCGCATACGGCCAGAACCAGCACGGCACCATCGCCGGAAAGTTGAACGGTGTCACCGCGGCAAAGACGCCGAGCGGCTGGCGGACGTATTCGCAGTCGATGCCCTGGGCGACGTCTTCGAGCGTCCGCCCCATCATCAGCGTCGGAATGCCGCAGGCGTGCTCGACGTTTTCGATGCCGCGGCGCACGGAGCCGCGTGACTCGTCGAGCGTCTTGCCGTTCTCGCGTGTGACGGTCGCGGCAAGCTCTTCGAAATGCTGTTCCATCAGGAACTTCAGCTTGAAGAGGTACCGGGCCCGAACCACGGGCGGGACTTCGCGCCACTTGAGGAAGGCGGCTTGTGCGGCCGTCACCGCCTCATTGATCGCGCGAGTGCCGGAAAGCGGCACCTTGCCGAGCGGCTCTCCGGTGGCCGGGTTGGTCACGTCGAGATACTCGACCCCGCCGGGGGCGATCCACTCGCCCCCGATGTAATTCCGGAGCGTTGTCATACCCGTAGCC
>Ga0070730_10005793_pt1 | contig 10609 bp, 6 predicted proteins | sample Coa_R1_3_FD_66447 | JGI IMG/M metagenome (GOLD analysis project Ga0070730, IMG submission 66447) | Surface soil microbial communities from Centralia Pennsylvania, which are recovering from an underground coalmine fire - Coalmine... | ecosystem: Environmental > Terrestrial > Soil > Unclassified ... | reverse complement strand
GATCGCAGGAGAGCAATCGGTCGTGATCACCGGAATGCCGGCCGCGATCGCCTCGACCAGAACCGCCGGATAACCTTCGTAATGCGATGTGGAGAGGAAGGCAGTCGCCCGCCGCAACCAGGTGGCCACATCCGGTACATGCCCCGGCATGTGCACGCGGTCTGCGATACCCAGTCGCCGCGCTTGCCTTTCCAGCAACCGCCGTTGCGATCCTTCCCCGAGGATCGCGAGCCGGGCATCAAGGCTCGGCGGCAGCGCTGCGAAGGTTTCGAGCGCCAGTGAAAAATTCTTCTGCCGCTCCAGGCGGCCGGCACACACGATGAGTGGGGAAGGATCCTGTCCTTGCCATGCCGCCAGACGTGCCGCTGGCGTGCCACCGAGGATAGGCTCGGGGGCCATGAGCAGATCAGGGCGCTTCAGGATGTGGGCGGCCTCGTTCCGAAGGGCTGGACTCATCGCCACAAGTGCATCGATGTCCTTGGTCAGCATGCGCAAACCGAGCGAATGCGCGGGGGCAAGCAACCGCACAAAGCCCGCAAGCCCAAGCGGATTGCTCAGCTTGCAAACCGTTTTGGCACCGCTTCCGCCTGCCGCGTTATAGGCAGCGAACACAGGGAGATGAAAATTGCCCGTGCCGAATACGACATCAGGCTGCCATGCCAGTGCCTCCTGCCGCAAAGAGACCCCCAGCGTGCCGCGCGATAGCAGGCTGCGCGGGATGACAGGATCAGCTTCGCCTACCTCGACCTTTGCCGAGACCAAATCGCGGCTCGGCCCATGTTCATGGCCGCAGAAAATTCGAACAATCCTTCCGCGTCGTGACCACTCATTGGCCAGCCGAACAGCAATCCGCTCGGTACCGCCGCCCGCGAAATCGTGCATGGCGATGAGGATACGCTCCGCCGACATCCGATGCATGCTCCTGAAATTATTACTGAAGTGACGGGATCAAACGGGACGACGTCCCGTTAGCTGGGCTTGGTTTCAATTTTGACGTGGTGGTCGCGGGCGGTTCTGGCTGATCGAAAAGGACGCATTCGTAACGAGACGTCACCAAAACCTCGTCGCCGCAGTCCTCGGATTATTTGAGCTCATCAGCCTGTCGTGCCAGCCGTCCAGACGAGCGCGTAACGGCCCCGGCGCGGGAGGTGATAAGGAAGGGTCGGCTCCAACCGGCGGAATCATACAATTTCCCAATCCGCCATTCCCCGCTGGCGCCTAGGCGCCAGCATGGCCATGCTTCCATTCCATTCCATTCTGATCGGAGCGTGTGCCTGTGACCCGTCTCGCCGTCCTGTTCGCAGCGCTAGCCGCTTCCTCCACTCCGGCTCTGGCCGTCGCCGCACCGGCCTATCGCGTTGCAGGGAGCATTGCGGTGCCGGACGGCGGCTGGGACTATGCGAGCGTGGATCCGGCGACGAACCGCTTGTTCATAGCGCGCAGCGGCAGCGTGACGGCGATCTCTCTCGGCAGCGACCGGAAGGTGACGAGCTTCGGCACGATTGCGCGTGGGCATGCAGTCGTGCCGCTGCCGGACGAGCACCTCGCGGTTACCAGCGGCAAGGACGACAGCCTGCGCCTTTTCGGACAGGAGGGAGGGGAGCAGACCGGTACGGTGACGGTTGGGAGCGGCCCCGACGCGGCGATTGCCGACGGTATGACGGGCAACGTGCTGGTGATGAATGCCCACGGCGGCACCGTTTCTGTCGTCGACCCGCGCGCGCAGAAAGTGGTTCGCTCGATCGCGCTCCAGCCTGGGCTCGAATTCGCGGCGCTCGATCGGCACGACACATTGTTCGTCAACAATGAAGATCTGAACCATATCGACGTGGTGACCCCCGCTACCGGCGCGGTCGCAGCGCCGATTGCGCTCACCGGTTGCGAAGGGCCCAGCGGTCTCGCTTATGATGCTCAGACGGATCGGCTGATCGCCGCCTGCGCCAACGGGAAGGCCGCAGTGATCGATGCCGCAAGACGGCGCCTCGTGGGCCTGCTCGATATCGGCAAAGGACCGGATGCCGTGCTCCTCGATACCAAGCGCCGACTGGCCTTCATACCTTGTGGCCGCGACGGCACGCTGGTCGAGATTGCACTGGACGGCACCATCGGCCCCAGGGTCATCGCGACAATCCCGACCGAAATCGGCGCGCGCACCGGGGCGCTCGATCCTCGCGATGGTGCGATCTACCTGCCCACCGCGCGCTTTGGCCCGCCGCCCGCCGCTGGCCTGCGGCCTGCACCGATCCCGGGTAGCGCGCATGTGCTGGTCGTGCGCCCGGCGCGGTGAGATTGGCGTGGCGAACTCCATGAGGATCCTGGTCGCGGAAGACGACGCCGAGACAGCCCGCTTCATCGAACACGGGCTGGGCCAGATCGGCCATGTCGTGGGTGTCGTCGGCGACGGCCATGACGCCCTCCGCGAGGCCACCACGCACCACTGGGATGTGATCGTACTGGATCGGATGCTGCCCAGTGTTGATGGCGTCGACATCGTCCGTCGGATGCGCACGGACGAGGTGACGACGCCGGTGCTGCTACTGACCGCGCTCGGCCGAATCGAGGATCGCGTGGAAGGGCTGGAGGCAGGTGCCGACGACTATCTCGTCAAGCCGTTTGCATTGAGCGAACTGGTCGCGCGGCTCAGCGCGCTGGTCCGGCGGAGTGCGAGCCGCGAGGTGGTGACGACGCTCGGCTTTGGCGGCATCGTGATGGATCTGCTCAAGCGCGAGGTGCGCTGCGATGGCCATGCGGCGCTGCTCCAGCCACGCGAATTCCGCCTCCTTGAGGAGTTGCTGCGCAATGCCGGCCGTGTCGTCACGCGCACCATGTTACTCGAAGAGGTCTGGGGTTTCCACTTTGATCCGCAGACCAACATTGTCGAAACCCATATGAGCCGGCTGCGCGCCAAGCTGGCGGAGGCCGGGGCCAGCAATGCGATCGAGACAGTGCGCGGCGTCGGCTATCGGCTGCGGGCAGACGACTGAATGCTGCGCAGCGCCGCCTACCGGATCGCGATCGTCAGCTCGGCCGCTTTCGCGCTGGCGACGATGGTGCTTGGCCTCATCGTCTACCTCTCGGCGCATGCGGCCTTCACCCGCCAGCTCGACGATCGAATTCGTGAGGACAGCGCGACACTGGTCAGCGAATTCCGTGCCGAAGGCCGTGCCGGGTTGATCGCGGCGATCGAGCGGCGGCAACGCGAAGATGCCACCAACGATCTCGGCTATGGGCTGTTCGAAGCCGGTCGGGGGCGTGTCGCGGGAGCGCTGGTCACGGCGATGCCGCCGCCCGGCCTAAGCGACATCGTTTTTCATGATCCCGACGAGGGCCCTGATCCCGCGCGCGCAATCACGACGGTGCTTCCGGATGGTTCGCGCCTCGTGGTCGCGGCGGATCGCGCTCCTCTGGAACGGATCGACCGCACCATCGTGACGCTGTTCGGCGCTGCCTTTCTGGCCGTTCTCGCAATCGGCGCGGCGGGCGCGGTGCTGCTTGGCGCCTATTTGCGACGTCGCCTCTCGGCGATGAGCGGCACGGCCGAGGCGATCATGCACGGGGATCTCGGCCAGCGCGTCGTCGTCGGCCCGCACAGCGATGAATTCGATCGGCTGGCGGCGCTGCTCAACACCATGCTGGATCGCATCACAGCGCTTCTCGACAATCTCCGACAGGTTTCGAGCGACGTGGCTCATGATCTCCGCACCCCGCTGGCGCGGTTGCGCAACGGCCTCGACGGCGGACTGCGCCATGGACATGTTCCCGACGAACGGGACGCCGCCATCGAGCAGGCGATCGCGCGGAGCGACGATGTACTAACTTTGTTCTCAGCGTTGCTGCGGATCTCCGAAGTGGAAGCCGGTGGAGTGAAGCGCGCGTTTGCGCCGCTCGACATCACGCTGCTCGCGCGCGAGTTGGCGGAAAGCTACGCGCCTGCGATCGAGGATGGTGGCCGGCAGCTGGCATGCGCGATCGACGCGGATGCGATGATCGTCGGAGACCGTGAACTGGTTTCCCAGGCGCTGATCAACCTGCTCGACAATGCGCAGATCCACACACCAGCCGGAACGATGATCACGCTCATGTTACGTCAGGAGAACACCCGCGTGCTGCTGACCGTGGCTGACGATGGCCCGGGTGTACCCGGAGGCGAGCATGCCCGGCTTATCCAGCGTTTCGTTCGACGCGACGCGAGCCGATCGCGGCCCGGTCATGGGCTGGGCCTCAGCCTCGTCTCGGCGATTGCCAGCGCGCATGACGCCAACCTCGTGATCGCCGACCATGCGCCAGGCCTTTCCGTGACCCTCGATTTCCCAAGGGTCGACCGATGAAGCGCCAGCGCCTTCTGATGGCCGCGTTATTCGTCGGCGGATGCGCCCATTACACTTCGCTGCCCCTGCCGCGCGAGCCGGCGCTGCCGGCCTCGCTCCCGGCGCTGCCCGCGGCGGCGTTGACGGTGGCCCAGGTGACAGCGCTTGCCGTCGAACGCAGCCCTGACCTCGTCGCCGCGCGAACGAAACGCGGCGTCGCGCAGGCGCAGCTGGCGGCAGCGGGCGTGCTGCCCAATCCTTCACTGACCGGCGCCTTCCTGCCATTGATCTCAGGCGTGGGCACGGTGCCGGCGTGGAATGTGGGGCTGACGCAGGACATCAAGGCGTTGATCGTCTATCGGCCCCGGCTGCGGGCAGCGCGTGACGCGGCCGGTCAGGTCGAGGCCGATCTGCTCTGGCAGGAATGGCAGACCGCGGGCGAGGCCCGCCGCCTCGCTGTCGATCTGATCCTCGGTGAACACAACCGGGCGCTGCTGACGGAGGCTGACCGGCTGCTCGCGCATCGCTACGCGCTGATGCAGAAGGCCCTCGCTGCGCGTGACGTGACGCTGACGACAGCAGCGCCTTCGGCATCGGCGTTCCAATCCGCTCGGGCCAATCTGCTAGCAGCGGAACAGCATCAGCTCGAACTGCGTCATCGGTTGAACGCTCTGCTGGGGATCGCAGCCGACGCCGTCGTGCCGCTGGCGGATCACATCGATTTGCCGCCGTTCGACGCGGCCGCGGCCGAGGCATCGCTGACGCGGCTGGCCGATCGCCGTCCTGATCTGCTGGCACTTCGCTTGGGCTATGCCGCCGCCGACGAGGATCTGCGCGGGCAGATCCTCTCGCAATTCCCTGATCTCGTGTTGGGTGGATCAGCATCGAGCGACAACAGCAACGTCATCAATGCTGGGCCTACTGCGACGATCGGTGTGCCGATTTTTGATCGCAATCAGGGACACATCGCAGTCGCGCGCGCCACCCGTGTCCAGCTCCATGCGGAATATACCGCCCGGCTGGCCGCAGTCACCGGGGAGGTCGGTGCCATGCTCGGCGAGCGGGCGGCACTGACCCGCCAACTCGCCATCGTGCGCGGCGATCTGCCCAAAGCCAAGGCGGCGGCCGATCGCGCTGCACAGGCCTTCAATCAATCCGCCCTGGACGAGCGCAGCTATGTCGACCTCATCACCGCCTATTTCGCCAAGGAGCAGGAGATCATGACGCTCGAAACGGCGCTCGCCGATCAGGAGGTGGCGATCGATACGCTGATGGGCGCCGGCTTGCCCGCCGTTGACACATTGCCGCCCGTCGAAGGAGCGCGCCCGTGAAGCTAGCTCTGTTTCTACCCGTCATGCTGCTGGGGGGGTGTGGTGGCGCATCCGATCAGTCCACCGTGCCAGCGCGCGCGCTGGTGTCGGTGGTCCGGGTCGAGCGAGGCACCGCACCCGAATGGTTGACTGTCTATGGCAGCGCCACGCCGTCGCAGACGGGTGCGCAGACGCTCAGCATCAATCAGCCGGGGCAAGTGAGCCGGCTTCTGGTGACGACGGGAGCGGCGGTCCGCGCCGGGCAACCGATACTCGCGTTCATGCTCGCGCCATCCTCGCAGGCGGCATACGCCCAGGCGCGGGCCCAATTTCAATTGGCGCGCGCGCAACGCGACACCACCCAGCGGCTGCTTGGTCAACAGCTCGCCACACGCGACCAGATGGCGCAGGCCGAGAAGGCTGTGGGCGATGCACAGGCTACTTTGGACGCGCTCGCAAAGGATGGGGCGGGGGGCGCCCTCACTCTGGTCCGTGCTCCGTTCGCCGGTGTCGTCACCGCGATACCGGTCGCGCAGGGCGATCGCACGCAGCCCGGCGCGGCACTGGCGACCGTAGCCCGCGCCGGCGGCATCGTCGTAACCGTCGGCGCACCGCCGGAGCAGGCCAGCCATATTCACACCGGTCAGCGCGCGCGCATCCACCCGCTCGATGGCTCGACGATGATCGACGGGCAGGTGGTGCGTGTCGACAACGCGCTCGATCCGCAGACCAAGCTGGTCGATGTCGATATCAGCTTCCCGGCGGGTGCGATGATGAGTGGCGCCGGCGCGCAAGTGGATATCGCAACAGCGACACGGAACGGCTGGGCCGTTCCACACCATGCCGTAGTCACAGCCTTGGATGAACCGCATGTGTTCCAGATCGCCGGAAGCAAGGCGAAGTCGGTGCCGGTCACCATTGCGGTGCCCGGCCGCGACACCGATCTGGTCGAAGGGGAGCTCGATCCCGCGCGCCCGCTGATCGTCGAAGGCGCCTATCAAGTGGCGGACGGGGATCTTGTGCGCGTAGGCGTAGCACGCTGATGGATCTGCGCAGTTTTGTCGAGCGGCAGGCGCGCGCGATCGTCACGATCGCGCTGGCGCTGGCACTGGCGGGCGTGGCCGCCGCCATCGCGCTGCCGATCGGTCTGTTTCCACAAGTGTCTTTCCCGCGCGTGGTGGTCGATCTCGATGCCGGCAGCCGGCCAGCCGACCAGACCGCGCTGGCCGTCACCCGCCCGATCGAGGAGGCGCTCCGCAGCGTTCCCGGCGTGCGCGACGTCCGATCGGAGACGACGCGCGGGTCGGCGCAGATCTCGATCGATTTCGGTTGGGGACGCGACATGACCGCCAGCACACTGCTGGTCGACAGCGCGATTGCCCGCGCCGTCTCCACGATGCCGCCGGGCGTCACCTATGATGTACGGCGCATGGACCCCACCGTGTTCCCGATCATCGCGTATGCGCTGACGTCCGACACGGCGTCGCCGACCGAGCTACAGGATCTCGCCCGCTACCAGATCACCCCGCTGCTTTCGGGCATTCCCGGCCTGTCGAAGGTTTCGGTGCAAGGTGGCGAGACAGCGGAGGTGGAAGTAATGGCCGACCCCGCACGCCTGGCGGCGCACGGGCTCACGATGGCCGATCTCGCGACTGCCATCCGGGATGGCAATGTGCTGAGCGCGGTTGGACAGGTGCAGGACCGCGGTCGGCTGTCGCTAGTGGTCGCCGATCGCAGTCTCGTCACCGCGGCCGACGTGTCGGGAGTCGTGATCAAGGGCGCGCCCTTCGGCATCGTCCGTGTCGCGGATGTCGCCACGGTCCGCGCCGGGGTGGTGCCGCAATGGCTGCGCATCTCGGAAGACGGGAAACCCGCCGTCCTGTTCAACATCTACGAGCAGCCCGACGGTAATGCCGTCCAGATCGCCAAGGCGGTGCGCGACAAGCTTGGTAACTTCCGGCTGCCGCCCGGTGTGCGGCTGGTCAGCTGGTACGACCAGAGCGAGCTCGTCACCCAATCCTTCGCCAGCGTGCGCGATGCGGTGTTGATCGGGCTCGTGCTCGCTGCCGGTGTGCTGTTCCTCTTCCTCAGGAGCTGGCGGGTTACGCTGATCGCCGCGATCGTGGTGCCGGCGACTCTGGCAGCCACTGTCCTGGCGCTGAGCCTGCTCGGCATGAGCTTCAACATCATGACGCTGGGCGGCATCGCCGCCGCGGTTGGCCTGTTGATCGACGACGTGATCGTGATGGTCGAGCATATTGCCCGCCGCGCCGGCTCTGACGCCGACACGGGCGAGGACGTCGCCGGCCGCGGCGCGGTAATGCCTGCAGCGCGGGAGTTCCTCGCGCCGCTCACCGGTTCCAGCCTTGCGACACTCATCGTGTATGTACCGCTCGGCTTCCTCTCCGGGGTTACCGGGGCTTTCTCCAAAGCACTGTCGATCACGATGGCAGCGGCACTGGCGATATCCTGGGCGATGACGGCATTCGTCGTGCCGCTTCTGGCGCGTGCCTTCATTGATTTCGAACGCTGGCGCGATCCTGGCCACGAGAAGGGGGGCTGGCTCGATCGTCACCACGATCGCGGGCTCGATGGGCTCACTCGGCGGCCCTGGCTGCTTGTCGTGGTGGCGGTGCCCCTGCTGGCGATTGGCTATCTAGCTTATGCCCGCGTGCCGACAGGATTCATGCCGCGGGTCGATGAAGGGGGCTTCGTCATGGACTATTATACGCCCCCCGGCACTTCGCTCACCGAGACCAATCGCGAAATGGCCCAGATCGATGCCATTCTGCGCGCAAATCCCCAGATCGACACCTTCTCGCGTCGACTTGGGACCGGGCTCGGCGGCGATCTGGGCCAGAGCTATCATGGCGACTATTTCGTCCGGCTGAAGCCGGGGCATGCCTCTGCAACCGAGGACGTCATGTCCGACATCCGCCGGCAGGCGGAAGCGAGCGTGCCCGGTGTCGAACTCGAGCTCGCGCAGCTGATGGAGGATCTGATCGGCGATCTGACGGCGGTGCCGCAGCCGATTGAAATCAAGCTCTACTCTTCCGACAATAGCGTCCTGGGCCCGCAGGCTGAGAAAGTTGCGGCGCTGATCGGCCGGATCGACGGAGTGGTGGAGGTGAAGAGCGGCCTCCAGCTTGCCGGTGACGCGCTGGATCTGCGGATCGATCCGATCCGCGCCGCGATTCTGGGCATCACGCCGTCTGCGATTGCCACCCAGTTGAACGGCGCGATGACCGGCGCGGTGGCGACCGCGCTGCCGCAACCGGGCAAGCTGATCGACGTGCGGGTGCGCCTGCCCAACCTGGCTGACCTGACCGAAGCGCAGCTTGCCCAACTACCGATGCGGGCCGATGACGGGCACGTCATCCAACTTTCCCGCGTCGCCAGCATTGTCCGTAAGACAGGGCAGGCGCAGATCGGGCGCGAGAATCTCGAGCCGATGGTCGCAGTGACGGGCCGGATCGAAGGGCGCGGGATCGGCGCCGCCGTCGCTGATGTGCAGGCCGCATTGGCGAAACCGGGCGTGCTGGAACCCGGTGTGCGCTACGAACTGGGCGGGCTCTACCAACAGCAGCAGATCGCCTTCGCTGGGTTGTTGCGAGTCTTCGTTGCCGCGCTGATCGCAGAATTCGTGTTGCTGCTCATCCTCTACCGGCGCTTTGCGTTGCCGCTTATCATCATCGGCTGTTCGCTGCTCTCCACCACGGCGGTGTTCATCGCGCTATGGCTGACCGGCGTAGATCTGAACATCACGGCGTTGATGGGAATGACCATGATCATCGGCATCGGCACCGAAATGGCGATCTTCTACGTGTCGGAATATGAGCTGCTCGGACAACATATGCCGGTTGCGGAGGCGGTCCGCGAGGCCAGCCGCAACCGACTGCGCCCGATTACCATGACGACGCTCGCCGCGATCCTGACGCTGTTGCCGCTGGCACTGGCGATCGGTGCCGGTTCGGGCATTCAGCAGCCGCTCGCCATCGCCATCATCGCCGGCTTGTTGTTGCAATACCCTTTGGTGCTGTTCGTCATGCCCGTACTGGTCCGCTGGTCAGACAGGGCGCGCGCGCAACCTTCAGAGCTATGGGCTTAGGCCCATAGCCGTCAAATGAGGGGCTCTCCGGTCGTGTTAAACCCATTTAGAAAAGAGACTGGTTCACCCATTTAGAAATGAGACTCCAGCGTCGGCAACCACCGATGCGCAACGCCGCTGGAGAGCTGGGGCGGCGTGGAGCCATCCAAACAGCGCAGCGTCGCCCCAGCTCCGTGCGCAGCTTGGCTGCTTGTAGGCAACCCGCTGCATGAGCGGCGGGCTCGGCGACGGTGGTGCAGGTGACCTACAGATCGCGTAAGAGCTACTCAATCGGCCGGGATCGATGATGTCAGGCCCATCGAAGACATAGCCTTGTGAAAAATCAGGGCCGCGAGGACAGGGCGCGACGCGGTCGAGGTCACCCGGCTGTTCGGCGTCGTCGGCCGCCAGGGAAAAGATCGAGGCGGCGTAGATGCGCGTGCGCATGGTCGCCGATCCCGATCAAACCTGATGTGCGTTGCTCAGCGGGACGGATGCCAGCGTCAGGCTGCAGCCAGGAGAAACTCGTCGTCGATCTGGCGGTTGATCCAGTTCTTCGTATGCTGCGGCTTGATAGACCACACGCCGTAGGCTCCCGCAATCTCGTCTCGCAGCGTTTCGTATCGAGCCGGAATGTGCTGTCGGAGCGCCGTGTATGCTTTCTTAACGCGCGGACTTCTAGTCATCGCCTCGATCTGGAAGTTGATGAGGTTGCCGATGTCGCGCTCCGGCAGCACCCACACCTTCGGAGCGTGTCTGGCGCGACCCGCCGCCGCCGCCTGTCTTGCGATCGCGCACGCGAAAAGTCGCCGTTCGGCCGCGAATGGGCAGCGGTCGAGGGCCCATGAGAGCCGCTTCCGCGAATTCACTACATCACCCTGACGCTCCTCGAGCGTCGCACGGAG
>Ga0070730_10005792_pt1 | contig 10609 bp, 9 predicted proteins | sample Coa_R1_3_FD_66447 | JGI IMG/M metagenome (GOLD analysis project Ga0070730, IMG submission 66447) | Surface soil microbial communities from Centralia Pennsylvania, which are recovering from an underground coalmine fire - Coalmine... | ecosystem: Environmental > Terrestrial > Soil > Unclassified ... | reverse complement strand
GGACGTTGTGATCGCCGCGCAAACCGGCCTTTCAGGAAGCATCGTGATCGAAAATGGAGTTGTTCTCGGCGGACAGGTAGGCATTGGTGAGCACGCCCGCATCGAAGAAGGAGTCATGCTCGGCGGCCAAGGCGGCGTACTGCCCAACAAAGTTCTGCGCGGCAAAGGCGTCGCCTTCTGGGGAACACCAGCCCAGCCGCTGCGCGAATATTTGAAGCAGCTGGCAACGCTGGCGCGCCTGGCGAAAAAAGATTGATGGGTAGCGTTGGCATTCGCGAGGGCATCTCGTCCTCGTTGGCGGCACAACCAAATCGCAGTTTCGATTCCTAACGAGTCTGCAAGATAGGAGTCTCTCTGATGGCGTTGGTTGTAATCGGCGGACATTCGCGCAGCGTGGGCAAGACCAGCGTGGTCGCGAGCCTGATCTCCGCCTTGCCCGAGTTCCAATGGACCGCCATCAAAATTACGCAATACGGCCACGGAATCTGCTCCGCGAACGGCGAAGCCTGCGATTGCGCCACGGCCGACCATTCCTGGGCAATCTCGGAAGAGCACGACCGCTCGGGTAACTCCGATACTTCTCGATTTCTATCCGCAGGCGCAGCCCCTGTCTTCTGGGTGCGCACCGAGCAAGGACGCCTTGCCGAAGCCCTTCCTACTCTGCGCAAGAAACTAGAACACGCACGGAACGTGATCATTGAGTCGAACAGCATCCTGAAATTTATTCGTCCGGATGTCTACCTGACTGTCCTCGACCCGGCCACGGCGGACTTCAAGACCTCTGCACGTGAATTTCTGGACCGCGCCGATGCCGTAATCCTGCACCAAGCGCCTGCTGCGCCAGCATGGCAATCGGTCTCGCTCAAGCCAATAGCAGCTTGTCCCATCTTTCGCATCGAGCCGCCGAATTATGTGACTCCCGAAATGATCGATTATGTCCGCTCCGAACTAAGACCCAGCGGAGGACTGAGTACTGAGCAGTGAGTAGTACTGCTTTTGCTATCCTTTCCCGTGCGGCAAATTCATCCCAGCGCCTGGCTTCTGGTTGTGCTGTCCGCCGTCCTGCAGGTGCTCATCTTTCCTCTTCCTGGTATCTACGTTCTCTCCTGGTTGGCCCTCGCCCCGCTGATTGTGGCTTTGCTGCGCGCGCGTCCTGCGGGCCAGCTCGAAGTGACCGGTTCCGTGCGCTTGCAGCCTGCATCTCCCCCGCAAGGATTCCTGCTCGGGTACATTTGCGGCATTCTTTGGTATGCCGGCACCTGTTATTGGATCTACGACACGATGCGCCAGTACGGCGGCCTGAGCGCGCCGGCAGCCTTGCTCGCTTTATTCCTGTTCTGTTGTTATCTCGGCCTCTACCACGGGTTGTTCGGCCTACTTGTCAGCCTTCTCGCCCGTGCGCGTGACTACCGCCAAGCCTTGGTGACTGCTCCCTTCCTTTGGGTGGCAGTTGAGCTTGCCCGCACCCGCCTTACGGGATTCCCTTGGAATCTGCTGGGCATCGCTCAGGTCGACAATGTTGCCCTCTGCCGCATTACCGCCTGGACCGGCGTTTACGGAATTTCTTTTGAAATCGTACTGGTCAACGTGGCTTTGGCTGCCGCATTCCTGATCCCACGCGAGAAGCGAAGCTCTATGCTCATCGCGGCGCTAGCCGCAGCCGCGGTGTTACAAGCCGGCAGATTGGTCGAAGCCCCGCCCGCCACGCCAGACCGCGCCGCGCTGCTCGTGCAGCAGAACATTCCTGTTTCCGCCGACTGGACTCCAGCTTATTTTCAGCAGACGTTAGGCCAACTGGCGCAGCTCACGCAAAATTCCGCAGCCAGCAGCCAGCTGGCGAAAATCGATCTCATCGTCTGGCCGGAATCTCCCGCACCCTTCTTTACCAATGACCCGCGATTCCGGGATACTCTCAGCGCGATCGCCCGCAATACCAAAACGTGGATCGTTACCGGCTCGATCGGCAGCAACTCCGCTCGGCCCAATGACGATTCGCCAGTCTTCAACTCCGCCGCAGTGATCAGCCCCACCGGCGAATGGACCGCCCGTTACGATAAAGTTCATCTCGTTCCTTTCGGCGAATATCTTCCATTCCCGAGCCTGTTTTCCTTCGCCGGGGGCCTGACCAAGGAAGTCGGAGCCTTCGGGCGCGGCGCCTCCCGCCGTCCTCTCGACGCCGGCGGCCAGCAACTCGGCATATTCATTTGCTACGAATCGGTTTTTCCCGACGAAGTTCGCCAGTTCGCCGCCCAAGGCGCGCAGGTATTCGTAAACATCTCGAACGACGGCTGGTACGGAGACAGCGGCGCCTACGCGCAACACCTCAATCAAACTCGCATGCGAGCCATCGAAAATGAGCGCTGGATTTTGAGCACGACTGACACCGGCGTTACAGCTTCGATTGATCCCTGGGGACGCATTGCCGCGCGCGTTCCGCGCAAAGAACGCACGACCTTAATCGCGCCCTATGCCCTCACTTCCGTTACCCCGTTCTACACTCGTCACGGTGACTGGTTCGCCTACGCCTGTGCGATAATTTCGTTGGGAGCGCTCATCGCGCGCTTCGCTCGCCCTAAAGCTAGAAACAAGGTCACACTGCCCTCATGAATCAAGAACTGGAACAGGAATACGACAAGCTCGGCAAGAAGGTCCACGAACTTCGGGAGTATCTTTGACACGGGCAAGATCCGCCCGCAATTAGCCGAAATCGAAAAACAGGCTGCCGACCCGAATTTGTGGTCGAACCCGCTGCGTTCGCAGCAGGTGATGCGCGAGAAGAAGCGCCTGGAGCACGTGCTCGCCACCGACGCCGATCTCGCCCGCCGCACCGACGACATTGCCGCCTACTTCGATCTGGCAAAAGAAGGCGAAAACGTCGACGGCGACTTGCAGCGCGAAATCGGATCGCTCCGCGAACTGATCGACCGGCTTGAAACTGAGACGCTTCTGTCCGGCGAAAACGACGCCCGTAACGCCATCGTCACCATCCATCCCGGGGCCGGCGGCACCGAGTCGCAGGACTGGGCCGACATGCTCCTGCGCATGTATTTGAGATGGGCCGAGCGGCAAGGCTTTGAGACCATCCTCTACGACTATCAGCCCGGAGAAGAAGCGGGGCTGAAGTCCGCCACCTTTGCCGTCAACGGCGACTACGCTTTTGGATTGCTGCAGGGTGAGATCGGCGTCCACCGTCTGGTTCGTATTTCGCCCTTCGATCAGGCCAAGCGGCGGCACACTTCGTTCGCCAGCGTTTTCGTTTCACCGGAAATTGACGACAGCATTGAAATCGTCATCAAGCCGGAAGATATTCGCACCGATACGTACCGCTCCAGTGGCAAGGGTGGACAGCACGTTAACACTACCGACTCCGCCGTGCGCATCACCCACATTGCGACCGGACTGGTCGCCAATTGTCAGAATGAGCGCTCGCAGCACAAGAATCGCGAACGCGCCATGAGCATGCTGCGCTCCAAGCTCTACGAATACGAAATGGAGAAGAAGCGCGCTGCCACCAAGAAAATCGAAGACTCGAAGCTGGACATCGAATTCGGATCGCAGATTCGGTCGTATGTACTGCAACCCTACCGGATGATCAAGGACCACCGCACCAAGACCGAAGTCGGCGATGTCGATCGCGTCCTCGACGGAGATTTGCAGCCGTTCATCCGTGCCTATTTGCTGGCGCGGCGTGGAGAAAAGCAATAACAAAAATGAGACCACAGAGGGCACAGAGGACACGGGGAAATAAGAAACTTGGCCCACGATTCCTGCGCGCGTTTCTGTTTGCGGCCGAAAAACACTCTGGGCAAACCCGCAAAGCTTCTACGATTCCCTATATCGCGCACCTGATGGGCGTTGCTTCTCTTGTACTCGAGGCCGGTGGCGATGAGGACCTCGCCATTGCCGCACTGCTTCACGATGTGGTTGAAGATTGCGGGGGCGCGCCCATGCTGAAGGAAGTTCGCCGGCGCTTTGGCGCTCGGGTCGCGAAAGTTGTCGACGGCTGCACCGATGCCGATACTTACCCCAAGCCGCCGTGGCGCGAGCGCAAGGAGAAATACATCCGGCGCCTGAGACAGGAAGGCCCCGACGCTCGCCTCGTTTCGGCTGCGGACAAACTCAACAACGTGCGCTCCATCATCAGCGATTACCGTGCCATTGGCGAATCTGTCTGGTCACGGTTCAGCGGTGGACGCGACGGTACTCTTTGGTACTATCGAACTTTGCGAGACGAATTCTTGCGGCACAAGTCCAACCGCATCACGCGGGATCTGGAACTTGCTGTGTGTGAGTTGGAAAATCTGGTTCAGGCCAGTCCGATCAACGATCCAAATTCCATTTTCGGGCCCGAGGTGTGAAGTTATGGCGCGCATGATTGATCAAATCCGCGCTTCGAAGTTGCCTTCCAACATGATGCAGTTTGCTGCGCGTGGCGCTTTGCAGGTGCCTGCAGCGGAGAACATCGAAATTCTGGTTTACCTGGCCCGGTACAACAAGGTATTCGGCGAAGTGGCGCGCATGACCTTGGCCGGATGGGACGAGAAAGCGTCGCTGGCGGCCGCCGCCGATCCTAACACCACGCAAGAAGTCCTGAATTATTTCATCTCGCCCGACAATGTGCGTCCCAAACTGCTGCCTGCCTTACTCGAGAATCCCTCGGTTCGCGAAGCGCAAATCGTAAAGCTGGCTGGCTCAGCACTCCGCGACACCATCGATATTATGCTCAAGAGTCCGCGGGTGCGCTCGATGCCCGCCGTTCTTGAGAACCTCAAATCCAGTCCCTACTTGAGGAAGGAAGAAGTTGGGGAGATACAGCAATTATTACTGGACGCAAAGCCGAGCACTCTGGTGGCAGACTCAAGCGTTCCTTCTCCAGAGCAGGAACAAGGTGCGCGAGAAACGCCGGAAGTCACGATAACAGCCGACTCCGCGCACGGCTCTGAAGGCTTGGAAGCAACCGAAGGCGAGCAGGGCTCGGACCAGGCTTCCGAATCTATCTTCGGCTCCGACGATGAAACTGTCTTCTCCTATTTCAAAGACCACGCCGACGACATCGCGGCGGAAGCAGACAAGCCATTTCAAGCAATTGGAGGGATGGTTGATCTTCTAATGCCCGATGATTCTTCGCCGGCCGAAGCCGGGGAAGTGCCGGCTCCGGCAACTCCAGTCGCTGCGCCGCCGAAGCCTGCTATTTCGAAACCCGCGCATGACCCGACCAAGCGGGTTAACACAGTTCAGAAAATCAATGCTCTCGACGTGAAGGGCCGCATCCAGCTCGCACTGAAAGGCAGCAAGGAAGAGCGGTCCATCCTGATCCGCGATGGCACCAAGGTGGTCGCGCTGGCCGTGCTCGAAGCGCCTAAGCTCTCCGACGGCGAAGTCGAAAAATTTGCCAGCCAGAAAAATGTGCTGGAGGCTGTGCTGCGCCAGATTCCTCTCAAGCGCCGCTTCATGAAAAATTACATCGTGGTTCGCAATCTGGTGGCGAACCCCCGCACTCCGCTCGATCTTGGCCTTGGGTTGATGAAGAATCTGCTGACGGCGGACCTGAAGAATCTTTCCGCCAACAAGGAAGTCTCAGAAACCATTCGCAAGCTTGCCATGAAGATGTATAAGCAGAAACTGGAAGCTGCGAACAAGAAATAATCGGGAGGCGCTTGTGGCTTCACTTCCGCAGTCTGATCCGATCGCCGATTTGCTGAAACGTTCCAAAACCATCGCCGTTGTCGGACTCTCTTGCAATCCTCTTCGCCCCAGCCACGGCGTCTCCGCCTACATGCAAAGCCACGGTTTTCGCATCATTCCCGTGAACCCGCACATCGAAGAATGCCTGGGCGAGCCGGCTCACGCGTCGCTGCTCGACGTGCCCGAAAAGATTGATATCGTGAATATTTTCCGCCGCTCGGAATTTGTGGAAGAAGTTGTGGACCAGGCCATCCAACTCAAAGTCCCCGCCATCTGGATGCAGGAAGATGTGATTCACAACAAAGCCGCAGAGAAGGCGCGCAAGGCAGGAATTTTTGTGGTAATGGACCGCTGCATTCTGAAGGAACACCGCGCGCGAATGCGTTAACTTAACGCTGGACTCCGACAAATACGACGCTGGCGTCGTCGCGCACGCCCGAACCATTCGAAAACGACTGCACGTCGTCCACGATGCTCAGCGCCGAAGCATCAGGCATAATCGCGTGTTCTGCCAGCCGGCAAAGCCCGTACTCCTCGTCGCGCGCGTCCGTCGCCTCGGTAATTCCATCGCTGTAGAAAATCAGCTTCGCTCCCGGAGACAACGAAATTTGCGTTTCCGAATAGTCACCGCTCACCAGGCCGAGCGGCAATCCGCGTTCGACCTCGAGGAATTGTTCTTTGCCATTGTTGATGAGCAGCGGGCGCAGATGTCCCGCGTTGGCAAACACCAGCGTGCGCGCCGCCGCGTCAAGCACCGCATAAACCATGGTGACGAACTTTCCTGCAGGAAAATCGTTGACCAGTAACTCATTCAGTTTGGTCAGTACCTCGCCCGGACTGCAGCAAGCCTCGGCCAGCGAACGCAACATCCCTCGCGTGGCCGACATCAGCAGCGCCGCTGCCGTGCCTTTGCCGGAAACATCGGCAAGCACGATTCCCCAGCGTCCATCAGGGAATGGAATGAAGTCATACCAGTCGCCGCCCACCGCACGCGCCGGAACGCTGCGGCCGCTAACCACAAAGCCGGGAATGTAAGGAGAACTCTTGGGCAGCAGCGCCTGCTGCATGGCCCGCGCTTCCTCCGCATCGCGATCGAGCACGATGCGTTCCGTGCGTTCCACCCGCAACCGGCGCGCGTTATGAACGGCTACCGCGACGTGATCGCAAAGAGCCTGCAGCAGCCGCAGTTGCTTGCGTGGAAATCCATCCACCTCTGGGTGCGACGCCGTGAATACTCCAACGAGGTTCTCGCCCACGCGCAACGGGATCGCGACCTCCGAGCGTATGGACGCATGGCAAGGCACGTAATACTCATCCTTGCGAACGTCCGGCGCGTAGCGCGTCTGCCCCGTCGAAGCGACGTAACCGACCATGCCTTCGCGCCCAATCTTCAGGCGGTGTCCCTTGCCGTGGGCATCGCAGCCGTGCACGCCCGCCAAAACCATTTCGCAGCGCTCTTCATCGTGCAGGTAAACGCTCGCTTCCAGGCAGCCAAACGTGTGCGTGACTTCGCTGACCACGCTATCGATAAGCTGGTCCAGATCGAGAATGGATGTAATTTTTTGCGCAGCTTTCTGCACTCGCTGCAGGTCTTCGACTAGATCGGCCGTAAGAATTCGTGCAGGCATTTCGCCGCTTACATAATTGGGAAGTGTCGCCATAATCGTGCAGGCAAATCTCTACCGCTGGGTTACAGATGCATCACAAGGCGGTTACGATTCTTTCTTTCGCTCTGCCGGACCGCCTTCACCATCATGCGAACGCTGGCGCTTGATCTCCTCCAGTCGCTCGCGAATGCGTTTTTCGATCCCCTCATTTGTGGGCTGGTAATAAACGCGGTCTCGCAAATTGTCGGGAAGGCACTGCATATCGGCGACTTTGGATTCCAGATCGTGCGCATACTGATATCCGCGGCCGTACCCCAGCCCTTTCATCAGCCGCGTAGGAGCGTTGCGCAGATGAAGCGGCACCGCCTCTGCCGCCGTCCGCTCCACATCCTGCAGCACGTTGCTGTACGCCGTATACACCGCGTTCGATTTGGGCGCGACCGACAGATAAACCACCGCCTGTGCCAATGCCAGATTGCCCTCCGGCATGCCGATGAAATCCACCGCATCGCGCGCCGACATACACAGTGATAGTGCGTTCGGGTCGGCCAATCCGATGTCTTCTACTGCCATGCGCACCACCCGCCGCGCAATGTACAGCGGATCCTCCCCGGCTTCCAGCATGCGCCCCAGCCAGTACAATGCCGCGTCCGGATCGCTGTTGCGTACCGATTTGTGGAGCGCCGAAATAAGGTTGTAATGCTCTTCGCCCGCCTTGTCATAGAGCAGAATGCGTTTCTGCAGCGCATCGCGGACGATCTCCTCGGTAATCTCGCCATCTTTCTGAGCCAGTCCAGCCGCAACTTCCAGAACGTTGTAGGCGCTGCGGGCGTCGCCGCTGGTGTAGCTCGCAACCGTCTTGAGCACCTCATCGGATGCACTTAGCTTCAAATCGCCCAGCCCGCGTTCGCGATCGGCCATCGCGCGCCGCAGCAGCAGGACAATCTGCTCCTCGGTCAGAGGCTGCAGCACGTAGACGCGGCAGCGCGACAGCAGCGCCGAATTAATCTCGAACGAAGGATTCTCCGTCGTCGCCCCGATCAGCCGGATGTTCCCCTTCTCCACATGGGGCAGGAACGCATCCTGCTGCGCCTTGTTGAAGCGGTGAATTTCGTCGATGAACACGATCGTCCGCGTGCCATATTGCCGCGCCCGTTCCGCCTCGGCCATCACCTGCTTGATTTCTTTGATCCCGGCCAGCACTGCGGAGAATTCGATGAACTCCGCCTTGGTCATATTCGCGATGATCTTGGCCAGCGTAGTCTTGCCTGTGCCCGGAGGCCCCCAAAAAATCAACGATCCCGAGTCATCCCGCTCAATCTGCACCCGCAGCGGCTTGCCCGGTCCGATGAGATGATCCTGCCCGACATATTCGTCGAGCGTTCGCGGGCGCATGCGATCCGCCAGCGGACGCGTCGTATCGGCCGCGCCACCTGCGTTCGGGATGGGTTGAAACAGGCTCACAGGTCAGTTCGCTTTCAGCTTAACGCATACGGAATATTACGGATGAACAAAAGCAGGAAACCACGAAGGACACGAAGTTACACTAAGAAAAAATCAAAGAAGGTTCTCCTTCGTGTAACTTCGTGTCCTTCGTGGTTGGCGCTTTAGGTGTGGCCTTGGAATATCAGCGTCGTTAGGTTGCGACAATCTTTGGTATCTCCACGAACTGGAGTCGCGGGGCCTCACGAAGCACCCCGATCTCTGCCGCATAGCGATAAAACAACAGCAGCCCTTCTAAGCACTCGGCATCGAGTCGGTAGTGGATGTTGTCGATCAGATAAACGCGAATCGCGTCTTCGCTCAGGCCCAGCCGCGGCGCCCATTCGCGCGCGATCCAATCCAGGCTCGCTGCTTCCAAACCGTGGTTCCGTGACTCGCGAAGAATTGCCCCTAGGTCCAGCGCCGGATCAGCCTCACGCAACGCCGCCTCACGCACCGCCCAGAACGCAAACACAAACGGCTTGCCGGTATAGCGAATCCATTCTTCCGCCAAATCCAGAGTCTGATATCGCGAGCGATCCACCTGCAGCGCCGGATCTCCAATCACCAGGCCGGCATCGCATTCTTCAAGCATGTGCTCGACATTGGGATCCATGGCCCGGTACTTGCGTCCCCCACCCAGCCACCTCTCAAAGAGAATCTTGGTCAGTGCGACCGAAGTCATGGACGACGTATCCAGCGCCACGCTCCGTACTTGCTCAACGGAAACTTTGCTCACCAGCAAAATTGAGCGCACTGGCCGACGCGACGCAATGGCGACGTCAGGCAAGATCTGCAGCCCCGGAATGCCGGTATAGGCCGCGGCCGGTATGATCCCGATATCCGCTTTCCCGTCCGCCAGAGCCCTCGCGCACCCCGAGGGCAAGGTATAGGAAATCTCAAAATGGGAATCCATTTCCTTCTTTGGGAAATGCCGCCCTTCGTGCTCAAAATCCCACATTAATGGCGCTGTATTCAGGTAGGAGATCGCGGAAATTCGCAACTTTTTCATGCTTTCCACAAGTTTAACAAACCCATTGTGACATGTGACCTTGACAGGGTTCTCCGTCGCTCATTACAGTCCGCCTCGGAGCACTCTGTGTCCACTGCCGCCGTATCGCCTGGCGCAACCCACCGTTTGGAGTGGGTCGCCCTCTCGTTGACCCCTGGCCTCGGGCCCACCCGGTCCCGAAAACTGGTCGAACACTTTGGGTCGGCGGAAGCCATCTTTCGCGCACCGCTCACCGAACTCGAAGGCACCGGCATGCAGGCCGTCTCGGCCCAGTCGATTGCAACCGGGAAGTCCGCCGAGTTAGCGAGGGAGGAAATCGCCCGCGCGGCTGCCGCGGGCATCGCTATCGTCTCGATGGATGACCCTTCCTATCCGCCCCGGCTGAAAGAGATTTACGATCCTCCTCTTATTCTTTATGTGCGCGGAGCCGTCGAGGCCCTGACCAGGCCTGGAATCGCCATGGTGGGAACGCGCCATCCCACGCCTTACGGATCTGGGATGGCCGAGCGCCTGGCCTGCGATCTTGCCGCCCAGGGATTGGTCATCATCAGCGGCATGGCCCGCGGCGTCGATACTGCCAGCCATCGCGGCGCCATCGCGGCAAAAGGCAAGACCGTCGCTGTGTTTGGCACGGGCGTAGACGTGATTTATCCCAAGGAAAACTCCCGCCTCTCCGAACAGATTGTTGCCCTGGGGGGCGCGCTGATCTCCGAATTTGCCCTGGGCACTTTTGCCGCGCCGCAGAACTTTCCCATCCGCAACCGCATTCTCAGTGGAATGTCAGTGGGGGTGCTCGTCGTGGAGGCCGCGGAATATTCCGGTA
>Ga0070730_10005791_pt1 | contig 10609 bp, 11 predicted proteins | sample Coa_R1_3_FD_66447 | JGI IMG/M metagenome (GOLD analysis project Ga0070730, IMG submission 66447) | Surface soil microbial communities from Centralia Pennsylvania, which are recovering from an underground coalmine fire - Coalmine... | ecosystem: Environmental > Terrestrial > Soil > Unclassified ... | reverse complement strand
TCGCGGAGAGCATCGCGCTGATGCGGCGTCTGTGGACCGAGAACCGCGTGCACTTCGAAGGGCGCTTCTATAGGGTAAAGGACCACGGTATCAGCCTGAAGCCGCTGCAGAAGGGGGGGCCGCCGGTGTGGGTTGCGGGTCTCGTCGAACCCGCGGTGCGTCGCGCCGCCGAAATCGGCGACGCGTGGCTGATCGCCAACGCCACAACGCTTGGCGCGACCGAGCCGCTGATGCGTATCTACCGGGACGCGCTCAAGGAGTCTGGCCGCTTTGTGGAAGATTTCCCGATTGCACGCGAATGTTATGTCGGCGCCAGCCATGCCACTGCGATGGACGAATGCCGTGCTGCACTGGAGTACAAGTACAATTCTTATGCGGCCTGGGGAATGGAGAGTCCCACCGCCTCGATGACCTTCGAGGAAATGGCTCGCGATCGCTTCATCATCGGCGACAAGGTGTCGGTGAAGGAAGAGATTGCGCGATGGAAGGAGCGCCTCGGCGTCAACCACTTCATCATGCGCGTGCAGTGGCCGGGGCTTGAGCAGGAGAAGGTACTCGCGTCGATCAGGCGGTTGGGGGAGATTTTCGCCTGACCGACGCGGCGCCGAGTTGGGGGAGCTGACTACCGCGCGAGTGCCCGCTGTAATTGCGCCTTGCTCATGCGCGACCGCCCCGGGATTTTACGCCGCTGTGCCTGGCGATAGAGTTCCGCTCGCGTGGGGCCGGTCGAGCGCCGCGAAGTGCTTCGCCGCGTTCATCATCAGCAGTAGGTCCTTCATCGTCTTCTGTGCCATAGCTGTCCCCGTGCGTTTACTGACATGCCGCTAGTGGCGTGCGTCGCGGATAACCGCCACCTCACGGTGTCGTTCCGGCCGCGCGGTGCAAATGCTCGTGTGCAGTACGGCGTTTCTCACCCGCGCCGCGTTGCGGGGGCAACCGCAGGAGCGCATCGAATTCCGGTCGTAGCCTGGACGAGTTCTGGTGCGGATCAGGAAGATTATGATGGTGCTGGAGAAGAGGCATTCTCTGGAGGATTTCCACGCCAGCCTGCGCGAAGTGCAGGGCGGGCTGTTTCGCGCGGAATATAGCGGTGGGATCAATCTGGACGATCCCGATGCACGTGAGATCCCCGATTATCATGTCGGGACCAGCGCGGCGGACGTGAAGACTTGGGGTGGAGCAGATGGCGGTTGGGCTCGGTTATGATCGGGTGGTGGGGGATTTGTTACCCTGAGCGTTTGGCTGCTCGACAGCATTACAATGCTGGCCATTGGATATGGGACGGCACGCCGGGAACATGCATCATGCATGATCGTCATTGCTGGATGCCATGACTGATCGGTGCCGGCGGATTGTTCAGACCGGACAAGTCACCACCTTGGTGATGGAGCTGCCGAGCTCCATTCACTAGGGATAGCAACCATGACTACCGCAAAGCCGCTGGTACATTGTGCCATGGCCCTCGTGCTGAGCGCGGGTCTGGCCGGATGTGCCGTTGAGCCGGCCTCGGCCGGATGGGACGAGCCTTACGCCGCGAACGATATCTACGATTATCCCTACTATGATGGGATATACGAGCCGGGTTTCTTCGTCGGTGGATTGCATCATCGCTTTTTCGATCACAGGCCGCGCTTCGGACATGCATTTCATCATGGCGGATATTTTCATCCCCATTTTGGTGGCGGACACGTCGCGCACTTCGGCGGGTTTGGAGGGCACGGCAGAGGCTGATCCCAGCGCCTGTCCTTCTGCACCGCATATTGGGCGCCGGAATTGGGAGCGCCTCGCCAGCTGCCAGGGCGCGCTACCCAACACCTATTTCACCGAGCTGCCTGGCGTTATCGCGAAGCCGGCGATCGGCGGCACGGTCAGCCCAAATGCCGTGTGCATCGTGCTGGACGAGATATGCATTGCGCCAGCCGCAAGACTGGCAACGATGCCATCGCTTCCCAGTGCAATGCCTCGGCGAGCATGGTTTTGATCGCGTCGCTCTGACAGGCTTCGCCGATTTTGCGGGCGACGAGCGCGCCCTGGGCTATCAGTGACCGAGCCTTGCCGGGTGTGCGGTTATATACGGTGACGCGATGACCTGCCCTCAGATTGGCGGGCGATGCCAGCACCCATCCGGCCGATGCCGATGAAACCGACGTTCATCAGAAGCGTCGATGCCGGAGGGCGTTGTCCTGCACCGCTGACGGGACCAGGCCATTACCAGTGGTATCGCATTGGTCGAATGGCTGATCTGAATTGGCCAGCAGCTCGGCTATTTTTGCGTATTGGCCATGGGTATTGCGCGGCCATTCGGCTTGCTGACGACGAAGTCCTGGCAAGACTGCTGCACGGTCGAGCACGATCTTCTCCTCTGGAGCCCTCAGCCTTCCAGGGAGGTGGTGCTGTGATGACCGTATCGCGACCCTGATCGCAATTCCAATGCGGCATGTTGCCATGCCGACAGCCGATATCCACTTCCATGCGGCGATACCGATATGTGCGATCACGCACGGGAAGCGCGGGGGCGCTCCGCTGTTGCGGATGATAGCCGAGAGACAGGAGACAGACATGGCAAAATTCGCCAATTCCCAGCGCACGGTAAGGATGCTGGCTGCCGTAGCGGCGGTGGCGTCGCTGCTCGTCTCAGCAGGTCCCGTGCTTGCAGCGCCAGTATCGCTCGATACGGCCCGGGGGCCCGCCTACATCACAGGGAATTTCGGCTCCCTGCAAACGACAACACTGCCTGGTAGCGCTGGCCAAGGCCTGCTCATGAACAACGGCAACGGCACGAGCACGCTGGTGGCGCCTGGTTCGCTGCCTCAGGTGGTAGCGACTCCGAGGTGATGGGGCACCCGAGAAACTGGTCCGCGCTGGCGTGTACTATTCGGGAATTTGCAGGTCAGTCCTGCACCGAGGCGCGGACCATGCCGCGCAGCCATTGCTGTGCGGGATCCTTGTCCAGTCCGCGATGCCAGATCATGGACACTTCGGTGCGTGGAGAGGCGAATGGCAGCTCCTTGCAAACGAGCTGGCAGACGGTCGCAAGGCCACTGGCAGCCCGTCGAGGGACAATGGCTAGCCTGTCGGCACCTATCAGAAGCAGCACAACGGAGAGGAGTGGCGCGCGGATTGCGACCTTGCGCGCCAGGCCGAGTTCGCCCAGCGCGTCGTCCACGAAGTGCGTCTCGTCATCGCTGGATGTGATGACGATGTGCGGAACGGCGGCCAACTGCTCCGGAGTGAGTTCAGCGACAGTCGCGGCGGGATGCTGCCGGTCCAAGAGCACGACGTAATCATCGTCGGTCACGCGCACGCACTTGAACCGATCGCCTCCATCGACCAGCCGCGTGAGAGCGACGTCCACGGCGCCGAGATCCAGCTGATCCAGAACGTTCCGCGCGCCGACTGGTCTCACATCAAGTGAAACGTGGGGCGCCGCTTCGGCGATGATGTGGGCAAGTGTCGGGACGATGGCGCGTGCCGCGTAGTTGTTCACCAGCAATGTAAAGTTGCGGCGTGACTGCGCGGGGTCGAACTCCTCCGGTTCTAGGGTCGCGCGAAGGACACGCAGAGCCTCGCGGATCGGCTGCGCGATCTGCTGTGTGCGCGGCGTTGGCTGCATGCCCTCCGGTGTGCGAACGAACAGTTCGTCCCCCAGGGTGAAACGCAGCCGCGCCAATGCATGACTGACCGCTGGCTGGCTCAGCCCGAGGCGGTGCCCGGCCCGGGTCAGGTTCCGTTCCTGCACGATGGCGTCGAGGACGCGCAGCAGGTTGAGATCGAGCGTGCCCAGGTGGTTGCGAGCGGACGGCACGTCGTCTGACGACGGTCGCTTGGGCGCATCCTGTGCGACAGGCGCATCGGCGATCAGCTGCTGCATCATGTGTGCAGTGGATGGTCGCCGTTCGGTCTTGCGTCTATCAGGAAATTGCTACCGTTGGCCCGCAGGCGCTCACGCCGGCGCGAGGCCGGCTGTCTGGCTTGCGGCTAATGTGCGGGTGGCAGGCTGGAGAGATACGTGGCGACCGCTTGGCGCTCGGGCTGGCTCAGGGCAGTCGCGACCTGGCGCATCATGGCGTTGTGGCCGCTGGGACCGGCGTAATGCGCCAATCGCGCCAGAATAGTCGCCTGCGACAGTCCCGCGAGGGCTGGGGCGCGAATCGCCGGGTTGCCCTGGAAGTTTTCCCCGTGGCAGATGACGCAAGCTGGAGCACCATGCCCATCGCCATTATGGGCGATCGAGTGACCATCCGGTGCTGATGCCATCGCCATGAGGGCGAGCGGCATGACGATCAGCAAGAATTTGGGATGCATGAGGATACCCCTGTTGAAGCGCGCCGTGCCGCGCTAGCCGACGGCCTGCACGTCGTGTTTGTCGAACTGAGCGGCGAGGCGGCCCGTCAGCGTTCGGACTGCATATACGATCGTGCTGGGCGGCGCACTATCATCTATCACCTGTTGGGCGTGTTCGAATGGAACGGAACCATGGAAAACGTTGACCACGAGCCGTGATGTGCCGCGGGGAAAGATCGGGTAGACGTGCCAGACGATCCGCCGGTCGTGGAAGGGAGCGGCGACGCAGGTCGGTTGCACAGCCTCCGGCATCGCGGGTTGCATGCCGGCTTTCACGGCTTTCGCGAATTCGGCAAAGGTCATGTCTGGAGGCGTCTCGCGAATGCTCACACTGGCTGGACCGCCGGCTGTCGTGACGTCGAAATCCGGTTGGAGTGCGACGGTCGCCGGCGAGCCTGTGCAGGCGGTTGATGCCACTGAAACAAGCAACGACAGAGTCTTCAGATAGCGTTTCATGTTGACCTCGCTGGGCCAACAGATGTCGTGTCCTGGTCGATAGCCAATAGGGATGTGTATTCGCCCGGTGCATTGGATCATGCACTGGTTCCAGTGTCATAGTGTGTGGTGGATCTTGTGGGCGGGCCCACAGAAGGGTAGCAGTCCAGACCGACGGCGAATGACTGAACTGCATCCAGATCAGTGCGTTATACCAATGCCCGATGACGACGACTCACTGTCACAAGCACGAAGACGTGGATGCCGGGCCTTCGCCCGGCATGACGGGAAGCATCGATCGATCTTGCTCAACGATATCGTATTGGACCGGTGTTGTTGTCTTGGTATCGGAACGTTGACGGTCAGGTCGAGTGCGAATTGGCCGTGCACCTCAGCCTGCCATCGCCGCCCACGGGGCAGAGTATTTGACGACCTTGGCCAGCTTCGAGCATGACAATCCATTATACCGAGCGCTGCTAATATGTGCGGGTGAAATGTCACTGGAGTAAGGGGCGCATGCAGCGAGAATTACGACGGCAACGAATGCAACGGTCACAAAGAACGACTTACGCACGTTGATCTCCAACATCGATCAATTCCCTGTCCACCAGAACGGGTGGCGAGTTGGGCTCGGGCATGTGTCGTCCCTGACGAAATCCTCGAACCGCAAATGTCGACGGGATTCTTTAACATCCCATTTGCGTTGGCGCGGCGGCGAACCTGTCGCTGAATGCCGTGTTCGGCAACCTCGACACTGACGAGTTCAACCGTGGCCGACTGGCTGACAATGACAGTGAGCGCATGTCGTCTGATGCCAAGGGGCGACTGGCTGTCTCGATATGGCGACGTTGAGTCGCGTTTGCTCGTGCGCCGTCTTCTCCAATCGCGAAATGGAAGACTGTGGGCGGAGGTCGGCGCAAAGACCGGCACCCGAGACGGTATCGCACCCGCCGTCAACATCTCCGTAGCGGCAGTCGGTCGTTGCCGGTATGATCAGCTGCATGAGCCGCCCAATGGTGCCCCGTGAGGTTGGAAAAGCGTTCTCGCGACTGGTCGGCGCGTGCGACCAGGTCCGGCGTTTGACTGGTTCGTGCGCGACGGCCATCGGCCTTGTCATTCTGGTGGCGACTCTGGCCGGGTGTGCGCCGCCAACCGACATGGTCGATCTGCGAGACGTTCCTCAGGCGACACGAGATGCTATGTTGCAAATGCCGGTCCTACCCCTGGGTATTGCACCTCCCGTTGGGGTCACGTGGTTCGGTCAGATCGAGGGGTATGGTTGCGGCGATACCCCCGTCGCCGCGAGTGATGCCGCGGTGCAGCAGCTTCAGATCAAGGCTCTGATGGTACATGCCGCGGCCGTAGTGAACGTTCTCATGCAGCCGGCCGACGGTTTCGCGTGCAATGCGCCTTATGGCGCCATTGCAACGGGCGCTACTGTTCGCAGTTCGTGACCGCGCGGTTTGGCGTAGAGGCGGCGGCGCCGCTCCGATGCTGGGGATATTCGCCGATAGGATCGCCGTCGAAGACATGTTGAAACGTTGTGCCCTAGAAAAGGAGGATATGAAAAGGCCGAAGCCACTACCGCAACCGGAGCTCAACGCCGCCTATTACCGGCAGCGGGCACAAGAATCCCGTGATGCCGCCAACAGAGCTTCCGATCCTCGGGTACGGCAGCAATTGCTCGACATAGCGGGGGGATACGACAGACTGGCGGAACTTGATGAGGCTTGGGAGCGCGATCACCCCAATCGCCTACGCTGACGCCCGGAGGTCCGCCTGGCCCGTGTAAAGACTTCACTGATCGCCTGGGGGCAGCGCTCTATCTCATAAGTCTGGAAGGGGTTTACGCGCGCGGCGGAGGACATACGAGCACGGAATGATCTGCGGGAACACTGGCTTTTCGTGGGCTGGTGGAGGGGGTTGGATTCGAACCAACGTAGGCGTGCGCCAACGGATTTACAGTCCGTCCCCTTTAGCCTCTCGGGCACCCCTCCGTGCGGGACAGCGGCTCTACGGCCATCCCGGGCCCATTGTCAACGAAGCCCGCCTCGCCACACCATCCGGGCCATGAGCGATCTCCCTATCCTTCCCACTGCCACGTATCGCACGATCGAGATGCACACCGGCGGCGAGCCGGTGCGTCTGGTCCTGGAAGGCTTTCCGGAACCCCATGGCGCCACGGTGCTGGAAAAGCGCGGGGACGCGTCGGCGCGCCTCGACATCCACCGCCGGCGGCTGATGCTGGAGCCGCGCGGCCACGCCGAGATGTACGGCGCGCTTCCCGTCCATGCCGCCGCGCCCGCCGCGTTCGGTGTGCTATTCATGCACCACTCCGGCTTCAGCACGATGTGCGGGCACGCTACGATCGCACTCGGCCGCTGGGCGGTGGATTCCGGGCGTGTCCCTCTACGCGGCGGCGAGGCCGATTTCGTCATGGAATGTCCATGCGGCCCGGTGGACGTGCACGTGACGGATAACGGGGCCACGGTCGCCTTCGACAGCGTTCCGGCCTTTGCGGCGGAACTCGATACCGAGGTCGACGTCGCCGGCTACGGCCGCGTCCGCTGCGACATCGGCTATGGCGGCGCATTCTATGCCATGCTGCCTGCCTCGCGGCTCGGCCTTGATCTGCTGGTGGCGCCGGTGGGACAACTGCGCGCGGCGGCGCTGGCGATCCTGCGCGCGATCCGCGCACGCGGCGCGGTGCAGCACCCGACCGAGCCGGATCTGTCGTTTCTTTACAGCGTGCTGCTGACCGACGACACATCGCCAAACTCGCCGTATCCCACGCGCAATCTCTGTGTCTTCGGCGATGGCCAGATCGACCGGAGCGCAACCGGCAGCGGCGTCACGGCGCGCATGGCAGTCGATGCGGCGCGTGGCCTGATCGCACCCGGCGGGCGCCGCTCCTTTGGCGGTGCCACAGGCGTGCCGTTTCACGCGGAGTTGCTGGGCGAGGAGCCGCTCGGCCCGCACCGGGCCTGGCGGGTCCGTGTGTCGGGCAGGGCTTCGTACAGCGGCACCGCCACGTGGCTCGTCGACGAGGCTGACGCCCTGAGAGATGGATTCGCGATCGAGGAAGGGGATCGTCTCCCCGGCTAGGCTGAGTGCTTCGTGCTAGAGCGGGACGATCGCTGAAGGACGCGCTGATCTCGCGCTGGCCTTTTGCATTATCGCGTGATTCAGACCTCCGGCGATTCCGCCTCTGGTCATCACGCTCTAACTAAGTCAGCGAGAACCGCCGCTCCCTGAAAAGCTTGATACAGATATCGACGGATGCAGGATCATAGAGGCGGCCGCGGCCCTGCTCGATTTCATGCAAGGCCACATCGAGGCCGAGCGCCTCGCGGTAGGGCCGACGCGCCGTCATTGCTTCAACCACATCGGCGACCGCGATAATGCGGGCGCCGATGATGATTTGATCGCCACGGAGTTGATTGGGATAGCCGGAGCCATCCAGCCGTTCATGGTGTTGCAGGATCATCTTGGCGACCGGCCAGGGGAAATCCACCGATTTCACGATGTCGAAGCCGATCTGGGGATGTGCCTGAAGCAGTTGGTATTCGATATTGGTCAGCCGCCCCGGGTTGCTCAGGATTTCCGCCGGCACTCGGATCTTGCCGATGTCGTGGATCATTCCGGCTAGGTATATGCCGGCCACGTCGTCGTTCGGCAGGCCCATCTCCTGGGCGATGGCGGCGGCGAGGGCGGCGACGTTCCGCTGGTGTCCCGCCGTGTAAGGATCGCGGTGCTCGACCGTGTTGGCCAGAGCCTGCACCGTTGCCTCAAGCGTCCGCTGCAGCCGCTGGGCATGCTCTTGCGTCGCGAGATGGTCGCGCTGAGCCTTGATGCCAAAAGCGAGGTCGTTGGCGAGTTTCCCCAGAAGCTCAAGCTCTGACGGATCGAATGTCTCCGTCGTGTGCCCGTAGATGCAGAAGGCGCCGAACGCACCGTTCGGGCCACGGAGCGGGAAGGCCGCGGCGGAAAGCAAGCCTCGGCGGATAACCGCATCCTGCCAGGCCTGCGGGCACTGCGAGGTTGCCACGTCCTGGATGATCTGCGGCTGTCCTGTACGGATTGCAATTCCGGCGGGGCCTTGGCCGTACTCTGTGTCGGCCCAACTGCAGCGGGCAAACTGGATCTCGGCGCCAGTCGAACCCGCCCATGCCATGGGGCGTACTGTCTTTGCCTCATCGCGCTCGGCATAGCCGATCCACGCCATTGGGTAGCCCCCGTCGACCACGACCTGGCACATTCCCTGGAGGAGCGCGGATTCGCTATCGACGCGGATCAGCATTTCATCGCCGGCGCTGACGATGCGAAGGATCCGGTTCAGGCGCCATAACTCCTGAGGCGATGCTGGATGCTCGGCGATATCAAGAGACACGGGCTGTTACGCTGCGCGATGGAGTGGCACCGTACCTAGCAGAAGCAGCTTGCCATCCGGTTAAGTCGTCAGCTGCGACACACTGCGTGCAGAGGGTGCCCGCTTGCAAACGATGTCGTGACGCTCTATCTCCTGGGTTCAAATCAATCTTCCGCAGAGTTACGGAGGGTGGCCCTAACCGGCCGCCTTTTTTGTTTTGGATACACCCGAAGCAGCCCCCACCAGCCTCGAGGCCCGGCTGGTCGCCATCATCGCTCCCACGCTGGAAAGCATGGGATACGAACTGGTGCGCGTGTCCGTGCTCGGCCGCGAACGTCCGACCGTCCAGGTGATGGCGGACCGCGCCGATGGGTCTCAGATCACGGTCCAGGACTGTGAGTACATCAGCCATACGTTGAGCGCGGTTCTCGACGTCGAAGACCCGATCCCCGGTGCCTGGTCGCTGGAGATCTCCTCGGCGGGCATTGATCGTCCGCTGACCCGTGCGAAGGACTGGAACCGCTTCGCGGGTCATCTGGCGCGCGCCGAAACCGTGGCGCCGGTAGATGGTCGCCGCCGCTTTTCCGGCGTCGTGCTAGGCGCCGATGACACGGAGGCGCGTATGCGCCTCGATGACGGTAGCGAAATCGTGCTGCCGATGAATACGATCCGGCGTGCCAAATTGGTGTTGACCGACGCGCTGATCGAAGCCACCGCAACCCCACCCCGTCCCAACTAGAAGCAAGAGGTCCACATGGACACCGCAGTTGCCCGTCCCGAATTCCTGCTGGTCGCCGATGCTGTCGCGCGTGAGAAGAACATCGAGCGCGAGGAAGTGCTGGAGGCGATGGAACAGGCCATCCAGAAGGCCGGCCGCGCGAAGTACGGCCATGAGAAGGACATTCGCGCCACGATTGACCGCAAGACTGGCGACGTTCGCCTGTCGCGCTGGACCGAGGCAGTCGAGACGGTGGAGAACGAGGAAACGCAGATCCCCGTCAACATCGCTCGCAAGTTCAAGCCGGACATCAACGTGGGCGAGTTCCTGGTGGACCCGCTGCCGCCGATCGATTTCGGCCGCATCGCCGCGCAGACCGCCAAGCAGGTGATTGTGCAGCGCGTGCGGGAATACGAGCGCAAGAAGCAGTTCGAGGAATTCAAGGACCGGGTCGGCGAGATCATCAACGGCGTGGTGAAGCGCACCGAGTACGGCAACCTGATGGTGGAGCTCGGCCGCGCCGAGGCGCTGCTGCGCCGCGACGAGCTGATCCCGCGCGAGAGCTTCCGCAATGGCGACCGGGTGCGCGCCTATATCTACGACGTGCGCGAGGAGCCGCGCGGCCCGCAGATCTTCCTGTCGCGCACGCATCCCGGCTTCCTGGCCAAGCTGTTCGCGCAGGAAGTGCCGGAGATCTACGACGGCATCATCGAGATCAAGGCGGTGGCGCGCGATCCCGGCAG
>Ga0070730_10005790_pt1 | contig 10610 bp, 10 predicted proteins | sample Coa_R1_3_FD_66447 | JGI IMG/M metagenome (GOLD analysis project Ga0070730, IMG submission 66447) | Surface soil microbial communities from Centralia Pennsylvania, which are recovering from an underground coalmine fire - Coalmine... | ecosystem: Environmental > Terrestrial > Soil > Unclassified ... | reverse complement strand
CTGCCTCCGGCCCGCATCTGCCATCCCTATCCTTCGCGCCGCGTGCGCGTCACCACCTGAGGCAAGAGCCGTGTGCGGGAAATCCGCTCGCACGGATCCGTGCGGGGGGGGAGCAATCCGTATCCGTACCGCGACATAGGCCATCCCGGTGCCGAAGGCACCGCTCTTCGTGCGCTCTCCGGTAACCGCCGGGCTAGCCACAGGACGGCAGGATTTGGGGCCGGACTGACTGCGGATCTGCGACTGACTAAAGAACAGCTAGGGAACTCCGGGGCAATCGCCGTCCAGACCGCCTACCGTTTCAAGGCTAAGCCTGCAAGGATGAACAGTAGGCCAACTACTAGGAACAAAAAGCCGCCGAAAGGTTTGGGAACGGGCGCGATGGTATTGCCACCTGTCATGCTCAGAGCACTAGCGTGGGATCTTCTGGCGGCAAAGCCAGCGATGATTACTGTCACACCGATACCGACGGCCACGATTTTTTCCACCAGCTGCGCGGTTCCGCCGCCGAACCCGGTATAGATGGACCATAGCCCTAAAACGGTAAACCAGACCCGCCCGAACCATTTCGGAATGGGCTTAGTCCGGTCCACGATTCCGAGAGCTCCGGGGTAAAAGGTCCCGCCGGGCAGATAGGCCCAAATTATCGCAACCACGCCGACCGTGATGCTGACGACTTTGGAGAAGGTGCTCATCTTTGTCTATTTGCAAGCGGCTGCCAACGTGATGTTGAGGTAGGCCCCGGCACCATAACCTACGGGCCCCTCACCGCCGCCAGCGTACAGCCCGACCGCCCCGTTGAGAACGACAACACCTCCGGCACCGCCAGTGGGAATAAAGGCTAAGGGGGTCACACCGGTCTTGCCGACGATGAAACCTCCGCCTGGTCCGCCAGCTTGTCCAGCCTCAAAGAGACCGTTGACTGTGAACCCCTGGTTGGTGTCAGAGGATTATTTACTTGACAAAAGCTAGGCTGCATGGTCTAATTCCTTTATGGACAGCAACCCTCACTTCTTCTTAGGTTTAGCGGCAGAACGGCTCGCATTGGCCATCTTCCGCATGTCCTTTTTGATGGAAGCGAGCAACTTGCGCGTCGGAACCTTTTCCAGTAGCTTCTTCCGCCCTTCATCCAATGGAGCCTCCCGATGAATCTAGTTGATATAAACACCCTGTTTGGCACCGAAGATAAGTGCCGCGAATTGCTTATCCGTCTCCGTTTCCCCGAAGGCCCACAGTGCCTGCGATGCAAAGGCCCCGTGGTCAAGCTGGATACCGACAAGCAACTCTTCTACTGCAAGGATTGCGACTATCAGTTCTCCGTTACATCCGGTACCGTGTTTAACGATTCGCACCTGCCGCTCGCCAAGTGGTTTCTCACGACGCATTTGCTCTGCGAAGCGAAGAAGGGCATGTCCGCCCTGCAAATCAAGCGCACGGTCGGAATGAGCTACAAGACCGCTTGGTACCTCTGCCATCGCATCCGGCATGCGATGACGCAGACCAAAAAGCCTATGTTGGACGGCAAAGTAGAGATGGATGTTACTTATGTCGGCGGACAAAGCAGGGCCAAGGGCCGTGCCTATAGTTTCGAAAACAAGGAAGTCGTAGTCGGCATACGCAAGCGTAACGGCGATCTGCGCTTCTTCCATGCCCATGATGCGAAGTCGGGCACGCTCGCCAAGTATATCCGCGAGAATGTGAGTGAAGATGTCGAGGTAATTTTTACCGACGACCACATGGCCAATATCGCTGCGATGAGGAAGGCTGGTCGGAGGAACCACAAGACTATCAACCATAGTTCCGGCGTGTATGTCATGGGGGATATTCATACAAACACGGTCGAATCTGCTTTCAGTTTGCTCAAGCGTGGAATTGCAGGTACATGGCACCGAATTAGCGCCAAGCATCTCCCAGCCTACCTCGAAGAGATGGAGTTTCGTTTCAATCGCCGGAAGCGCTCCGATTTGTTCATTGATACCCTGCGGCATATGATTACGGCCCCGACACTCACATTTCAAAAACTTATAGCCTGATTTACGTCTCTAATTGTTTCAGTAACTCGCGGAACTCGCTCCTTAAAGACTGCACGCTAGTAAGAGTTGTCTTGTCGGCGTCATTGTCAAAGCCTTCCCATTGCGACTTGTCCATGATGGTCGTAACGAACGTCCTAATCGCGGCGTCGTCATATTTCGTAAACAATTCCTCCGCCCTTTCGATCAATGGCTCAGAAACATAAACCGTTTTGCGCGTCATATGTGCCACTTGGGATTCCTTGCCGACGTAAAGAGCATGTCTCTTCACCCGTTTGAGAATATATATGGTTAGCAAAACGTGGAATAACAACGAACCTGCCCAGGGGATTTCGTCTAACAATATGTTCGCGTAGTCCGCTCCGATTCCGATTGCGTGGTGTCTTGCCGTATGTCGTAAGGTTCCTTTTTCCGATGTCCATAACCGATGAACAAAATTGTTGTTTTGATAAAGAGTTGTGCCGATCAAAAGAGAAAACTCTTCATTTCTTCTCTCTTCGGGAGAAGGCCAACGTAGAATAAAGTTGTTGTAGTACTCTTTAATTCTTGTACGGATATGGTCTTCAAGGTCGGGCCAATTGGGTGATGTAAGGTTGGCGAAATGCCCCAAAAGCTGCTGCGTTATGTCATCGATGTAACACGCTGGCCCGGCACCACCGATAATCATTGAACCCTTGTGTACATTCGTGCATGAGGGTAATTTTGAAACCATCCGCTTCATACTGGACGTTTCTTCCATGTCCGCTGCCAGAATCACGCCGTCATGATGAAGTTGGCCAATAATGACAGTCATATATTTACTATCTGGAAGCCTCGTGGGTGCTGGTCTCGGATGCGGCTTCGGGAGCATTTATACACGCCCGCCGCGCTTTTGTCAAGTAAATAATCCCGCTTTCTTACTTCGGCATTCGGGTTGTTGGCGATGAGTCAGGTTGAAATCTCTGTCCCACCCGCCTCTCGCGGTCCAACCGGCGTTCGAGAAGCAGTTCTCCTGTGGAATCCTCAGCTATTACAATCTGCTGAAAGCGTGTGTGAAAATCGCATCCTATGATCAACATCGCTCGGCTCCTTTTCCCGAGCCCTGGTCGTGTTACAGCAACCAAGTCTACTCGGTTGAAGGAGCCGACGCCGTCATCTAATCCGTCAAAGGCAATTTGGACAGACGAAGGGATTCGGGGAGTGGCGACGGCCCGGATCGCTACGGTAAATTCTGAAACCCCGAAAGGACTCGGAGGGCTCGCCTGGCTTGCTTGCCGATGTAAAGATCGGCCACTACACGCACTCCCAATGGCGCCTTATGCGCGGATGCCTGCTGTGCTGCGGTTGCGCCAGTGGCGGTAGAACAGCAGGCCCGCGAAGATTAGAAGCAGGCCGACGGAGCTGCGGACGGGCCGGTTGATCCAGATGTTTAGGGTGAGGGCTAGGGCGCCTGCTACGAAGATGCCGGGGATCCAGGGGTAGCCGGCGCAGCGATAGGGGCGTGGCGTGTTGGGTTCCGTGCGGCGCATGCGGAAGAGAGCGACTACCGCGAGGCCGTAGAAGATCCATCCGGCGAAAATGAAGAGGTTGGTCAGTTCCTCGAAGGTTCCGGTCAGGGCCATGAGGCTGGCGAGGACGCCTTGGAAAATCAGGGCGCGGCCGGGGGTGCGGAATTTGGGATGGATGCCGCCGGCAATTTTGAAAAAGATGGCGTCGCGGGCCATGGCGTATGGGACGCGGGCGCCGCTGAGAATGGAGGAGTTCATGGAGCCGATGGCGGAGATGACCATAGCCAGGGTGATCCAGGTGGCGGCGCCGTATCCAGCGATGTGGGCGACTACATCGGAGGCGATATGTTGCGAGGATGCGACTGCGTCGAAGGGCAAAACCTTCAAGCACGCGGCGCTGAACAGCAAGTAGATCACGGCGACGAGAGAAACGCCGCCAACCAGGGCGCGCGGGAAATTGCGCTGCGGGTCTTTTACCTCCGAGCCAACCAAGTTTAAGTCTTCCCAACCATCATAAGCCCACAGTGCAGCGGCTAAGGCAGCGAGAAACGCGCTGAATACTCCGGTGTTGAGCGAGGCCGGCCAGATGGGATCGGGCGCGGCGGGGCGGGAAGAGGGCGCGAAGAAGGCCACGCCGATGACGACGATTACCGAGATGATTTTAATAGCGGTGAGAAAAACCTGAACGGCGCCGCCGAGTCGCACGCCGAGATAGTTCACGCCGGTCATGATAGCCAGCCAAAGAACGGCCAGGGGCTGGGCCCAGGTAAATACAAAATCGTAGGGCTTGAGCCAGCCTCCGGGGAGCGCGATGTGCAGCGTGAAAATGGGAGTGGCCACGACGGGAAGAAGGAATCCGAGGAAGCGCACCAATCCAGCGGCGATGGAGGAGGCGGAGGAGGGGCGGCCCACGATGGAGTGCATCCAGCCGAAAAGAAATCCCCAGACAGGGCCGAAGCCTCGGCGCAGATAGGCATATTCGCCGCCAGCCTCTGGGATCATGGTGCCGAGTTCGGCAAAGGAGAGAGCGCCGAAGAGGGAGAGGATGGCGCCCACGATCCAGGCGGCGAAGACGACGGAGACGAAGCGGCCTTCGCGGGCCATTTCGGCGGGCTTGAGAAAAATACCAGTGCCGATCATGGTGCCGACGACGATGGCGCCGGAGGCCCAGGCGCCGAGGGCGCGGACAAGTTCGATGCGTTTCTCGATAGGCGCCGCGGTCAAGAACTCTCTGGGTGCCACGATTTTCCTTCTTGGCCTGTGCTGTCGTGCTGAGCGTCCGGTTTGATGCGGCTAATCATAGACCCAATGGCGAAGGTCACGATGGATCCGATCATGAAATACCACGTATACGCCACGTTGGTAAATCCATAGACGCAGAGAATGGTGGCTAATCCAGCGAACATGCCGATGAGTGCGCCAAGCGCGTTTGCGCTGCGGTCCAGGGTGCCCAGTAGAAAAAGTCCTAACAAGCTGCCAAAGGGAAGGGAAACTACGGTCAGGCCGGCTTCGAGCAGGGGTCCCCATTTCTTCAGGCCGAAAGCCATTAAGACGAAGCCCCAGGCGAGAGTCATGCATCGTGAAAGCTTCATAAAACTCCTGGAGTCGAGCGATTTTCCCCACAGGCGTGAAAAATCGAGAACGCTGGAGGCCGCGAGGGAATTCAGGGAGCCGCTGGCGTTGGACATAGCTACAGCGATGATGGAGGCCAGCAGCAGGCCGGCGAGCCCCGGGGGCATCTCGCGCACTAGAAACAGCGGGAGAATGCGGTCGGTGCGTTCGCCGGAGGCAAGCAACGGAGCGTGCTGGGCAAAGACGAAAAGGAGAACACCGATCAGTAGGAACACAATGAATTGGATCAGGACGATGACGCCACTGGCCAAGAGGGCGCGGCGGCTATCGCGTTCGCTGCGGGCGGCCAGCAAGCGTTGCACGATGATTTGATCGGTGCCATGGGTGGCCATGGTCAGGAAGCTGCCGCCGATGACGCCGGACCAGAAGGTGTATTTGGTCGACCAACGGAAGGAGAAATCGAGGAATTGCAGCTTGTGACCGGCTGCTGCGGCCGTTTGGGTGACTTCCGTCCAACCGCCGGGAATTCGATGCAAAAGGACGATCAGGGTAAGAGCGCTGCCGGTCAGATAGATCATCAGTTGCGCGACATCGGTCCAGATGACGGCCTTCATCCCGCCTTCCAGCGTGTATAGGATAGTCAAGGCGATTACCAGCACGACCGCAAATTTCTCCGAGGTGCCCAGCACCACGCTGATGACCAGGGCGATGGCTGAAACACGGACACCCTCTGCTATGGCGCGGGTGATCAAAAAAGTGCTGGCCGCCACAGCGCGCATTTTTTCGCCGAAGCGTTTTTCGATCAATGCGTAAGCAGTGAAGAATTCTCCACGAAAATAGCCGGGTAGCAGGAGCAAGACGATGAGCAGTCGTCCGACCAGATAGCCGAAAACGAGTTGGAGGAAGGTCAGGTTGCCTGCGTAGGCGATGGCAGGGGTGCCGATGATGGTGAGGGTGGAGGTTTCGGTGGCGACGATGGAAAATGCGAGGGCCCACCAGGGAGCGGAGCGCCCGCCGAGGAAATAATCGCGGGCATCCTGCGATTTGCGGCGGAAGCGCATGCCGAGCGCAGTGACGGCGAACAAATAGGCCACGACGATGGCCAGATCGACTGGGTGAATGCGCATCGACGAAAGTTATATAGGGAGAGGGAAATTTTGGACAGACATTTCCGTGCGTGCCTGTTCAAAGAAGTTTAGTCTAGCTAAATGAAGTACATTTTGGGATTTGATGGCGGGGGGACGAAGACGGAGTGCGTGCTGATGAATTCGGCGGAGCAGGTGTTGGCGCGCACGTATGGTGGGCCGTCGAACCCATCGCGAATTGGAGTGGAGAGGGCGGTGCGGGCGGTGGAGGAAAGCGCGAATCTGGCGTTGCGCGAGGTGGGAATGCCGCGCAGCGCGATTCACGCGATTGGCGCGGGGTTGGCGGGCACGACGGATGCGGAGCGGCGAGAGCGGGTGCGGGCTGGGCTGCAGACAGGCTTTCCCGGTGCAAGAATTACGATGCTGACGGACCTGGAAGCAGCGTTGGCTGCGGCGGGGGAAGGTCCGGCGATTGTGCTGGTGGTGGGAACGGGATCGGCGGCGCTGGGGCGAAACTCGGCGGGGAAGATTGCGCGCGCGGGAGGATATGGACGCTTCGGCAGCGACCGGGGCAGCGCGTTCGACATTGGCAAAAGGGCGGTAGCGGCCGCGATGGAAGGGAGCGGGGCTGATTCGGAATTGGGCAAGAAAATTTTGGAACGGCTGGGGTGCACGGAATGGAGTGCGGTGCAGGAGCGGGCGCAAGCGAAACCGGATGAAATCTATCCCCCGCTATTTCCGGTGATTGGGGAGGCGGCGGACGAAGGCGATGCGACGGCGCAAAGGATTTTACGGCAAGCGGCGGGCGAGGTGACGCTGCTGGTTGCGGAGGTAGCCGAGGAGTTACAGCTGGGCGAGAAGGAATTTTTGTTGGCAAAAATCGGAGGAACAGTCGGGCGTTCGGCATATTTTGACGCGCAGATCGATGCGGGTTTGCAAATGGTGGCGCCGAAGGCGACGATTGGGAAATTGCGGATTTCTCCCGCGGAAGCGGCAGCGTTGATGGCGAAGGGAGCAAATGACGGCTGAGCAAGAAGCAATCCGCGGACTGGCGCGCACGGCTACCGGCGAGGAACTGGCTGCGCTGTTGCATCATCACGCGCCGGAAGTGCTGCTGGCCTTGCTCGACAATCCCGCGCTGGATGAGACACAGCTTTGCCTGCTGTTAGAGCGCAAGGACCTTCCGGCGGAAGTGCTGGAGGAGGTGGGCAGGCGGAAGCGGTTGCTGAAGAATTATCGCGTGAGGCGGGCGCTGGCGTTTCATCCACGGACGCCGCGGCTGGCGAGCTTGCGGCTAATTCGTGAACTGTACCTGATGGATTTGGTGCAACTCACGCTGATGCCGGGAAGTCCGGCGGAGTTGAAACGGATAGCGGAGGAGCAACTGGTGACGCGGCTTCCGCAACTGCCGTTGGGGCAAAAAATAACGCTGGCGCGTAGGGGAACGGCGCGAGTGGCCGGCGCGCTGCTTGCGGAAGGCCAAACGCAGGTGCTCTCCGTCGTACTGGACAATCCGGGGCTAACCGAGGCGCAGGTGCTGAAGGCGCTGTCCCGAGAGCGGCTGTCAGCCGGAGTGGTGAAGGCGGTGGCGCAGCATCGCAAATGGTCGCATGTGTACAACGTGCGGCTGGCGCTGGTGCGGCACCCGAATTCAACGCTGTCCACGATTCTTGCGTATCTCCCGGAGTTGACGGTATCGGATTTGAGGGAATTGGCGGCGCCGGGGATCGTGGCCGAGAGTTTGCGGAAATATCTGGTGGCGGAAATTCAGCAAAGAATTCGCCGGAGTGAAAGATCAGTGAAGTCCGCGGACACCGGGGGCACACCTGACGCGTCTAACTCCAACTGAGTCCACATTGCGGGGGCACGCCATAGGAAAAACACCAGCGGTAGGGTGGCGAGAATGCGACATCAGCCCTGGTGAGACTTTTGCAAGAACGGAGGCGCGGTTATTCTGGCAGCAGGAAAGTCGGCGATCAGCCCATCGTCGCAGCTGGGGATCCTTGGCAGGGGGTGGTACAGGCCTATGAGCAGTGGGGAGCATGTGCCGCGGCATCTGGAACGCCGGTGGGCTACGCGCTATTCGTTTCGGGCAGACCTGGAGATTGAATGGGGATCCGCGGTGCTGCGCGGAAGAACGCGGGACATTAGTTCGAACGGGATGTTTATCGAATCCGCCGACACATTGTGGGTAGGAGCCGGATTCACGGCGCGGTTGGCGCTTCCGCGGCAGGTGCAGATGGACTGCTCGGTGAAGCGAGTGGAACCAGGGAGAGGCATGGCCGTAACGGTTTCGGTGCCGGAAGAGCAGCACCAGCAGAGTTACCGGGATCTGCTGGCCTCTTTAACGCATACTGTGAGTTAATCGCGGGGGCGGTTAATCGCGGGGGCGCGGGCCTGGACCTCGTTCTATACTAAAATGGATGTCATTGCCGGGGTTGTGCAGGAAAATGACCGCCGAACGGTCATCGGCTGCGGCTGATCATGACGCGATGCCTTGATTGCGGGTCGGAGCGCAGCACCGAGCAGTGCCCTTCGTGCGGTCTGACCACCAAAGCAGCGGAATTGATATTTCGGCGCCGATTGATGCGGCAGACCGGAATATTTCTGCTGGGTTCGCTGGCGTTTCCGTATATCAGTCAGATTTATCCGCCGTTGGACCTTGACTGGATATTGGTGTTTTTTGGAGTAGTTTTTTTTGGAGCGCTGACGCTGGCGGTGATTTTGGAGCGGCGGGCGCGGAATCACCAGGAAATTGAGTGGATGAAGCGGGTCTACAATGGATTTATTCCGCTGCCGTGGATTCTGGCGGCGACTTTGTTTATCAACGGGAGAGTGGATGGGCAGAAAAACGTGGTGTATCACCCGACGGTAGTGGAGGGGCGATTCAATATGAAGGGCCTGGTGAAGGGAAGCCGGAGATTGATGGTGCGTTCCTGGCGGGAGGGGCAGCGAGTGGAGCGGCTGGCGGTGGACCTGGACGACTTTGATCGATTCCATGAGGGCGATGCCGTTGTGGTCGGGGTGGAGCCGGGGGGGCTGGGGATTCCGTGGTATTACGGGGTATATCGAAGGTGAGCCAGCGGCAAGAACAAGAGGCAAGGGGTGAAAGCTAGGAAGACGAGTTAAGGCAAGGCTTAGTAGGCGGGCTTGCCGTTGGGCAGCATAGGAAGCTGGATGTCGAGATAGCTTCCGTTTTTGCCGAAGCGAAAACGTACGCGCTGAACGGGCCCAGCGTCGCGGACTTTCCAGTCGGAGGTTTCGATGGGTTGATCGGGAATGTCGGAGGGAGACCACTCGACGTTTTCGCCCACAGCCTTAACTTTGGAGGGATCCACCTCGAAGACCTCTTGCTCTTTCACGTCGACCAGCATGTAGCGCTTCCACAGGCGGACCAGCAGCACACCGCGTTTTTCACCGTGATAAATGTTCCAGGAGGCGGGGGCATCGTCGTTGAAGCGCACGATGGCGAACTGGACCGGCTTCCAGACACTCTTTTCGGCGCTGAGAAGGGAAGTCGCGGAGAACCCCGCAACCACAATTAGAAAAATACGGAGATTTGCGATGCGCATGTTTCGCTCATGGAAGACGGCGCTTTTAAAAGCCGGCAACGATTAATTTGGCACTTCGCTAAAGGCTTTGTCGAGCAGGCGAATACCTTCGTCGACGTCGCCTTTGGAGATATTCAGCATGGGGGAGAGGCGAAGAACGTTGCCGAAAAGGCCGCCCTTACCGATGAGCAGGCCGTTGTCGCGGGCGCGCTCCATGACTTGAGCGGTGGCTTCCGGGGCGGGCTCTTTGGTCTTGCGATCCTTGACCAGTTCAAGTGCTTGCATAAGGCCCATGCCGCGAACTTCGCCAATGAGGGCGTGCTTGGCTTGCAGCTCTTCGAGCTTACCGCGGAAATAGGAGCCGACGGTGTGCGCGTTTTCGAGGAGATTTTCTTCCTCGATAAAATCGATGGTGGCTTTGGCGGCGACGCTGGTGACCGGGTTGCCACCGAAAGTGGAGATGTTCAAACCTTGAAAGCTGGAGGCAATCTCCGGCGTGGTGACGGTCAGCCCGACCGGCACGCCGTTAGCGAGGCCTTTCGCACTGGTCAAAATGTCCGGGGTGACTTCCCACTGCTCGATGCCAAACCATTTTTTGCCGGTGCGGCCCCAGCCGGTTTGCACTTCGTCGCTGATAAATAAGCCGCCGTATTTCTTGACGATTTTGAAAACGATCTTGAAATATTCCTTGGGAGGAGTGATGAAGCCGCCGACGCCCTGGATAGGCTCGGCAATGAAGGCGGCGATGTTGCCGCTGGTGCCAGTCTGAATCAAGTTTTCGACGTCATTGGCGCAGGCGACCTCGCAGGATGGATAGGTGAGATGCAAGGGGCAGCGGTAGCAGTAGGCGTTGACAGCGTGGGAGATGCCAACGCCGATCACGCC
>Ga0070730_10005789_pt1 | contig 10611 bp, 10 predicted proteins | sample Coa_R1_3_FD_66447 | JGI IMG/M metagenome (GOLD analysis project Ga0070730, IMG submission 66447) | Surface soil microbial communities from Centralia Pennsylvania, which are recovering from an underground coalmine fire - Coalmine... | ecosystem: Environmental > Terrestrial > Soil > Unclassified ... | reverse complement strand
TGACTATCTTCTCTGTGTTGAGAGGGAATTCTGGCCAACGCCGAAGGCGGGACTCGGCTGCTCACACGCGATGACTATCTTCTCTGTGTTGAGAGGGAACTCTGGCCAACGCCGAAGGCGGGACTCGGCCGCTCACCAGAGATGACTCTCTTCGCTTGAATTAATCGGAACTCGGCCAACGCCGAAAGGCGGGAACCGGGGCTTCGCCACCGTAACGCAACCAGAATCGGGCTGCAAACGCGCCGCTGGCTTGACGCAATAGCTTGCACTCCAGCGGTGCGAGCAAGTTACACTGCCCCGCAGCACGCACCCTGACCCCGTCTTAGCGCAACGGCCCGCTGCCCTGACAATCGCCCGTTGCGGCCACATTCAGCGTGAGGAAGCCCTAACCACATAGAGCCTTCCGCGTTTTGACGCCTCGCTGAGGCGTTCAGGACGCCTATCGCAAATCGGGTCAAGTGCCGCCGGCGTCTGCCGTGGCCGACCCTGCCGTCACGCGGATACTGGCACGCCCAATCGGGTTTGCCTGTCCCCCTGGAGGCGCGCTTTGCCGCGCGCGGCGACCGGGCATCCGCAAGGCGAGCTCTGGTTCGTGGAGTTGCCTATGCCAACCCTGTCACGCGGTGCGTTCTTGTCCAGTTTCCGGACGCCTGGGAAGTTGTCGCTCGTCTCAGCCATGCTCTTGACGCGCCTGGTTATGGCTGACGGACCGACCGTTACATTCGCGTGGGACGCCCAGGCCGGCTCTCCTCCAGGCTGGCAGGCGCACTGGGTGCAGACCGTGGAAAAGACCCAGTTGTTCGCCGCGGCCACCGACGATGTCGTGGTTGGCGACGCCCTGGCGCACACGTTTTACCGCGTTGACGCGCCTGTGCAAGCAGGTCGATTGTGGGTCTACAACCCGCTCAATGGGGGCTGGGCGTGGCTACCGCAGGCGAGTACCAGCCCGGTTGGCGAGCCGTCGCCCGAGCAGGTGCGGGCCAGTGGCGGGCCGCCGGATCCGCGCGACTACCTGTATGCCAGCGCGCCCGATCTGGCGCCACGGCTGGACTGCATCATTGCCGGCGAGAGCGGCTGGGACCCGAGCTCGCGCAATCCGCGCAGCAGCGCCGCGGGCCTGGCGCAGTTCCTGCCGGCCACCTGGGCCACGACGCCCCAGGGTCAGCTCGGCCTCTCCCCGTTCGACCCGCTCCCCAGCATCGACGCCGCGATCTGGCTGGCGAAGACAAAAGGCTGGACGCAATGGCAGGTCTATACCGCGGGCGCGTGCCACACGTGACGCGTTCAGGCGAACGGGTCGAAGCCGAGGTCTACGGCGGCCTGGACGGCGGCGTTGGCTTTGCACTCCAGGCCGTGGAGGAGGCACGCGTCGCGGGCCTGGACGTGGTGGTCGCGGGCGACAGTGAACGGCGCCCAGGGATGGTGCTCGACGACGGTCACTGACTTCGATGGGCGCCGAAGGTGGAGGAAGTCGTACGCCGAGCGCGGCGGATAGATGATCCAGCTCTCGTGCCGGCTCACGTCGAAGAGCACCAGCTCGTTGTCCGAGTAGCGCCCGATCTCTACTTCCACCACACTTCTCGCAGCACGCGCATGATGTTGTCGCCGAGGGCCTTGCGGATGTCGTCGTCCGAGTAGTTATGTTTTACCAACCAGCGGACGATATTCGGAAATTCTTCGGACGGATTCTCGACCCCGTCGACGAACTCCACTTCCTGAAACTCCTGCGCGCCATGCGCGGATTTGATCGACAACTGGCGGGCAAACGCGTGGTGCAACGCCACGTGGTCGCCAAAGAGCGTATCGGGCCCAAAGGCCACGTGGTCGATGCCGAGCAGGTCCACGCAGTACTCGAAGTGCTGCATGAACGAGTCGATGGAGTGCCGCGGATGCTCGCGCGTCAGCGTGGTGTGCGGCGCCGCCTCGATGCCGATAACGCCACCTTTCAAAGCACACCTGGTGAGCACTTCATCCGGTTTCATCCGCCGCGTCGGCCACAGGCCGCGAGCCCCCGCGTGGGTAATGAAAATCGGCTTGCGGCTCACCTCGATCGTGTCCAGCGAGGTTTGATCGCCCGAATGCGAGATGTCGATGGCTATGCCGAGCTTGTTCATGCGTACCACCGCGGCCCGGCCAAACTCGGTCAGACCACCGTCGTTCTGTTCGCGCAGACCGCAGCCGAGCGTGTTGGCCTCGCTGTAAGCGATGCCCGACGAGCGAATTCCCAGCCCATACAGGATGTCGAGGCGGTCGAGCTCGTTCTCGATTGGCGTGGCGGCTTCAAGCGACGGGATGAACGCGATCTGACCGTTCTGCTTGGCGCGCACGATGTCGACGGTGGTTTCGGCGCGGATCAGCATGTCCTGGTGGGCGATGTCCGACAGCCGCATGCCCAGGTCCCAGATGATGTCATCCCACTTCCAACCGGCCTTGGAGGTGATGCACGCGGTCCCGTCCATCAAACAGTCGAAGATGGCGTCGATACCTGAGACGGCCAGACCTGCGTAGCCAGTCCAGTCGCGGCCGGCGCGGCGGTACTCGAAGATCTGCTCCGGATTTTCGGGCACCACAAACGCATGGTCGTGGAGCGACACCACCAGGCACTCATCCAGCAGGTGTTGTACGCGGACTTCCTGCGCCGCGGTGACCTCAACCTGACGCGACGGTACGCGATCGACCTCACGGGCCAGTTTGAACTCGGTGTAATCCGTACCAGCCTCCAGGTACTCGAAGGACCGGTAGCCGGTGTACTGCTTACGCTTGCTGCGAGTCTGCTCGTCGAGCGCCATGCTGCCTTCTCCTTGTAGCCAGTCTGGTTAGATCCGTAGCCGCGGGTCTGCCGCGTCCCGGAGTCCGTCGCCGAGGAAGTTGTAGGCGAGGACCACCAGGGTAATCACTGCGCCGGGAATGACCGCCAGCGCCGGAGCCGTCCAGACGTATTGTTGCGCGTTCTGGAGCATGTTGCCCCAGGACGGCGTTGGCGGCTGAATGCCGAGCCCCAGGTAGCTGATGGCGGCTTCGGTGAGCACCGCGAAGCCGACGCCCAGCGTGGCGGAGACCACCACTGACGGGATCGTCTGCGGCAGGATATGGCGGATCAGGACGACTGCGCGCCGTGCGCCCATGGCCTCCGCCGCGAGTACAAAGTCCTGGGCTTTGAAGCGCAGGGTTTCACCGTAGATGACCCGCGCCACCTGCATCCAGGACGTGGCGCCGATGACCGCGATCAGCGTCAGCGGGCCGGACCCCAGGACGACGATCGCGGTCACGATGAGGAAGAAGGCTGGCGCCGTCATGGTGTCGGTGAAGCGCATCAGGACGACGTCCACCCAGCCGCTGTAGAAGCCCGCGATCGCGCCGATCAGCAAGCCTAGGACGGTCGAGGTGAGCATCGCCGCGAAGCCAACCAGGAGCGTGACCTGGCCGCCGTGCAGCAATCGACTGAGCTCATCGCGACCCAGGTCGTCGGTCCCGAGAGGATGGCCTGGACCGGGTGGCAGGAGGGCTTCGAGTGCACTGGTCTGCTGCGGCGGAACGGTCCAGCCCAGCGGTCCGGCGAAGGCCAGCACGTGCACCAGGAGCAAGAACGCCAGGGACGCCGCGGTCAGCGGATTGCGCAACAGGCGGGTGAGGAGCGCGGGCGCGGCCGAATGCATGCTCGTCGTCAGGATAGTCTGATCCGCGGATCGAGCCAGGTATACGCCAGGTCGACGACCAGGCTGCTGAAGACGACGACCGCCGCCACCACGACAGTGATGCCCACGATGAGGGGGTAGTCGCGTCCGTTGGCGGCCTCAACGGCCAGTCGGCCCATGCCCGGCCAGCCGAACACGGCCTCGGTGACGACCGATCCCCCGAACAGCCGCGGCACCAGCGTGCCGACGATGCTCACGACCGGCACCAGGGCATTCCGCAACGCGTGGCCGTAGACGACACGGAGTCGCGAGAGACCCTTCGCGGACGCCGTCCGGACGTAGTCCTGATGCAGCACCTCCAGCAACGCCGAGCGCGTGAAGCGCACGACATACGGCAACACCGTGGTCGACAACACCGCCGCGGGCATGAGCAGGTGCTGCACTCGATCGCCCAGATCGCCTGCGCTACCGGTCGTGGCGAGGCCTGACGACGGCAGCCACTGCAGGGTGACCGACAGGGCCAAGATGAGGATGATGCCCAACCAGAAGGCCGGGATGGAGACACCCACCACGCTGATCCCGGCCAGTACGAAATCCGGCAGCGAATTGCGCCGCAGCGCGGCGAGTACGCCCATCGGCACACCGGCCAGGATGGACACCAACAGGGCGGTGCCCGCCAGCAGGAGCGTGTTGGGCAAGCGCTGGCCGATACGCCAGGCGACCGGTTCGTTGCTGGTCATCGACGTCCCGAGGTCGCCACGCAGCGCGCCCGCCAGCCACTGCGCGTACCGCACCGGCACCGGCTGATCCAGACCCAGTCGGCGGGTGAGCACATCGCGCTGCTCGGCCGTCACGTCCATCCGCATCAGTGCGGATGGTCCACCTGGCGCCAGATTGACGAGCAGGAACGTGATCGCACTGACCAGGAGCAGCACGACCACGCCCTGGATAACGCGTTGGACAGCGAGTCGGAGCGTAGGTGCCTCCGGTCCGCGGGAACGCCTGGACTACTTCTTCAGCCACCACTCCCGCACGTAGTGCATGTTGTCGCGCAGGTTGATGTCGGGCACGCCCTGGAGATTCGCGTTGATGACGTCAATTTCCTGCGGATACCACAGGAAGATATACGGGAGATTATCGGCCATGAATGTCTGGAGATCCGTGACGGCCTGCTTGCGTTTCGTCAGGTCAGTCTCGGTCTGGACACGCGTGAGCAGATCGTCCAGTTTCGGGTCCTTGTAGCCTGGAATGTTGAAACCTTTGCCCGCGGCGCTGGAGTGGTAGTAGGCGTACACGTCTGGATCGTTCGGGTAGACCCACCAGTTGACGGTGGCGGAGTAGTCCCGGGCGACGACCACTTTCTGGATATAGGCATTCCACTCCATGGAGTTCAGGTCGGCCTGGATTCCGGCTGCTTTCAGGTTCTGCTGAATGAGCTCGTTGGTTGGTTCGAGAACGCCGCGTTGGCCAACATCCAGGGTGAACTGAAAAGGCTTGCCGTCCTTCTGGAGGATGCCGTCTGGACCGGCTTGCCAACCCGCATCGCTCAGCAGTTGCTTTGCCTTATCGAGGCTAAACGCGTACTGGGCTTCGTGGGACGGGTCGTAGTAAGCGGTGAAGCCAGGCACGATGGCCGAGTTCGCGGGCTTGCCGTAGCCCTTCTCGACGGCGGTGATGATGGCCTGCCGGTCGATCGCATAGTCGAACGCCTGGCGCACGCGTACATCCTGAAACCGCGGATCGGTCTGGTTGAGCGCCAACCAGTAGTACTGGACCAGTTGGCGCGGTTCGACGCGGACCTGCGGCGCGCTCTTGACGCGATCGACGGCGGCCTTGTTGTCCATGATCATGACGCTCAACTCACCGCTGAGTGCCTGCGCGATCTGCGTGTTCGCGTCCGGCACCACCTTGAACACCAGTTTGTCCAGGTACGGCTTGCCGCCGAAGTAGGCGTCATTGCGGGCCAGCACGACGCTCTGGCCGGAGGTGTACGACTCCACCTTGAAGGGTCCGCTGGACACGGGGGTGCCCTTGTTGAAGGCGTTGAAGGCCCAGGGATCGGCCTGTCCCTGGAACGCGTGTCTGGGCAGGATACCGGCGTTGTAGGCCAGGTACGCCGGCAACGCGCTGAACGGGCGGGTGAGGTTGAATTTGACCGTCGTCGGGTCAACCGCCTCGACGCTCTTGACGGCGGCGAAGTTGCCTGCCCCCGTGGCGCCGAGCTCCTTCTTCAACACCAGGTCGTTGAAGGTGAAGACCACGTCGTCGGCAGTGATGGCCTGGCCATCGCTCCACTTCGCGTCGGCCTGCAGCTTGAAGGTCCAGGCCAACCCATCGGCGGCCGCCTCCCAGCTCAGGGCCAGGTCGGGCGCCGGGTTGAGGTCCTTGCCGGGCCTGGTCAGGCTGTCGAACAGCACCCGGTTGACGAAGATCGACTCGACGAAGGCATTGGGGTGCCACGGGTTCATCGTCGGATCGGCCGCGATCGGAATGGTGACGGTGCCGCCAGTCTGCGGCTGCTGCGAGTTGGACTGGGGGGTCGCGACCGGCGCAGCGGGAGCGCACCCCACTCCAGCCCAGACACCCAGCAGCCACGTCGCAGCCAGCGCGGCGCCACGTCTGCGCCAGGAATGCCACTGCATGCGGCCACCATACCCGATGGCCCGGATCGTCGCCTACGGGAGATCGACCGCTTGGCTATGCTGGCTCGATGGCGGCCTCCATGGTCCGCATCCCGCGGGAGTTGCTGCACGTCGGGCTCGACGACCTGGCCGCGATTGGCGTCTCAAACACCGCCAGGGGTGTGCTGCGGGCCTTGCTGGCGGACTTGCCGCTGGTGCCGGACGCGTCGCTCAGCGCGCAGCTGATCGGCCCAGCCCGGGTGGCCTTGCCTTGTTTGGCTGTGCTGGCGCGCCACGTCGGCCAGGGCCTCCGTGACCACAATCTGAGCCTCGCCCACGACCGCCCCCGGCTGAAACTCGAGCGGCGCAAGCTGGCGTTCCTGGACGCCGAAGCCGCCCGCGCCGCCGTGGCCAGCGGCGACCCGCGGCCCGCGACCGAGGCGGTTCTGTTCGTAGCCAATTGCACACGTCAGCTGATGGACCTGCTAGCGGCCCGAGATTCCGCGGCTCTGGCAACGTTCGTCACGGCCGAGGCGGCATTGCCGGGGTTGGCCCACTGGCGCACGGTGAGCCTCGATGCCGACGCGCGCTGACGCCGCGCGGAGCGAGCGCAGCGATGCGGGGGCACTTCCGCGCGTTAGCCTGGCGTCCAGCCCGACAGTGTTGGCAGATCTGAAAGAAAGCCAACTGTACCCCGACCCGTCGGGAACACTTTGCCTGGATTGAGCAACCCCCGTGGGTCGAACGCGTGTTTCACCGCACGCGCGAGGCTCACTGCCAGCGGACCCTGCGCCTCTTCGAGGAACTCGCGCTTGAGCGTGCCGACGCCGTGTTCGCCGCTCAGGGTGCCGCCCAGGCGTAGCGCGGCGCGGAAGATGTCGCGGGCGGCGTGCTCGACCCGCTGCACCTCGGCCGGGTCCCGCAGGTCAAACAGGATATTCGGGTGCAAGTTCCCGTCGCCGGCGTGGCCGAACACCGGGATCGGCAAACCGTACGTAGCGGCAATCTCCCCCACCGCGGCAATCATGGCGGGAATCTCGCTCTTCGGCACCACGATGTCCTCGCCCAGCTTGTTCGGCCGCAGGCGCCCCAGCGCTGCCGAAACGGACCGCCGCGCCTGCCAGAGCCCGTCGCGCTCGGCGGCCGAGGCCGCGACCTGGACCCGCTCGGCACCCAGTGTCCGGCAGATCTCGGCCATCCGCTCCACCTCGGCGCGCGCGACCGCTTCGTCGGCGCCATCCTGCTCCAGAAGCAGCAGCGCTTGCGCGTGACGGGGCAAACCCGCCTGCAGATAGTCCTCGACCACATTGATGGTCGTCCCATCCATCAACTCCAGCGTCGCTGGCAGGATGCCACTGCCCATGATCGTCGAAACCGCCTGGCTGGCGAGCGCCAACCGGTCGAAGATGGCCACGGCGGTCACGCGGGCGCGGGGTAGCGGCAGGAGGCGCATGATCACCTCGGTGACGATTCCGAGGGTGCCTTCGGAGCCGACAAAGAGCTGCATGAGCTGGTACCCGGTGGCGCTTTTCGTAAACTTGCCACCGAGGCGCAAGACCTCGCCGCTGGCCAGCACGACGGTCAGACCGATGACGTAGTCTCGGGTCGCGCCGTACTTCAAACACCGCGGTCCACCCGCATTCGTGGCCACGTTGCCGCCGATCGTCGACTGTCGCGAGCTGGCCGGATCGGGCGGGTAGAACAGGCCCAGGCGTTCGACCGCCTGCTGGAGTTGGAGCGTGACCACGCCTGCCTGGGCGACGACGCACACGTTGGCGGTATCGATCTCGACAATGGAGTCCATGCGCGCCAGGTTCAACACGATGCCGCCCGATTCCGGAATGGTTCCGCCGGCGAGTCCACTGCTGGCTCCACGGGCGATGATCGGAATCTCGGTCCGCGCGGCAAGGCGCATCACCGCGGCGACTTCCGCGGTGGAGGCCGGACTGACGGCGAGGTCCGGCCGATGCTGCTGAAAGGTACCGTCGTACGAGTAGGCGATGATCTCCGATGGCGCGGTGTGCACGTAGCCGGGGGCGACGATCGTCTTCAGTTCGGCGATGACAGCGGGGTTCACAGATACGCCTCGGCGAGCACGTCGACGATGTGGCGCACGCGGATGTCCCTGGGAAGCCCGGCTTGCAGTTGGACGAAGCAGCCCGGGTTGCCGGTGACGACAACTTTGCTGCCGGTCGCGGCGATACTGGCGCACTTCCGCTGCTGCAGCTCCGCGCTCAACGCCGGGTGACTGACGTTGTACATGGCGCCACTGCCGCAGCAGATTTCCGCCTCGGCCAGGTCACGCAGCTCGAGTCCAGGTATGGACCGCAGCAGTTGGCGCGGGGCCGAAGCGATCCGCTGGGCGTGGAGCAGGTGACACGCGTCCTGGAGGGTGACCGTCGAACGGACCTCACGCGGCGGGCGGATAGGTTGATGCTGTGCCAGGAATTCACTGACGTCGCGCACCCGCGCCGCCATGGCCGCGGCGCGGGGCTCGTCCGGCAGCAGGTGCCCGTAGTGTTTCAACATCGCGCCACAGCCGGCGGCGTTGACCACAATTGGCGCGTCACCCGCGCCAAATGCGGTGACATTCTGCCTGGCCAGCTCGCGGGCTCGCGCCACGTCGCCAGCGTGCAGCTGTAGCGCACCGCAGCACACCTGGCCTCCGGTGAGCTCCGCCTGGCACCCAAACGCCGCCACCAGACGGGCGGTGGCAGTCGTCGTGGTGGCAAAGGCCGTACTCATAATGCAACCCGCGAACACGTGCACTGGCTGACCCTGGCCGATCGTCTGCCCCTTCGGCACGACGAACCTCCCGGGCGCAGGCACGGGCGGCAGCATGGACTCCATGGCCTGCATGCCAAGCACGCGCAGCATTCCGGAATGTCGAGCCAGCCACTGGACTCCGGACCGCTGATACAACCAGATCAGCGTGGCGAGCAGCCGGAAGTGCGCCAGGTCGCCAAACAGCCAGGCAAAGGCGAAACGGACCGGTACGGATCGTCCACCGTTTGGTCGGGTAGCGGCGAGGCTTTCGCGGAACGCGACACCCATGCTCTCCATCTGTACGCCCGCCGGGCAGACGTTGGTGCACGCTTCGCAGAGCACGCAATTGTCCAGGTGCTCGATCGCGTCCGGCGTGACGTCCAGGTGGCCCTCGACAATGGCCCGCAGCATCGCGATCCGACCACGCGGGCCCTCCTCCTCTTTGTGGGTGACCACGTATGTCGGACACGACGTGAGGCACGCCGCGCAGCGAATGCAGCGCAGCATGTTGTCGTACTCGGCGACAAGTGGCTGCACGGCGGCCCTCTCTGCGTTAGTCGCCTGGCGGAAAGTCGAATTGGGACGGCGGGACGTCCTGGCCGCTGTCCAACTGGATCCGCTGGTGCGACAACAGCCGGATCTCTGCCGGATTGGTGTCGGCCTTCGTGCCGTTTACGTACGCGATGATGGTGCCCTGCACCGGTCCCATCTGGGTGGAGCTCAGCGGTTGCTGCCAGATGGCGAAGAAATCACCCAGCGTAAACGTACGGCGGATTGGCGACTCGATATGCAGAACGCCGTCCTCGGTGTGGGTATGAATCCAGTAGAAGCACGTCCCGTCGGTGACGAAGGGCCCCTCGGCGCTATCTGAAACCTGCCACGGCTGACCAATGCCGATGCCGAACGGGATCACCTGCTCCTGACCGTCGACGAACAGCGCCAGGTGCACGTGGATGTGAAAGATCGTGGACTCCAGCGCGTCGCAGGAGATGTCGTTGATCGCTGGCAGCGGCGCGCCGACCGGCGCCGTCCGCGGCGGATTGGCGGCCGCAGCCGGGACCGCCGTGGGTGTCGGTGAGACGGGTGCGGGCGTCTGACGCGGTGGTGCGGGGCTCGCCGTCGGCACCAGCAACACGACCGCTGCCACCAGGACCGCCACGAGGGCCACCAACAGCACCGCGGCGAGGGGCACGCCAGAGCGCTTGCGCGGTGGCGGGGCGACCGTGACATCGTCCAGGTTCGAGCGCAGCACCCCCGAGAGGGCCGCGGGCGCGGCCGGGGGCGGCGCGGGCCGGGGCGAAGCAGTGGCCTGGGCAGGGGCCAGCCCTGGGGTGGCCGCGCTCGTGGCCGCGATCGGCCGTCCGCAGCCAGGGCACGCCACCGCGAGGGTCGACACATCGCGGCCACAATCGGGGCACTTTATGAGAGCCAAAACATCTCCTGGTGAGGGACCTCGCCCCCCAACAGTAGCACGTTGGCGCGCCGTTGCTCGTCGTACCTCGCCGAGCCCGCGCGGGTTCGGCCGCCCGCCTCCGTGCGCTCGCTCCCTTGCGATTTCACAAGATTGAACAGACAGGTTCCTGTGCAGC
>Ga0070730_10005788_pt1 | contig 10611 bp, 15 predicted proteins | sample Coa_R1_3_FD_66447 | JGI IMG/M metagenome (GOLD analysis project Ga0070730, IMG submission 66447) | Surface soil microbial communities from Centralia Pennsylvania, which are recovering from an underground coalmine fire - Coalmine... | ecosystem: Environmental > Terrestrial > Soil > Unclassified ... | reverse complement strand
GACAACGCATGCCGACATGACAAACCGCCCGTATACATCATTCTAAGTTTTTGTCCTACGGGGGACAATTTTACGTATTCACTCGTCTGAATGGATCTGATGATCGGGATCTTGGTCATGATATCCAACGACTCAACCAGATCTTTTTTAGCAATCTTAATCAAAACGCCCTCCTACCCCGAAATTCCCATAAAAAATTCCTGTTTAACTTTCTGATCCAAAAACGTTCCTCTCAGTGCCGACGTACGCGTAACGATTCCCGATTTTCTAACCCCCCGACAGGCCATGCACTGATGCTCAGCGTCAATAACTACACCGCAGCCAAACGGGACAAGATTTTTAACCAAACAATCAGCCAACTGCTGTGTCAAACGCTCCTGCACCTGAGGACGCCGAGAGAGCACTTCAACAATACGCGGAATTTTTGATAACCCAACCAACTTCTGATTCGGAAGATAGGCTACATGAACGTGACCTACAAAAGGCAAAAAATGATGTACGCACAAACTGACAAAATCAATATTCTTAAGCAAAATCATTTGATCGACGTTATCGTCAACGGCCTGCTGAAAAACGCCCTTATTAAAAATATCGTCCGGATTCTTCCACAGACCAGAAAAATAATCGTAAGCAAAAGCTTCGGCTAATCTCCTGGGAGTATCGTCTAAATGACGATCGTCAGTGCAGATATCACTTTCATGACGCAAGAGATTTATAATATTCTTAAAATGGCCTTCCAAATTCCATCTGAGATCGTCAAAACCCATAAGTCTCTCCTCTAAAATTTATGTACATTACTTACGTAACATTTCTTTGGCCTTCATCGCAGCTTTAACTGCAACATCAAGAGTTTGTAAAGGACTAAGCGCAATCGGTCCCACAGACCTATCTGGCCTTTCTCCAAAAATTACAAGCGGGGACTCAGAAACATTAAACACGTTTCCGTTTTCAACCCAGCCATGAAAACAGGGATATTGTAGCGACGGGCTTAGGCCAACATAATTAAAATCCTTAGTACCTGACCTCTTCCAAAGTGGTTTCTGCCACGCTGCACATTCCTTCCCATCAATTGGGTTTTCAAAATACGCAGCCAACTGATGGCTTGGCCCACACTTTGGGCAATCAAAAGCGATCCCTTCTCCACTATCTTCACGCAATAAGCCTAACCAACGAGGATTAAATTTCGTCAGTGAAGTCATATGTAGATCCTCTAAAAAAGTCTACCCAAGTGGGGCTTAAATTTGTCCACGGCCAATTTATTCGCAGCAGCAACAAACATCTTAGCATTGAATAAAGCCCGCGTCTGTTGTCCAACAGCCTCTTCACTGGAAAGTTCCTCCAACGAAAAGCCCTGCTCTTCTATGATTTTCTCCAACGACATTCTTTCCGATCGCGTAAACTTCCAGAACGAAAGTCCCCCGTCACTTTTTCTTTTTGTAATTTTGGTCGAAATAGAACGACCCCTACGCCAATCAAATATAAGAATCCGACCGTAAGCAGCAGTTCTACACCAGGTGGCATTATCCACGGTAGCCCACGGAAACGTCGAAAGCTGCTCAAACATTCCAACTCCGAACCCATGCACCCTGACTTTGGGGACCCCGTTTCCGTCACACAAAACTTCAAAGCACTTACACAAGTACCGATAATTATCAGCCCGGTTCCCTTCCATCAAAACGGGCGAAATTCCAATCTCTTCGTAACCTTTGTCCAGATATTTTTGCATGAACTCAGGCGAAACGTCGCCGTGAAAAACGGGCATGGGCTTGAGATTATGCTTTTCAAACTGTTTTTGAATTTCCCAGCAAATGGCAGCATTTCGTCTGTAGTCAAACGTAACGTACACGTTCCATTTACTTTTATTGGCTAAGCAAAACTGAATATAAGCGTCGGTAAATTTCTGAATTCCCTTTTCGACCTGACCGAATCGACCCTTTAAAAAAATTCGGTGAAACGTATGAGCTCCGCTATCCAGAAAAATTCCCATACCCAACTTCATCGAAGCTTCATAAGCTTCCAAAGTCTTTTTCTTCCAGGAATCGTCGGTTAAATAATAATAGCTATAACACCGATTACGAACTCCCACGTCCCACAACCTCTTTTCATACACAGCTGGAGACGTAGTTAACAAAGCTCCTGATAAATAGACGTTCATTGGCGGGGCTCACAAGTCAAGAATGAACGAGGACTATCCAAAATCTGTTTGGTACTCAGTCCATCATAGCTACCTTCAACTCGACCACAAACATTAAACCTGTCTTCCAAGGCATGTAACAAACCGTCAGCCTCTTCGAACGACATCTGATACCGGTGGAACTCGACAAAAAGCTTTATGTTCGGATTCTCGGTAACAATTTTCTGCATTCCTTTCCAAACCAAGTGCTCGGCTCCTTCTACATCAATCTTAATCACGTCAATATGCATACCAGCCAATTCCTCATCCAACGTCGTTACGGGAACTGTATGAACACCACCTTCGTTTCTTGCTGGATGGTTCCCTACTTTCTGTAAATGACTCCCTTCGGTAAATTCAAAATCAGCCCAAAATTCAGCCTCACCGATTTCAGCAGCAACAGCTTTGGAAACGATCATAACCCGGGAATTGAATTGCGTAGCGAACCCATTCGTTTCAATGTTCATACGCAAAAGATGTGAAGTCACCGGAGACGGCTCAAAAGCAATTACTTTTCCTTTTTTTCCGACACGATCGGCAGCCATCAAAGTAAAATAACCAAAGCTAGCACCAACGTCTACGACAGTTTGATCAGCCTTTAACAAACGATCGAAAAGATTTTCAGCCCATGGCTCATAGCTTCCCTGCAAAACATCCGGAGTAGCTCGCAAATCGTTTGCGTTCAAATAATAACGCATAGCGTCCGAACCTGGACCATCATCGTAAACTAAGACTACTCTATTCCCAACGTACACAGATTTCATTGCGAATCTCCCTTTTTCCAACGGCGCCAATAATTACTTACCACCGACGGACCTTCCACTGATTTCAAAGCACGATAAACTTCCAAAAAATACTTACGCTTTTTCAAGAGCCACCATAGTTTCTTACCGATACTTTCGGATGAAGTCTCCTGAACTCTTTGACGGAACCACAGATGCGGAGCAAAAACATAATCTTCTGTCAAATTGTTATTGGCCAAAGCAACCCACCTGTGAAAACAACTAATACAGTTTCCGCATTGCTTTATAGCAGAATGTGCGTTATAACAACCAATCGTAGCTAACAAATTATCTACGTCTCCTCCATCGTCCAAATACCAACGAACCATATCGCTCTTAGTCTTGGAAGCGAACGGAGTCCAAATTTTTATCTTTCTGGTGACTGGATGATAGATATTCCCGACGTACTGGGAGCGCAAAATTCTTTGTGTCTGTCTGACAAAGGCCGGATTCTTGTCTTCGGAAAAATCGCCCTGCAACATGCCGAATACAAGATTATCGGCATAATACGAGCCCAGCAAAAGCATGAACAAGTTTCGCATCTGCAAATGATGCGTAACCGAGTCTTCCTGGTCGTGTAGGTCCAATTGTCGAACAATTAAAGACGGGACAGCGGCATAACAAAGATTTCTTGCAACCAGTTCTTCGGAAGCTTCGTAGCTGTGACCGAATCGGATAAACATCGGATGGACGTTTTCACGACCCCATTTTTTCTGAGCCCACCTCAGATGCGCCCAACTGTCCATACCTCCGCTAAAAAACACCAAAGCTTTTTCTTTTTTGTCTACCATAGCTCCTTCTTAAATTCAGGTTCGGGATGTGTATAAAGGTCAACGACCAAATGCAAAGCCCACTGTACAGCCAACGACAGCGAAAACGGAATAGCTATAAACGCAGGCCAGACTGTGTGCAAAAACTTATGAACTCGGAGTACCGGATTCTTTTCATTTAACAAACGCCCTGTAATCCAACCATATAAAAAAATCGGAGTCACCAGGAAATCCGGCAAAAACTGATACCACCAATGGCCCGGCAAGATTAGGGCCAGGGTAACATGACAAGCAAAGTCCAATACCCGCCACGGCCACCTAACGATTTGACGAAAGTCTTTCATGGCTTCTTCTTTTTCTTGGGAACAACCTTTTTAACTACTTTCTTGGGAACTACCTTTTTCGAACTGGGAAGGGCTACAGACTGTGAGGCTTCTTCCTGTTCGATTTCCTGAGCACCGGCTTTAATAGCATCAGCGACAACAACGTCTTTGGCTGCGCTTATCAAATGGCTATGACGGGCAGCTTGTTGCAACAGTCTGGAAGTTTTTTTGAACTCTTGCGGACCGTGATTATATTCGTGTCCGTACACGTCAACATAATCACAGTGACCGATCCAATGGGAATTAAACTCGACCGGTTCGACCGAAAGCAGTATCGAATCGCGTTTTTGAACCTGAACGAACTGTTCAGCTTTATGCAGAGCCAGTAAGTAATGTCCTTCCACCGGGGTTATATCCGGAGCGAAAAACAAAAAAGGCTCAGGCTTGATGGGTAACTTAGCTCCTGCGTCTTTTTTGAAACCGACAAACAAAATGTGCGGAACTCCTTCGATTTTAATTCGTATTTTCATGGGACTCCTTTTGAACGGAAATCATATGCTCAGCAACGTAACCAAGCTCAGTACCACGGAGTATTGAATAACCAACGGAAGCTACCACTTCTGCACCAATAGACCAACACCTGACAATACGCCAAGCATTTTGGTCTCGGTAACTTTCGTACTGACCACTTCTCTTAATTTCGAATATCATAAGCCTCCTATTTTCTAATTACGATTCGTTCCTTACTCCCAACCTTCTCGAGTGTCCAACGCATACCACAACTGAGATTACCTTCGCCACCCCACAACAACATTCTTCGCGTGGTAGCATAAGCCAAACCCAACTTACCCAACAAACTATCAAGCTCGTCTTTTGTCGTACCTCCCGGCCTTTTAAGCAACTCAAAAACGGAAAAAATCCTGGACGATGGCTTATAAGGATTATCCCCGACTCTCGGCAAAGGTGCAGGTTGCGCGACTACTTTCTCTTTCTTAACCGGTTCGACTTTGACCTGAACCGGAACTGTCTGTATAGCTTTCTGGAGTTTGTAGATCTTACCACTCAAAAACAACGGGCAGTATTTTCTATCCGGACAAAGATGATCACAGTTTTCATTACCCGGTTCGTACCCCAAAGCCAAAGCCTGGCGTCCATTTCCGATGGCGGTGGTAAGCGTTCCTTTACCAAAACAATAATTCTCATATTTTTGCTCTTTCATGTCTTCGTAACAATCGAAGCAAACTCCTGTGTCAGGAAAAAACCTAAGCTGAATCACGTCGTACTCGGAGTATAATTCCGAGCAAAGAACACATTGCATGAGTTTTTTCTGAGAGACGTTCTCAACCTTCATAGGCAACTCCCGACATAACGTAGTCTCCGACCTGACCTTTAACCAAAAAATCAGCCTCAAAAGGTTCAAACCAGAACTGTTGGCTAAGCTCCCGTATTTCGGCTCGGACGCGTAACCATTTTTTACCTTTGAGTCTGAACCGTTTATGAATTGGAGATAGAAACAAAACTCCCTGCGGTACACCGAAAGCTCCGGCAAGGAATTTTTGAGTTTCAGGACTGGCTTGTTTGAATAGCTTTTGATAAATCTGATAAATTTCGAACTGACTGATGGGAATCCATTCTGATTCGGGAAGACATTCGGCAGGAATTTCTCTTGGCTTTCGCTTACTAGCATAAATGGCCGATGTCTGATTGGTAAAATGGTTTCGCAGTAACAGGTAGGCAAAAGTCGTAAGTTTCGATTTCTTCCTGTTCCAGCTCCCGATGTCCCGCCAAAGTATTAACCGAGCCTCTTGCTTTAAGTCTTCAAGGCTAACAAAAGCCCGGACGTATTCTGGCAATCTTTTCCACGTTTCCAAAGCGGCTAGATTAATCACCCACTGACACCGTTGAACAGCCAGTTCTTTTTTAAGCTGGGTCATAAAACCGTCCTCTAAGTTCCGGTGCGTGCAAAGTGACCATAAACTGGTCTGTTGGACTCCAAGATATGAGCTCTCCCCGCGTTTGAGCCTGGAACAATTCCTGGGATGGAATATCCCCCCATTTTCCATTTCGGTAAACCTGATACTGTCCATCAGGCTTGTCAGACTTCCAGCGAACAATTATCATTTCCTCCTCCTTTTCTTTTTTGTTCTTCTTTTGTATCTCTTAAGCTTAGGCTCCAGTTTCGGCTTTAACACCTTAGCTCCCTGTACCAAAACCTGGACTTCAGCAGCAGCCAACTTATTGACCACGGGCCAGATTAAACAATTACTGCACGAACGTTCCCAAGCGATCTGGTATCCGTGTTTTAGTAAACCAATCTCAGGTCTCAGAATTTCGAACGTGGCTGTATGTTTCCGCAACATACAAATGGACACGGAAGTTTGCTGACCAATTTTTGTACAATGAGAAAAGTGACTGAGCGCAGATACTATTTTAGGCCTGGGATGTCTCAGGACTGTCGGGTATTCTTCCGATGGCTTCAACGTTAGCATCAAGCACCTTATCTAAAGTGTAATAATGTTATAAGATATCCAAATATCGAGTCAAGTTATTTTTTGATACGGCGTTTAGTATAACCTGATCAAGTCCCAGACCTGACCGGCCAAAGAACTCAGCTCATAACTACCCAACAACCTGGCCAGTTTCCAATCGCTGGCTTTAACCGTTCTTTTAAAATCCATACTTCTTAAATAAGTTAAAAATTTTTCGATTTCTTTTTGAGCGTCCAACGGAATACGTTTATCCTGATACGACAAAACCAAATTCGATAGGACATAGTTCTCATTAACACGCTCCCAATCGTTTTTCGTGATCTCAGTATTTCTCAGGCGCGATATTTTCTGAATAACCGGACAGTCAAAAGCTGGTAACTTTAAACCCGAAGCTACGATCTGAGCAGCAGCTACTTCCCCTGCTCCTTTGACCAGTCCCCTGAGATTATCCGATGAGTCGCCTGTCAAAGCCCTGAACACCGTCCATCGCGAAGGCGAAACATTAAACGTATCTCGAACGTATTTTTCGTCTATAAGATGCGACCAGACGTTTGCAGGAGTAACGGGCTTTGACTTTTCATTATTGGACAACTGTCCTCTGAGGATCTTGACCTGGGGACTGACCAACTGATAAAAGTCTTTGTCCGACGAACGGATAACCACGGTATCAAAATCTTTTTGAAACTCTTGCGACAGAATAGCGATAACATCGTCAGCTTCGGTATCCGGGAGTCTCAGCTGCAGAATTTCAAACTCATCCAGAAGTACGATAAGCTTATTGATCTGCTCCATACAATTCTCACGGGTTTCGCCTGTCGTATTTCTCTGAGCTTTGTATCTATGTGGAGATAACTTTTTTCTCCAAGACATTCCAGGTCCATCCCAGACCATAACTATCGGACTTTTATCGAATAGTCTCGAAAGTCTCAGCAAACCTTCCAAAGCGCCGTAAAGCAGTCCGGTCGGAACGCCTTCCTGTGTATGTAAATTCTGATGAACGTGAAAGTTTGCAAAGGCGAAATTATTTGCATCAACTATACAAATACATTTCTTCATAGCTGCTCCCTGTCTAAATGAATTAAATTTCCACGTTCAACATTTCTGCTACCTGTTTAACAGCTTCAATCTTCTTATCCAACTCCTCACGTTCCTTCAAAAGAGACTGCACTAATTCTTTAAGATTAACATAATTGTACTTCTTACCACCAACACCTTTAAATTTCTCATCAAGAAACTTCTGACGCGATTCGCTTTTCTTCACGCGATCGGGGCACCACCCCTTATGACCATTCTTTCTCCCACAAGTACAAAGCTCTGGAAGATTGGATTCTTTTCTCACGGACTCAACAGTACCTTTAGCTAACCCTGTTTCCTTCATAGTACTCCTTATAGAAGCTCCACCCTCCAATAATTCTTTAGCTTTTATACGTTGAGGTTCTTTATAACTACCTAACGCGAATCCTGGGCAAGCTCCTTGGTGATGTAACGGCTTTCCACATCTGCAGAGTGGCACTTTCTCAACACCATGTGTCCTCAATACAGGTTTAGGTGCTGTAGTTGCTATAGTCGCGGGGAGCAGCGGTAAACCAGATTTAACTTCTCCTTCTTCAATAACCACAGCTCCACTGCTACGAACCCCTTCATTCTGATACTTCCAACACAGCGAACACATTGAAATTCGACTAGGGCCAACCAGCCTTGTAGCTGTAATTGTCAGTCCTTTCTGCTCACACGGCTTACAAAGACTCATATCTTCTCCTGTAATAATGCTAACAGCACACGGAACACACATCCCCCGTTCTGGCTCACGCCCTCCACCATAGTTACCTTCATCAATCTGCTTCCAGCACTTAATGCATAGATAACTCATTTCGCTTTTTCTTTTTGATACTCAAGCTCGAAAAGTTTTCCGACTGACGGAGTGTACTCCCGAGCGCTGCGAATTGCAACGCATAAGCTCTCCCGGGACATATCACCGGCGTCTTTCTTTCCTTTTGCAGGACGGGCCAAATAAATACGCGTTCCCGTTTTTCTCAACATCCCAGCTGTCTGAACAGCACTGGTAACGCCGTCCAAGTCCCAATCCGACATGATGCAAATATTCTTGAACCTTTTTACCAATTCAGCCTGGGATTCCGTGAACTCCCTTCCCAACGAAGCCAAGGCTGTAAACCCTGCGCGTTCCAAAGCCAAAGCGTCAAAAATTCCTTCGCAGATAACCAACGGATGATAGTCTCCCAAGTCAGGCAACAAATGCGCGTTATATAAAGTCCGGTCCAAGCCCGTCGAGTTTCTATACGGAGGCGTTTGCTTTCCAGTCCAATCTCTTGCGACGTAACCTTCAAACTTTCTCTTCTCGTTCCAAACGGGAAATATAACCCGATAGGACAAGAACCCCGCCGATACGTACCCCATACGTTTCTGAATGATCTGTTCCGGGCTGACGTTTCTCTTGGCTAGATAATTTAAAGCTCCCTCTGAGACTTCGTTGGGTCGGGCCAAGTTCAAATAGTGGAACTTATCCGGGAGCTTGTTTTCACTTTCCGGTTTTTCCGGAGTCTCGTCCTGAGGAATAAACGCACTAAATCCTAAATTAAGCAATTCAAAAGTTTTGTTTCCCGTCGACTTCCAGTGACAGTTAAAACAATGCGCGTCACCTGATCCGGTATTAACACCAAGTCTGTATCGAGTATCCGGAGTCGTTCCCCTTGATTCACAAAACGGGCAACACATCCAGATTTCATCCGGTCCTTTTCCCTTTTTAAAGTCCAAACCGGCCAGATTCATAACCAAACCCCCCTATTAAACCTATCAGCGTACGCATACAGCTGAATTTAACGTATGTACCAAGCACGAACAGTAAGAATATACGGTCGAACCTGAATTTTCGAGTTTAAACGCAAATTACGGATTCCTCCGGGCACGGATTTTCTTAAGCAATCTGGAAGTCTTGGCCCGGTCATAAAAAAGAGACCGTTCGATATCGTGTACGATATACGTCCCGATATGCTTTCTATCATTCTTATGTGCGGCCACAAACAAATAAAAACCTTTCTCGTGTTCCTGTGTACCGTTGCCGATACTGATGCACATGGTAACTTTCCTGAGTTTGGAAATATCTTCCGCGGCATCGTCGCCCCGGATGATTTTCTTGGGTTCGGTGTTTCTCTGTGTTTGGGCCGCGGTCCAAACCAAAGCGTCCCATTTCGCGGCCATTCTTCTCAAGCCCCGATAAATAGCGGCAAACTCTTGACGACGCTCTTTGTACTTTTGTGGCGGATTGATCTCATCATCATAGTCAATAACAATCGCATCGATTAAAGTCCCTCTTTCCCGAAGCTCATCCAACAACTGCTCAATCCAATGCAACGAACACTGGCCTTCCGTGGCGTCTACTATGTGAATTCTTCCCCGAAGCATACGCCGCATGCGTCTGAATCTGATTCTGAGTGTATCCCGGTTGTCCGGCAGCGATCTAATAGGCAATTGCGTCATGGCGGCATCAAATCTATCTTCGACAACATTTTTGGGGTCTTCCGCCGTGATAAATAATACATTTAAAGCCTGAACGCAATAGGCCAGGGCAATATGAATCAAAGCCAGGGATTTTCCGCGCTTATAAGGCGCGAGTAGCAACCCGACTTCCTTTCTACCGATGGCCCGTACCAACCTGTCCAACGGATCGATAAACAAAAGCGGAATTTTGTTCATACGTCCAGCAGCGCGTCTATCTATTCTGGACTCGAACTCTTCTTCCGATAGAAAATCTATGGCCTGTAATTTTGTCTTGGAGAACGAGTCCACGACATCGCGACAAATCTGGAGCATCTGTTCGTCTTCGAGATTACCGGCGTTCTGGAGTTCGATAATCTTTTCCAGGGCCTGGTTTCTGGCCCTTTGTTTCTTGAACTCGAGAACCTTGTCGCTTAACGAAGTCCCGGCTTCCAGCGTTTGTTTTTTAACCAGAGCCAGGTATTCCAGCAAAGAAGCTTTTTGCTTTTCACCTACTCTGTTCTTTTCGATATACGATAATAATTCCGACTTAAGTAACCCTTTGACCGGAATTTTATATTT
>Ga0070730_10005787_pt1 | contig 10616 bp, 3 predicted proteins | sample Coa_R1_3_FD_66447 | JGI IMG/M metagenome (GOLD analysis project Ga0070730, IMG submission 66447) | Surface soil microbial communities from Centralia Pennsylvania, which are recovering from an underground coalmine fire - Coalmine... | ecosystem: Environmental > Terrestrial > Soil > Unclassified ... | reverse complement strand
CTACCATGACCACCCGCCGCTCATTCTTCTCTCTCGCACTGCTGGCCGGTTGCCTGGGCACGGCCCCACTCCAGGGCCAGGGAGCCCCAGCACCCGCGGGGCCGTCAGATGCCGATGTGGCCTTCATGTCCGGCATGATCGGGCATCACGCCCAGGCGGTGCTCATGGCCGGATGGGCCGAGAGCCATGGGGCCTCGCCCACGGTTCAGACGTATTGCCGCAAGGTCGTGGTTTCGCAGCGGGACGAGATCGGCCTGATGAAGCGCTGGCTCCAGGACCACCACGAACCCCTTCCGGACTCGAGCCTGATGTACGGGCGGTCCATGCCGGGGATGGGGCCGATGCTGATGCCCGGCATGCTCACCGCGGCGCAGCTTGCGCACCTCGACAGTGCCCGCGGGCCCGACTGGGACCGCCTGTTCCTCGAGGACATGATCCGGCATCATCAGGGCGCGATCGAAATGGTCCGGCAACTCTTCAATACGCCGGGCGGCGGCAAGGGGATCGTCTTCCAGTTCGCCACCGATGTTTCGGCCGATCAGACCGCGGAAATCACGCGGATGCGGCAGATGTTGATCACGCTTCCGTGACGTCACCTTCCACTCCGGAGTTTCCCGTGCTCTCTGGTTCTTTCATTCACCGCGTGATGCTGGCCGCCGGGTTTTCGATCGTGGCGGTCGCCGCGAACGCCCAGGCGCCGTCCCCGGATCCGCGGGTCGGGCTGAAGGCCGGGATCTACAATGCGCAGGAGGCGCTCTGGAACATGCGCCTCGTGTCGACGACCAAGCGTCCTGACGGGTTCGTGGTGGATTCCGCGCCCGGTGATTTCAACTACATCGATTCGGACCTGGCTTTCGACGGCAAGTACGTCATCCAGGGGAATTTCCACGGCATCCTGATCTGGGATGTGAGTCAGCCGGCCCATCCGGCGCTCGTGACGGCGATGGCATGCCCGGGATTCCAGAATGACGTCTCGGTATACGGGCATCTGTTGTTCACGTCGGTCGAGTCCACGGACAGCCACAAGGATTGCGGCGGCGCCCACATCGCCGATACGGTGAGCGCCGACCGGGTCCGCGGCGTCCGCATCTTCGACATCTCGGACATCAAGCATCCCAAGCTGCTCACCAACGTGCAGACGTGCCGGGGTTCCCACACCCACACGCTCGTCACCAGCCCCGCGGACAAGGACAACCTCTACGTCTATGTCTCGGGCTCGTCCTTCGTCCGCTCACCCAATGAGCTGGCGGGTTGCTCGGGGATGACACCGGAGAAGGATCCGAACAGCGAGCTCTTCCGCATCGAAGTGATCCAGGTGCCCCTGGCGCATCCGGAGCAGGCGAAGGTCGTCAGCAAGCCCGACATTCTCGCGGGGCTCACGCAGGCCGGCACCCACCCCGAGGCGGCGACGGACCTCGCCCGGCAGCAGGCGCGGGTGGATTCGGCGCGCGCGGCCGGCGGGTTCATTGCCAAGGTCGAAGGCCGGGACGTGATCATCGGCGGGCGGTTCCTCAAGATGCAGCTCGACAGCATCGTGAAAGCCCGCGGCGGCACCGGTGACCCGACGGCTGCCGATACGGCGACCTTCCGCAGCAACATGCAATCCATCGTCGACAAGGCCGTCGGCGCGGACAATACCCAGGGCCCCCGTCCGGGCCCGGTGCAGTGCCACGACATTACGGTGTATCCGGCGATCGGTCTGGCCGGCGGGGCCTGCGGCGGCTACGGCCTCCTGCTGGACATCAAGGATCCGGCGCACCCGCGGCGGATCGCCGCTGCGTCCGACTCGAACTTCGCCTTCTGGCATTCGGCGACCTTCTCGAACGACGGATCGATGGTGCTGTTCACCGACGAGTGGGGCGGGGGACTGGCGCCGCGCTGCCGCGCTACCGATGACCTGAAGTGGGGCGCGGATGCCCTCTTCCGGATCAAGGACTCGACGCTGGCCTTCCAGAGCTATTTCAAGATGCCCGCCGCCCAGACCGAGCAGGAAAACTGCGTCGCCCACAACGGGTCGCTGGTGCCTGTTCCGGGCCGCACCATCATGGTCCAGGGCTGGTACCAGGGCGGCATTTCGGTATTCGACTGGACCGATCCCGCCCACCCCAAGGAGATCGCCTTCTTCGACCGTGGTCCCATGGATTCGACCAAACTGGTGAGCGCCGGATCCTGGTCCGCCTATTGGTACAACGGCATGATCGTGAGCTCCGAGATCGGGCGGGGGCTCGATATCCTGGAGCTCTTGCCGAACGATCTGCTCACCCAAAACGAGATCGACGCGGCGAAGCTCGTGCATGTGGCCCAGGAGAACGTGCAGGATCAGCAGCGGATCGTGTGGCCGAACAGCCCGGTCGTGGCTCAGGCCTACCTGGACCAGCTGGCCCGGTCCGGGATGACTTCCGCGCAGGTGACTGAGACCCGTTCCGCGCTGGCCAAGGCTGAAAAGGCCACTGGGGCGGCCCGGAAGACCGCGTTGACCAGGCTGGCGTCCCGCCTCAACAGCTCGGCGGCCGCCTCGGGTGACCCGGCCAAGGTGCGGGCCCTGGCTTCGGTGATCGGGGCCCTGGCCAAGTAGCACCCATCAGGGATGCAGATCCGGACGGCCCCACTCCACGCGGGTGGGGCCGTTCCGTTTCGTGCAACAGGAAAAGGGGAGGCCCCGTATGAAGGACGGACGACGCATATTCCCGTTGTTCCCCGAACCCCAGAGGCTCCGCGACATGAAGCGCATCATCGCCCTCTCCTTCGCCGTCGTTTCACTCACCGCTACACGCGCCGCGGGCCCCGACTCGTTGTCGGGCGGCCTGGTGTGGCGCAACATCGGTCCACTCCGTGCCGGACGTGTCTCCGCGGTCTCCGGCGCGGTCGGCGAGGCAGGCGTGTTCTACGCCGGGTTCCCGACCGGAGGCCTGTGGAAGACCTCGAACGCGGGGGTCACGTGGGATCCCATCTTCGACGACATCACGAGCACGTCCTCCATCGGCGCCGTGCAGGTCGCGCCGTCGGACACCAACGTGATCTACGTCGGCACCGGCGACATGCCGACCGGCGGCAACATCAATGAAGGGGACGGCGTCTACAAGTCGACCGATGCCGGCAAGACCTGGCAGCACATCGGCCTCGATGACTCCCGCCAGATCCCCTCGATTCTCGTCGATCCCAAAGACCCCAACCTCGTTCTCCTCGCCGCACAGGGAAACCGCTACGCCAAAGGCGGCTCGCGCGGCGTGTACCGGAGCACCGACGGCGGGAAGACCTGGACCAGGACCCTGGACACCGGCGATTCGGTCGGCGTCGAGCGGCTGGCTTGGGCGAATGATGCGCCGAGCACCGTGCTGGCGGCCACGGACCTGCACTACGTCAACGTGAACGCCGCTTTCGGCGGGGGTGGCCGCGGGAATCCCAACGCACCGACCGCGACCATGCTCTTCAAGTCGACCGATCAGGGCGTCACATGGCAGCAGCTGACCGGTGGCGGCTTGCCGAGGCTCTTCGGCCGCATATCGGTGGCCGTGGCCCAGCATACGAATGGGCAGCGGATGTACCTCATCGGCAATTTCGGTCTCTACCGGTCCGATGACGGCGGCGCCAACTGGCGTCAGATGGACGCGGCGGACCGCCGGGTCGGCAACGGGCAGGGTGGGTACAACTGCGGCGTCTACGTCAGCTCCTCGAATCCCGATGTCGTGATCACGATCAACACGTCGAGCTACATCTCGCGGGACGGCGGCGACACGTTCACCGGCTTCAAGGGCGCCCCGGGCGGTGACGATCCCCAGCAGCTCTGGATCGACCCCACCGACGGCTCGCGCATGCTCCTCGGCATGGACCAGGGCGCGACGGTGACCCTCGATGGTGGAAAGACCTGGAGCCCCTGGTACAACCAGTCCACGGAGCAGGTCTACCACATCTCGGCCGACAATTCGTTCCCCTATTGGGTCTACGCCTCGCAGCAGGACGCCGGGGCCATCCGGGTCCGGAGCCGGGGCAACTACGGCGAGATCGGACCCCTGGATTGGAGTCCGACGGGCGGCTGGGAGTGGGGCACCGACGTCGTCGATCCGCTCAACAACAACATCCTGTACGCCTCAGGCTCCGGGATTCAGAAGATCTCGTTCCCGTCGGAACAGATCTCGAACGTCAGCCCGGCCACCGATCCGAATTCACAGCTGCGCACGAACGCCGACAACCCGCTGGCGTTCGCGCCCTGGAATCAGCACGAGCTGTTCGCCGGCTTCCAGTACTTGATGGCAAGCACCGACGGCGGAATGCATTGGAAGAAGATCAGCCCGAACCTGGGCTACCCGAAGGGCGTCACGCCGCCCCCCGATACCGCCACGCCGAAACCGGGATCGCCGCGCCCCGGCACGATCGAGAGTCTTTCACCGTCAACGGTCGCGCGCGGGTTGATTTGGGTCGGTACGAACAACGGGCTGATCAAGGTCACACGGAACGAAGGCGCCACGTGGAGTGATGCCTCGATCCCGAATCTCCCGGATTCCAATCGGACCGCCGTGCCGATGGTCGAGGCGTCGCATTTCAACGCCGGGGAAGCGTACGCGGCGCTCGACGCGCACAACCTGGGAGACTATCAGCCCCAGCTGTACCGCACCCGGGATTACGGGAAGACGTGGACCAAGATCGTGACCGGCCTGCCCACCGGGCAGATCGCCGGGTCATTCACGCACCTGATCCGCGAAGACACCAAGAAGGACGGGCTCCTGTTCGCCGGCACCGAGAGCGGGATGTACGTCTCGTTCGACGACGGTGATCACTGGCAGTCCCTGCAGCTGAACCTCCCCACGACATCGTACCGGGACGGGTTCATCAAGGGGAACGATCTGGTGGTCGGGACCTACGGTCGCGGCATCTGGATTCTGGACGATATCTCCCCGCTCCGGCAGCTGACCGGCTCGGCACCGGCGGAGGCGGTGAGGCTCTTCCAGCCCGGGGACGCGATCCGCATCCGGCGGAACGTGAACCAGGACACGCCGATGCCGCCGGAAGTTCCGCATTCGGACAACGCACCCGACGGCGTGCTGATCACGTACTACCTGGCCTCCGCTCCCTCGGGCACCATCACGCTCGACGTCCTGGATGCGAGCGGCGCGGTGGTGCGTCACATGTCGAGCGCGCCGATTCCGCCGTTGAAGGAAGCGGCGACCCCTCCCAACCCGAACTTCTGGCTCGCGACGCCGGAGCCGATGCCGGCCAAGGCCGGGTTGAATCGGATCAACTGGGATATCCGGTACGACGATCCGCCGGCCTTCAATCACAGCTGGGAGATCAACGCGAATCCCGGCAAGACGCCGGCCTCGCCACAAGGTCCGCTCGCGTTGCCGGGCGTCTACACGCTGAAGCTCACGGTGGACGGCAAGAGCTACACGCAGAAAGTCACGGTGCGGGATGATCCGCGTTCCCCCGCCACCGCGCTCGCACTGCGTGAGATGCATGATCTGCACATGAAGATCCTGGCGGGGCTGTCGACGTCGTGGAACGGCTACCAGCAGGCGAACGCCGTCCGCACCAGCCTCGAGGCCGATACCGGCTCGAGCGTGGCGGAGGTTGCCACGGCGGCCAAGACATTGCTGGCGCGGATCGATACGGTGGCCGGCTCTCTGGGCGGTCCCTCGGGCTTCTTCTTCCGGCGGTCCACGTCGCCGAACTTCGTCGGCGTCAACGGTGCGCTGGTCCGCCAGCTCAATCAGCTGGAGCTGGGTGACGGTGCGCCGACGCCGGGCGACCTCGCGGACTACGCGTCGAGTTGCTCGGATCTCAGCAAGTCGGTAACCGCGTGGCGCGCGATCAGCGACAAGGACCTGGTCGCCTTCAACGCCGTGCTCACCAGGAACAGCCTCAAGCCGGTGGCGGGCGGTCCGCCGGCGCTCACGGCCCCGGCCTGTGCCGCCGCCAAGGGTGGCGCGGCCGCGAAGCAGGCCCGGGCGAACGCGGTCGAGCAGGATGAAGACCGCGATCCGGACGAACCGCCGAGCGAGTAAGGGAGACCTGACAACAAGAACCCCGCCTCATCGTCGAGGCGGGGTTCTTGTCTTTCCTGTCCTCAGTACAGGATGTCGTACGCGAGCCGGAATCCACGTCCTGGCTGGGGCACAAAGTCCTTGATCACCGAGAGGTTGTCCCGGTACACCGTATTGAGGACGTTCTCGCAGTTCAGCGTGATCTGTGACGTCATGTCGCCGCTCGTGAGCCGCATGCCCACGCCCACATCCACCACGGCGTAGCCCGGCGTCGGCGTGTCGCCGTCTCCCAGCCGGGTCTGCCGTGCCGCCATCCGCACCTGCACCGACCCCATGTAGAGGGAGCCCTCGTACGTCGCCCGGATCAGCCCGCGGAGAGGCGGGATGAAGGGCAGGGGAACGTTGAGGTGGGTGTCCTGGGCGTTGACGTAGTCGGTGTGAGCGTCGAACAGGAGCGAACGGGTGGCCGCGACACTCACGCTGGCCTCGAACCCCATCAGCCGGGCGTCGGTGGCGGCAAACTGGCGCACCGGGAATCCCTGAATCGTGTCGCCCCGCAGGAAGCCGTAGATGTAGTTGGAGATGAAGTTGAGGTACGGCGACAGCGTGAAGGCGGCCCGCCCGAACTCTCCGCGCACCGATGCATCGACGCCCAGTCCGGCCTCGGGCCTCAGCACCGCGGTACCGATCGAGTAGGTGCCACTGGGGGCGTCCAAACCGTTGGCGAAGAGCTCCTGAACCGTGGGCGACCGGAACGACCGCGCGACGGAGAATGATCCGCTGAGGCCCGCGGCGAGCTGCCGGACGGCGCCGAGGGACGCGGTGAAGGCGTTGGAGTTCCGGGACTCGGTCAGCGTCTGGAAGACCGAGTCCGTCGAATAGGGATTCGGATGGGTGGAGATGTGGTTGTAATCGTACCGCAGTGCCGCCTGCAGTCTGGTCCCCGGCGCGGCCAGATACTCCTCGAACACATACGCCGCGAGCCCCGTGGTCGTCGAGTTGGGGCCGAGCGGCTGGTCGCCGGAAATGTCGAGCTTCTGGTAGTCGGTCCAGATCCCCACCGTGCCGCTCCAGTGCCCGACGGTGGACTGCAGGAACTGGAGCGTCGCATTGAGCTCGCGCTTGTGGAAATGGTTGGCCTGGGGATCGGAGACGCCGGTCGAGTCCTGCGCGGTCGGAAACTCCGAATGGGTGTAGTCGTTGTAGGCGGCGTTGAGCTTGACCCGCTCGAACAGGGTGCCGCCGGTATTGAAGAGCCCGCGCAGCTCGAACGTGCTGCGCTGTTGCGCGATCCGCGACGTCGTCGGCGGCACCGTGGCCCAGTTGGGATTCGGGGGGACGCCCGGGATCCCGTAGTTCATGGCGTACCGGTTTCCACCGATGCCGATCATGCCGAAGGCGCCCTGGTACGAATAGCCGGCGCCGCCTTCGGCGGAGTGGTCGAACGATTGCGGCAGGCGGTCCAGGTCGAACGCGGCTCCGGTGCCGGGATCCGTGTACGTGCCGGCCGGAATCCGGATGGCGTTCGCGTGGAGCCCGCCGACGGCGACCCGGAACGCCGATCCCCCGGACGTGAAGACGTCATTCGTGTAACCCGCGACCTGTTCATTGACGCTGTTGCCTTCGACCGCGGCATTGCCCGATACGGTGCGGTCGCTGGCGGTGGGAACCAGGTTCGTCACGATGTTCACCAACCCGCCGATCGTATTCGGTCCGTACAAGATGCTGGCGGGGCCCCGGACCACGTCCACCTGGGCGATGCTCAATGCGTCGATGGGGGTGGCATGGGCCGGATCGTAGGTCGCGATGTCACCCATCCGCAGTCCGTTCTCCAGCACGAGGACCTCGTTGTCGCCGAGACCGCGGAGAATCGGACGATTGGGGGCTGAGCCGTTCCCGCGCACCGCCACACCCGGGAGGTCGCTGAGCTTGTCGGCGAACGTCATCCCGGCGCTCCGGGCCAGATCGAACCGGGATTTCGAGTCGGCCGCCTGGTACTGGTCGTTCGCCGAACGGGCTACCGGGGCGGCCGACACGACGATTGCGGGGAGGGGGATGGCGGACGGATGGAGCGAAAAATCGACGGTCAGGTCGGCTCCCGTGCTTTTCACGGTGTCGATCGCGGAGGCGTACCCAGGGAGTCCGACGTATACCCGGTAGACGCCGGCCGGCACGCCCTCGAACCGGTAGCCCCCCTTGGCCCCGGTGAGTTGGGTGCGATCGAGCTCGAGGAGCCGGACCGTGGCCCCGCTCAGCGGTCCCCGCTCGCCTCTCACCGTGCCTTGAATGGACTGGGCGGCTGCGGGCGACGCGAGCAGCGCCAAGGCCATGAAATGCCTGATTCGCGACGACAAACGGGGCTCCCTCTCGGTAGTCCGGAACTTGAGGCGTCGTTTCAATACGGTCGCGAGTCGGTGCATGTTGCGCAACCCTTTCAGGGGTCCGGCCATCTCACGGAGTGGACGCGAAACTCAGGCGTACCGACCCCCGTCTTCCTCTATAACCTGAGCACCCCGAGGCGCCGACGATGCGAAGTATCCGGTTGGCATTCCGGACCCTCTTTCGGACTCCGTTCGTCACCACCATCGCCGTCCTCTCGTTGGCCCTCGGCATCGGGGCCAACGCGGCCATCTTTTCGCTCTTCGACCAGATCCTGCTCCGGCCCCTGCCGGTGCGGGAGCCCGACAAGCTGGTCAACCTGGGCAACCCCGGCCCCAAGCCCGGCTCGCAGTCCTGCGGTCAGGCCGGGGACTGTGATGTGGTCTTCAGCTACCGGATGTTCCGGGACCTCGAACAACGGCAGACGGTGTTCACGGGGATCGCCGCCCACGACCGCTTCGGTGTGAGCGTCGTCTACAACAACCAGCCCCTCACCGGAGACGGCATGTACGTCTCCGGTTCGTATTTCCCGACCCTCGGTGTGCGGCCGGCCCTGGGCCGCCTCTTCTCGGAATCCGACGACCAGAGCATCGGCACCAACTTCGTCGCCGTACTCTCGTACGCGTACTGGCAGTCCGAGCTGGGCGGCGATCGGGATGTGCTCGGCAAGTCCATCATCGTGAACGGTCGGCAGCTCACCATCCTCGGCGTCGCGGCCGAGGGGTTCGACGGGACGACGCTCGGCGTGCGCCCGATGGTCTTCGTTCCCATCAGCATGCGTGGGCTCCTGACCACGGGATTCCGGGGGTTCGAGAACCGCCGAAGCTACTGGGTCTATCTCTTCGCCCGTCTGAAACCGGGTGTGACGATCCAGCAGGCGAGCGTCGGCATCAACGGGCTCTACCACTCGATCGTCAACGACGTCGAGGCGCCGCTGCAGACGGGGATGAGCGACGCCACCTTGGCGCGGTTCCGGGACAAAAAGCTGGAGCTGGAACCGGGGTGGCGGGGCCAGAGCTCCATGCACAAGGAAGCCAAGACGCCCCTCATAATGCTGTTCAGCGTCACCGGGATCGTTCTCCTGATCGCCTGCGCCAACATCGCCAACCTGCTCCTGGCACGTGGGGCGGGGCGGTCGATGGAAATGGGGATGCGGCTGGCGATCGGCGCGAGCCGGTGGCAGCTGATTTCGCAGCTGCTGGTCGAATCGGTCGTCCTGGCCTCCCTCGGCGGGGTGGCGAGTCTGATCGTCGCCAAATGGACGCTGTCCGGCATCTCGTCGCTCCTTCCGTCCGACGGGGACGCCATTCTCCAATTCACCCTCCAGCCCGCCGTGCTGTTGTTCTCCGCCGGGCTGGCGGTGGTGACCGGCATCGCGTTTGGGCTCTTCCCGGCCTGGCACAGCACTCGAGGGGAGTTGGTGACCACCATCCGGGCCAACGCCGGGCATATCTCGGGCGCGCGGGCGGCTGCGCGCTTCCGCGCGACGCTGGTGACGCTGCAGATCTCGCTCGCGACCGCGCTGCTGATCGCGGCCGGTCTGTTCATGAAGAGTCTGGTGAACGTCACCAAAGTGGATCTGGGGGTGCACGTCGACAGCGTCATCACCTTCGGGTTGTCGCCGGAGCAGGCCGGGTACGACAGCACGCGGGCGCTGCAGTACTATGCGCGCGTCGAGGAGGCCCTCGGCGCGATTCCCAGCGTGACCTCCGTGACCTCGTCTCTCGTGCCCCTGATTGCCGGCGACAACTGGGGGAATGACGTCAAAGTGCAAGGCTTCCAGTCGGGACCGGACGTCGACGCGAACTCACGCTTCAACGCGATCGGTGCCAATTACTTCTCAACCTTCGGCGTGCAGCTCATCGGGGGGCGGGAATTCACCGAGGCGGACCGCCGCGGGGCCCCGCAGGTCGCGATCGTGAATCAGGCGTTTGCGAAGAAGTTCAACCTGGGGAAGGACGCCGTCGGAAAATTCATGTCCCAAGGCGGGGACACGCTGAATATCCAGATCGTCGGCCTCGTACCGGACGTGAAGTACTCCGACGTGAAGAAACCCGTCCCCCCGGTCTTCTATCTCCCGTGGCGGCAGGACAGCCACATGCCCTTCATGAACTTCTACGTGCGCACCCCGCAACCGGAGACGGTGTTGCGCGCGGTGACGGGGATCATCCGCAAGATCGACCCGGGCGTACCCGTGGAGGATCTGAAGACCATGCCCCAGCAGATCCGGGACAACATCTTCCTGGATCGCATGATCTC
>Ga0070730_10005786_pt1 | contig 10617 bp, 10 predicted proteins | sample Coa_R1_3_FD_66447 | JGI IMG/M metagenome (GOLD analysis project Ga0070730, IMG submission 66447) | Surface soil microbial communities from Centralia Pennsylvania, which are recovering from an underground coalmine fire - Coalmine... | ecosystem: Environmental > Terrestrial > Soil > Unclassified ... | reverse complement strand
CAGCGCCGACCGACATACATCCGCTGGCGGATAACGATCAGCCGGATATGACGCGGCTGGTGTCGATCATGATCCAGATGCAGGCCGGGATCGATACGCTGACCACGATCCTGGCCGAGCACAAGCACGAGATCGAGGCACTCAAGGGTCAGGTCCGGCTGCTGCGGGCACGCACAGATCCGCCGAAACGTTCCGCCATTGTGAGGGTATGACCATGTTCGACAATGTTCATGAAGAGGTCGCCGACCTGAGAATGCGCGTCGAGAAGCTGGAGGCGCTTTTCAACGCTGGCAAGGCTGAGGCGCAGGCCAAAGCCCACGCCGATCTACAAGCGGGCATGGATGCGCATGACGAACCCGTTCAACCAGTGGAGACAACCGATGGCGAAGCTCACCACGAAGAGTCGGAACAAACTTCCAGCGAAGTCGTTCGCGGGCCCGAATCGGAGCTATCCGATCCCCGATAAAGCTCACGCCGCCAATGCCAAAGGCCGCGCCTCGCAGTTCGCATCTCCGGCGGTGAAGGCCAAGGTGGACGCTGCGGTCGCGCGCAAGTTCCCGGACATGGGCAAGAAATGAGCGGTAGCATCGGCCAGGGCGCCCGTGCGCTATTTGCCAACGCGCCGGTGCTTCCTGCTGCGCCGACGCTTCCGACCGTTCCGGCGGGGTCAAATCTCGCTTCGGCTATGATGCAGAACAATCGGCCGATGAACCTGCAAACGCCGCAGACTAACATCCCGCTCGCATCGATGATGGCCATGGCCAATCGTCCGGTCAACCCGACGCCGGGGAATAACCAGAGTTCGCTCTGGTTCGACCAGAACGGCCAGTTGCAGGGCACGCCCGGTCAGCCGCCGCCTGCCCCGCAACCCCAGACCCTGAGTTGGGCATCCGATGTTCCGCAGCAACAGCAGGCTCCCATGCAAGGTGCTGGTCCCGGGATGCCGGGCGGTGCCGCGCCGGGGATGCCCTCTATGGGCGCTGTCGGTATGCCGTCCGGCCCTGCGCCTGGGACGCCTGCCATGGGCGCTCCTGGCACGCCGAGCGCCGGGCAGCCCGGCTTGTTCGGGCAAACGATGAACTGGCTGCAGAGCATCGACGGCGGCGGAGGATCGGGTTGATGCCATGGACAGGCAAACAGTTTGCTTCTCGGCACAATAAGAAGTTGTCCGGCCCGGCGGCGAAATCTGCTGCCAGACAAGCCACTGCCATGGTGCGGGCAGGCGTACCGGAAGGGACCGCAATCGCGACCACCAACAAGCATGCCGACAAAATGCAACTTGCACAAATCGGCCTGAAATTCGCACCGAAAGTCGTCAAGAAATGAGCAAGGTTATCCCGGTCATTCTGCAAACCCCTGCGGGTCAGACGGTCATTGCGATTCCTGCGGGCGGTGGGAATGGCAGCGGCAGCGAGCACCATCGCATTGCCACCGCTGCCGAGATCGTCACTTATCAGCCTGCAGGACAGTCCATCAAAACGGTCGCGCAGCACGCCGCTGACCGCCTCGCCGGGACTGCTTAGTGGCTCTTACGCTTCTCCAGATGGCGCAGGCGGCGTGTGCGAACGCACCGCTCGCGCAGCCGTCTTCCATCTTTGGGTCCACCGACCAGACCGCGCAACTGATTCTCGCGCTGGCCAATCTCGCCGGTAACGAACTCGCGCGCCGGCCACCCGGCGGCTGGGTCGACATGATCCGTGAATACGACTTCCAGACCAAGGCGCTCGCGGCGCAAACCGGATCGATCGCCAATACCGGCAATTCAGCGGTCATCACGGGTCTCACGGGCATCCAGGAAGTCACGCCGAACCTTTGGATTGCCAGCGGCACCGGCATCCCGAACAACGCCGTCGTGCGCACCGTCACGCCGCCCGTTACGACCACGGGTCAGGTGCCGACCACGGTCACACTAAGCGTCCAATCATCCGTCACAGGCACCGGCAGCTTCGCGTTTGGCCAGGCCATGTATCCGCTTCCGTCCGACTTTCAGCGCCCGATCGATAACACGTTCTGGGACCGCTCGCGGTTCTGGTCCATGCGCGGGCCGCAATCGCCGCAGCAGTGGCAGCTTTACAAGTCCTCGGTGATCGGGCGTGCGGCCATTCAACGGCGTTACCGGTTCCTCTCCATATGGACACCGCAGGGCGCCGGCATCGGATCTTCCGGCTCCGGCACGGGCCTGTTCGGCGGCAATCTCGCATCGTTCCAGAAATATATCAGCATTGATCCAGTGCCGTTCGACAACGGCGCCAATCTTGTCTTCGAGTATGTGTCGAACGGCTGGTGCATGAGCCCGGCAGGCACGCCGCAGAGTTCGTGGGAAAGCGACTCGGACGTGATGATCTCGCCGTCGCTTGAATACCTGATGCAGTTGAGTCTGAACTGGCGACTGCTGCGGCGGCTCGGATTGTCTTACAGCGAAGAACTCAACGAGTACGAGACGCAAGTAGACAAGGCGATGGCGCATGATGGTGGGGCTGCTATACTTGATCTTACTCCGAACAACAACTTGTCTTTACTTGGCCCCTGGAATTTGCCCGAAACAGGTTATGGGAACGTAATAAACTGATGAAAAAACTTGCTCTTGTCTTCCTGCTCGTTCCATCCCTGGCCCTTGCTCAGTCAACGCCTAACTGGCCAGCGGGCTACAATCCCCAGGCAAGTGAGGTCAGCGCCGTCTTTGCGGGCAAGGTGGACGTAACCGGCGGCAAACTCGGTAACGTCGGCACCTCGACCAACTGTCAAAGCAGCGCGTCGCCGGCGGTTTGCGCTGCGGCGGTGGCCGGTAGTTCCGCGGTCCCGACAGGCAGCAACCCGACGCTGGTCGTCAATACCACAGCGGTTACGGCCAACAGTCTGATCCTGCTGACCTCGGACGAATCGCTCAGCACAAAACTGGGCGTTACCTGCAATTCGACGATTACTACTGTCGCACCAATCGTGGTGACAGCCAGGAGCGTTGGCGTGAGTTTCACGGTCCAGGTGGACGCGACTGTCGCGACCAACCCGGCATGCTTCAACTGGCTCATCATCAACTAGCATGACTGCCATTCTGACCCGCCAGCAACGGCTTCAACTTGGCGCGCAGCCATTCACTGCGCCGATCACGATTCCGTCGCCGCTGAAGGGTTGGAACACGCGAGACACGCTGGACGACATGGACCCGCTGGACGCGGTGCAACTGGACAATTGGTTTCCTGATGCGGGCGGGATCAACATCCGTAACGGCAGCCAGCAATTTGCCAGTGGCCTGGGTGCGGGGCCTGTCGAGACGTTGGCTGGCTTTGCCGGTGGTGGAGCGTCGGCCATTACGGAGCAACTGATCGCCTGTTGCGGCGGGAATGTCTATAACATCACTGGCGTCGTAACGACGCTCGGCACGGGGTTCCAGACCGACCGCTGGCAGACCGCTGGCTTTCTCGACCGCCTGTTTCTGGTGAACGGTGAAGACCCGGCGCAGATTTACGACGGCACCACACTTTCAGCAGCCAACTTCACGGGCGTTAGCACATCGACGCTGTATGGGATCTGGCAGTATCAGCAGCGCCTGTTCTTCTGGCAGAAGAAGTCATCGGGCTTCTGGTACGCCCAGTTGAACTCGATCAGTGGCGCGCTGGCGTTCTACGATCTTGGCGCGTTTTGTCCGCGTGGTGGTTATATCGTGGCGATGACGACCTCGTCCTACGATGGTGGCAACGGCGTGCTGGATTATGCCGTCTTCATGATGTCGACAGGGGATGCGCTGCTGTTCAGCGGCAACGATCCAGCGCTCGCCTCGGCCTGGTCGTTGATCGGTGAATACCGGATATCGCCACCCGTCAGCGTGCGGGCTGTGACAGACTACGGCGGCGATTCGTTCATTACGACGTACGACGATCACGTCACGCTGCAGCAGATGTTCACCGCATTGCGGCTTGGTGAGATGGCGCCGCGGTCGAAGGTCTCGAAGGCGGTTCAACTGGCGGTCCAGGCCAACGCCTCAGGGTTTGGCTGGCAGGCGCTGTACTACCCGCGGGGGCGGTCGCTGATCTTCAATATCCCGAACACGGACGGCACGTTCGACCAGCATGTTTGCAACACCGGACTGTCTGGCCAACCATGGTGCCGGTATGTCGGATTAAACGCGGTCTGCTTCGCACTGTTCAACAATCTGCTCTATTTCGGATCGGCCAACGGGACGGTCTGGCAGGCAGATGTCGGCTCGTTGGATGGTACTGCACCGATCGAGGCGGTATCGCAGCAGGCGTGGAACAAGCTGGGCAGCGCCCAGCGGAAGCGGGTCTCAGCGGCGCGGCCAGTGGTGCAATCGGTCGGCTCGATCTCCTACGAATTCGCCATTGGTTTTGACTACAGCCCGTTGAACATCTCGATCCCGATTGTGACGGATGCCGTAGGATCGCCGTGGAACACGTCGCCATGGGACACGTCGCCCTGGTCGTCCGAGATCACGATCGACCCACAATGGCGGATTGGGGGAGGCACCGGAACGGCGGTCGGATTCGGTCTGACCGTGGCGTCTACACAGATCGTGCAATGGCTTCGGACGGATCTGAGGCTGGAAACCGGGGATGCGTTATGAGTTATTTGCGCCGCGGCCTGGTGCCATCCTTCCTGATTTATTTTCGGTACTGGTGCAAGAGAGATCATACGGTCGTAGGTGCATTCTGGAAGACTATCGTCAATCTTCGGATGGGGCTTCGTGCTTCTTATGAACAATGGCCTTCAGGAAGATAGATGCTCATAACCGGTGATCCTCGCATCGCCGCCTGGGCCGGCAAGCAGCTTGGGGTCCGCGACTGGGGGCCATGCGAGTCAATCGGTGTGGTCGCCCGCGGGAAACTGGTTGCAGGCGCGGTATTTCACCAATATAGATACCCTAACATAGAGATCAGTTTTGTCACCGTCGATCGGCGGTGGGCTACCCCTCAGACCGTGAGGGGCATATTGCGGTATCCGTTTCTCCAGCTTGGCTGTAAGCGGCTGACTGCAATTACCGAGGCTACGAACCAGCCCACCAGGGCATTCCTCTGCCGCCTCGGCTTCCGTCTCGAAGGAATGCATCCCGACCTGTTTGAATCGGGCGATGCAGTTTCCTACGGGCTTCTCCGCAAGGACGCGGAAAAGTGGTTGGCAGAGGAAAAGTGTCATCGGCAAGCCGTCAGCACCTACGCCGCCTGATCCCGTTGCAACTGCCGCGGCACAAACGCAGAGCAATATAGCCACGTCTGCTGCTCAGCAGGCGATGAATAATATCAACCAGTATACGCCGTACGGCTCGACCGTTTACAATCAGACCGGCGATTTCACGGTTGATGCCAACGGCAACCAGGTCCCGACCTATTCGCAGACGACCTCACTGTCTCCGATGGGGCAGCAAATCCTCAGCGGTGAACAGGGTGTCGCTTCGTCGCTTATTCCGGCAGCGCAGACTCTCGGACAACAGGCGCAAAGTTCGACCACGACGCCGCTGAATTTCAATACAGCCGATTCTGCGATTTTGAATGCATCGCCGCAACAACTTGAGCAGAACGCGGCGAACGCGGTTTACCGAGAACAGGCTGGGTTCCTTAATCCGCAGTGGGATCAACAGCAGCAGCAGTTGCAGGACCAGCTTTCGAGACAAGGCATTCCAGTTGGATCGGACGCTTACAACAACTCGATGAAGCAGTTCGCCAACAATCGGACGCAGGCCTATCAGGCGGCGCAGGACAGTGCCACCGCGCAAGGCGCTCAGTCGGCGCAAACCCTGTTTGGCATGGCTCAGGCTGGCCAGAATCAGAATATCCAGCAGCAGCAACTGGCCCAGCAAAATCCATTGCAGTTGTTGTCTGAGATGTATGGCGCGACGCCGACCACACCTTCTCAACCGTTGACGCCAACGAGCCAGGTCGGTGTATCTCCGACCGACACGATTGGCGCTCAGGCACTTTCGACCAATGCTCGGCAGCAGGCTTACCAGGCACAGGTTGCCCAGCAGAACTCGATGTATGGCGGTCTGGCGAGTCTTGGATCGACTGCCGCATTGCTGGCGTTCGGATAATGGCAACGTCTCCGCTCTTGATGCAAATGCTCATGGCCAACGGAGGGGGAGGCATGGGAGTACCTCAGGACCCAGCGGTCATGGCCTCAATCCCTCGGTTGCAACTGGCGCAATCGCTGATGCAGAACAGCGTGTCCGACGCTCCCACGGGACCCGCTGGCGCTCTGGGGCGGCTTGGGCAGGCGATTGTTGGAAATATTCTGTTCAACCGCGCCAACAGCGGCATTCAGGACATTCTGAACCAGCGCGCTCAGCAGGCGGGGCAGGCATCGAGTTGGATCATGGGCGGCGGCGACCCAATGGGCGCAAGCGCACCGACCAGTCCGAATACGCCACCAGCACCAACACCTGTGTCGTTCAGCACACCATCACCGGGCAACGCACCGATCAGCACGTTCGCAACGCAGCTGGCGAGTTCGGAGAGTGGCGGCAATCCGGCAGCCATGGAACAGCATGGGCTTGGCTACTCTGGCTTGTATCAGTTCGGTGCCGGGCGATTGGCCGATAATGGATTATACCAGCCTGCACCTGGGGAGAACCTGAAGGCGAACGAATGGAAAGGCACGTTCAATATCCCTGGCTTTCCGAACGTGAAGACGCAGCAGGACTTCCTGGCAAATCCCACGGCGCAGAACGCAGCGCTTGGCGTCGATCTTCAGAACACTGACAAGGCTATCGCCAACACGCCTGGTGCAGGTGCGTTTGATCAGAACGGATTGCGGGCAGTCGCGCATCTCGGTGGTGTCCAGGGGATGCGGGATTTCGTGGCTTCTGGTGGTCAAGCCAATCCCCAGGACCCAAATCATACCTCGTTGATGGACTATTATACAAAGTTCTCAGGTAATGGACCACCTGCGCCTCAAAATTCCGGCGCTCCGGCTGCTCAGAACGATATCAATCCATTCGAGATTGCACGTCGCGCGACGGCAGTCCTGACCAATCCGAACATGATGTATAACCAGCAGGCGCAGCGGGCAGCGATGGCCGCGCTGGAATACGCGAAAATACGTATGCAGAACCCGATGTATTCTGTCGGTGCAAACGGCATTCAAACGAACACCGTTACACATCAACAGACATCGGCAGCAACCGCTCGACCGAATTACGTTACGGGTCCTGGCGGGATTCAGATCGAAACGAACACCAACAAACAGGAGTCGGCAGCATCGCCGCTGCCGAATTACCAGCAGACCCCAACAGGCGCTGTTGATGTTACGGGCACGCATCCGCCTGTCTTTGCGCGTCCCGATCTTGCGACAAACCTGACGCTTTCGATCCTTGGTTCCAAAGACCCGGCAACGCTGACGCCACAAGAGCGCATTCTTTTAGACGCCGCCCATGAGAATTATCAGAATTACAAGGTCGGTACCGATCCCGCGACTGGCGGTCTCATTCGTTATGCCGAACGGCCACCACTTCCTGGCCTTGCAGTTCCCGGGGGGGCGCCAGGTTCTCCGACGCCAATCACGCCGCCTGCCGCACCACCACCTCAGGCAGGTGGATTTGCGCCGCTGACACCCAATCCCGCTGCGCCAACGGTCGCACCGCAAGGCAATAATGTGCCGCTTCAGCCGGGCGGCCCGCCAGTGCCAAGAGGTCCCGATGGCTTGCCTGCGGGGCCACCCCTGGCTGGCCCACGCATCCCGCAAGGTGGTGCAGCGATGTCGCCGCAAGTAACGCCGCCGATGCCGGAAGTGACGCCGCTGACGCCAAGCGCACGTGGCCCCCAGGCAGCACAGGAAATTGTCACCAATCAGGCCAAAAAGGATTCGGACGAAATTTCTGCGGAACAGGCTGCCGTGATGAAGGGACATTCGGCTCTCGGCGCCACGGCTGCCATTCGTGCCGAACTTCCGAATGTCACGACGGGACCAGGCGCTGATGCTCGCCTCACGCTGTCACGGTTCGGGGCGATGCTCGGCATTCCGGACAATGACCTGAAAAGCATCATCGGCACCAATCCGGTGTCTGGCGAATTGCTGCAGAAGAAACTGTTCGAGATCCAGACGCACGCGTTGCGGCTTATGGGCGCTCGCGAGCCCGGAAGCGTTCTTCAGGCGTATCAGAAGAACTTTCCGAACATGGCGAGCCAACCGGGCACTGCCGATTCCATGACCCGCATGCTCGACATGGATCAGGTTTACGGCGAGGACGAGATCAACGGGCGGCAAGGTTACTTCCAAAATCAGGTCGCCAACGTGGCTGCCAACAAGCCGTACGGCGGGATGGGGGGTTATCAGCAACCCGATCCGCGGGTTTATGTCAGCGCTGCCCTGGCTTCTGGCGGTCGACCGTTCAGTGAGTGGTCACACGGACTGACGCCATATCAGCAGGCCGAGGCGTTACGGCTTGCAGCCCGCGTCTATCCCGACGCGACTGCGCTCGATGCAAACGGTGTGAGAAACCAGTTCCAGAGACCACAGCAACCGATGCCAGGAGGCGGTGGTGGCTGATTTCGATCCCTTCTCCACCTCTGGCTTCGCACCTGTGCAGGGCGCACCACAGATGCCGGCGCCGCAGCAGATCGATCCATTTGCGGCATCGGGTTTTGCGCCCGCTCCTGCGCTGGCAGCGCCAGCCGCGGGAGCACCGCAGCGACACGATACGATCGGCGTCGATATGTCCGGCATGCCGATCTGGGCAACGCCTGAAGATCAGGCCATGCAGAACCAGATGAACCTGCGCGGCCTGGAAAAGATCGGCGAAGGCGCAACGCTCGGGTTGTTCCCGTTCGCCTCGGCTGGTGTTCAGCGGCTTTTCGGGACGCCTCTCAAGGAAGGTTTACAAAAGGCCAGAGACTACACGGCGCAGACTTCCAAAGATCAGCCGTTACTGTCCGCCATTGGCGAAGGCGTCGGTGGCCTTATACCGACCGTTGCAACCTTCGGAGCGGCTGGCCCTATGGCAGAAGCTGCGCGAGCTGCTGTACCGGAGATTCCCTATCTGGCGCCCCTGGCGCGCGCGATGCTGAGCGGTCCAGCCACACGCACGATGGCGGCAACAGCACTCGGCGGTTTGAATGCTGCGGGCCATGATATCGGCTCGGGCCAGACGGAAAACATTGGCTCCGATGCGCTGAAAAGCGCAGCGATTGGCGGTGGCATGCAAGGCGCCGGAGAGATCGCAGCGCCGTTGCTTCAGTCTGTTCCGAATATGGCACAAAGCCTCATTACAGGCGGCCGTAGTATCTTCTCAGACGCAGGACGCCAGGGCGTTGTCGGCCAGGCACTTCGGGAGGCTGGCGCTGGTTTCCAGAACCAGAATGCGACTACGACCATCCCTGGTCTGACGCTTCGCGTTCCCCAGGCGACCGGCAATCCTGGACTGGCAGCGCTCGAAAACATGCTCGCTTCTGAGCCCGGAATGCAGACGGGCAATCTTGGCGACTTTGTTACGAATAATCGCACGCCCAATCAGGTCGGCGCTCTGGCTCGTGCCATGGTTGGTTCGGATGCTGGGATTGAGCCGGTTACGCTGGCAAACCAGGCATCGTCGCGCGGTGTGCAAGCGATCCAGAATACCGACACCGCCCTGTCAGGCGTTGAGAAGTCGCTCTGGGGCGATCCAAAACTCAAGGGGCTTTCGTTCAACGCGCCGAATATCGCCAACGGCGTGAGCCAGGATGTCGCATCGTTCCCGGCTTCGTGGCGCGATGCCGTCACAGGGCCACAGGGCAAACTCGGCTCCTATCTGAACGAACTGAACGAACTTGGTCCCAATGCCTCTATCCAGGATCTGAACTCCGTTCGTAGTCGATTGCTTGGCGCGGCACGGGACGCAGCCTCTGGGCCACAACCCGATTCGGCTACGGCTGCGGCTGCGAGCAGAATGGCCGGAAGTATCCTGGATCGGATCGGTCAGGACCCAGCAATTGCCGGGACACCAGCCGTCACGAAGTTCCAATATGACCCAAACGCGCCGCTGGCACCAGGAGTGCAAAACCGTGTCATCACGGTTAAGCCCGAAGTGCCTGCCAGTCCAGATGTGTGGAACGCTTACCAGGCCGCTCGCGACTTCACGCGCCAGTATAATCAGGCGAAGGGCTTTAACGAGTTCGACAACATCCTGCATCCGAATGTTCAGGGCAATATGCAGGGCAATGCCGAGCGACAGTTCGGACAGTTCTTCGACACGACAGGCGGGACGAGCGCGGGACTTCAGCGGCTACAGGGTCTGTCCAGTTTCGCCCGTCAGGCTGGCCTTGGACAGCACGCGGATGAACTGGAAAACGCCACACGACAATATCTCGGGGCAGCCATTCTGAAGCAGGCCCGGGCTGGCAATGGCTTAAATGCTATCGGCGAGCCGCAGACGAACGTGGCTACCCTGGCCTCGACCGCCAACAAGATGGCGCCAGCGCTGAATGCTACACCCATGACGGCCCCGATGGCAGGGAACGTCCAGGCGGCGGGCAATGCTGCAGAACTGATCAACCGCCCATCAGTCATGCGCGGCAGCACGAACAGCACGACGTACGAGCGGCTGAAGCAAAACGATCTGGTCAACGCGATCCTGGGCCAGTCGGCAACGTCAGGTCTCGGCGGCATCGCAGGCGGATATGCCGGCTATGAATACGG
>Ga0070730_10005785_pt1 | contig 10618 bp, 11 predicted proteins | sample Coa_R1_3_FD_66447 | JGI IMG/M metagenome (GOLD analysis project Ga0070730, IMG submission 66447) | Surface soil microbial communities from Centralia Pennsylvania, which are recovering from an underground coalmine fire - Coalmine... | ecosystem: Environmental > Terrestrial > Soil > Unclassified ... | reverse complement strand
ACGGCAAGGCTTTACGTAGCGACGGCGGTAGTTGTAAGCGCCTTAGGGATCAGCCTTGGGTGGCGCTTGCGGCCGCTCACGTTGGCGGACGCGCCGATGTTGCTTTATCTGGCGGTCGGCACGCAGATTGCTGCGTTGCTGCCCATACGGTGGCGTAACGGCGTCCAGTCTGTCGTTGACCCACTCCTGCTAGCAACAGGCCTCTTTGCACCGGGCGCCGGAGTCGGGCTACTCGCATGGCTTGCGACCTTCGATGGGCGCATACCGGGCCGAGGCACAACCTGGTGGATCCTGGTGTTCAACCGGGCGATGCTCTGTATTGCTCACGCCTTTCCGTCGATAGTCGTCGCCTACATAGCTCCGGCTAGCCCTTGGAACCTGCCAATCAAGACGGGAGCATATGTACTGATGTCGGTTGGGGTGAACTACTTGATGGCAGCCCGCGCTCTGTCTTTCGTTAGTCGGACGAGCTTCTGGGCCACCCTAGAACAAAACGTTGGCGGCCTTCCGACATTGACATCGACCGCAATTCTGAATTTTTCGGGCGGGATTCTCTACTTAGTCCTTGCTAAGACCCCCGACAACATCGGCTATTTGATGGCGCCGGCTCTGTTCGGGTTCATCCTGGCTGTCAGAGGAAACGTCGCTGACGCGCAACGTCAGACCGAGCTCAAAGATCAGACTCTGGAGCTGGCGGCCCAGGCGCTTGACGCTCGAGACCGTTACACCGAGTCCCACTCGATTCGAGTGGCCGAGCTATCCGGCCGGCTGGGCGAACACCTCGAGCTCGGTGATCGCGAATGCGATCTACTGCGGACGGCAGGATCGCTGCACGACCTCGGAAAGATTGGGGTGAGAGACGACATTCTCAACAAACCCGGTCCGCTCACCGACGAAGAGTGGGAGATCATGCGCAAGCACCCCGATATCGGAGCCGACATGATCGCGCAACATTCGGCATTGACAGAAGTCGCTCCGCTTGTGCGTCACCACCATGAGCGTTGGGATGGCAGCGGCTACCCCGCGGGACTGAAAGGCGACGTAATTCCATTCGGAGCACGGATCCTGTCGGTCGCAGACTCGTTCGACACCATCACAGGTACCCGTCTGTACAGGCGCTCGCTGATGACGCCACTCGAAGGGGTCGAGGACATCAGCCGCAGAGCCGGGCATTGGTATGACCCGAACGTCGTCGACGCGCTGCGTGCGCTGCACGGAATGGAACCGCTCCCCCTCGCCGACAGGCCACAGGTGCCAAGGCGGATCACGGCCTGGAATGTTCTGAGGAGCAATCCCGGCTTCGCGCGGTTGCTCGCCGCGATTGCCATCTCAGGACTCGGTGATCCCCTCACCCAGGTGGCGGCCTTGGTGTCGATATATGCGGCGACAGGTAACACGCTGGCGGTAGCGGCCGCCTTCATCGCCCAGGCGGTGGCGACAATCCTGATGAGCGGCGCACTCGGGGGTATCGCCGATCGGTTCCCGCGCAAGCGCCTGATCGTCTACCTGGAACTTACGCGCGCTGCGCTACTGGTCGCGACTCCATTCCTGGCCGGTGTATCCATCTGGATGGTGGTCCCGGTCCTGTTCGTGCTCGCCGGAATCAACTCTGTGGTTGCGCCCGCCAAGCAAGCAGCGGTGCCGACGCTGGTTGCAACCGGTCAGGTCGGTAAGGCGAACGCCATGGTGACCGCGACGATGACGGCGTGTGGTGCCTTGGGCTTTGGGCTCGCAGGCGCGACACTCGCTCTTGCACAGCAGGTCCAGATCCCCCACCCAACAACGCTGCTATTCGTCACCGACGCCGCGACCTTCGCCCTCGCTGCTTTGCTCGTCGTTGGAATCCGAAACCTCGGGGGCGGGACGACGACCATGCGGGTGACCGGCGCGTGGCGACGGGCCTGGGCGCTCGACGCGACCCGTGCGCACCTGACCGTGGGAGCAGCTGCCGCCTTCCTGCTTGCCATGAGCTTTCCGGCTCTTCTTGCCCTCTCGTACCACATCGAGCCGCAGGCAGGCGGTCCCACCTACTCTGCTCTCGAGTTGGTGCTGTCGGCCGGCTTGTTCATCGGGTCGTTGCTGGTGGGTCGCTCCCAAGCGATCGGATCGATGCGAACCGTGGGTGTCGGCCTGCTCGTCACCGGCCTGTTTTCCTTGGCAATCACTATGACCAACGAGGTCTATCTCGTGGCGGTTGCGCTTTTTGTCGCTTCCTTGGGCAACGCGATCTACTGGGTCGCCAACCAGACTGCCCTGGTCGAGGCGGCCGATGCCGAGAACCGGGGAAGCGTGATGGCGACGCGCTTGAGCCTCGTCCAGACCGCCAGCATCGCCGGCACGGCTGTCGGGGGATTCGTCACGCACGCGTATGGGAAGAATGGGTCGCTCGTGGCCTATGGCGTGCTTGCGATCGGTCTGATCTTGCTTGGCATGTTCGCCCTCGCCGCGGGCCGCCGGACCATCAACCCGCTGCACGGCCTCAAGTACGAGGAGGCCATGCTGGTCACCGCCGGAGCGAGGTCGCCGGCCGACTAAATTCGGCGAAAGGGCGCTCTGGGGCTAACCGGGACGCCCCCTGAGATGCCTCATTCATACTGCTGCGTACCTTGCGCAACCCTCGCCCGGCGGGTTCCCCGCACGAGCCGGAATCCACCGAGTCGCCGCCCCTGCCGACGGCCGTCGCCGTCGCCTGGTCGCTCGATCCGCGCCGCCGCCGCCTGTACCTCCAGATCGCGTTCGGGCTCGGGTCGGCCCTCGTCGCGGTGCTCGTCCTCTACCTCATCCGCGACGTGCTCGGCGCCTTCGTACTGGGCGCGGCGATCGCATTCCTCATCCAACCCGCGATCCACCGGCTGACCGAGCTCGGCCTGCCGCGAATCCTTGCCATCGTTTTGATCTTCGTGGCGATCCTTCTGGTCCTGGCCGGCATCGTGCTTCTCGTCCTGCCCCTGTTCGTGGGCGAGGTCGGCCGGCTCCAGTCGCAGGCCCCGAGCCTGGCCGCCCAAGCCCAGGTCCGGATCACCCAGCTCCAGGGCTCGCCGGTGACCATTTTCGGCATCAACGTCAACCTCGCCAACTCTGTTGGGACCGTGAGCTCGCACCTGCGCGACTACCTCTTCGGCCAGTTCGGCAACGCCGTCAGCATCGGCCTCACCGCGCTGACCACCGTGCTCCAGATCCTTCTGATGTTCGTGGCCGCGTTCCTCCTGGCGCTGGACGCGCATTCGGTGCGGCGCGTCCTGCGCCGCCTGGTGCCCAACGACTATCGCAACGACTTCGATCAGATCTGGCGCCGCGTGCGGCGAATGCTTTACGCGTACGTGCGCGGCCAGATCATCGTCGCCGGCATGATCGGCATCCTCAGCGGCATCGGCTGCGCGGTGCTTGGGCTGCCCGACGCCGTCGCACTCGGCCTGCTGGCAGGTATCACCGCGATCATTCCGTACCTCGGCCCGTTCATAGGTGCGCTGCCCGCGGTGCTGGTGGGCCTTGCTGCCGGAGGCGCTTTCAAGGCGCTGCTCGTGGTCATCCTCTACTTCGTGATCTCGAACGTGATACTCAACTTCGTATATCCGAAGGTGATGGCCGATGCGGTGCGATTGCCGCCACTGCTCGTCATCGTGGCCCTGATCGCGGGTTTCAGCTGGGCGGGGATCCTCGGCATGTTCGTCGCGGTGCCGCTCGCGGCGACGTTGCGGATCCTGTTCGACCACATCTATCCACGCCTTTACGAGAAGCAGGCATGAAGATCGCCGTCTTTTCGGACATTCACGCCAACTGGCAAGGCCTGGAAGCGGTGATGGAGGATTGCCCGCCCGTGGACGAGACCCTCTGCCTCGGTGACGTCGTCGGTTACGGCGGCGATCCGAAACGTTGTGTCGACGAGGTGATGGGAAAGGGGTGGCTGACGCTCGTCGGCAACCACGATCGCGCGTGCACAGACCCTGAGATCCTGGAGTGGTTCAATGACGATGCGGCCACCGTGGTGCGCTGGACCGTCGACGTGATCGGCGCCAAACGTCTCGGGTGGCTGCGCGATCTTCCCGACAGCCAGATGAAAGAGAACGTGCTGCTCGTCCACGCCAGCCCGCGCGACCATATCTACGAATACGTCCTCGACAGCGCTGTCGCGCACGCGAACCTCGAGCTGCTGCGCGGCAAGCTGTGCCTTCACGGCCACACGCACGTGCCCGGCATATTCGGAATCTCGGACGGCCAGGTCACCCACGACTACCGCGTGGACACCTTCCGCCTGTCCGGCCCCGCGCTTGTGAATCCCGGCAGCATCGGCCAGCCGCGTGACGGCATACCGATGGCGAGCTACGGCATCTGGGATGTCGACGAGGGGACTTTCGAGTTCAGGCGCGTCCGCTACGACATCGGAGGTGCACAGCAGGCGATACGCGAGGCGCAGCTGCCCGAGCGCTTCGCTGCTCGTCTAGAAACGGGTCGATGAAGCGCTGGGCGGCTCGTCGCTGGCGGCGCCTCGCATTCGCCGGAGCCGCCGGAGCCGGCATCGGTTGCTTCCTCGCCTGGGCGGCCAACTGGTTCGTGTTCATCAGCGGCAACCTGCAGGGTCCTGACTTCTTCTCGTTCTACGCAGCCGCCGAGATCTTCATCAAGCAGGGCCCGTCGAGCGTCTACGACATCCTCGCGCAGAAGCAGTACGAGATCGCAATCACGCAACGTCCCGCCGATACCTTCATCGTGCTGCCGTATTTCCATCCGCCGTTCTACACGATGCTCATCGCTCCACTCGCATACCTGAGCTATCGCGCCGCTTACTACGCGATGACCGCATTCAACGTGGCGCTGATGGTCGCGCTGACCGTGATCCTGGTGCGAGGCAGCCGGCGTGTGCACCAGCACGCCGTGATCGTCGCGGCCTCGCTCATAGCCGGGTTCCTTCCCTTGTTCGTCACGATCCTCCAGGGCCAGTCCGACCTCGTGGTGCTCGTCCCGCTCGCCGGCGCGTACGTGGCGTGGTCGCGCGGGCGTGCCGGCTGGGCCGGTGTGCTCAGCGCGCTCGCGTTCTCCAAGCCGCAGCTGCTGCTCCTCATCCCAGTGCTGTTCATCACACGGCGTTCGTGGCGCGCCATGGCCGGATTCGCCGGGACCGTGCTGGCCCTGGCGCTCGTGTCGATCGTGGGCTTCGGATTGACCCCGGTGCTCCAATACATGGGCTCGGTGGGTGCGTGGGCGATCGGGGGGCAGCTCCCAACTCACGGGCAGGCCGTGTACACGGACACCGCCATCTACTCCCTGCGCCACATTCTCGAGATCCTGCCCGGAGGCGGAAAGGTGATCGCATTCGCGATCCTGGTCGGGCTCCTCGCACTCGTGGCGGTGTCCTTGAGCTGGCGGCCCGACAAGCCGCGCCTCGACTTCGCGTTGGCGGTGGCGGCCTCGCTGGTGCTGAGTCCGCACCAGAACGTGCACGACCTCGCGCTCCTCGTGATTCCTGGATTCGCGCTGGCCGACCTGGCTCTGGACGGCAGCCTGCGGTGGCCCGGCATGGCTGCGCTGGTGCTCGGGCTGGCGTACGCCGCGATCAACCTGAGCCTTGCCACCAGCCTGTGGTCCGCGGCCGGCGGCGCGCTCGCGATCGCCGCCTTCTTGACCCTGGAACGGATGGCGGTTCGCCCCGACCCGGTGGCCCTGACCGAGCAGCGCTGGCAGGGGCCGCGACCGCACCGCGTGATCGTGCTGCCCGCCTACCGCGCGGCCAAGACGCTGGCCGAGGTGGTGGGCGACATACCGAAGGGTCACGCCGACCGCATTCTCCTCGTGGACGACGCGAGCGCGGACGCGACGGTCAGCGTGGCGACCGCGCTGAACCTCGACGTGATCCGCCACGCTCGAAACCTGGGATACGGAGGCAACCAGAAGACCTGCTACAGGCGCGCGCTGCAGATGGGCGCGGACGTGGTAGTGATGCTGCACCCGGACGGCCAGTACGACCCCGCCATCATCCCCAACCTGTGTCGAGTCATCGAGGACGGCGAGGCCGACATCGTCCTCGGCTCTCGCTGGCTGGGTCTCGACCCTGCCAAGGCGGGTATGCCGTGGTGGAAGCGACTCGGCAACCGGTTCCTGACCGCGACCGAGAACCGCATTCTGGGCCTCAGGCTTTCCGAGTACCACACGGGGTACCGCGCTTACTCGCGGCGGTTCCTGGAGACGATTCCCTTCCTCGAGAACAGCGACGACTTCGTGTTCGATACACAGGTCCTGATCCAGGCCGCGACATTTGGCTTCAAAATCGGCGAGGTTCCGGCCATCGGCCGGTACCACGAGGACGCGAGCTCGGTCAGCTTCAAGACCTCGACGGTGTACGGGCTCAAGACGCTGGCGGCGCTGCTGACTTACGTCGCGCACCGCTCCGGCTTTCCGAGCCGGTGGCTCACCCCGCGGTCATATGCCGACGAACAGCCGCTTGCGGTAAGCAAGGTAGCCCACCACAGCCAGGTTTAGCAGCAGCGCGCCGACGCGGAACAGCGTCACCTTGTGCACGACTTCGTAAGCCTCGAAAGGGATGAGCACCGCCGTCGCAATCACGGTGAGGTACTCGGCCCATCGCCGGCGCATCGCGAGGCCGATGCCTTCGGTGCCCTCCAGCAGTGCGTAGGCGAATGCGCCGATGGCCAGCAGGGTCATGTGGGGAAAGTGGCCGATCATCACGAGCAGGCGGAAGAACAGCTGCTCGATGATCGTCTCGTCGCTGTCGAGGTTGAGCTGCTGCTGAGCTCCGGCGGCCCACTGGGTGAGCCATCCCTCCTGACCGGCGACCAGCAGGCCGACGCCGAGCGCGATGAGGACCACGGCCTTGCCGACGCGCTCGATGATGATCACCTTGATGAAGGCGTCGTGCTCGCCGCCGATGCTGTTCAGTTCGGAGAGCAGCCGGGCGAGGTAGTGGGGTCTCTGCCTGGCGGCCTCGTCGGACATGGCGAGAAGTTAACAAGCTGGGTTGTCAGGCGGTTTTGAAATTTCTAACGTGAGCGGCGGTGTGCAGGCTGGGGGCGGGAGCCGCACCGGGGGTGGGGGGCGGGCCCGACGGGCGGGTGCTTGAGGGGGCGGCGGGCCCTTAGGACTGGTGCTCGCGGTGCTCGCGGAACAGCAGCACCCGGCAGTTGGCGTTCTTCAGGACGTACGGCACGGTCTTACCGAGGTTGAACTCGCCGAATCGCCGCTTGTAAGGGAGCCCCATGACGATCAGCTCCGCGCCCCACTCCACGGCCTCGTCGACCAGCGCCGGGCCGGTGTCGCGGGCCTGCACTAGCTCCGTCTCGACGCTCAGCTGAGCCTCGGTCGCCAGCTGCTCGACCTCGTCCAGGATCTTCTCCCCGCGCTCGACCACCTCATCCAGGACCGCGCCCAAAGGCAGCGAGCGGTTGACCTCGATGATGTGGACGCCGTAGAGCTTCCCGCCGTGAGCCTCGGTCATGCTGCACGCGAGCCGAACGACCTCGGCGTCGATGCCCTGGCCGCCGACCGCGACCATGACCTTCTTGGCCACCGGTCCGTGCGAGTGTGAGTGATGGTCGGCCATGGCGGCGGCTAGTTGTCCGGGCCGCGCCGCAGCCGGCGCACCAGCACGTACGCGCCGAACGCGAACGCGCCAACCGCAGTGCCAAACGCCAGCGCGGTGGACACCGGATCCAGCCCCGGGTGCAGGGTCAGGTACACCGCCACCCACACCCCGATGGCGATCGCCATGAGGCCCAGCAGCGTGAACGGGAAGCGCACGGCGAACCATGCTAGCCGACGCGTGACGGCCCCGGATGGCGCCTCCATGGGCCTCCCTATAATCGATTCGCGTTGAAGATCGTGATCGTTGGCTGCGGTCGCGTCGGATCCCAGATCGCGGCCGAAATGGACCGTACCGGGCACGACGTGACCATCATCGATCGCGATCCCAACCAGTTCTCTCGAGCTTCCCAGCGAGGGGTCCTGACCAACGATTTCAAGGGCAACCAGGTCGTCGGCAACGGCACCGACGCGGAGGTCCTGCGCAGGGCCGGAGTGGAAGACGCCGACGGCTTCGTGGCAGTGACTGAGGGCGACAATCGCAACATCATGGCCGCGCAGATTGCCAAGCACGTCTTCAAAGTGCCCCGCGTGGTCTGCCGCATCTACGACCCGGAGCGCGCGGAGGCTTATGAGAAGCTCGGGCTGCACACGATCTGTCCCACCATCGACGGCGCGAAGCGCATCCAGAAGACGCTGCTGCAGCAATGAGGATGCATTCATGTATGTGATCGTCGTCGGTGGAGGCACAGTCGGCTATTACCTGTCGCGCGATCTGCTCGATCGCGGCCACGAGGTGACGCTCATCGAGAAAGATAGCCGCCGGGCCGACTGGCTCGAGACGCAGCTTGGCAGCATCGTCATGCGCGGCGACGGATGCGAGGTCAAGTTCCTATCCCAGACAGGGATCGAGCGCGCGGATGCGATCGTCGCTGTCACCGCGGACGATGAGGACAACCTCATCGCCCTGCAGATGGCGAAGCGTCATTTCAACGTGAAGAAGACGATCGCGCGCGTGAACAATCCGTCGAACGTTGAGATCTTCAAAACGCTCGGCGTCGATGACGCTGTATCAGCCACCGAGATTCTTCTCGGCGCCCTGGAACCCCCGATAACCACCTGACGGAACGATCGAAGAGGAAAAGGACCGCCGGCCCGGCGGTCCCTCACTCCCCGTTTGCTTTTACGCGGTCGACTTGCCGATCTTGTAGATCTTCGTGCCGCAGAACGGACACGTGCCGACCGTTGCCGGCTTCCCATTCTTCATCGTGATGGGCTGAGGGTCTTTCATCTCGACCTTCTTCTTGTCTTTCAGGCAGTAGCCTTCCACTAGTTCACCATCCTTCAATTAGTATCCGTTGCCCGGGCGACTCCGGCCCATTCTAGGGGCCCTCCAACTCGAATTCAACCCGAGTTCAGGAAGCATCCGATTTTTCGTGCCCCAAATCGTCATGGAAAGTCGCGAGAAACGGAGGCTCAAACGCACTGTGAGCGGCCTCGTCATAGAGGACGAATCGCACCTCTGACGGCTCCCATCCGTCGTGAAACGCACGGCTCAGGCACGTCGCCATGATGCGCGCGCATTCATCGAGCGCAAAACCGGCGATGCCGGTGCCGACCGCGGGCACGGCGACGGTGTCGAAAGCGCTGCGCCGCGCAATTTCAAAAGTAGCGGTCATCGATGCTTGCAGCGACGTCGCGGTCGTACGACCGCCGAGCGCCATGCTCGCCGCGTGGATGACATGGCGCGCCTTCAGCTGACCGCCGCCGGTGACAGCGGCCTCACCCACGCGGACCGGACCGTGCGCTGTGCATTCGTCCTGGATCGATGGACCACCGCGCCGCCTGATCGCACCGGCGACTCCGCCCCCAAGCACGAGGTCGTTGTTGGCCGCGTTGACGATGGCGTCGACGTCCTGATCGGTCAGGTCGCCGACGGTGATGACGATTCGCCTTGTAGGCACTGCATCACCTCCTCGACGCGCGAGTCCAGCTGCGCTCGCGTCGCGCGCGCGATGCTGCGCAGCCCGATGTCTTCGATTGTGATGGATGCGCAAGCAACACCCCACATCAGCGCCTCGCGCACGCCGCTTGGCTTGCTGCCCGACACGAGCCAGCGCGCGAGCATGCCGGCCGCGGTCGCATCTCCGGCCCCGGTCGTGTCGACGACGGGATGCGTGTTCAGCGCCGGCACGTGGACCGATCCGTCCTGGGTGTATGCGGTCACGCCGCGCGGACCGGATTTCAGAACCAGGCCCTCGAGCCACCATCGACGCCGGAACTCCTGTGGCTCGACTCCGCCCAGCGCCGCGAACTCTTCGTGGTTGCAGAAATACCAGCGTGCTTGGCGCAGCACGTCCGTGGCCTCGGCGGGCTGAGCTCGAACGTACGACAGCATCGCGTCCGCCGCCAGAAGGCTCGAGCCGGCCAGCTCGGAGGCCAGCCGCGCCTGCCGATCGGGCCGCATCGAACCCACGAACGACCATCCCGAGTAGACGGGTGGCAGCCGAGGTTGCCAGCGGTCGTAGATCGAGTCCTGGCTGCCGAAATCGATGTTGCGGCCGCCCTCCTGTTGAGCGCGCCAGCGGTAGGTCGGAGCGTCGATCACCTGCAGGTGACTCAAATCGATCGGCCGCGACCCCACGACTTCCTCGATCAACCGCGCCTGGTCCTTGCCGACCGGCGCGACGACTTGCACCGGCGTGATCAGGCTCGCGGCCAGGGCGAAGTAGAGTGCGGACCCGCCCATCTCGTCCTCGACATGACCAAACGATCCATCGAGCGTGTCCAGCGCGATCGAGCCGGCTACGAGAAGCTCCGCGCTGCTCACGCGCGGCGTGTGGTGCCGCTCGCGGAGGTCACGACGTGCCGTGCCCGCGCCAGCTTTTCGAGAAAGTCGGCAGCGCCCTCGTATTCGTCGATCTCCATCCAGCTGCGCCCGATCTCCTCGAGGCCATGTGAGTCCGAGCCGGTGGCGGCCACCTTGCCGAGCTCCGCGGCCAGCTCGGCGGCCGCGCGATTCGCAGCCGCATCTGCCCACGGGTTGTACGTCTCGATGATGTCGATGCGGTCCGCGAGCTCGACGATT
>Ga0070730_10005784_pt1 | contig 10620 bp, 7 predicted proteins | sample Coa_R1_3_FD_66447 | JGI IMG/M metagenome (GOLD analysis project Ga0070730, IMG submission 66447) | Surface soil microbial communities from Centralia Pennsylvania, which are recovering from an underground coalmine fire - Coalmine... | ecosystem: Environmental > Terrestrial > Soil > Unclassified ... | reverse complement strand
CCTTTGCGATTTTTGCGTTACTCCAGCCGCGAATATCCCGCGCGCACGGCCGTGGTCTGCGGCGACCAGCGCTTCACCTACGCGCAGTTCTCTGACCGCGCGGCGCGCCTCGGTGGCGCGCTGCTCGCGCTCGGCCTCAGGTCGGGCGACCGCGTGGCCTACCTGAGCGCCAACTGCCATCGCCTGCTTGAGGGCTACTATGGCGTGCTCGAAGCCGGCGGCGTGCTCCTTCCGTTGAATATCAGGCTCGCTCCTGCGGAACTCGCGTACATCCTGAACGATTCGGAAGCCTCGGTGCTCTTCTTTGAGCAGCAGTTCCTTCCGCTGGTGGAATCCTTCCGCGCCGAGCTGGGGTCGGTGAAATCTTTTGTTCCGCTCGACTTCAAGCCCAACGCTCCATGGATGGCGCCGCAGAATTATGAAGAGCTGCTGGCGGAGGCCGTGGCGCATCGCCGTGACGTCACGCAGGTGGACGAAACCTCGCTCGCCGAACTGTTTTACACCAGCGGCACCAGCGCCAATCCCAAGGGCGTAATGCTCACGCACCGCAACATCTATCTGCACGCGCTGAATGTGGGCATCCATTTTCCCGGCAATGCCGAATCCGTCGAGCTGCACACCATTCCGCTGTTTCACGCCAACGGCTGGGGCGTGGCACATTCGCTTACGTACGTCGGCGGCAAGCATGTCATGATGCGCAAGTTTGAAACCACTGAAGTCTTTCGGCTGATCGAGCGCGAAGGCGCGCAGTCGCTCAGCCTGGTGCCCGCAATGGCAACCGCGCTGGTCAATTGTCCCGAGCGCCCCAAGTTCAACTTAAAGAGCCTCCAGCGCATCAGCATCGGCGGCGCCGCCTCCTCGCCCACGCTGGTGCGCGAAGTCGAAGAAAAATTCGGCTGCGCCTGTTACTCCGGATACGGACTTACCGAAACTGCGCCGGTTCTTACCAGCGCCCGCATGAAGCCCGGTCTCGCCTGGGAAGGCCAGGAACGTTTCAGCAAGCAGGCTTCAACCGGCCACGCCATTCCCGGCGTCGAGGTCCGCGTCGTCGACGCGGAAGGCAATGATGTTCCTCGCGACGGCCAGACCATCGGCGAAATCGTTGCCCGCAGTGACGGTGTCATGGACGGCTACTGGAAGCAGCCTGAAGCCACGGCTGAAGTCATGCGCGGCGGCTGGTTCCACTCCGGCGACATGGCCACCATCGATGAAGACGGCTACGTCTTGATCGTCGATCGCAAAAAGGACATCATCGTGAGCGGCGGAGAAAATATCTCTTCGCTCGAGGTTGAAAAGGCCCTGCTTGCGAATCCGGGAGTGTATGAAGTCGCTGTGATTCCCGTTCCCGATCCGCGCTGGGGTGAGGTGCCGAAGGCGCTGGTGGTGATGAAGCCCGGAGTGCGTGCAACTGAGCAAGAGTTGCTCGAGTTCTGCCGTGGCCGCCTCGCGCACTATAAGTGTCCGCGCTCCCTCGAATTTCTCGACGTTCTGCCGCGCACCGGCACCGGCAAGGTCCTGAAAAAAGAGCTGCGCAAAAAGTACTGGTCAGGAACTGAAAGCATCCGGCCGGAGATGGCAACCAACAAATAGCATGGCGAAACGCATTCTCGATTCACCAGACGCCCTCAAAGAACTCGTCGGCCAGGAGCTCGCCGTCACCGACTGGTTTACGGTCACGCAGGAGCGGATACAGCAGTTCGCTGACGCCACGCTCGATCACCAGTGGATCCACGTCGACGTGGAGCGCGCCCGCCGTGAATCTCCGTTCAAAGCGCCCATCGCCCACGGCTTTCTCACGCTCTCGCTTCTGCCGCACTTCATGCATGAGGCTCTCGCCATCAAGCAGGGTGTGCGTCTCGGCGTGAACTACGGCTTGAATCGCCTCCGCTTCGTCTCGCCTGTGCCGGCGGGATCGAATATTCGCGCACGCATCGCTCTTCAATCGGTGAAGGATGTTCCGCCCGATGCAGTAGAAGTCATTTTCAACGCGACAGTGGAGTTGCAGGGAGCTGAGAAGCCCTGCTGCGTGGCGGAATGGATTGCCCGCTATTACAGATAAAACTCACCCATGGTTTGCCGGGAATTTCAAACAGAAATGACTTCAACCAATAGATTCAGAGTCATATCGTAATCATCAGATAACAAAACTTTTAATGGATAAACAGCTAAGAGCTAACGGCTAAGAGCTCCTCCTACACCATCTGCGTTCCCCACAGATCATGCAGATGGATGATCCCTGCCACGGTGCCGTCTGCGGCGGTCACCACCAGAGACGTGATCTTTCTTTCTTCCATGATGTTCAGCGCCGCCATGGCGAAATCATCCGGTGAAATCGTTTTTGGATTCGGCGTCAAGCAGTCGCCCGCGGTCAGGCTCAGCACGTCTTTGCGCTTCTCGAGAAGGCGCCGCAGATCGCCGTCGCTGATAACGCCCAGCAGCCGGTTGCCATCAATCACCGTGGTAATGCCCAATCCCTTGCGCGACATCTCGTAGATCACGTCGGCCATTTTCGTCGCCGGAGCCACGCGCGGCACGGCATCACCGGAGTGCATCAGCTGCGAAACTTTGGCCAGCTTCTTCCCCAGCTTGCCGCCGGGATGGAGATTGGCGAAGTCCTCTTCCTTGAACCCGCGCTTCTCAGAGAGCGCGACAGCGAGCGCGTCGCCCAGGGCCAGCATGGTTGTAGTCGAGGCCGTTGGCGCCAGTCCCAGCGAGCACGCCTCCTGATCGACCGAGCAATCCAGCGCTATGTCCGCAGCCTGCGCCAGCGTTGATTTTTTCGCCGCAGATGGGTTGTGCGAATTTGAATTGTAGAGTTTGTCGCCGGTAATCGTGATCAGCTGGCTGCCGATGCGGCGGATAGTCACCAGCAGTTGCAGGATCTCTTCCGTTTCTCCGCTTGAGGAAAGCGCCAGCACCACGTCGCCGCGGACCAGCATGCCCAGGTCGCCGTGCACCGCCTCCGCGGGATGCAGATACAGCGCGGGAGTGCCCGTCGAGCTGAGCGTCGCCGCAATTTTGCGCGCGATGATCCCGCTCTTGCCCATTCCCGTGACCACAACGCGCCCGCCGCACGAGTGCAGACACTCGACAGCGCGCTCAAAGTCCTGCGCCATGGGCCCGGCAATGCGCTCGGCCAGCTCGCGCAGCGCTTCCGCTTCAATTCGCACTACATTGGCGCCTGTGGATTTCACTCGAGAATAATAGTAGCAGAGAAGAATCGCCGCAGATAAACGCTGATCACCGCAGATCAGAGCAAGGAAAGGATTTGTCGGATTTTCGGCGACCTTGGCTTTGTCAGGTCAGGCAATCTGCTTATCTGCGGTTGTCTGCGCGGATCAGCGGCGAAATCAAACGTCGAACACCCGGTATGGCTTTCCGCCATCTTCCGCCATCAGTAGTGATAACGCGACGTTGTGCACCGGCACTCCGCCTGTCGTTTTGCCGCTCAATTTGCCATGATGGGCGTGGCCATGGAACGCGATCGCGGCCTGGTGCCGGTCGATGACTTCGGCCAGTCGCGAACTGCCGAGGTACGGCCATATCTCCTCGCGCTCTCCCTGGACCGTCTCGCAGACCGGCGCGTAATGAGTGACAATGACGATTTTCTGCGCCCGCAGCATGGCCAGCGCGCGTTCGAGTTTGAGCGTCTCGTCCAGCCCTGCCTGCACGAACGCTTTAACTTCCTTTTCGCCGAACGCCGTCAGCATGCCGCGGCCGAATCCGCCGAGAAAGCCCTTGGTGCCGGCGAAGCCCACGCCATCGCGCTCGTAGCTGCTGCCGTCCAGCACCTTGATGCCCTCGGTCGTCATCATCTTGATCAGCTCTTGTTCCTGTCCGCTCTCGTAGTCATGGTTGCCCAGCACCGCTACGATCGGAATGCGCAGCCGTACCAGCGCGTTCAGCAGGGAATGCATCTCTTCCTGCCTGCCGTAATTCGTAAGATCGCCGGCAATCACCAGCAGGTCAGCTTCATCGCGCACCCGTGCCAGCGGATCGCGAATGCGATCATAGTTTTGTGGAGTGAAATGAATGTCAGCGGTTGCGGCAATTCTCATACACAGATCTCAGGGGCCGGCTCCGGTTTTATGCCGCCTCTTCGTTCCGGCGCCGGATCAACTCGGCCTTCGCACGATGCTCCTCCAGAATGTCTCGCTTGCCCCATTCGCTCACGTCGATGGCGAACATCTTGTCGTCAATCAGGCTGCCGCGGAACTCCGCATCCTTGTTAGGATGCTTGAGCTCGACCTTGAAACGGTCCAGCAGCTCGTCCCAGATCGCGCGCGGCACATAGTCGGAATGCGCCGGATAGATGTAATGGTAGAGCACCAGCGACCAGAGCAGCATCTCCCAGTGCTCGCCGATCAGCCTCATCAGCCGGGCCCAGTCAAGCTGGCCGCGCGTGCCGTAGATCACATGGGCGATGTCCGCGCCATCAAAGCGCTCGCGCCGCGTGACAAAAACCTTGGACGCGATCAGCTCCTCCGGCGCCAGCACGCGCACGGAAAGCCCGAAGACCTGCGAGCGGCTGGCCCGCCGGATCCATGAATAATCCACGCGGATCACGCCATTGCTCATGCCGGTAATCAGGTCGACGAAAAATCCGTCGCGCCGTGCCTTGGCCAGCCACACCGGGTCCGGAATCTCCGTTTCGAACCCATCTTCCTCCAGTACCTTGAGCGCCCGCATTACCTCCGGCGTGGGCAAAAAAAGGTCAAGGTCCTTGGTGTCGCGCCAGATTCCCGTGTGCTCGTGCAGCGCGAACGCCCCCGAAATTACAAACGGGACGCGCTTCTGGTCCAGCAGTTGGATCACCTCGCGAAACAGCGATTCCTGCTGCGGACAAAACACCGGCGGTTGCGACGAACTGACCGGCAGCGCCTTTTCCTGCGCTTCTGACATCCCGGGTTAGATGGTGGATTGCGCTACTATGTTGTTGAACAATCGAGGAAAATGCGCGCTACCCGCAGCGGCCATGGCTCGCGACCGTTAGTGGCCGGAGCATCTAAACACAGGTGGTCGCAAGGAGCCGACGTGGCTAAGCAGGAATCCATCATCGAGATTGAAGGCCATCAGATCAAGCTCTCCAACCTCGAGAAAGTTCTGTACCCCAAGGCCGGCTTCGCCAAGGGCCAGGTCATCGATTACTACGTGCGCATTGCGTCCGCGCTGTTGCCCCACCTCTCCGGCCGGCCGCTCACGCTCAAGCGCTATCCGGAAGGCGTAGAGGGCATGCACTTTTACGAGAAGAACTGCCCCAAGTACCGTCCTGACTGGATCAAGACCGCGAAGATCTGGAGTCCCGGCAACACTCGCTTTATGTATTACTGCGTGGTTGAAGATGTGGCCACGCTGGTCTGGCTGGCGAACCTGGCCGATCTCGAACTGCATACCTCGCTTTCGCGCGCGCCGGACATGCAGCGTCCCACCGTGATCGCCTTCGATCTCGACCCCGGTCCACCAGCCAACGTTGTCCACTGCTGCCAGGTGGGTCTTTGGGTGCGTGAAATCTTTGCCCAGTTCGGGATGGAGGCCTTCCCCAAAACGTCCGGCTCCAAGGGACTGCAGGTTTACGTGCCCTTGAACACGGCCGTGACCTATGACCAGACCAAGCCTTTTGCCAGGGCCGTCGCGCGCCTGCTTGAAGAGCGTTATCCCGATAAAGTCGTTTCAGACATGAAGAAGTCCCTGCGCGCCGGCAAAGTCTTCGTCGACTGGAGCCAGAACGACGATTTCAAGACCACCGTCTGCGTCTACTCGCTTCGCGCCAAGGACAAACCGACCGTCTCCACTCCGCTCAGCTGGCAGGAAGTGGAGCAGTGCCTGAAAAAAGGAGATCCAGAACTACTGGCCTTCACCTCTGAACAGGTGCTTGCGCGCGTCGAAAAGATGGGTGACCTCTTCGCGCCCGTACTCGAGCTCAAACAGAAGCTGCCCGCGCTCGCCAAGCTGGGAGCGGGTCCTGAAGCGGCGCTTCGAGCGCGCTCCGGGAAAACCAGGAGCATTTCCGCGGTTAAATCCAAACGCACCAGAACCAGCCCTCGAAAACCCACGGCCAAGGCGCGCTGATATCGAATAGTGCGCAGACTCTCTCTTGGCGAGAAACTATCGCGCGTGAGTTACTTTGGTGAAAGCCGCTGTGGCTCAGTGGGCGGTGTAGGTCCTTGTCCATGTTTCCGTCCAGAAAAGCTGCTGCCCAGAGCGTCACGGCATCAAAATAGGTGTAGGGTTCATGCGTATTTCGCGCGTGAATGAACGAGGGGGGCCATGCTCGTGCTGCTCTGGCACGCAGATGGCTAACAATCAATGGCTGATGCGGGCTTCCAAATCGCATCCCGACTGCGGGCGCTCACGGCCGAACTGCGCCAGCTCGAGCGCGACCTCAAATCAGGGCGCGTCTCTGACCCGGCGACTCTGCATGAATTCCGCCAGGCCATCGACGAGATACGCATGACGGCCTGGACCGCGAGCGAACTGACCAATGTCGCGTCAGAGCGCAAGGCTACGCTGGCATCATTCCTGGCAGCCGAACGGATCCGCCGCTTTGCCCAGATGATCCGCGACTTCTCCCTCGATCTGGAACACCAGGACCTGAAGTGGGAGAGCGGAGGCGTGCAGTCGCTCTTCGATTCGGTGGCCGCCCTCCAATCCCAACTCGAACGCCTGATACGGCAGCATCGCGCTAAATTCCGCAATCTGAAGGACGAGAAAGCCTGAAGCGCTCCGCCGCCTCAGCGTGCAGGGTTGGAGACCTGCTTGCTTTTTTGTATTTCCGCCAGGTTGCACCGGTGAGCCTGCTCGGCCGATTTCAGTATCTTGGGCAGAGGGCTTGCCCCAACAAAGCTCTTGCACCTCTTGCAATAAGAGGCGATCAGAGACGGGTGCTTCGGCATGGGCGAATGGGTAAAAGCCATGGGCAAAAAATCTTAGATGGCGAGAGTGGCTTGAGCGTAACGTGAAAGAGAGACGTTCGCAAGTGTCAAAATGTGCCAAACGCGGGCCGGCCTGCGCGAACGACCCTCGCCCATGGGCAGCGCACGGGGCTGGGAGTCAAGCGCGCGGGCATTTAAAGGCGCAGCGATCCCGCAGGCAGGGACTGTTGGGTCTCGCGCTGATGCGCCTCGGCCAGGCTGTTGAGCGCTGCCTGAATTCCACCGGCTTTGTGCGGGACGTTGGCCAGACGCAGCCCCATTTCCACGCCGCTCAGCGTGCCCGCGAGCATAAGGTCATTGAAGTGGCCCAGGTGCCCAATACGAAATATCTTGCCAGCCAGCTTGGATAAGCCTGTTCCCAGGGACATATCGAACTCTTCCAGGATCACCTCGCGCAACTTGTCGGCATTGTGGCCTTGCGGCATCAGCACCGCGGTAAGCGAGCTTGAGTATTCCATCGGCTCTTCGCACCAGACCTCCAGCCCCCAGGCGCGGACGGCGGCGCGTGTGGCGTCGGCGTGCCGGTCGTGACGCCGGAACACGTTCTCCAGCCCTTCTTCATGCAGCATTTGCAACGCCTCACGCAATCCCCACATCAGGTTCGTTGCCGGTGTGTAGGGGAAAAAGCCCATGCGATTGGGCTTGAGCATCTCCTGCCAGTCCCAGTAATAGCGCGGCAGTTTGGCAATCCTGTTGGCGCCCAGAGCTTTCTCTGAGATCGCGTTGAAGCTCAGCCCGGGCGGCAGCATCAGGCCCTTTTGCGATCCGCCCACCGTTACGTCCACGCCCCATTCGTCGTGCCGGTAATCCATGGAGCCCAGTGAAGAAATGGTATCGACCATGAGCAACGCGGGATGCATAGCGCGGTCCATGGCTCTGCGAATCTCGGCAATCCGGCTGGTTGCGCCCGTGGAAGTTTCATTGTGAACGACCATCACGGCCTTGATCGCGTGCTGCTTGTCTTCCGTGAGCCGCCGCTCAGCGTCTTCAGGCTGGGCCCCGCGACGCCAATTTCCCGGCACGTAGTCCACCTCAATCCCATGCCGCAGGGCTATATCACGCCACAGATTGGAAAAGTGCCCGGTCTCAAACATGAGCACACGGTCACCCGGAGAAAGCGTATTCACAATCGCCGCTTCCCATGCCCCTGAGCCCGACGACGGATAGATTACGACCGGGCCTCTCGTCTTGAAGATCGACTTCACGCCCTCCAACACCTCGACGCCCAACTGGGCGAACTCCGGCCCGCGATGGTCAATTACGGGGCGGTCCATCGCGCGCAGAACGCGGTCGGGAACGTTGGTGGGCCCGGGAATCTGGAGAAAATGGCGGCCGGTATGCATGTGGAGATTATTTCCAATCGTGGTGATCTTTGGCAATTCCTAAAGTCCCGCCACAATCTTTTGCAGCTCTTTCGTGATCTCCTGCGGATCGTCCGTCGGCTGGAACCTTATTGGCCCGCCGATTCGCACCTGCACAGCATGCGGAGGAGCGTAATGTTTCTTCGCGACCTTGAATGGATAGAGCCCGTCAATGCGCATCGGGATCACCGGCAGATTCAGCTGCGTTGCCAGTAGGCCAATACCACTCCTGAAAGGAGCCATCTCGCCCGTCTGTGTGCGGCGGCCCTCGGGAAAGATCACCACGTTGTATCCGTGGTCGGCCAGCTCGCCGGCATAGCGGAAGGCTTCACGATACTTGGCCCGCTGCGGCATCGCAAACACATTGAAGAAGGCCGCGATCAGTACATATTGCAGTTGCTCCCACCAGCGCTTCAGGAAAAACCAGTCGCGCGGCGGATGGCGCATCAGCTTCAGTTGTTCGCCCTGCATTGCCACGCCCAGCCGGTTGCGAAAGCGCAGCGGCAGCGCCGCCATCAGGAAGCCGATATCGATCTGCGCGATGTGGTTGGAGATGATCAGCGCCGGTCCGCGAAAGTTCCTGAGCCGTTCGCGCCCGATGATCTTAGGCCGCGCCATGATCGTGATGTAGGGCAGAGTGACCAGGTGATAAACCAGCACGCGAATCCAGCGTACCAGCCCGATCTGCGCCCAGCGCGGATACGGATAGTCCGGCTGCTTTGTCTCGGGCGCATTCTTCTGTACCAGCTTTTCCAGGTCCGCCACCGTATGGATCCGCGAGAACTCGCGGTCATTGAGATCGACCTGGTAGCGGTTCTCAATCGCCGACATCAGTTCTACCCGGTCCAGCGAACTCAGGTTGAGATCATTTTCGAGATGTGCGTCAGGCTTCAATTCAACCCGCCGTCCGGAGATGCTGCCCACGAGCTCTTCCAGCGTTCCGGCGGGCGCGCCATTACCGTTAGCGGCTGCTGCGATCGACGCCTTCCCGCCGGCCTGCGCCTCCGCGGCCAGCCGGATAAGCTCCAGCTTCGGCTTCTGCGTCGATGTTCGCGGGAAATCTTCATCCGGCCAGACGAACCATCGCCGTATCTTCTGGAAGTCCGCCAGCGACTGGTTCGCCGCCGCTATTGCCGCGCTGCCGGAATCGCCGTTGTTCATCAGCAGCACCGCGCAGGCTTCAGCATTGCCACCCTTGTCTACGCCGACCACCACAACATCCTTCACCTGCGGCTGTTTGCGCAACGCCTCCTCCAGGTCCTCGGGATACACCTTCAACCCCGCGGGCGTGACGATCACGTTCTTGCTGCGGCCCTTGAAATAAAGATTGCCTTCTTCATCCATGGCGCCCAGATCGCCGGTGCGGAACCAGCCCTCTTCGCCCGTGACCGGTTTCAGCTCCTTGCCTTGCCAGTACTGCCGCGCCACGTTTTCTCCGCGCACCAGGATCTCGCCCGTCTCGGGATCAAGCTTCATCTCGCGCCCGGGCAGCACTTTTCCAATCGACCTGCGCCCAACCTTAAAGGGATGGTTTAAGCTGATGAGTGAACTGGTCTCTGTCAGGCCGTAGCCCTGCACTACCACATAGCCCAGCCGCCGCCAGAATTCTTCCGTACTCTGGTCGAGCGCCGCTCCCCCGGAAATCAGGGCCCAGAACTTCCATCCAAAGCGCCGCCGAATCAGGCGAAAACGCCACCAGCGCTTGAGGAAGTGCTCCTTTTCAGCCCGCTGCCAGTTCTTCTCGATCAATTCCGCAAATTCGCTGCGTACCTTGTTCTTGAGCGACTCGGCAACGCGGGGCACGGCTACCAGCACCGAAATCCGTTCCTGCTTGATGGTGGAGATGATATCGGTCGGTTTGAAGCTGTCCTGAAAGTGAACCGTTCCGCCGATCAGCGCCGGAATGAACATTCCCATGAACTGCCCGAAGACGTGGCTGAGCGGAAGCAACTCCAGAAATCTCACGGGGTGAAACAGCCGCTCGGAGAATCGATATTTGGGAAACTCGCGTTCAATGGGATCGACGCTGGCCAGGATGTTCCCGTGCGTGAGCACCACGCCGCGAGGCTCCGCTGTTGTACCGGACGTAAAGACGATCTGCGCGGTGTCGTCGCGCGCGATCTCCGCCGCGGCATACGGTGCGGCGGAATGGCGGGCCAGCACATCGCTTAGAGTTTCCAGCTCCAGGAGTGAAAGTTCTGCAACGTGGGCAGCCAGCGCGCTGGAGCAGACCACCAGCTTCGCATCCACGTCCGCAGCCACGCGCCGGGCGAAGTCAGGCGCGGCAATCCGGTCCATAGGTACGGCGACGGCGCCGCGCAACATGC
>Ga0070730_10005783_pt1 | contig 10620 bp, 8 predicted proteins | sample Coa_R1_3_FD_66447 | JGI IMG/M metagenome (GOLD analysis project Ga0070730, IMG submission 66447) | Surface soil microbial communities from Centralia Pennsylvania, which are recovering from an underground coalmine fire - Coalmine... | ecosystem: Environmental > Terrestrial > Soil > Unclassified ... | reverse complement strand
CTGCCGTGGGTGGGAACATCGAGGCCGCCGAGCAAATTGAGGAGCGTGGTTTTGCCGGAGCCGCTGGGACCCATGAAGGCCACGAAATCGCCTTTGTCGACATCGAGATTGAGGCGCTGGAGGACCTGGATTTCTTCGCCGCCGCGACGATAGGTTTTGTCCAGGCCGCGGACTTGAATGAGGCTGTTGGATTTTCCTGTGCTGTCGACTCGGATCATTTTTTTGCTCCCTGCCTTGGTGATGCTAAGTCGTCTTGATCCTGCTCAACTGGGGCGCAGCTGTGCTGCGCCCCTACGTCTTACTTTCTTACTTCTACGGGCTGGCCGTCGCGAAGGTTTGCCGGGCCCTTCACTACTACGGTGTCGCCTGCGGTTAGCCCGGCGATTACTTCGGTATCGGAACCACGGACGGAGCCTAGCGTTACGGCGCGGCGTTCCGCTTTGTCGTCCTTAACGAGAAAGACGATTTTCTTGCCGGCTTCGTCACGCACCGCGCTTTGCGGAATGACGATGGCGGCCGCGGAGGCCGCCGAAGATTTCTTGTCGGGCTCGGCGCCGAGGAAAGTGACCTTGATGCCCATGTCCGGAAGAATGCGCGGGTCCAGTTTGAGGAAGGAGATGCGCACCTTGACGGTGGCTTTCTGACGGTCGGCGGAAGGAATGATGGTACGCACACGGCTGGGAATTTGCCAGTCGGGATAAGCGTCGAGGACGGCGGTGACGGCTTGGCCGGGCTCGACGCGAGCAATGTAGGATTCGTTGACGTCGACTTCGATTTCGTTGGAGTTCATGTCTACGATGGTGGCGATTCCGGTGCGGGTGAAGCCGCCGCCGGCGGAAATGGGCGAGACCATTTCGCCTACTTGAGCGTCTTTGGAAACGACGATCCCAGTGAAGGGAGCGCGGATGGTGCAATTGTCGACGGCTTGCTGAGCTTCCTGGATGCGCGCGGAAGCGCTGACCACCTGGGATTTCGCCAGAGCAATTTTGGCGAGGAGGCTGTCGGCGGCGGTGCGAGCGTTGTCGAGCTGCTCTTGGGTTTCGACGCCGGCTTTCTCGAGTTGCTCGGCACGACTGAGTTGAATGCGCGCGTTCTTGAGCTGCACTTCGAAGTCGGCGATGGCGGCCTGAGAGGAGTCGCGGTCGGCCTTGGCGGAATCGAGGGCTCTGCGGACGTCGGAATCGTCTAGGGTGGCGAGCAATTGGCCTTCGTTTACGTGCGTGCCTTCGTCGAAGAAGACGCCGGTGACGCGGCCGGTGATCTTGGCGGCGATGGTCGCGCGGCGGCGCGGGGTGACGTAGCCACTGGCATTCAGCAGCGCTTCGCGACCGCCGAGGCCGGCCGCCGGTTTTTGCGCCACGGTTACTTCGACGACGGGCTTCTGGTTCCAAAGGGCATAGACGCCGCCGGAGAGACCGGCGACGACGACGAGCAGTCCGAAGAAAATCGCGAGGCGCTTTCCCCAGGTACCGCCGGAGCGGTGACGGTCGTCAATGCGCAGGGAACCGAGGTCGTGTACAGGCGCGTTTGCTGGCGTAGCCATGCGTTCGGCGATCCTTAAAGGAGTCACATACCTATTACGCAGGGCTAGGGACAGGAATTACGGGGCCGCTGCATAAGTCGGGCATTACTGGCATTTTACTTGAACCGATGGCTTGCGGAAAGCCAAGGAGCGGCCAGGCCGGGAGCCACCGCGAATTGCGAAACTTAAGCTGGAGGACTAGATGCGGCAGGCTGCCACGACGTTATACGCAGAGAAATGGTTCCGGGACCTGGACTCGAACCAGGATACTCAGCTCCAAAGGCTGATGTCCTACCAATTAGACGATCCCGGAGTGGCTTTCAGAAGTTTAGCAGAGGAGAGCAAAGGTGCAAGCCGTCTGGTGAAGAGAAGATTTGAGGTCGAATTAGGGGCGCTGTGCGCGGGCAGGCTGTTTCTGTTAAATTGAATGAGTTGCTGGCTACGAAAACGGAGAGGTGTCCGAGCGGTTTAAGGAGCACGCTTGGAAAGCGTGTGTAGGAGAAATTCTACCGTGGGTTCAAATCCCACCCTCTCCGCCATTTTTGGTCTTGAGCCTGCGGTCCGCGCAGGTAGAATCGCACACTCAAATCAAAAATGGCAGGAGGCGGCGCCGCGCTTCTCCAGGTAACGCTGGTGGTATTCCTCGGCGCGATAAAAAGGACTGGCCGCGGTGATTTCGGTGGCGATTGGGCGACGGAATTTTCTGCTGGCGTCGAGGGCGGCTTTCGATTTCTTGGCGGCGGCTTCTTGCTCGGGAGAATGAAAGAAAATCGCGCTGCGGTATTGCTTGCCGAAATCGGGCCCCTGGCGGTTGACCTGCGTGGGGTCGTGCATTTCCCAGAAGGCATTCAGGAGTTGCTCGTAGCTCAGTTTTGCGGGGTCGAAGGTCACCTGGACGACCTCGGCGTGGCCAGTTTCGTCGGTGCAGACATCCTTGTAGGTGGGGTTGGCAGTGTGGCCGCCGCTGTATCCGGCCTCGGCGTCCAGCACACCGGGGACGCGCCGGAACGCGGCTTCGATACCCCAGAAACAGCCGGCCCCAAACGTTGCAATCTCGCTCATGGAAATTCACCTCACGTTCGAATGCTTTAGCTATTGTGACAGCACAATTGGATGCACGCAAAGACGGTGCCGATTCTGCCAGATTTTAGGACTTTTTCGCCGCCGCCGTTCCCGGCAGAGTCTTTAACTTATCTTGGGCTAGCGCCTTATACGGGCTACTTACCGAAGCCGCGTCGGTGAAGGCCGCTTTGGCTTCTGGAATGCGCTTGAGATTGAGAAACGCGAAGCCGAGGCGATACTGGTTGCGGGCGTAGCTGACCTCATCGGGTTTGAGCAGCGGAGCTGCGGACTTGAGATTGTCCACGGCATCGGCGTTATTCTTCTTCTGGATATTCACCTGGCCCAAGGCGCTCAAGGCCAAGCCCTTCTGCAAGGCGCTTTGCTGTTTCCATTGCTCGTCAGTGACGCCCTCCGGCTTCCTAGCGGCGTCCAAAAGCGAAATCGATTTCTTGGCGTAGGCTTCGGCTTTGTCGAGCTGCTCGCCTTTTTCGCTGTAGTAGTCGGCAAGGAGGAGCAACATGCCGAGATTATTGGGATCCTTGGCGAGCAGGCCATTGGCCACCTCCAGCATCTTTGCGGTGTTTTGCGTCTGCCGATAGGAGGCGGCCGCGACGCCAATCGCTTGGCCGGCGTATTGGGAATTGGGAAAGAGCTGAGCAAAGCGCAGCAGCAGCGCAGCGCGCTTGGCCACGTCCGTGGTGCGATAGGCGCCGTCGAAAACCAACTGCTCGACATAGGTGGCGCTGTCGTGGGTGTCCTGCAGGGCCTGCTCCTTCTGCTTCTCCCAATCGTCGGGCTTCATTCCCGCGGGCGTGGGCTGTTCTTCGTACCTTTGAAGGATCTGCGCGGCTTTCTCGCCGTAGACGAACAGCTTGTCGACGTCGCCCTTCTCTCGCGCGGCGCGGACCATGTTGACGGCGTTGGAGAAACTGTCGGGGTCCAGAGCAAACAGCTTGTCCCCGTATTCGAACGCTTTGTCGTAGTTCTTGGCGCCGATGTAGTAGTTGACGTAGGCGTCGTCGGCGACGATGGCCATGTCGCCCTGAGCGATGGCGGCAAACTTGTCGATCAGCGCCAGCTTTTGCGCGGGGTCGGCGGCCGCGTTGATTTGAGTCAATAAGTGATCTGCGTCGGAGCCCGCAGGGATGGGTACGAACTTCCCGATTTGCTGCGCTGAAGATGGAAGCGCGGCGCACGTGGCACAGACTAAAAGCAGGAGAGCTCTGACGAGCAGTTTGTCTCGCCGCAAGGATGCCTCCGGGGATGGCCTCGTCCGAGGTCACCGGTAAGACGGGAATTTGTGCGAATCTTAGTGCCGCGCGGCGCGCGGTGCAAACAAATTCGGTTTGCGCGGTCGTTGTCGCGGTGGAGGATTTGACGTTGCCGCGCGTTTCGCGAGAGCATGGAAGTTCGGGAGCGCTCCTTGATAATGAACTTGGGACTGCGGGAATTTTGCCTTGCGGAGTGCGGCGTTTGGCCGGAGTTTACACGCGCGGCACGAAGCGACGAGCCTGCCAGAAGCATTTCCTCGCGCCGCGGCGTCCAACCTGAAGAGGATGTTCGCGACGGCCTGCGTGCCTTCGCGAACTGCCATTGCGGCCGCCGGCGGGTTGGATCGGAGTTTTCTGTAAATAGATGACCATCGCCCGCCAGTTGGAACTCACGCTTCTGCCTCATCGTTATGCGATATTTCGACTGCCACCAGACGAGGAACCTTCTTTGGATTTGCTAAAGTTTCGCGACCGCGCGGCCTTTGCATCGTTCACCAGAACACACGAGGAGCTTTCCGGCGTCTGCGAGGAGTCGAGGCTACCGGTGAACATCGCCGCGCAGCGCGGTCGGCGGCTGTTGACAGTGAAAGGGCCCCTGGATTTTGCACTAACCGGTGTTCTTGCTTCCCTCGCGGGCCCGCTCGCCGAGGCCGGGGTGAGTATTTTTTCGATTTCAACGTACGACACCGACTATCTGTTGCTCGCGGAGCACGATCTGGAGCGCGGGATTGCCGCGCTGGAGCGGGCCGGACATACGATTCACAGGAGCCAAACTGAATGAAGAGATTTCATTGTAAAGCGAAGCTGCGGGGCGGCCGCAGGACCATTCTGGCTTTTGCGGCGATGCTGGCAATTCTTAGCGCGCCTTTACATTTTCGCGCCGATGAGCCGTACGCGCGCAGCCGCGAATATGACTTGCAGCATTCCAAGATGGTGTTTCACTTCGATATCGAGCAGAGAAAAGTGTTGGGCGACGTTACGCACTCCCTTACCATTTTGCGCGAGGGCGCCTCGAAGATTCCGTTCGACTCCGTGGGTCTGACGATTCAGAGCGTGAGCGTAAACCGGGCGTCGGCGAAGTTTGAAAGCACGGCAGATAAACTGATTGTGGCGCTTCCGGCGGCCGCGCATGCCGGCGAGAAATTCGAAATCGAGATCCGCTACGAAGGAAAGCCGGCGAAGGGACTGTACTTCATTCTTCCGGACAAAGAGTATCCGAACCGCCCTATACAAATCTGGACGCAGGGCGAATCGGAGGATACCCGCTACTATCTGCCGACCTATGATTATCCGAACGACCGGCTGACGACCGAGACGATCCTAACGGTGCCGGCGTTGTGGACCACGGTTGCCAACGGAAAGCTTATCAGCGTGGCAAACGCCGGCGGGGGCCTGAAGACGTGGACCTGGCGCGAGGCGCTGCCGAGTTCGACGTATCTGATCACCGTGGTGGCGGGGGAATTCGACGAGGCGAAGGAATCCTGGCGCGGAATTCCCGTGACGTATTACGCGCCAAAGGGGCGCGGAAGTCGTTTGCTGCCCAACTACGAACGCACGCCGGCGATGATGGAAGTCTTCAGCAAGAAACTTGGTGTCGATTATCCGTGGGAAAAATACGCGCAGAGCATGGTCGATGATTTCGTCGCGGGCGGCATGGAAAATAGCAGTGCGACGACCAATACCAGCAGCTCGTTGAAAGATCCGAAGCTCATACCGGAATTTCCTGGCGACGAAGATGCGCTGATCTCGCACGAGCTCGCGCACCAGTGGTTCGGCGACCTGGTGACCTGCAAAGACTGGGGCGACATCTGGCTGAACGAAGGATTCGCGACGTTTTTCGAGATGGTCTGGGACGAAGAGCATTACGCCAAAGACCAAGCGGACTACGACCGCTGGCGCAAGATGCGCGACTGGCTCGGCCACACGAGCCTCTACGCGAAGCCCATGGTGCGCCATGATTTCGACGACTCCAGCGAATTCGACGGCAATGCCTACGACAAAGGCGGGCTGGTGCTGTATATGCTTCGTCAGCAGATTGGCGAAGAAGCTTTCTATCGTGGACTAAGGCGCTATCTGGAGGCGAATCGCGGAAAGAACGTGGTGACCGCGGACTTGATCAAAGCCATCGAAGAAGCCAACCAGATCGATGTCCAGCATTTCTTCGACCAGTGGGTCTATGGCGCGGGCGCTCCGAAGTTCGAGATCAGCTATGCATACGATGACGCCAAACATCAGATCGTGCTCAACGTTAAGCAGACGCAGAAGAGCGAAGGCTACGTGGGAGTGTTTCAGCTTCCGGTGGACGTGGAAGTGGTGACGCCTTCGGGTGCGAAGATCCACACCGTTCGCGTCTCGAAAGAGGCCCAAACGTTTACGATTCCGGCGGATACGGCTCCGCTGATGGTGGTTTTCGATAAAGGTGGGCGGGTTTTGAAAAGCGCGGACTTCCACAAAGAAAAGAAAGAATGGATTTACCAACTCAAGAATGCGACGGAACTGATGGATCGCGCCGACGCCATCGCCGCGCTCGGAAAAATCAAGAACGATGACGAAGTCCTGGCGGCGCTTGGCCAGGCCGCGAGCAACGATAAGGCCTGGGGCGTTCGGGATATCGCCGCCGATGCGCTGGGGCGCCTGGCCAGCGCAGGAGCAGGGAAGCAACTGCTCGACGCGCTCAATTCCAATGAGCAGCCGTTTGTGCGCTATCACATTGTGGAGGCGCTCGGGGAAATCAAGGGCGAAGCCAACATCACGGCAAAGCTGGAGACGATTGCTCGAGACGACGGTTCCTTTCGAGCTCGCGCTGAAGCATTGCAAAGCCTCGGGCACTTGAAAGCGCCGAACGCGCTGAACATCCTGGCGGCCGCGGTGAACAGCGGCTCTCCGGACGACATTCTTCGCAACGCGGCACTGCGCTCGCTCGGATTTCTGGGGGACGATAAAGCGGTGCCGCTGCTGCGCGAGTGGGCGGCGCCGGGCAAAGACATCGAAACGCGCGAGGTGGCTATCGCGAGTCTTGCGCGGCTGGAAAAAGGGAACAAAGAAATCACCTCAGAGATCGCTAAATTTCTTGTCGAGTCTCACTACTCAATCCGCTATGCCGCCATCTATTCGCTAGGGGTGCGCGGCGATGCTTCGGCCATTCCGGCGCTCGAATCGTTGCTGAAGCGCGACGACCTCAGCATCGACATGGAGCCCAGCATCAAGGAAGAAATCGTTCGGCTGCAAAAACAAAAAGGCGAAAAAGGTGATGCGCACGGAACGGCGGATTCCGATGACGATAAAGAAAGCGGCAGCCAGCAAGTCATCGCGGAGCGGCTGGAGAGGCTCGAGCGCTTGATGCAGGAGATGAACGACCGGTTGAAGGTGATCGAAACGCGATTGCCGAAGAGGTAGGCAGCCCTTCGTGGGGCTCGAGCGTTGGGTTGGTTGCGGACACGGGTCGCAGCGGTGCTGCGCCCCTACGGCTCAGCCAGCAGAATTCGCAGGTCTCGCAAATTGTTCCCCGTGGGGCCGGTGACAATCGTATCGCCCAAGTGCGCGAAGAAGGAGTGCGCATCGCTTCGCCGGAACGCATCCGCGGGTTGCAACCCCGCGGCCATCGCTCGCGCCAACGTTTCGCCATCGGCGACGGCGCCGGCCGCGGGACTGTTGCCATCGATTCCGTCAGTGCCGGCGCTCAGCACCGCCACTCGGCGCGCCACGATATTTTCCACGCAAGAAAGCACAAACGCCGAATTCCTGCCGCCGACGCCGTTCCCTGTGACGGGCGAGCTTACTTCGCCGTCCGCAATCAGCGCCACGCGGCGCCCTGGATTCGCCGCGCGCAGCGCATCGAGCTGGGCCAGTAAATACTCCGCCGCTCGCTGTACCTGCCAGTCATCGGTGGTGTTGTCGCAAACGGTGAAGAATCCTTTGGCCTCCGAGGCGTGATGCGCGGGGTGAAACAGATCGTCCATGCCGAGGAGCAGTACAAAATGTGCGTTGATGAACGCTGCATCACCCGGCTTCGGAGTCTCCGGCATTCTTCCGGAGTCCATCCATTTTCGCAGCGAAGCTGGAAGCTTCTCGCGCATTCCGAACTCCGTCGCGATTCTGCGCACGTCGTCGACTGTCGTTGGGTCCGGTAACGTCGGTCCTGAAGCCAACGCGGATTCCTGATCCGCGGGCACGTCGGTGACCGCCAACGTGATTTTTGTGGCTCGCCCCGCGGATTCTGCCAAGCGGCCGCCCTTCACGGCGGATACATGTTTGCGCACCGCGTTCATTTCGCCGATTGGCGCGCCGCACGTCACCAGCACGCGATAGAACTGCTGCACGTCTTCGAGCGTCAGGGCAGTCGCCAACGGCAATTCCACGAGCGCGGAGCCGCCGCCGGACAGTAGAAAGAACACCAGCGTCTTTTCGTGGCAATCGCTAAGCAGGGCGAGGATTGCGTTCGCCGCTTCCAAGCTTTGCTGATTGGGAATCGGATGGCCGCCGGCAAAATATGCGATGCCTTGCACGGGCCGCGACGGCGGCGTTGGCGCGCAGGCAATGCCGTCGAACAAAATTTCAGGCGGCAACAGCGAGCGCAAACCATCGAGCATGGCATGCGTCGCTTTGCCGATAGCGACCACACAAAATTTTCTGAAAGCGCGCAGATCGATAAGCGCTTCATCGCAATGCAGCAGCGAGCCTTCGCGGAGCAATTTGCGCTCGAACGCAGCAGGAATATCGATGGCGGCTAACGTTTCCAGGAAGATTTGGCGGGCAAGCTCCTTCAGGTCCGCCATGAGAGGTAAACCAGCATGAGCCCTATCGAGCCTTCAAAACTTCCGGGTTCAAGATATTCGGCGGGCGCCCGCCCTTGAAAAAGGTGACCACGTTTTGCGCGGCCATACAGGCCATTTTGGTGCGCGTCTCGAGAGACGCCGAGGCAATGTGCGGAGTCAGCACGACGTTGGGACGTTTCAGGCCAGGATGGATGGACGGCTCGTTTTCGTAGACGTCCAGAGCCGCGCCGGCGATTTTCTTGCTGTCGAGCGCTTGCACCAGCGCGGCTTCGTTCACCACCGGCCCGCGCGAGGTATTGATCAAGAACGCAGTGCGCTTCATACGCGCGAATTTCGCGGCGTCGAACAAGCCGCGCGTTTCCGAAAGCAGCGGCACGTGCACGCTGACGAAATCGGCTTCGGCCAGCACGGCATCGAGATCGCGGAACTCGGCGTGAAAACCTTTTTCGACGTCGAGCGCCGCGCGCACCGCATCGTTGTAAATCACCTTCATTTGAAATCCTGAGGCGCGGCGCGCGACGGCGCGGCCGATGCGCCCGAAGCCGATGAGGCCGAGCGTCTTGCCCCAAACATCCGCGCCGACCAGTTGGTCGAGGTCCCAGCCCTGCCAGTTTCCCGAGCGCGCTAACTGTTCACCTTCGCCGAGCCGCCGCGCCAGGGCCATGAGCAGCGTCCAGGTAAAATCGGCAGTGGTCTCATCGAGCACTCCGGGGGTGTTCGTCGCCGCCACGCCGCGTTTGGTGCAATCGGGAATCGAGAGGTTGTCGAAGCCCACGGCCACGTTAGCGGCGATGCGCAACTTGGGCGCGGCGAGCAGCAACTCCTGGTCGACGCGCTCGGTCAAGAGGCAGACGAGGCCGTCTTTATCCTTGATGCGCCGGAACAATTCTTCCTTGGAGATGCGCTCCGGCTGCTTCCAGTAGTCGACTTCGCAAGCGGCATTCAAGATTTCTTGGGCGGCGGGAAATAAAGGCCGCGTCGCGAGCACTTTCAGTCGTTCCATGGCTCCCTCGCTTACTCCGCGGGGAGTAACACTAGCACATGTCGAGAAGTATGAAGTAATGAAGCAAGGAAATAGCGAGGTAACGAAAAGAAGGAGGTCGCAGTTTCGTTATTTCGCTGCGCCGTTACTTCATTACTTCTTCCCGAAAACGGCTACGCCCTCCCGGCAAGCATTGGGGGACGCTTGCAGAAGGGCGCACCGTCTTCAGGAGAGAAGCTCGTTGCAGCTACAAGTCAATTGGCCGGCGGAGTCGCCGCAGCCGGAGGCGGACCGCCGTGAAAACGGCCGCGCCGACTCCCGGGACCGCCTTCCTTGACCGTGTAGTCCGATGGCACGGTGAACAACGCGGCTGCCGGCTCCGCGCGCTGCACATTCGTCATTGTGTAGGTGGTGGTGCCGAAGCGCGGATCGCTGCGCGTGCTTTTGACCACCATCTGCAAATCCGGCGAATACCAGCGCTCAAATACAACGCTGATGGCTCGGTCGTTGCCGATACGCCCCGCGGGAATCGTATGGGTAATACGCGTACCCTCGGCGTTCACGCCATTGATGGCCTGCGTCCCCAGCGATTCCTTGGTGAATTCAGCTCCAGCCGTTCTTGGTTCGCGAGGGCCGGCCTTCTCAGGCCCGCCGCCAGCGTGAGCCCGCATATTCATTTTGTGCGCGACCTTTTGTTCGGTGCTGAGCATGTAATGCGCGCCGGCGACAGGATCGTTGATCATCACCATGGTATGCGTTTTGCCAGACGCCGCCAGCGGACCGAATCCCGAAAACGTCACTTCCCGGCGCGAGCGGCCCTGGCCGTCGCGATAGAGCGTGCTCGTCGTGGTGCGATGGATGACCGTGCCATCCGGCAGCGTTTGCGTGGTCTCGGAAGTCGCCGTCGCCGAAAATGGCGAGCCCTTCACTACTTTTCCCGGATGCATTCCCTCGAATCCGAGCAGCTCGATGCGATCGCCAAAGGCTCCCGGAGGCCCATCTTCTTGC
>Ga0070730_10005782_pt1 | contig 10621 bp, 11 predicted proteins | sample Coa_R1_3_FD_66447 | JGI IMG/M metagenome (GOLD analysis project Ga0070730, IMG submission 66447) | Surface soil microbial communities from Centralia Pennsylvania, which are recovering from an underground coalmine fire - Coalmine... | ecosystem: Environmental > Terrestrial > Soil > Unclassified ... | reverse complement strand
GACCGGCTGCCGGGCTCTTGGCTGACACGCTCATGTTCGGGTCCGTCCTTGACATGTTACCGACCGGTCAGTATCTCTCGGGTGTTACCGGTCAGTCCCGTACACTTAGCGCGTGTGCGAGCCGATTGCCACCCCCCTGTTTGGAAGGGCACGACGATGTTTACCCCCCACCTGACACTGACCGAGCTTCTGGATGATCCGATGACGAGGGCGGTGATGGCGGCCGATCGAGTGGACCCGGCTACGCTGAAAGAGATCTTGTCTGTCGTAGCCAGCAAGCTTCAGCTTAACCTTGCAGACTATACACGACGGAACTGGGCCGGCTGCGGCGAGCAAAAGTGGTTGTCAACTTCTCTGAAGTATGGGGAGCGATTCGGGGATCACGACGGTCTCGGTGCCCAGGTAAGCCAGATGTGCCGGATGGCGGCGAGCATGGCCCCTCACGAGCGGCTCCCTTCATTCGCCACATCCTCGCGTGACAGCTGATGCAAAGATTCTTCATATCCGCTATAATCGCACTGGGCTTTGTGGCGCTTTGGGCGGTGATGCCGCAGCCAGCCACACGGCGTGTGTCCTCGACCACATCGCCAGCGATGTCGAAAGCCTTATTCCTTTGCCACAATCAGCAAGCAGTCGTGCAGCCATGCGTGACGGCGTTGGTGAGCGCACTGCTCATTGATCAATCGCACATGGTAACACCTACCACCGGGAAGGTCTGCCATGTCGAACGGCGAACCCGGATGAGCTGACGTAACGTCGGCATTTGCGGCTCGGCGACGCCATGTGCGCACGCAAGCTGATCATGATTGGTGAAGATAACGAGCGAAGGGGTGCTCTGAGACGAGCATGAATTGCCATGGAGCCGATCGACTACATGATGGCCATTTTTGCGGGTGTCTGCATCGGCCTCGCCGGCGCAGCGTTTGCGTATAGTGGGTAAGTAAGCAGCGGCCAGCGCTGGCCGTTCACCTCTCAGGCTGAAACCCGTGGACAGATGCAAGAGAGGACCTCTGCGAAGGTTGCGATCGCGGCACATCATACCCCTCCCATACTCGTCAGACTCTCGCCTTCCTGGCTCGACACTGGATGAAGTGACGAGCGCGCAGTTTGCAGTTTGGAAGCTTGCGCCTGCGACATAGAGCTTTCGATCTAAATTATTTGCCATTGTCTCCGTACTCCTGTCGAATTGCGGCCTGCCGCCGCGTCATATACAATTGGGCATAACGCGCAGGCAGCGGCGCCATCGTCAAGAACTGCTTCGACTGGCTTCGGAAGGGACGATTAAGCGGAAAGCAACTCGCCAAGGGCATGCCTTGGCAGATCATGCTTACGCCCAGGCAGGCCGTCGAGCTCCGCGCCACGGTCCGACACAGCAACCGATCCAAGAGAGAGGCATCATGACGCACGCGGACTCGCGGAGCTGATCAGGGTCGGTTGGTATCGTGAGGTCCGGGTCAAGAGCGACGACAGCCAGGCGGTTCGCTCTCTGCTCGTCGCTCGGTCCCGACTGGTCAGCATCCGCCGTAATTTGGAGAACCAAGTCCGCAACCTGCTCAAGGAGGTCGGCCTGTTATTCCCACGCTCGATCGGTGGACGGTTCCGCAACCACGTGCGTCGTCTGCTTGATGAACACGTGCTGCGTCCCATCGTGGAAGGCCTGCTTGCGGTGCACGAGCAAGTCGAGCAACAGCAGGCCGCTTTCGACAAGCGGGGCCGCAAAGAAGCAAAGGCTGACGATACGACACGGCGACTGATGAGTGTGCCCGGCGCGGGCGTGGTGACCGCGTTATCATTCCGCCGCACCATTGATGATCCGACGCGATTCCGATCAGCCCAGACGGTCGGGGCATACCTCGGCTTAACACCGAGACGGAAGCAGTCGGGCGAGGAGGATTACAATGGCCGCGTCGCCAAATTGGGCGATAGATTGCTGAGGACCTACTTCTTCGAGGCTGCAAGTGTCTTGCTACACCGAACCCAGCGTTGGTCGACATTGAAAGCTTGGGGCGTTCGCCTGATGATGCGTGTCGGTGCCAAGAAGGCCAAAGTTGCGGTCGCGCGCAAGATCGCCGTCATCCTGCATTGCATCTGGACCGACAGCACCAGCTTCGAATGGTGCAAGGAGAAGATGGCACAGCAGCACACACAGATCCGGCCTCAGCGGGGTCGGTTGTTGTTCCTGCCGGGACGGCGTGATGGTGACCTCGATGTTTCGGCTGAAGGCAAGTCCTTTGCACTTCGCTGCACACGATGAGGCACCCGCCCCGAACACCAATCATGAGGCTCAGACCTCGGAAAGGACCCTGCCCCCGACACGGAGACGATATAGGAGTTGACAGCCACCCGCGATTAAAGGGCCGAAACACACTCGCCCGATTATTGGCATCAACAGGACATTGACGAAGGCAATCCGCGGCATCGCACCGCGATCCCGCCCGTCGATCACCCGCCGGCTAACGGGCTTGCACTGGCGGTTGAGCGACCCGACCGCGACCGTGTCGGTGCGGTCTTTGCTGGGGTAACGTCAGTCATCTCCCCCGTAACATTGACAGAAGGCGCCATAGGCGGCCCATTGCCTCCTGAGGTTCATCTGCCTGGATGGAGAGCGACGCGATAACCTGCTGAGCTTCAGCGACTTGCCACCGAGCCTGTGCGGCTGCATCCAAAGCCTCGCGCGCTGCGAGTTTCGCGGCATGCAGTTGCTCGTGCAATGTCTCGGCCCGTTGGCGCTCGGCTGCGATCGACTCCTCAGCGTTTCTGGCCCGTTCCCGCTCCTGGTCTCGCTCCCATCGCGCCTCAACCAACTGTTCCCGCAAAGCTCTGATCTCGCCAACATGAGCTTCGCGTACGACGGCGAGCGCAGTGCCAAGGGCCGCGCTGATGCCCGACATGCCAGGCGATAACCGATCGAAAGGCACGAGGATGCGGACTGCCCGCTGATCATCATGCTGCTGCGGCCATCCGCTGCGGTGCGCCAAGCGTTTGGCGCTCGTCGTGCTGATCCCACGGAGCTTCGCCAACTCTTCATAGGTAAGCCACCGACCATCGTCCGCCATGTCGCCCGGTCGGTCGCGGAGAAGGGCCGCAGTCCTTGAGTCGGACGACGTGTCCTCAGTCGGCTCAACGATGCCACCATCGAGCGCAGCAGAGGGGGATGTGTCCATTTATCGTCCTCCGCTGCGATGGCCCCAGACGTTTGGTGGTCGCAGCGGGAGCCTCCCGCGATTACCTTTGTATAGGTTCTGCGATCACGTATGTTAACGTACTAATCACAATTCGACTTGTCGAGGGGGGAGATCGCGTTGGTTGCGCCTGCTTCCGGAGTTGATGGGGTGGACGGCCCCTGCTGAACAGCATCGAGTGCCTGACGTGGCTAAGTTTGGCCGAGGGTGCTGATCATCGGTCGCCGTGCGTTACGGAAAAACATTGGACGGGAACCAGTGGGTCCTATCTGCATTCACGCCGCCACAGCGAACACTGGCCCAAAGATGGCTAGGCCTACTTCCAACACCTCAGCGAGCGTCAGCTTGTAACCAGCGTGGGCCGCGGTTTGCGCGACCATCCGTTGTTGTAAGTGCTCGTCGCAGCAGAAGAAACCGACCTCCCCTCTCCTGCCCCGCTTTCGAGTCCCACCACGGCGCCGGGCTGGCCGGTCAGACCGAGGGAAGATTCCAGCCGGTCGATTGCTTGTGCCCGCTGCTCGGGGCGTCAGCCGTCCATGTACGGGCATGTTGATCGATGCGTGATAGAGCGGCCGGGTTGGTGCAGTCCTGCGCCCAATGCATCCGTTTCCCGGAGGGGCCGCTACGCGCATTGCCCTTGATCACCACAGGCAGTCTTGCGGTTGAGCGCGCATCGCTTCGTCCCGGAACGCGCGCAGCTGGCCACAGCGTCGGCCGTACACCTGGTTCTATCGGTGCGAACTGCCTTTTCGATCGATCTGGGTTGCATTAGGCGATGCAACCCAGCCCGTCAGCACCGCGTCCCTGGTCTCTGCGTGGCCCTCGGATGTCTTGAAAAGCACTCCGGTTATCGGTGACGCTCCGATAGTTACGCCGAATTGCCATCTACGAGGCGTTTCGCCACCGCGATATTGGTAGCCCGCTGGCCATGCGAACCAGACGAATCCCGCCCCGATAAGCGAGATGACAGCGGCGGAATTTAGCCCCGCTGGTGCGGGGCCTGCGCCTAAGAAGCAAGCAATCGACAATCCAACGACCAGGCAAGTGCAGATTACTCTGGCGACCATCGCAATTCTCCTGACGGCCATCCATCCCAGCAGCCTACCACGCGTAGCAGGCTAGTTCCTCCGCGGACGGAGCAGTCTTGCCATTCGGCAACCCGCTCATATGCCCAATATGGTGATCGGTAGACCGAAGCTCCAGTGGGGCCAGCGGGGGCGCTGTTTACTGCGGGACTTCCGTCTTGTCCGCCGCTACGGCCCGAAGCTCGTATTCCTCGGACAGCTCAATCAGCGCCCGGTGGGCCGGCTCGTCAAAAATCATCTCCAGCGCCAGCCTACGACAATGGGCAGCCTGCGCTCTCAAATTCTCCGCGCCCGTTGGAATCATCAGTTGTATCTGCAGGACAGCATGACGAAATACAACCGCCGCGTGCCAACGCTCCCCGATGATTGACTTGAGTTGGCAAAGCTCGCGACATGTCATCTCGCTGCCGTTGCCCGCGCGGGCTACATCACGCTGGACGGCTCAGCAACAGGATTCCACTTCGGCGCAGTTGAACGCTGACCTGGTCATTCCTCGCAGGCGCGCGCGGCAGCGTCGCGCCTGGACAGGGTACGTGGATACCTTTGGAAGGTCTGAAGTAATAATTATGTCAATAGAATACAAATACTTGGGCCGATCCCGCTCCGCGCCGTTCGGCGCCATCCGGCATCAGCCTGCCGCCTTGCCAAGAGGCTAACGGTAACCGAGTATGCCAGCGAGGAACGGTCCAGCTTTACGGCGGGCAAGCGCAACGCGAAGGTCGCATCCCGCCTGACACGGGGGAGAGACTGTCATGCCTGCGCGCGTCGTGGTCGTCCATGACGATGCCAGCTTTCTCGGCGATTTGGTCAAGGCTTTGGACCGCGCCGGCTATGAGGTTGCGGCTTTTCCAGACACGCTGGGGGCGCTCGCTGCCATCACGGCAGATGAACGTGTGGCGATGATGATCACGCGTGTGACGTTCCCCGAGGGCACACCACATGGCGTATCGCTGGCCCTTATGGCGCGCTTGAAGCGTCCGAACTTGATAATCCTGTTCATCGCGCGGCCCGAAATGGTTGAGCACGCCGAGGGCGTCGGCGAGATTCTGCATACGCCCGCTCTGGCAGAGGACGTTGTGGCGAAGGTCAGGGAAATGCTGCCCCTGTCGGATTGAACGCCTCGATGACGCAGGTTGCTACGCACCCGCGTAGTGGCATCCTGCTCTAGTCAGCCTATGGCCCCGCTTCCCGCAGAACGATAGATAACGCGCGGCGCCAGAATCGCGACAGCAAGCTCGAGCGATCCCCGGCAATTGTCACCCAGCCGCGCTGTTGCTCCAGAGTGCCTTGTCCCGCCGCGCCGGTCACATCGAGAATGACACGGTATACGGCCGCCTCCGGCAGCAGACGCCCATGCTCGTCGCGTCGCGTCGCAACTCCGCCGCCATTTATCGAGGCAAGTGCCGGCCTCTCCAACGCTCCAATGGCTTCGGGACTTATTGATCGAACCCGTAGCTTTGCCCCTGTCTCATCGTTCTCCGGATGAAACACCGCCTGATCACCCGCTTGCAGGCGTCCGATGTCTGCCTCATCGACATATGCTTCGACCACCCGCTTGCGCGGATCGATCAGCACACCGAGCGGCTCTCGGCGCGGTAGCCAGACGCCCACCTGCAGATCGTGCGGAACATCCACCAACTTGCCGGAGAACGGCGCATGCACGGTCAGGAGATCAGCATGTGCGTCGGCGGAACGCAGACTTGCCACCGCGCTTGAAAGCTCTCCAAAGGCCACCTGCAGGTCGTCCGCAGCCTCTGGATCGAAGGTCAGACCGACCAGGCGTGCGCGTATGCCGGCCAACTCGGCCTCCGCTGACGCGCGTGAGTGCTCGATATCCGGCGAATTGAATACAAACAGCGGCTCCCCGGCGGTAACCGTCGCTCCATTCGCGATTTTACGACTCAATTGCCCGGCAGCTGTGCTGAACAGCGGCGTCTCATGAGCGGCCCGCATCAGCGCTGGGGCAGTGATGCTACCGCGCCAGGGGATAGCCAGAAGCAGCACCACGCTTGTTACGGCGAGAATTGTAAGCACGCTGCGTCGCGTCCAACCCGCGGCCGGTACCCTTCGTCGCCAGACGTCAAGCTCGTTCATGATCGGCCGTACGATGAACCAGCCAAGTTCTACGGCCATCAGGAAAATACCGAGAAGCTTGAACGTCAGGTGATAGACCAATAGGGCGATGCCCAGAAATAGCGTGAAGCGATAGATCCAGCTGGCCACGGCATATATCAGCAACGTACGTTGCCGACCCGGAGGCAGCTGCTCCGGTGGAGGATCACCAAGTCCGAACAGCAATTCGCGAAGTTTCCAACGGCCAAGCGCAAAACAGCGCTCTTGCAGGTTCGGTTCATCCAGCCAGTCACCAAACAAATAGTAGCCATCAAAGCGCATGAGAGGATTTGCGTTGACCGCAACGGTGATGAGCCAGGTCGAGCCCGATAACAGGAATGCGGCGCTGTGAGCGGGACCGTCCGGCAGCAAACTCCACAGCAGTGAGGCGACAACGCCCAGCACAATTTCAGCCAGCACGCCGGCCGCATCGATCAGGAGGCGCTGGCGTCGATCGACCAGACGCCACGCGTTGGTGCAGTCGGTCCAAAGCATTGGCCATAACACGAGCAGCGCGACGCCCATTCCAGGGACGCGGCAACCGAACCGCTTGGCGGTCAGCCCATGGCCGAACTCATGTACAGCTTTTGCAAAAGCCAGGGCAACGCCGACTTGGAAGGCTCCCTGCAATGAAAACAGATGCAGGAAACTGTGCGTGTAAGCATCCCATTGCTGGCCGATAAGAAAGAATCCGACTGCCGCCAGGCACGACAAAATCCCCACGAACGTCCGCGTATACACCCATTGCAGGAATGGCAGCACGGCATCGAGGAACCGGTCGGGATCGACCAGACGAATACGCAGGTAGAGATAGTTCTTCAGCAACCACTGCGCCGCCGAGAGCTGCCGCACTGCGGCCTGAGTGGCCAGGCGTCGCGTGGCATGCGGACCAGATAGCACCAGCAGGCTCGCGCGGTCCGCAAAGTGCAGAACATCGATCACGTCGGCGGGTGTAGCCGCAAACGTCGTCGTCGCAGCCACCGCTGCTGCAATCTCTTCCGGCCGACGCAAGCCCCAGTGGCAAAGGATTTCAAATTCCAGGCGACCGACCCGTACATAGCGGTGCATGGCCGGGTCATAGAGCGTCCAAGTCGGTGCACCGGCGCCGGTAGGCGGCCCAGGCAATAACTGGATATCCTCCCGCAATTGCGGCAGAAGCTGTTGGCGTGACGCAGGTGGCGTCCGGTGATCACTGGCGGGATCGGCGGCAGAGTCCGCACCAGCCGTTGCGCCATCAGCCGCTACAGTGACAGCCATTCACGCACCACAGCCAATGGCCGGCGCAGGGCCCACAGAAGAAACGGACGCCGGGGGCCGAATATCTTGGCCGTGCCTTTCAGGCCCAGTCGCAGACCATTCTGCGCATCACCGAGATGCGCGCGAAAAGTATATGCAAGCACGCCGTCAGGTCCTGCTGCGCTCTCATATCCTGCATACGTCAGCGTACCATATGAGGGATGTTCCGGATCGACATTGGGGAAGAACACAACCTCTGCACCTCTTCCAAACGTCACCACCTGCGCAATCGGTACACGGATATCGAGGTCCGCACTGCGGGCGGGCGCGATCTCCATGATGCGCTCCCCCAATACCGCCGGACGCCCTGCCCACTGCTGCGGATCGTCGAACACCGCAACACCGTCTTGCGGCGCCTTCACGGCTGCGCGCGCCAGCATTGATCGATCGTAATCCAGCTCCAGCTCGGCTTGCGCCACTTTCGCTTGCAGCATGGCAAAACGAGCCTTCGCCTTAGGATCAATCAATGCACGTTGCGATTCTTCACTGTATTCCGCACGAGCAATCTCCAGGGCCTTTTCGGCGACATCGGTCTTTGTCCGAAGTTCCGTGGTGTCGAAGGAGACCAACAGGTCGCCCCTGTGCACAATGGTGTTCGGCGTGACGAGAATCGAGGCCACCACTCCGTCAAATGGTGCGCGGACCGGAAATGGTGTTGCGGCGACTATTTCAGCAGGTGCCAGGACCGACGATCGTATCGGCGTAAAGGACGCCGCCAGCACAAGTGCGGCTGCTGCCCACCAGATGATTCGCCGTCGGCCAGCGTGACGCCAGCGCCGGCGAACCGGAAGCTCATCGGCCGCCAGACACAGAGCATAGGTGCCGGCAAGGACCTCCAATACCTGGTAGTCGCCGTCGCGCCACTGGTCATGCCGGCCAAATAAGATACCGCCCAACAGCTCGCGGCGGCGGTCGATCAATGGGCACCACACAGCTTCCGGCGGAAACCATTCGGCCCATTCCGTCGGCGTTACTCCTGCCTCCGTCGCGTCAACAGTATGGACATCACGGCAACGCGCGGATGCCGCCACGACCTTCAGCACACGTTCCAACCACCTCAGGTAAGGGCCGCCTGTCTCCGGGGCAGCCACACCGGAAACGGTGGCCACTCCTCCGTCGCGCCAGAATGCAGCCTGTTGGTATGGCACAATTGTCAGCGTGTCGTTGACGATCAGATAACCGAGCTCGGCGGCCGGGGATGATCGCGCCCGCCGTTCCAACTCGATCAGCGCCGATAATCGCAGCAACTGCGCATTTCGGCCGGCACCCGTGGTGTCGCCGTCCATTATTGCGTCGGAGGATTGAATGCAGCGTGGCCGCTCATGCCGGGCAGCAGGTCCGCTGCCTCGTTGACCAGCTTCCCGTAGGCCTTTACCGATTGGCTCACCGCATCCACTTCACCAGACAGCCGCACGATCTGTGCCTGATACGTATGGCCGGTCTCATCAATTACTATCGAGAATTCCGTGCCCTGCTTAAGCCAGCTCAGCCAACGTGACGGAATGATCAATTGCAGTTCCAATGCCTGGTCCTCGAGTATGTCAAGCATCGGGGCGCCAACATTCAGATATTGATAATCGTGCGCCTCAGCCCCGCTGACACGTCCGGCGAACGGAGCCTTCACCGTGCATAGATCCACCAAAGTGGTCGCCGTTTGTACATCGGCTGCAGCCTCTTCCACCTGCGCGGCAGCCACGTGGTAGTCCAAACCGCTACCCGTGCCGAGTTCATGCAATCGGTAATTCGTCGACAGCACCTGACGCTTCTCTGTCAACGCCGCTTTGGCATGGGCCAAAGTGCCTTCCTGGGTCGCACAGACGAACTGCGCCAGGATCGCGCCTTTGTCGAAGGGATCGCCGTCGCGCAAAGGGAACGCCGCAAGCTGCCCCGACATCGGCGCGCTGATTGTCGTGCTCGTGCGCGCGACGACCTGCACGCGGATGTCAGGCCATCCTGACGTAGCGGAGGGCGGCCCATGGCCTGACGTGATATCGTGCAGTGGATCCTGCCCCGTATTGGTCGATGGCGGACTTGCCGACCACGCCGGAAATGCCAGTAGAAGCATCGCCGTGAACAGCGACGGAATCAGTGTGCCGGTCCTGGTCATAATACGCATCTCATCAAAGCCGTGCTACAAAGACTAATGGCGGGCGGGCACCTCATTCGCTGCCACGACGTCGGCTGTGTACGCGGGGGCGGTTTCAGCTTGGAGCGGCGCCGGTGCCTCGGGCAGTTCACCATCCTCCCAACGATGCAGTGCAGCCGAAACCTCGTGTGTAAGAGCATCGAGATCAGCCAGCTGTACGTCCGCCGGCACCAGATCAGCGCCCACTGCGCTGTAGATGTTGGCGAGCGCGTTGTAGGCATCCCCTTCGGCGCGCGCCTGATCATAATCGGCAACCATGGCCGCCAATTGCCGCCGGACCTGTTCTGCTGGCGCTTGCGCCTCGGCCATGGCTTCGTTGACTGAAGCCCGAACGATCTGGTGTTCGATGTTGTCGATCTGCGTAGCGCTGGCCACGTCGTCAAGCGCTGATAGATATTCAGCATAGCCAATATTGCATTGGGTCAGCACCGCGATACCCAGTGCCAGGCGGCGTTGCTTCGATACGTTCACCGCTGCCTTCGCCGCGGCAATTGCCTGCGGACCCTGAATCAGGCTCACCAGATTATATGTCACATGCAACCCGAAGTCCGCCCAGGTATGATTGAACAACAGGTTGTCGCTGTCATAGTTCAATCCGCCGAGCACACCGATGCCCGGCATCATCTTGATGATCTCCTTGTAGATGTCCTGCCGGTCGATCTTCTCCTGATAGGCGGCTTCGCGCACTTCGGGGCGCAAATCGAGCGCCGTGGTCTCGAGCTGAGCCAGGTTCGTTTTGGTAGGTCGCTGCAACGTGACGTCAGGCGGTGGGACCAATGTGAAGTCAGCGTCTGCGGGCA
>Ga0070730_10005780_pt1 | contig 10625 bp, 11 predicted proteins | sample Coa_R1_3_FD_66447 | JGI IMG/M metagenome (GOLD analysis project Ga0070730, IMG submission 66447) | Surface soil microbial communities from Centralia Pennsylvania, which are recovering from an underground coalmine fire - Coalmine... | ecosystem: Environmental > Terrestrial > Soil > Unclassified ... | reverse complement strand
TTTCTTTAGTGAACACCCCACTGATCGGCGCAATTGGCTTTCGGCCATCGGTACCCCACTATTCCGGGGAGGAGCGCTTTCCTATCGCGTGTTGACTCCCAAGTTACAGGAGTTAACCGAGCGCGCTTTGATTCAGGGACTCCATGAGCCAGGTAAACGCCCGCAGGCAGTCGAGTGGGAACGGGCGCTGGCCGAAGCCTATGATGTGATGGTAGGTTGTGTCACCTGTCGGCAGTCATTCTTCTACCCCTACTGGTTGCAACCTGCGCCCCGCCGCACCTGCCCCTTCTGCGGGGCCGGCGTGCGGGCACCCTTCCCCGTCGTATTGGAATTGATGGAAGCGCGGGCGCGGGGGGTACATGTACCGGTCCGTCCGGTGATTCTGTACCACGGGTTGCCCCTGTTCAGCGACATCCTGGAACCGAACCGCATCCCCCCGTTTACCCGGCGCGGCGTGCCCATTGTCGGCCAGGTAGCCTGGGATGCGCGCGAAAGTGTCCATCGCCTGCTGAATATGACGGACACGCCCTGGCAGGTGATCGCCGGCGGGGGCGGGATGGTGCCGCGCGGCGCGTCGGTGGCGCTGCGCCCCGGCACGCTGTTGAGCTTCGGCGACGGCAAGCGCCTGGCGCGGGTTTTGGAGTAAACGACCATGCAAGCGGCACCGGTCTGCCAGGCGTGCGGGCAGGGGATCTACGGAGCGTACATTACGGCGCTGGATGCCACCTGGCACCCGGCCCACTTCTGCTGCGCCGTGTGCCGCCTGCCGCTGAGCGATGCCACGTTTTACCGGCATGAGGGGCACGCCTATCACGAGGCGTGTTATCAGCAGCGCATCGCGCCCCGTTGTACCTGTTGTGGACAACCGATGCTGGGGGCCTACCTTGAAGATAGCTGGGGCAGCCGCTTCTGCCGCGAACATCTCGGCCAGTACCCGGCCTGCGTGTTTTGCGGCCGGTTAGTGCCCCCCCGACACCAGGCCCACGCTGCTGCACCGACCCACGGCCTGCGCTGCCCCGTCTGCCGGTCGAGTGCGATTGAGCAGATTGAGCCGGCCCGCCCGCTGTTTGCTTCCCTGGTGCAATGGGTGAACCGGCAGGGGTTGCTCTATGGGAATCTCGATCTGCGCATCGAATTGCGTAATCGCGCGCAACTAGCACAGATTCACGCGGCGCACCCGCCGGGTGGCGTGCTCGGCACCACGCTGCGCACCAGCTACACGCAGGACGGCAAGCTGGTGCGTACCGAGATCAACGGAGTCGCGATCTTGCGCGGCCTGCCGGCGATGCTGTTTCAAGGAGTCACGGTTCACGAACTGGGCCATGCCTGGCTGGGGGTGCAGGGCATTGTCGATCTGCCCGACTGGGCCGAGGAGGGGTTTTGTGAACTCCTCGCCTATCGATTCTACACCCAGGCGGCCACTACCGATAGTCGGTTCTATGCCGCCGCGATTACCCGAAACCCCGACCCCGTGTACGGGATCGGGTTTCAGCGGGTGCAGCAGGCGGCCCAACGGGCGGGCAGTTTTTCGCACCTGATGGGCTATTTACAGACCACGCGCGGCTGGCCGTCGCTGGCCGCACTTTCCTGATCGAGAAGGAGAGATTCCGATGCCTGGAGTCCATAACGATCCTGCCGAATTGCGGCGGTTCATGGCGACCCTGCGCCAGTTTAATGCCGACATGAGCGGCAGTAGTACGCGGATGCGCAGTGCCCTCTCTGACCTGAGCGGGGCCTGGCGCGATACCGAGTACGCCCGGTTTTCTCAAGAACTGAAGGATCTGCTGGATGAGTTGCAACGCTACCTCAGCCAGGTAGACAACTATAACGCCTACTTAAACCAGAAGGCGGGTGCGCTCGAACGATACCTGGGCCGCTAACGTTTGCATCCAGTCTATTGAAGGAGAATTTCCGCAATGTCCAGCGTACAAAATGATCCGGCGGAACTGCGCCGCTTCATGGCCGCCATGCGCCAGTTCAACAGTGAGGTGAAGACCAATACTGACCGGCTGCGTTCGCAACTCTACAGCTTGCAAAATACCTGGCGCGACGGCAAATATGCCGAGTTCTCGACTCAGTTGGAAACCCTGTTACAGCGTTACCAACGCTACCTGAATACGGCGGAAATTTACCATACGCACCTCGATAGCAAAGCGGCCGCGCTCGAAGAGTACCAGTCGCGATAGCCACTCCAGAGGTCGCTTGTGCCTGAGAGCTTACAACCCGACGAATTCGCCCGCCTGGTGCCACTGCTGGGCAGCGTGGCCCGCTTGCTGGCCCATGACCCGATGCTGGAGGAGGATCAGTTGGTCTTGCTTCTGAGCGGGATCGATATGGACGACCACCCGGCGGCCGTGCGCGAACTGCAACGCTGGGTGCGCGTGTTGCAAAGCGTGCGGGCCGCCGATTCGGCCACGGCGCGGCGCACCGTAACCGAGACGCTTCTCCTGCGCGGGCTACCTGAAGCGGCGGTGCTGCTGGCAGTGAATACCGTCACCATGCCCGCCACAGACCTCCCCGCCGCCCCCCCGCGTCTCAGTGTGCCAGCCGGCAGTGTTACCAAACCGTTGCGGGTGACACCGGAGCGGCTGGAATGGACCCTGCCATCGGGCCAGGGAGCCAGTGCCGACCTGCTGGTGGTGGGCGGCCCCGGCCAAGTCGAGACGGATAGCGACCAGGTGCGCGTCACGCCCGCGCAGTTCGGCCCCGGCGAAACCCATGTGCGCGTCGAAGTGCGCCCCCTGGCCGACGGCATGATCTGGACCAGCCTGCGCCTGGTGACGGCCAACACAACGCAGGACGTGCCGGTGCTGGCTCAGTGGCAAGCCGCCCACCCGGTCCCGAACCCTTCCAGCGAACCCACGCCGCTTCCGACATACACCTCATTTAGTACAACCCCCATCTTCGCCGCAGAGCTCCCAGTATACATCCCACTCCCCCCACCCGCCGCGAATGTCCCGCTGGCCGGGGCAACTGTCGCTCCGACAAGGACGCCAATGGGGCGACGCATCAGCAACAGCACCTTGCTGCTTTGGTTTATTCTGTCGGCTATAGGATATGGGCTTGTGTTTTATGCTGGGTTTTATACCCGCTTTTTTATCGACTCAGAGGCTATGGCTATTGTTATTATAGGCTTAATTCAATTCACAATATTACGACGGCTTTTATCCCTATCTTTTTGGTGGATACCTTTTTGGGTAATAGTCCAAATAGCTTCATATCTTTCTTCGATATCATCAGGTGATAGATTTTACACTAGATTAGGACAAAATATATATTCTTCTAACGGTCCCTATTATACAGATGGTAATTTATTTGTGGTATATGTAATAATACCATTAATATATTCAATCGTCACAACGTTAGGCTTGCTGCTTATACAGTTTATCACCCAACGCCGATTACGGAGCCAAGCACATGTCTAGCCACCTACCTGCCGACGAATTAACCCGCCTGACTCCGCTGCTCGCCAGCGTGGCCCGTCTGGTGGCGCGGGGCACGGCGGTTACCGATGGGCGCTTGCGTACCCTTCTGAGTGGGGGCGGGCTGGCGGCGGAACCGGTGGTTATCGCCGAGATGCGGCTCTGGGTGCAACTGTTAGACGAGGTGCGCGGCGATCCGAGCGTGGACTCGCGGGATACAGCGGTCGAAGCCTTGCGCCTGCGCGGGTTGCCCGATGCGGCCGTGTTTCTGGCCGTCAACGAGGTGGCCCAGCCGGTAGCAGCCCAGCCGGAGTTTGCGCCGGCCCCGCCACCCGCCGCCCGCGCAGCGACTGCGTTGCGCGTTACGCCGGAGCGGCTGGAATGGACCCTGTCGCCGGGCGAGCGGGCCAACGGCGAGTTGCTGGTGGTGGGCGGCCCCGGCCGGGTGGAGACGGAAAGCGACCAGGTGCGCGTCACACCCACCCAGTTTGGCCCCGGCGAAACCCGCCTGCGCGTCGAAGTGCGGCCCCTGGCCGAGGGCATGATCTGGACTAGCGTGCGGCTGGTTACGGCAAGTGCGACCCGGGAAGTGCCGGTGCTGGCCCAGTGGCAGAACGCTTTACCAGCATTCGCACACACCGAAGGACACCCAGTAGCGCCGTCTATTTACACTCCGCCTATCCTCCCCTCGACACAGTCTACAAATTTGGCCATTGCCACAACCCCTGGTAGCTCTTCTCAGCTAATATTGCAGCATAGACTGAATAATTACAGTCTTGTACTTTGGGTTCTTAGCTGTTTTATAGGGTGGTGTCTAGGTGTCGGGAGTATATCAATATTATTAACACTGGTTGCCAATAACTGGGGGGGCCTACTTTGGTCAGGGAATTCTGTGACAATGACTATTTTAATTATCATAGCAGGGTGCCTTGGCGGAGGATCAGTTGGGTTAATTCAGTGGCAGATGCTGAAACGTTTTATACCTATTGGTATTGAATGGATACTAGTGTCACTAGTTGGGTGGGTTACTGGATTGGTTTTTTCTTTAATATTAGGTGTAACATCACACTATATTCCATCAGGAGAAGCAGAATATATTTGTGGATCTATATATACTAATCGAATGCAATTAATGGTCATTAGTGCTGGAGAAGTATTTCCAGAACATAGGTTGCTTATTGCTAGTCTTATTATCAGCATAATTACTGCTGTCTTGCAAACTAGGATGTTAAGCAATTATATAAACGCACGTTACCTAATACCTGTAGCTAAATTAACCAACATTTCCGTACCTATTCGTTACTTATGGATTATATATAATCTGTGTACAATACCATTTTGTTTTTTACTAACCTTCGTAGATATCAGCCAAAACCAACGATCCGGCCTATTGTTCTCTTGCATAGATTCTACTCATATTGAATTTCCAATACCTATAATCCAAAAAATAGAATATACGATACCTCCTATGCTGATCAGTGCTGTTATTTATTCATTCCTTACGATCATGGTTTTCAACTTTTTAATAAAAAAGGGACTTAAAACTGAACAACCTACAACTATCTAACTTGAGCATGAGTTGAGATATGTCCAGCCAGCTACCCGCCGCTGAATTGAGCCGTCTGACTCCATCACCTTATAGATTTAGTCGCTTGGACATGGCGTTTCGCCTCCTGGCGGCATCACTGGACCAGGATCTACCCAAGACAATAACCAATGCCTCACCAAGCACTTGGCATCCAGCCTTCTTTGTTTTAATGGGCGACCTACCTACTGATGAATATGGTAAACCGTCGCGTCAATGGGAATCCGACTATCCTAACGTCATCGCGCCCTCCCGTGGGTATCGATCGCCCCGCACTATTATCCCCGTGCAATGCGGAACGAGCCTGGACGTGCAGGCGATTTCGGGAATGAGCACCGCCGGCGTAGTGGCGCAGCCGAACGATGTCGGCGCGCTGATGCGGCTTATTTCAGTTGGATCTTGATAGGTTGCCCATGTCTACTTCCCTACCCAACGATGAGTTGGCGCAACTAGCCCCACTGCTCGCCAGCCTGGCCCGGTTGATTGCACGGGGCACGGCTATCACCGAAGCACGCCTGCAAATGCTCCTCAGTGGGATGCGTATCCAACATCAACCGGAGGTGCCGGAGCTGGCACGCTGGAGCCGGCTCTTGCAGGACGTTGTCGCCGATCCCGATGCGCGGGATGTGGCAATCGAGGCCCTTTTGCTACTCGGCCTGCCGGAAGCCGTGGTGCTGCTGGCGGTAAACACCGTCACCCAACCGGCACCCACTGCCCCGCCCCCGGTGCTTGCTCCCACCTTGCAGGTGTCCACCTTGCAGGCACATCCCCCGCGCCTCGAATGGAACCTAGCGGCGGGCGAGGGGGTGACTGGTGAAATTGAGGTGAAGGGGGGACCGGGCCAGATACTTGTGGAGAGCGATCAGGTACAGGTACTCCCAGATCGGTTCGGAGCCGAGGCCACGCGTGTACAAGTCAGGGTCCGCCCGCTCCAAGAGGGAATGATCTGGACGAGTGTGCGCCTAGTCACCGATACGGCCTCCCTCGATGTCCCAGTGCTGGCTCAATGGCAGAGCCAATCGGCGGCCATGGCTCCGGCATTTCTGCTGCCAACGAACCCAGACATGAGTGGACCTACCGGGAACTTGGCCGGGCCTCCGGGGGCGGTAGCCACACCTGTTAATCCTCCTGCTAAATTGGCGGCATCTCTGGTGGCTGTTCACCGGCTACCTGTTTACTTCCTTGTAGATATATCAGCGGGAGCCGCCACCGGCCGGGTTCAGTCATTAAACCAAAGCTTCGCCCGTTTCAAAACCGAGATCTTAGCAGACCCGCAAACCCGCGATTGTGTACAAGTAGGAGTTATTACCTATTGTGAACAGGCCCGTCTGGTTTCACCTGGACTCACTGCGATTTCTAACTGGTCGCCTCCCTTGATGATTCTTTCGGATTATAGCTCCAGTCGTCTTGACCTTGCTTTTCAGACATTAAGTCAAGCACTCACCTCACTTCGGGATGTGGGTTTCACTCCAACCCTGCAAAATTGGCGACCACTGGTTTTTGTGTTTGTGTATAACCGCCCAACGGATATATGGGCGAAGCCTTCCAATATCTGGGAACAGGTGCGAACTGAATTACTGGCCGCAAAGAGCGGTGCCCAGGCACCCGGCCAAATTGTGGCGGTCCAATGCGGATCGATGGTTGATGATGCCACATTACGAGCGATCAGTACCATACCTCCTATTCAGCAGAGTCCGAGTCATCCACTAAAATCGCTGATTCAGTTTATTCAATGATGAGGTATCCATGTCCTCTCAGCTTTAGGGGGAATCATGTCCGATCAGCTTTCCAACGATGAGCTAGTGAGCTTAAGCCCACTATTAGGCAGCCTAGCCCGGTTAGTAGCGCGCGGCTTACCCATTGCCGAGAACCGGCTCCACCTATTGTTGAGCGGCGTAGAGCTACACGATAGTCCGACCGCGTTGCGAGAACTCAAGCGCTGGTTGACCTTGCTGGAGGGGTTGCGCGATGAGCCGGATGAAGCGATGCGGCATATCGTTGAGGAGGCATTAATGGTCCGCAGCTTGCCAGAGGCAACCGTCCTGTTAGCGATTAACACGGTACTGACCAGTACAGCAGCAGCCGGAGTACCGACCCCTCCGGCACTCGCTGTACAACCGCCAGGCGACGCAGCCCTCACCGTCCAACCAGAGCGCCTGGAATGGAGTTTGCTGGGTGGGAATGCAGCGGTTGGAGAGCTGGAGGTTCGGGGCGGGCCAGGCCAGGTCCAGGTAGACAGCGATCAGATCCAGGTAATACCAGCGGTATTTGGGCCGGATATCAGCCGCTTGCAAGTCACGGTTCACCCGCTACGCGAGGGAATTCTCTGGTCGTCCATTCGGTTGCACGGCCCCCAGGGATCGATTGATATACCGGTTATCGCCCAATGGACTCTGCCTGTAGAGCCGCCGCCGTTAGTGCCCCTCTTCGATTACACGGCCCCACCACTGCCAGTAAACCCCAGCCCACAAGCGCCCATTACACCTGCGCCGGCGCGATCCAATGCTGGCCCGGCGAACTCCGGATATAGTAGCCGTGCAGGAGGTCAGCCTGTAATCCCACCGATTCCCTCCCCTTCTCAGCCCACATCGAGGGTTACTTCCTGTCCGCAGTGCAAGCAAATTGTGGTCAGCGGTAATAACCATTGCCCGTTCTGCGGAGCGTGGATACAAGGCGCTGCCAGTGCAGTATCGGTCCCACAATCCACCCAGTCGGTGCCGACGCGACCGCCTACCCAACGTATATGCCCGCAATGTCGTGCCCTGACTAGTGGTGAGAAGTCGCACTGTGATCACTGTCACGCCTGGATCGGACGTAGTTGAGTTCCTACCATTCCAGAGGGCTGCCGAAGGCTGGTGTATAAGGCCGCCGTCAGGGCCTTGCGCATCCCGCATGTGGTCAAGCAATTACTGATCGGCGCATAAAGATCTAATACCCATATTGCTTGAAGAAGCTACGAATTACCGCCGGTTTGTGCTGCAAGCGCGCAATCGCCAAGCGTAGCTGGTAACGGAGTTCCACCAAATCATGACAGGCCACATTGTGTCAAGGCTGAGCGAGTTTGTCCGCAAAACGCCGATTTGGTTTGGGCTCTTCCCCGAAGTTGATGATCCAGAGTCTTGGATGGGACGTTTTGCGCTGGCGCTCTCCCGCCTTGGGCGCCTATGGACGCCCAGATCATCAACTTCGCGGGAGAGCCCAAACTCGCTCGGCCTTGACACGAGCACCGGGCGAAGCGGCTGCGCCTAACCCTTGACACTGGCCGCAGCGCAGGCACACCGGCGGGCCGAGCGGGAGGCGAGTTGCCAGTTCTGGCCGTTGTCGCCAGCTAGGCTGAGGGTGTAACCGAGGTGCGCGACGCGGCCGAGCTGCGCGTGAAGGAGACCGATCGCATCGCCAAGGTGGCAGCAGAGTTGGGCAAAATGGGCGCACAGACGGAGTTCCTCCTGATCATAGCAGCTGTCACCTCGACGGCCACGAAAACAGCCCCTATCTGTGGATGCGCCGCGTGCAAATCACCAACGGAAGATTTGCGCGCCCAGATCGCCTGGTTACGAGGAGCTTTCGATTCCGCCGAAACCCTACTGCGGCAGGCCGTCGCTCAGGCCAATCCCAGCGAGCGTGCCGCCTCTTTGCGCGATTGGGAACAACTCTTTACCGAGCATCCTGATCTTTCGGGTAAAGAAGCCCTCCGCACGATTCTCAGCGAATGAGGTTCTAGCTACAGCTATGCACTACGGTTAGAGATATACTGACGGAGAGTTTCAAAATATAGCTCAATCCTGCGCGTCCCGTAAGAATGACGGTGCGGGCTTGGGCGATTTCGTGCGGCACTTCTTGCCGTATGAAGTAGCTGGACGAATTCTGTCTCCACTAACCCGCTAGCTTGCCATAGCTCGTGAATATCAGTTACATTTTGTGGCCCCCGCAGTCCATCGCCCAACTCGCGGCTGTGGTCGAGCACAATTGCAGCAATATAGGGAGAGTACCGGGCAACGCCACTGGTACTTTCCCCCGAATCAAGATCTGTCTGGTCATACTCTTGTGAAACTGTTTCTTGTACAACTGTTTCTTGTGTGGCCTGAATTAGACCAAGTGCCTGGTCAGATTCTGTCTCCCCCTTGGGCATATTCTGACTGAGGGCTTGGTCTAAATCCGGCCAAGGGGGAGTAGGAGTAGCCCGGAGACGTAATCGGTAAGTTGTGGCTTCGTGTCCATGTGCAGCAGACTCATTGTGCTGTCGCTCAATTAAATCTTTAGCAAGCAAGCCTTTGATGGCACCTTTAACGGCGGTGGCGCTTACCCCTGCCCCATAGTCGAGGCGTTTCCCAGCCCGAGTAACAATGCCTTCGACCATTTGTGAGAGCGAAATATTATCGGATTCCTTTTTAAAGCCAAAAGTCCTACGGATGATGTAAAGCAGGACTTTTAGCTCCGACTCACTAAGACGTGGTAACCAAAAGTCAAAGAGTTCGTCGGGCACCTGAGTATAAAGCGGGGCGTAAAAACCCGGCCAACGCATATTATCTTGATTATCCTTAGCGTTACCCATAATCCCATTATTGATGCCAAACAGACGAAGGCCATTAATTACAACCAGTGCTCTGGAATATGGATTTTAATTGTACAATTGTCCTTACTTATTGTAATATCGCTAACAATCTCATCTAGCAAAGCTCCTACATATCTATCCCACTCATCAGATTCAGTCTGCAACAACATTGATCGCGGAATATCCAAAAACTGTTGAACTTCTTCAATAGTAATCTTTACTTGGGTGTGATGTAACATCCGTTCCAACTCACAAAGTTTGTGCTGCTGATCGGCGAGGGCCTGCTTTTGCTCTTCCATTAATTGTAAAATTGAGGCACTAGGATTTGGCAGTAGCAGAAAATTCCGTCCCATTTGCTTACTTTCGGCTTCCAAGCTAGCAACAAGTCGCTGAACCTTGTGGTATTGCAACCTCAAGTCGCTCATTGTTTCAGCTAACGATCGATTTGTCCAAGAAATGAGTTCATTGATTGTGCCTAGCTGGAGAATATGCTTAACGATGTAATCGGTGATCTCTGCTTCTAGCTTATCAGCAGAAATCTGCCAATTAGGGCTACACCCTTTACAGCGATAGTAGCGGCGTGCCCCCTTGCTTGCGGAGCCGATTATTATTCCCCTACAATATGCACATCTCGCACGACCAGACAAAAAGTAGCTGCTGGCTAATCTACGCGGATGCCGTTGGCATCGGCGTTCAATGGGCACACGATGCAAGTCTATCTGCTGTTGAACGGCCTTAAATAATTCATCCGATATGATACGCGGAAGAAGATTGCAATATTTCTCTCCTCCGAATAAAAAGACCCCTGTATAGCCCTGATTAAGAAAGAACGCATACCAACTACCATGGGCGTCAGATCGGAAGAGGCCAGTGTTTTCGGCAATTTCTTTGTTTGTTCGGCCATTTGCTTTCATCTCCCAGGCTTTGATTATAGACGCTTGTAGATCCGCATCGGATAATGCAAGCCTTTTTCTGTAAAATGGTCAGGATGTCCTATGGCTTTTTTCGATTCGCTTCGCTTCAATCGACGGTCAGATAGACCCGCCCTCCTTCCCATTCCTCGCTG
>Ga0070730_10005779_pt1 | contig 10625 bp, 7 predicted proteins | sample Coa_R1_3_FD_66447 | JGI IMG/M metagenome (GOLD analysis project Ga0070730, IMG submission 66447) | Surface soil microbial communities from Centralia Pennsylvania, which are recovering from an underground coalmine fire - Coalmine... | ecosystem: Environmental > Terrestrial > Soil > Unclassified ... | reverse complement strand
TCGCCAGCGCGGAGGCGTTGGAAATAAGCCTCGTCAAAGGATTGCAGCTCCAAGTACTCTCCACTTTAAAGCACCGCTGCCGCGCGGTGGCTGTTGCTGGAAAAATTCGACTGGCCACGTCCGATGGGCCTGCTGTGTCTGCTTCAGGTGATGAGCGCACCAAAAAGTGCGCGGGACGACAAGAAGCTGACTTTCGTGAGACATTCGCCCTGGACTTTCTGGCCGTTGCAGGACTGAAAGCTTAATGTGGAATTCTATCAATGCTGTTGCCATTCTTAAAGAAGATTGCAGATCACAACAATAAAAGGTATTAAGACTTTGGATTCCTAAATGGGAAGCTCTCATGAAAGCCCGGTTAAAGACTACCTTGAAAAAGGGAAGCGATTTCAGTGGAGTCGAAATCCGGATACTATAAGCAACATGCTTCGTAATCTGCTGATTATTCTTCTGCTGGCTGTCTCATCAGGCGCCGCTGATAAATCCACCAACGCCTGCGCCAAGATAGATGGCGCCGGCGCAACCAGCCAGTGGGTCAGGGTTGACTCCAGCGGCAATCTCGCTTACACGACCTCACCCAAAGGCGACCGCATTATGGATTTCTCTTCCGCGGGTTATATGGGCGGGGGAGTTGCGCTGCCCTCGCTTCCGGTGAAGGCCACTGTCAAACCCTCAGGCGGAGACGACACATCCGCCATTCAGAACGCAATCAACACGGTATCATCCCTTCCCCTGGCCAATGGATTTCGCGGCGCCGTCCTGCTCTCCCCCGGCGCTTACAAAGTCAGCGCGCCTTTGGAAATCGGCGCCAGCGGCGTCGTATTGCGTGGTAGCGGCTCCAGCGCAGGTGGAACAACCATCACCATGACGGGCAAGCCGCACACCTTTGTTCAGATTCACGGCGAGGGCAAGGCGGAACAAATCGGGAACGCCGCGCAGATCACAGACTCCTACCTTCCCGCAGGAGCCATATCACTGCACGTCAGCGATAAATCAGGCTTTCAGGTTGGCGATACCGTCATTGTCGAGCGCCCCACTACTGCCGCCTGGGTCCACTTCATGGGAATGGATACACTCGTTCGCGACGGCAAGCGCCAAACCTGGATACGCGAAGGGAGCAGCTTTCGCACCGAACGCACGATCCGGGCCATTTCCGGAAACACCATCACCCTCGACGTGCCGCTCACGGACTCCATTGATGCTCAACTTCTCAACCCACCCGGCGGCTCGATTTATAAATACGACTTCCCGAGACGCATCACGCAGGTGGGAATAGAAAGTTTACGTGTAGTCTCCATCCCGCAATCCCAGGCTTTAGGCCAGCCTGCCAACCACCTCCTGCGCATGCAGGCCGTGCTCAACGGCTGGGTCCGCGACATCACCGCCGAAGAAACTGTGGATAGCGTTGCCATCGGCAGTGGCACAAAACAGATCACAGTGGAGCGCGTGAGCATCAGGCACAGCGCAACCACCGAAGGCCACGCCCATCCCGCGGACTTTTCCGTAACTGGCACCCAGGTGCTGTTCGACCAATGTTCTTCCACCGGAGACGATCTTTTCTATTTTGTGACCGGGGCGCAAACGCAGGGGCCCAACGTTGTCCTCGATTGTAACTTCAGCGGCTCAGGTTCCCGCGAGGTGGCAGCCATAGAGCCGCATCAGCGCTGGGCCACTGGCCTGCTCATTGACCGCTGTACCCTGCCGCACGGCGGGATTGATTTCGTGAATCGCGGCAATGCCGGCTCCGGTCACGGTTGGAGCATCGGCTGGAGCGTGGTTTGGAACAGCATTGCTGATACTCTGGCAATCCAGAAGCCCCCGGGCTCGGAAAATTGGGCGATGGGCAGCAAAGGCAAACCAACCCAGGCTGAAGCGCGTGGCAGTGACGCCCCGCTTGCCGACGGAATCTTCGACTCGCAGGGCAAACCCGTAGCCCCTTCAAGCCTATATTTGTCGCAACTCTGCCATCGCCTCGGACCCCAGGCAGTGGCAAACATAGGTCATTAATTTAAGGCTTGTTTGGTCTGTGAGACCTGATAGATGAACAACCCCGAAGGGGTGACGTATTATAGCCCAGCGCTTCAGCGCTGGGTGTGCGCAAAATGATATTAGTCCCGTAGGGACGATGCCCTTCAAGTTCTCACAGAGATTCTTTAGCCCCAAGGATTCAATATTCCCATCTCGGGATTTATGAACACTCCAGGTAGATCAGGAACAAGGAAACCACAAAAAACCGTATTGGCTGAATGCTGAGTGCTGACGGCTCTCTGCTAATTAAAAAACTCCGCCATTGAATTGGCCGTAACCGTCAGATTAGGCCGGTCGCTCACCTTAAGTGCTTCCAGCATCAACCGCAGCGTGTCCTGGTGTTGAAACAGCGTAGTAGAGCGGAACCCGTTCTTGACATGCGTACCCACAATGACCGTCGCCACCTGCCCCCCGCCATGGCTGATGTCGGTTTGCACGGATTCATCAAAAGTAATGATCAGAATGCCGTTGCTAAAGGCCGGGCTCTTGATGACCGGGTCAATATTGTTCTTCAGCCAGGCATCAGCGGCGGCGAGTTTGTCGGCATCGGTACAGGTGGCCATTCCCGCCGGACAATCGTGGGCATCATTCTGGATGTTGGGTACGAGAAAAGCAAAGTTGGGCAATGTGCCCGCGCCCAAATCGGATGAAAGCTGCGTGAGCGGCACAAGATTGTTTGCCTGCACGCTTGAACTGGTAACGTCGCTCAGATAGGCAAACGGATTGTGATGTTTTACGTAAGGCAACATGTCGTTGCCCGTGTATCCCACCGCCGGCAAGCTTTCCAGGTAGGCCTTCCAGCTCTTGCCTGCCGCAGTAAGCGCCCGCACAATATTGTCATCAGTGACGCTGCCGGAAAACGCGTCATCGTTGCTTTCAATGGCGCCCACGGTCAGCATGAAGTAGTTGCCAATCGAAGGATGAGTGTTGGCAAAATAATTCGTGGCCAACGCATCCTGGGCGGCCAGCGCATTCAAGTACGGCATCGCGGAACTCCCAATAACCTGCGAAAAACCATGGTTCTCAAGCACCACCAGAAAAACATGGTCCGCCGCCGGCACACTTGATCCACCGCCGCCTCCGCCGCCACCACCCCCGCCGCCGCCTGAGCCTCCGCCGCCTCCCGAACCGCCACTACCCGATGTACTGCTCCCAGAGCCTCCAGTCCCAACCCGTCCGCCGCCTGCGCAGCTCATCAGGCTGAGACTAACCAACAACAGCAAAAGTATGGTTGCAACTCGCACAAAAACCTTGGATGCAGCCAGAGCTGCTGGCGTGGCCACATGTTATTCAAACCGATTGGAGGCCGAAGGCCCCACCCTAACTCTTGGCCTTTGCCGCTTGCGGCCAGGAGCTTGGTATCACATACCAGGGCACATTAATCACGATGATCTTTGGATTTTCCAGGAAGTACAACTTGGCCTTCAACGCCGCCGCGCGCTGGTTATGGAGAAAGTAGTTATACCAGCGGTGTTCAACCAGCTCTGGAATCACCACCGCAATCTGCCTCTCCGGATGGGTCTTTGCCTCCCGCTGCGCAATGTTGACAATCGGATGCAGCACCTGCCGATAGGGGGAAGTCACAATTTCAAGTGTAGGCGGCGTCAGTCCTGCCCGGGTGGCAGGCTCAACCACCAGGTTGTTCCACCTCTTTTTAAGGCTTTCACAAAGGTCCTCGCGCTCGTCTTCCGCGGAAACATGAATTGCCTTGATGTCAGGGGACAACTGCAATGCAAAGCACAGCGCCTTCTTCGTAATCTTGTTCCAGCCGGCGATTGGCATAATCACGACCGGCGGAGTGAGGTTCTCCAGATCAAGTGGCGTCTCTGATTTTACTGCCCTCTCGATGCGCGCATAGTGCCTGCGGACCGACTTCATCAGGATCAGCAGCGCCGGAATCAGCAAAACAGTAATCCATGCCCCCTCAACAAACTTCGCAACCATGACAATCATCACCGTTGCCAGGGTTGCAATCGCGCCCAGGCCATTGATGAGCCTGCTGTGCACAGCGCCTCTCCCGCCAACCCGCTTCCAATGGACCACCATGCCGGCCTGCGAGAGGGTAAAGGCCATAAACGCGCCAATGGCAAACAGCGGAATCAACCGGTCGGTAATGCCGTTAAAAATAATCAGCAGCGTCCCCGCAAAAATTGTCAGTACGACAATGCCCTGGGTAAACACGAGTCTGCGGCCGCGCGAGGCAAACGACGTGGGCAGGTATTTGTTCCGCGCAACAATCTGGCAAAGCCGGGGAAAATCCGCAAAAGCCGTATTGGCAGAGAACGCCAGCACCAGCAGGATCGCCACCATCGAGACGTAATAGAAGACGCCCTTTCCAGCCACCGCTCCCAGCATTTGCGAAAGCATGCTCTCATATCCCGGCTGTCCCGGATCGGTAGCCCCAATGTGGTAGACCTTCGCGAGATAAGCAATTCCTGCCAGCAGCAGAATCAGGATCCCAATGATGATGGTGAGCGTAATGCGAGCATTTTTCGTTCTGGGTTCGCGGAACGCCCGCACTCCATTGCTCACCGCTTCCACTCCAGTCATTGCGGTACATCCGCTGGCAAACGCCTGCAGCAACAGCCAGATTCCTAGTATCGCCTTCGGAGGTGGCAGGGGATGCGGAAGCACGACCGGCGCCGGATGCCCGCCGCTTATCAGCACGCGGGCAATCCCGATCAGGATTGCAATCCCAAGCGTTCCTACAAACAAATATGTGGGCAGCATGAAGAACGCGCCTGCCTCCCGCATGCCGCGCAGATTGACAAGTGCGATAAAGAGCAGAATACCCAGACAAAGTCCCAGTATGTGTGGTTGCAATTTGGGAACGGCTGAAACCAGCGCTCCAACCCCGGCGGCAATGCCGACCGCTACCACTAATATGTAGTCAATCATCAGCGCAGCCGCGGCCAGCAGTCCCGCATTCTCGCCCAGGTTTTCTCGCGCCACGGTGTACGAGCCGCCGCCCTCGGGATACGCGCCAATTGTCTGCAGGTAGGAAAAGTAGACGATGGTCAGAAGAATAATGATGGCTGTACTGATGGGAACAATGTAGTACACCCCCAACAAACCCAGGGGAATCAGGATCGTCAGCGCAGCCTCTGGTCCGTACCCGGCTGAGCTGAGCGCGTCCAGTCCGAAGACTGCGACGCCGGCAACGGGTCCAATCTCCTCAGCCCGCTCTTCCGACGTTCGCAGCGGCTTCCCAAACAGCAGGTCCATCCACTTCATGCAGGTCACCTCAGCAGCAGCTTGTGTGGCACAGCCGTCCCCGGCTGTGCAGAGCAGACAGCAGCTTTTTTGGCTGCGCAGCCCTCACACTTAGAGTCTGACCAGTCTACAGTGAATGATGGATTTGGGGTCGCGTTTAACGCCCGCTTTTATCTTCCGCCGAGAACCTCATGAATGGCATCCGCCAATGAAAATACCCCTTCTCCTTTGCGGACAATTCTCGAAACGGTCTCAGCAACCTCGCTTGAAGGAAGCCCGCCTGAAAACATGATCAGGGGAATTCCCGGCCGGCAATTGCGTAACTCTCGTGCCAGGTGCAGTCCGTTCATCTTCGGCATTTCATAATCGAGCACGATCAGATCAACCGGCTCTGACCTTGCCAGGTGAATACCTGAGGAACAGTCAGCGGCGCAGAGAGTGCGCAGCCCGCGTGCTGTGAGGATTTCTTGCAGCACCTCCAATATCATTTCGTTGTCATCAATACAGAGCACCAGCGGTGTCTTAGGTTTCTTCGAACAGTTTGGATGAGTAAAAGATGAGTTCGTTTGTCCTGTACTATTTACCCGTGCGATGTAACCACATCCCATCATGAAACACCTCTGAGGATTGGACGCACCTCCATTCCCCGTGACTACAACTAAGTTTGTAAAGACTTGTTAACGCTCAAAATTCGCGGAAATAAAAATGGAAGAAAATGGTTGCAGCGGATCTTTGAAAGAAGCCATTACAATGACCAAATAACTCAATGACCCACTCATCCAATGAGGCAATGTATCCCTGGCTTGCCCGCCTGGGCGCTCTGACCGCTCTCGCTGTCATCGCACGGCTCATCTATCTGGATGACACCGCCTTTAGCACCATCTTGATCTTGCCCGGCATCCTCTTCTTCATTAATTTGCTCGCCTTGCCGGGCAAAAAGGCGCTCGCATGGGCCGTTGTCCTGGGACCGATTACATTCATCTTTTGCCTCCTCATGTTGCTTCTTGCCGCAACCGGATTCTTCGACAAAAGGTCTGACGCGGTTTTTGTTTTTAAATACATTGGTCTGCTTGCCCTGGCTCAAGTCGCGCTCACCTGGGGAGCGATTCGCGCCTATTACTCGCGCGAGCGCGAGGACCCTGAACGCGAGAATCCGGAGCACAAGCGTAAAGACCGCAAGGTTTTGAATGGCGCTATCATCGGCGGCGCAATTTTCACCTTTGTGTTCTTAATCACTCTCGCGGCCATTCCCACCGTAATCCGCTCCCAAGTTCGGCTGAATGATGGCCGGGCGGTTTATTCTCTGCAGGTTCTCAACGAAGCTCTGGCCGCGTACCACAAAGACCATCCTGCGCAGGGATATCCCGCCATCCTCACCGCCCTTCAACCATATTCTTCCTACAACGGACACAGGATCGATCCTCTTCTCCTCTGTGCCGATTTCCGCTGCGTGAAAGACGGTTACGTTTTCACCTACAACCTGAAGAATTCAAAACTTCCAGCGCCCGGTTACTCGCTCATAGCTCGGCCCGTACACTTTGACCGGACAGGATTGAAGAATTTTTATACCGACGAATCCGGCGACATCCACTGGATTGGAGAAGACCGTGCGCCCCTCGCCAGCGATGTCCCGCTCCACTACGAACCGCTCAAGCCTGGAGAACAAGAACCCCAGACCCAGGATGTAGACTAGGCGAGCTACCGCTAAGAATTTTTGTTTCTCTGTGCCTCTGTGGTCGTAGCCTGCCCTGATCGCAGCCAAAGGGTAGTGAACAAAAGCGATTTTCCTTCAAAAATGGAGTAATCTATATTTCGTAAGTCCGTTGTTCAAGTTCAAATGCGGACACCGGTCGGAGGCGAAAAATTTGCCGAGAGACCTAAAAATCGATCCCCAGTTGAAGCTGGTGCATTCCATCTATTACGGAGAATTGGAAGACAGCGATTTATCGGAACAACGTTTCCAAATGGCCAATCATCCCGACTTCAGGCCTGATTTTTCCTACATACTCGATTTTACCGGCGTGACCAAACTTAAAGTATCCACTGCGGCGGTGCGCGATTGCGCCACCAGTCCGAGCCTGTTTATACGCGATGCGGTTCGCGTCATGGTAGCCCCAGCCGAGGCCGTCTTCGGCTTGTCGCGGATGTATCAAATGCTCGCCGAGCAGACCCGGCCAAATATTCAGATCGTGCGTACCCTCGAAGAAGCTTATAAGGTCGTCGGGATCTCCGGCGAGAGAGCCGCTGTCTGATTGCGTGCTTCTCCAAGAAGATTCACTATCTGCGCAAATCTGCGTCTATCTGCGGCAAGTTTTCGTCTTAGGCTGAGTTTATTTGACGGGCTGATAGAATCCGAAAAGCGGCATCTATACACTAAAAACGCGAGGACAAAATGAGCGCAAGATTTTCAGGTAAGTTGGCGTTGGTTGCCGGCGGCACCGGCGGGTTGGGTCGTGCGGTCACCCTGGCATTCGTCGAGGAAGGCGCCAAGGTGGTAGTCACGTATCAGAAACAGGAAGAATTTGATGCCGTAAAAAATGCTGCCGGCAAGAATGGCCCAGCGCTCGAAGGGCGCCGCGTTGACGTTACCGACGAAGCTGCGGTGCGCCAACTCATCGAAAGCATTCTTGCCCAACACAACCGGCTTGACGCCCTGGTAAATGCGGTCGGCGGCTTCGCCACCGGCGGCAAGTTGTGGGAGCTGGATACGAAAGTCTTCGACCTCATGCTGGCGCTGAATTTGCGCTCCGGTTACGCGTTGGCGCGCGCCGTGGCGCCGGTCATGCTTAAACAAAAAGGCGGAGCGATCGTCAACATTGCATCCAAGGCCGCATTGGACCATGGCCCAGGCGTGGCAGCTTACGCCGCTTCCAAGGCGGCCGCCTTGGCCCTGATGGACTCCCTGGCCGCCGAGGTAAAGGGCACCGGAGTGCGGGTAAACTCGGTTCTGCCCAGCATCATTGATACGGAAGCCAACCGCAGGGCAATGCCCGGCGCAGACTTCACCAAGTGGCCCAAACCCGAGGATATAGCGCGCGTCATCCTCTTCTTGTGCAGCGACGATGCCAGGTTGATTCACGGCGCCGCCGTGCCCGTCTATGGCGATAGCTAACTGAGCACCCGCAAGATTACGCTCAAATGTGCTCCACCCGTCTGGGCTCCCCTTTAGAACGTTGCGTAAGTGTAGGTTGGAAAAGTTGCTGGTACGATTCCCGGGCTGGGCGAGGCATTCGTTTGCCCTGCATTGTTGATGGTGTCATTGGTTGCTTTGTTATTGAAGCCCGGAAGGGCAGCGCTGTTGAGCATATAGTCACTTGGGTTATTGCTGTTTCCAAATGTGGGATTGATGGATTGAGGATTGACTGCAACCGTTCCTCCTGCATCTTCATTCAGAGCCACAGGCAGCGGGGGCGCGGTTCCGTTTTGCCAGGTTGTGTTTCCTCCCACAGGTGAGTTGAAGGTGAGGAAGGTCCATGCGGTGGATGGATTCCCAGGCTCACCGCAACTGCTGGCATTCGCAGGTGCCTTGGTTAGGATATGGAAGGCCTTGCTGTAGCCGGCAAATGCGCCGTCGGTTCTCCAATAGAGGTTGCCGGCAAAATTGTGGAACTGATTGTAGGGCAGACCACATGAGTAAGCGCAGCCTTGCACGACGTAAAAGCCCCGCGAATTGTTGAGATTGGATTGATCGTTGAGATCAAAGTAAAAAATGTTGTTGGTGATGTTGACCAGGGGCACGCCTCTTGGATTCGCGTCACAGCCTTGAGGCCAGGGAGTCTGTTCCGCGAACATGGCGAAGCGCCCATAAGCGAATATATTGTTGTTAAAGGTATTGGGTTGCTGGCTGGCGGCTGGTCCTTCGGTCATCCAGGCGGTGCTGGCTGACATGTTGTAGACGACGTTGTTTTGTACGTCTACGTTCGCCGACTGCGCATCCAGATAGATGCCCTCACCGCCATAGCCGGTTCCGTGCAGGCTCAGGGGATTGTCAATGATGGAGGAGTCGGTGGTATCGTGCACTAGATTGTTGTAAATCTTGTCCCCGGTTCCGCTTCGCTGTGCGCCGCCGATGTTGTAGTAAAGCGTTCCTCCGTCGGAAGTAATTCCCTGCATGATCTGCCGAATGTGGTTGTACTGGCTCACGATGTTCGTGCCGTTCGCACCGGGATTGCCGGGACACCCGAGGTTACAGACTGAAATACCCGCGTGGTAGCCATCGAGAATATCGTTGTGCAGATAAGAAATATCGTGGCCATTGCCCTGCGCGATGCCTTCACCATCGGCGAAGACGCGGGAGTAGCCCTGGATGAGATTGTTCTGCACGGTAACAAACTGCACGACTTTCGCAGCCGTATCCGAACCGGTGGGACTGTGCCCGATGCGTACGGGGCTGTCGCCAATGTCGTAAAGGGCCGAATTCTGTATTACCGCACACGGCGTGCTGCTTCCGCACAGAGTGGGTGGCCCGGAACTGGCGCCGAGCAGGATGCCTGATGCCGAGGTATGCCTCACCGTAACAGTGTCAAAGGTCACGTTCTGGCAGTTTTCGCAGTCAATGGCTTGCGGAAGCGGCATTTCTCCATTCACATCATTGTTGAACCCCGTGGACGAAGGTATGAAGTTATCGGCCTCGAAGGTGATGCCCTGGAAAGTCACGTAGCTGAGATTGGTAGCTGAGATCAGGCTTCCTCCGACGTAGTCGGTTGCAGGAGCACCCGGAATCACGCCACCAAGCTGCGGAATCACGACAGAATCGGTATTCGGGTTCTCATTTGTATTGGCGATGTAGTTCAAAGTCCACTGTGGGCTGGAGCGATCAAGGAACCACAAGCCGGTCTCTCCGGCGGCCTGGGCCGCGTTAAAGGCGTCTATTGTATTCTCCACCATGTAGCGATGCCCCATGCCGGGGCCAAAGAAGTTATAGACGCCAGTATTGCCCTTGGTGGGAGCGGTGAAATAGATAATGTGGTTCACCGTGTCAATGCAATTGACCCACATCATGTCTACCGTCCAGGCGTCGAAAAGGGTAAGTTCGACATCTCCCGCCGGATAGTGATTGGAAGCATTCACCGTGCATGGGCTCGACGGATTCCCAGTATAGGAACCATTCAGATTGAGCCAGGTCGTGACCGGATCATTGGGATTATATTGAAAACGATCAAGGCACTTGGACTGCGTGGCATCGTTGCTGTTGGTGACACTGGGACAGCCGGTAGTTCCCGGAGGAACTTCGGCGGCAACTCTCAGGAAAGTTCCGAGATTGCAGAGCGAGGTGCTCACCTGCAATCCGGTTTGTGTTGAAAAACATGTGCTGCCATTTATGTAGTAACCGACGCCCGAAGATGATTCCAGGCGCGAACGAAGGCGGCGCTGCCCGTTGTAGAACA
>Ga0070730_10005777_pt1 | contig 10626 bp, 9 predicted proteins | sample Coa_R1_3_FD_66447 | JGI IMG/M metagenome (GOLD analysis project Ga0070730, IMG submission 66447) | Surface soil microbial communities from Centralia Pennsylvania, which are recovering from an underground coalmine fire - Coalmine... | ecosystem: Environmental > Terrestrial > Soil > Unclassified ... | reverse complement strand
CGTCAGGCGCGCGGCGGCGATGTCAGCAACGATGGCGTGGCCTTTGGGCCCCCAGGCGGAGAGCTGGGTACAGACGAAAACGGCCAGAAGGAAAATGGCGGCGATCTTCTTCACGAGACCTCGGAGCGATTCAAGCTGTGATTGCGGCGATCTGGATGAGCAAGGGATTGCCTGACGATTGTAGCTGCGGGAGCACACCCGCGCAATTGGAATGAACTTGCCAAGGGGGAATTTCACTGAAAATCAACACCGGAAGAGCGCGCTTGCGGGGAAAAAATCGCGGCAGCCTTAGGCTGCCGCGATTGCTTGAGTTGAGACGCCGTTTAGAAGTGGATACGGGCGCCCAGTTCGATCTGCCGCGGTGTGTACAGGAAGTTGCTGTTGTTCACACTGGTGACGCTGCCGAACAGGGCCGCGCCGGTTGCGGCGTTGGTGTTGAAGTTGAGGCAGGGCGATGCAGTCGAGCAGGTGCCACCGCTGGTGGCGATGATGTACCCGGTCTGGTTCACGCCCATGACGTTCTGCTTGTTCGCGATGTTGAAGAAGTTCGCCATCAGCTCGACCTTGTATCTCTCGCGGATTGCGAAGTTCTTTGCCACGCGCATGTCGGCAAGCCACGTACGCGGCTGACGGAACGAGTTGTTGCCCAGGACGTCAATGCGGTTGGTGCCGCCCGACCCGTTGATGCCGCTGACCTCGCCGCCCGGCGCGTTACCCGCGACCGACAGCGTATAGGGTAGACCGTTCTGGATCTGGTACACCGGCGCCCACTCCCAGCCGTTCACCAGCCAGCCCATCCAGCCGTCTTTCTTCCAGGGCGAGTTGATGATCGCGTTCATGACGAAGCGGTTAGGCACGTCATATTGCGAATTTCCCTTCTCCGCAGCAATGCTGTTGGGGAAGAGCAGGAAGTTTGTTCCGGAGAACGTTTGCTGGTTCTGGCCGAAGTCGATCGCGTGCGACCAGGTGTAGCTGGCGTCAAACTGGATGTTGTGGCTGAAGCGGTGTTTCACGTCGACCACAGCCGCATTGTAGCTGCTGTTGACGCCGCTGAAAATGTCAGTCATGGCGCCGAAAGCGCCATTGGGACGCGACTGGGTCGCGCTGAACGGCTTGAACAGCGTGGTGGAGTAGGTGGAGCCCGTGAGCGGGCCGCCGCCGATCACCTGGTAGGTGATGGCCCCGGGGGCCGGACAGGGATTGTTGGTCACCGGATTCAGCACGCTGGTAGAGCTGCACACGTTGGTATCAACAAAGCCGGGTAGTTCGCGTCCCATGCTGCCCAGATACTGGACTGAGAGCACCGTACCCCAGCCGATGTTGTGTTCCAGGATCAGGTCCATCTGTTGGATCTGGGGGTTCTGGAAATGCTTGTCGAAGAAGGCGATGTTCTTGCCCGCGCCGCCCAGCCCGGTGAGGATGGCCGGGAAGACTGGCGCTCCAGCCTGCGTCGGCGTAAAGCTGAGCGATACCTGGCTTCCGGGCATACCGGTGCTGGTAAGCGCGCTGAAGATGGTGGAGTTGATGATACGGCCGTAGTAGATGCCGTAGCCGCCACGCAGAATCGTCTTGCCGCCGCCAAACACATCCCAGGCAAAGCCGGCGCGCGGACCCAGGTTGTTCTGGTCGCGGGGCATGGCTCCGGTCTGCGGAACGGCCGGGTTCACCAGGTTATTGAACGGCTTGGGCAGCATCTCATACTCGTAACGCATGCCGAGCGAGAGGCTCAAGCGCGGATTCAGCTTCCAGTCATCCTGGACGAAGAACGAATAGTCGTTGGTGGTGAACTCGAACCCCAGCGGGCCAAACGCCTGGCTGAAGTTGGTGTAGCAGGGTTTGCCGGAGCAGGAATTCGCCTTGTTCAGGTCGGAGAAGTAATTCAGCAGGTTGCTGTAGCTATAGCTGCCGAACTGGCTGGCGAGGTTCTGGGAATTGTCATCCACGTGCCGGTAGTCCACGCCGAACTTCACGCTGTGCTTGCCATGGATCCACGTGACGGTGTCGGCATACTGCTGCTGCACCTCATCCGGGAAGGCCGGGCGCTGCAGGAACGTGGGCACGCCGAAGGTGAACCCGTTGGTGATGGAAACTGAAGGCGGCAGTCGCAGCGGGTTGGTGAAGGTGGGAGCGTTCACCAGATTCGCTAGCTCATAGGGCGCCGGCTGCTGGCTGAACTCGAACTCGAAGTCGCGGCCATACTGGAAGCGCAGTTCGTTCGACAGGTTGGAGGTGATCATGGAGTCGAGCTTGGCAATGCCCCAGGTTTCGCTCACGAAGTCATTGCCGAAACTGGCAACGCCGCGAGTCACCGTCGGCTGTGTCTGAATGCCCGCGGGCGAAGACCACCGCATACGGTTCATGGTGAAGGATGCGTGGTTCTTGGAGCTGATCACCCAATCCACCTTGGGATAGGTAATGTTGGCCTCACCGACGCGCGGCACCGGCCCCAGCAGCGAATTCAGCCCGGCCAGATCGCTGTTGTAGAAGCCCAGTGCCTGGTCTAGCTGCGCTTGTGTCGGGTTGGTTGCACTGCTCAGGCCGTTAAGCCTTTGCGCAAAAGTCTTGATGGTAGCGTTTGTTAGAGTTGCTGTCTGAGGGGCAAAGAACGCAGTCGGGTTGCTGGTTACGGCCGTGCCGGGGAAGTTGTGCCGGTACCAGTCGTAAGTCACCGAGAAGAACAGCTTGTCCTTGAGAATGGGGCCGCCTACCTGGAAGCCCGCGATCTTGCGCCAGTCAGTGGGCTTGAAATTGGTAGGCGTGAAAACTCCGGGCGAAGTCTGCACCGCGATCTGGGTAAACGGATTGGCCGCGCCCCAGACGTTGTCACGATCATAGAAATAAGCTTCGCCGTGGATCGCGTTGGTGCCGCTCTTGGTCACGGTATTCACCACGCCGCCGGCCGAACGTCCGTATTCCGACGAGTAGTTCGAGGTATTCACCTGGAATTCTTCTACAGCGGCTTTCGGCGTCGAATAGCCGATGCGGGTGCGCCCGCGCTCTTCCGAGAAGAATGACTGGTTGTTGTCAGCGCCATCGATCGTGTTGTTGTTGAGCAGCGTGCTGATGCCGCGGAAGCTCAGCAGGCCGAAGGCGTTGGAGTCACTTACCACCCCGGGCGTGAGCAGCGAGAAGTTGGACCAGCGGCCACCGTTGCTGGGCAGGTTGGAAATCGCAACCTGGTTCAGCGTGGGAGCAAATTCCGGCGAGGTGGTGTTGATCTGCGGAGCTTCGGCGGTTACATCCACAGTCTCCGACGTTCCTGACACGCCCAGTTTGGGCGAGAGATCAGTGACGCTGCCGACAGATACGATGACCTGCGGCGCCTTGTAGGGCGCCAGTCCGCCCCCGCTGATGGTGACGGTGTAAGTGCCGGGTACGAGGCCGGTCACGCGGTAATATCCTGAAGCGTCGCTCGTGATCGTCTGCTCGGCGTTGGTGCCGTTGTTGTGGACGGTAATCTTTGCATTGGCGACCACGGCACCGGTGCTGTCATACACCGTGCCGCCGATGGCGCCATCGGTGGTGGACTGGGCATAGACCAGCGCGCTGCAACACATCACCAGCAGCACAACCAGCATCAGCCTTTCGATTGAACTCCAAAAGCGTGACTTCATGCTCTCTCTCCTGTGAGGGACTTCACCTGGCGGGAACCGGGAAACTTTTAGGTCATCATCATAATCGGGAACTCTGGAAAAGCAAGCCCCGAAACCGATTTTTCCCCGCATTTTTGCTGCTTAATCCTATCGGACAATTGTTACCGGTTGATGAAGCCTCCACAAAAGCTTGTGGAACTCCTGTGGAGAACTGGATACACGCTCGAAACGCGCCGCCGGACATATGGAATTCTGTAAATCGTAACCATCTGCCGGAAAAAATTGACACAATTTGACTGCTCCGCGCTTGAACCTTACCCCAGCTTCGACCGGAGGCCCGCTTTCGCTCAGGTTCCCGAGTTGCCGAGCTCTGTCGAGGTAAGCTACCTTGTGATGTGATAAGAAACTCCCAATGAGAGCCCGGAGTAGCGGCGTGACCTGGACTGAGACCTTCAACTGCGACATCTGCGGTAAGCAAAAAGGCAGCACCGACCACTGGTGGCTGACCTGGACCGAACTGTACAGCCCGCATCCTGAAGCGCCGGAGCGCCACCTGTTCAAGATCTATCCGTGGGAAAACATGATGGCCCATGACGCCACCGTGAAACATCTGTGCGGGCAGGCCTGCCTGCAAAAGCTGGTCGATCGCTGGCTGAACGCGGAGATGGGAGTGGGTCACATCAGCACAGTGACCGGACGTTAGAAGAGATAGCCAGAATTGACCGGGATCACTACGAGAGCCGGGTTTCCGACACGCACTCTTCACTGCAGCTCTTGTTCCGGCAGCACATCAGCAGCGCGGAAACGGAATGCTTGAAGATGAGCTGTTCCTGCGTGGTGTTCTCCAGCACGATGGAGTACTTGTCGAAGGAGCGCACGTTGCCGGAAAGCTTGAGGCCGTTGAGCAGGTGCACAGTCACGTGCTTGCCGGCCGCCAGGGCCACATTCAGAAACGATTCCTGCACGCTGATCACAGACATGATTCGAGTGGAGGGATAAAAAGAGAACGGCGCCAGCCACCCCATGGGCCGCGACGCGAAGTTCTTTCTATCATCTGCCGACAAAATAATGCTGCCGGGAGCTATCTGTCCAATATATAATTGGACTGCTTTTAATAGGCTTTAACTATCGGAGCATATGGAAGTTCACCAGCTGCGCTATTTCTGCGCTGTTGCCGAATCGGGAAGCTTTACCCGCGCCGCCGAACGCGAGCAGGTGGCGCAGCCCTCGCTTTCCCAGCAGATCATGAAACTGGAAGAAGAGCTGGGCGTGCGCCTCTTCGACCGCTTGGGCCGCAGCGTGCGGCTGACCGGCTTTGGCCAGGTCTTTCTGCCGCGCGCGCGCAGCATCCTGGTAGAGCTGAAAGCCGCGAAGGACGAAGTCGCCGAGCGCCAGTCCTCAGTCTCCGGGCCGGTTTCCATCGGTGTGATCCCGACCATCGCGCCGTACTTCCTGCCGCTGCCCGTAGCGCTGTTTTCGCGCAAGTATCCTCAAGCCGATATCACCGTCGTCGAAGACGTTACCGCGCGACTCATGGACCGGCTGCGCGCGGGGCAGATCGACCTCGCCATTCTCGCGCTCCCCATCCGCGGCCACGACATTGAGACTTTCCCGCTGCGCACCGAACGGCTGTTTGCCATCCTGCCGCGCAACCATCCCCTGGCGAAGAAGCGCAAGCTGCAGCTCAAGGAGCTGCGCGATGATCCGTTCCTCCTGCTGCGCGAAGACCACTGCTTCCGCGAAACCGCCTTTGAGGCCTGCAAGCGCGCCCGCGTGCTGCCGCACGTCGTCTTCGAGAGCGGCCAGTTCTCCAGCATCCTGGCCATGGTCGGCGCGGGGCTGGGAATCTCCATCGTTCCCGAAATGGCGCTGGAGCAGCGCACCGACTGCAACTCCGTGCTCGTCTCTGACGATCGCGCCACCCGCACCATCGGCGTCGCTACTCTTCGTGGCCGTTACCTGAGCCGCGTGCAGCGCGCCTTCCTCACCCACTTGCAGACCTTCGCGCAGAAAGAAAACTGAACTGGCGCTCCCGCCCGTGCCCGCGTAATCTAGGCACTCGTGCGCGATTTCCAGGTCCTCTTCGACGACGCCGGGCCCTCCGCTATAAGTCATGCGGCTTACCTGCCTTATGGCAACCTGGGCTTTCCCGCTCCCCATGCGGCCCGCCCCTGGACTTATGCCAACTTCGTGCAATCCATCGACGGCGTAGCTTCTTTTAAAGGCAAGCACGCTGCCGGCTCTGATATTTCGCAGTCGGCCGAAGACCGCTGGCTGATGGACTTGCTGCGCGCCCACGCCGACGCCATCCTCACGGGCGTGAACACGTTGGTGGAAGAGACGCTGAGCTGGCCGGAGCTCAACCGAGGCCGCGGGCCGGTTTACCGCATTGAAGAGGAGCCACTGCGAGATCTGCGCGCCAAGCTGGGCCGCGCCACTGAGAGGGTGATCTTCGTGACCGCGTCTGCCGCCATCGATCCGCGCGCCTACCGCGTCTTTGACGGTGATTTGATGGAAGCCTTGGTTCTCACCACACGCTCCGGAGCGGCACGGCTCAAAGCCCGCGATCCCCGTACTCAGGTCATCGTCGCCGGCGAGGACAAGACAATCGATCTCGCGGCGGCCATGCGCTATCTCCGCGTCGAGATGGGCATTCGCCACCTGCTATGCGAAGGCGGGCCCACGCTTTACGGCAGCATGGCGCGGGCCGGCCTGATCGATGAGAAATTCGTGACCGTTTCTCCGGTCGAGGTCGGCCTCATGGCGCCGGAGCAGGAGGTCCTGCCCACGGGCAAAGCAGGCGGACTGATGAATTTGCGTCCGACCACCTTCATGTTCCCCGGTTTCACCAAAGAGAACGCTCCCTGGTACCGCTGGATGAGTTGCCGCCGTGTGGGCGACCACCAGTTCAATCGCTATCGCCGGAGCTGAGAATCCCGCTGCAACCACCCGGGCTCGAACCGCAATGGAATAGATGCGCCCCAATTGACAGGAAAAATTGCCGCCAGAGAAGCAGGCTTTTTCCTGCGTTTTGCGTCTAAGAGTAAAGAGGGTCCTCTATGGATGAGTTGGTGAACAAGCCGTCCCTGGGCGCGGTGGTTTTTGCTGTTATCTTCATCGCGTCGCTCTTCATACTGCTGGCGGACAAGGTCGTCGCGCGATAATCCGCCGCTACTTCCTTCCCGCCGCTTCCGCGCTGCGCGTGGGGTCGGCGCCCTTCCAGTTCACATCCGCCGTCGGGCCATAACTTGAAGGCACCGGCTTGCCCAGCAATCGCAAATACACGCTGAGCTGCGTGCGATGGTGCGCCGTGTGCAGCACCCGCCGCCAGAAGATCCATATGCGCTGGCGCTCGACGTCAAAGAAGGGAACCACTTCCAGCCACCACTTGTCAGCGCGGCCGGCCATGCGCTCCAGCCGCGGCGTCGCGAGCTCTTCCATGCGCCGGCAGAAACCCGCAGGCGTGAGCTCCTGCGGCATCAGCGCCGCGGCCTCAGGCTCTCCGCCCAGCCCGATGAACTCGGCGAAGAAGCGCCGCTCGGAGAGCAGCTGGTGTTTCATGATGTCGAGCACGCTCGAGGAGCGGTCGGCAGGCTTGAATCCCATGTCCTCAGGCGCGAACTGGCGCCACAGGCTTACAACCTTGCTGGTCTCGCTGGCATAGGTATCGAGCAGGTGCTGGAACAGCGGATTGGCTGCTCGCGGCACCTGCTCGGGTGGAATCGCGGTGTACTCGTACTGCATGGGCATGGCCGGGCCCTCACTTCTAGATTTCAGCAACCCCAAGGCCGCGAGGCCCGTGCTGCGCCGAGCGGCCCGTTGCAAGAGCAAAACGGATGATCGCCTGCGCGAGCCTCATGAGCGGTTTGGAGCGAAGCGACAGAAACTCACGATATTTTACGCCGAGCGCGCCAGCGCTTCCTGCACCGGTTTGACGATCGCGGCCGCTACCAGCCCCGCAACGGCGAATCCGACGGCGATCACCGCGATGTATGCCGTCGTGTAGTTGCCCGGGAAGCCATACCAGTTCCAGTAGGAGATGTTGGTGCTGATCGCCGCAAGGAAACCGGCAATCGTGATGAAACGCCAGCGTCCGACAAAGTTGACGATTCTGGTTTGACCCAGCAGCAGGATCGCCAGGAAGACCTGGATAATGTTGGTTACCAGTTCGGTGAGCATCGGGCGCAGGCTGATCCCACCCATCCCGCCGGCGCGATAAACGATGATTCCCGTTGGCCCCGTCTTCATTTTGGCCTGCATTGCGTCACTCTGCATGGCCTTCATTTTCTCCGAGTGGCTGGCCGTCGGCGGCAGTCCCCAACCCGGAAACGCGTACATGCCGGAGTCAGGCAGGCTTCCTTTAATCGACGAAACCACGGCCTGCTCATTGGGAATCTCCTGAATACCGGTTTCGCCGAGACCGGTCAGCATGTGCGCCACAAAGGACCACAAAAAGAACGCTATTCCCCCCAATACTGCTGCTAAAAGCTTCTTCCCCATTTGACCTTCCCTCCTGTGTTGCGCTCCATGCTCCTATGGGAAGCGTCCGTAGTCAATGGCTTCCGGGAAATAAGGACGGAATTAGGACGAAACAACAAAATTCCGGAACTTAATTGCACTCAAGGTAATCTACTAGGAACAATCTCTGCATGGAGCGCCTGTGGCCCCTGAAGTCGATCCCACGAAGAAGAAAAAAGCCGCGCAGCAGTTGAAATCGGTCTGGCCGATGATCCGGGAGCTGGTGCGCCCCCGCCGCAGCCTGCTGGCCATGGGATTTCTGCTGCTGCTGCTCGGCCGCGTATGCGGCCTGGTGCTGCCGGCCTCTACCAAATTCCTGATCGACGACGTGATCGCTCCTCACCGCGCGGACCGCCTGCTGCCGCTGGTGGGCGCGGTGCTGGCGGCCACTTTCATTCAGGGGCTGACCTCATTTTCACTCACACAACTGCTGTCAAAGGAAGCGCAGCGTGCCATTACCGAGCTGCGCCGCCGCGTGCAGATCCACGTCGGCCGCCTGCCGCTGAACTATTACGACGCCAATAAGACCGGCGGCCTGGTCTCGCGCATCATGTCGGACGTTGAAGGCGTGCGCAACCTGATCGGCACCGGGCTGGTGGAATTTTGCGGCGGCGTGCTCACCGCGGTGCTGGCGCTGATCGTCCTTCTGAAGTTCAACGCGCAGATGACCGGAATCGCCATCGGCTTTTTGCTTGTCCTCATGGTGGCGCTCGGCCGTACTTTCAAAACCATCCGCCCCATCTTCCGCGAGCGCTCCAAGATCAATGCCGAAGTCACGGGACGCCTGACCGAGTCGCTTGGCGGCGTTCGCGTGGTCAAGGGTTATCACGCCGAACAGCGCGAAGCCGGCGTGTTCAGCAAGGGCGTACAGCGCCTGCTCGATAACGTTCTCAAAACGCTCACCGCCATGTCGATGATGGGCCTGATCTCGAGCGTCATGCTGGGAGTGGTCGGCGCCATCATCATGTATATGGGCGCGCGCCAGATTTTTGCCGGCCACATGACCGTCGGCCAGCTTTTCAGCTACACCATGTTCATGGGCTTTCTTGTCGCGCCGGTGGCGCAGATCGCCAGCATCGGCACTCAGATCACGGAAGCTCTTGCCGGACTCGATCGCACGCGCGAAGTCCTGGCGGAGAACCGGGAAGACCTCGATCCTGAACGCACGCTGGTCCTTGGCGACATTCGCGGCGCGATCCATTTTGAGCACGTCGATTTTTCTTATGAAGCAGGCAAGCCGGTGCTGGACGACGTGAGCTTTGAATCGCGGCCGGGAACGGTTACGGCGCTGGTGGGATCGTCGGGCTCGGGCAAATCGACGATCATCGGCCTGGTGGCTGCGTTTTACAAGCCGACCTTAGGACGCGTCACCGTCGATGGCATTGATCTGAGCATGGTCCGGCTGGATTCCTATCGCCCGGCGCTGGGCGTAGTGTTGCAGGATTCGTTTTTGTTCGATGGCTCGATCCGCGAGAACATCGCCTTCTCTCGCCCGGACGCGACCGAAGAGCAAATCCTGGAAGCCTGCCGCATCGCGCACGTGGACGAATTTGCCGAGCGCTTCAATGACAAGTATGACACCATCATCGGCGAGCGCGGCGTCAAGCTCTCCGGCGGGCAGCGCCAGCGCGTCTCCATCGCCCGCGCCGTCCTGGCCGATCCGAGAATCCTGATCCTCGACGAAGCCACCTCAAGCCTCGACTCCGAGTCCGAGGCCTACATCCAGCAGGGACTCAAATACCTGATGGGGGGGCGCACGACGTTCGTGATCGCGCACCGCCTTTCCACCATCCGCCAGGCCGACCAGATCCTGGTGGTTGAGGCGGGCAAGATCGTCGAGCGCGGGCGCCATGCGGAACTCTTAGCGTTGCAGGGCCGCTATCACGAGCTCTACACGCGCCAGCATGGCCTTGAAGAAAATCTCTTTCTCGCGCCGGGCGAGGGCGACAAGATTGAGGAAAAATCCGCCGCTGCCGGCCGCGGCGCCGCTGATCCGGATGCGATCAGCATCATTCGCGGGCAGGGATTCTAGAACCAACCACAAGGACACGAAGGACGCCAAAGAGTAGAATCTTCTACTTCGGTTGATTCTCAACGCGCCCGTGGTGGACATGAAACTACTTAGAACTGCTCTCCTGCTGTCTTTTGTTTTCCCCGCTTTTGCTCAACCCGCTCCCGCGCCCAAGCCAATCGATCTGCTCAAGCAGAAGCTGGAGCAGATCTCTTCCGGGGTAAGCGCGGACTGGGGCATTTACATCAAGTCGCTCGATACGGGCGAAGAGATCGCCATTAACGCCGATAAGAACATGGACACTATGAGCGCGATCAAAATCCCGCTCCTGGTCGATGCGTACCGTCTGGTCGACGCGGGCAAGATCAACCCCGCCGACCGTTTCACCATGAAGACAGCCGACAAGCGCTTTGGCACCGGCGTTCTGCGGACGCTCGATGACGGGCTGAACATGAGCGTGCACGATGCGCTGGAGCTGATGATCATCCAGAGCGACAACACCGG
>Ga0070730_10005776_pt1 | contig 10628 bp, 8 predicted proteins | sample Coa_R1_3_FD_66447 | JGI IMG/M metagenome (GOLD analysis project Ga0070730, IMG submission 66447) | Surface soil microbial communities from Centralia Pennsylvania, which are recovering from an underground coalmine fire - Coalmine... | ecosystem: Environmental > Terrestrial > Soil > Unclassified ... | reverse complement strand
GTGGCTCACGAGGGCACCAAGCGGGCCATCCAGACCGGCCTCGACATGTCCCCGTACGGCGTGGACCTGCAGCACCTGCACTTCCAGTGCCATTTCGCGGACGGCAAGTGGGATCACGCGCAGGAGATCGCCGACGGCTTCCCGGTCCGGGTCACCAGCCCGCCCGAGGCCTCCCTGTCCTCGATGGCCCTGTTCATCGACGTCGCGCGCGGCAACCCGGCGGTGGAGGAGCGGCGCGCGTGGATCGAGCCGTTCTGGTCGGTCCGCGGCTTCGACTACTCGTTCATCGCGCACGGCCTGCTCGCCGAGCACGCCCTCTGGCAGGGCGACACCGAGCAGGCGCTGGCCGAGGCCAGGGCCGCGATCGAGATCGACGACGTTCCCCCGTGGGGTTACTCGCCGTCGGTCCTGCGGCCGGCCGCGGTCGCCCTGAGCGCGCTCGCCGACCGGGCCGTGCACGCCCGGGCCACCGGCGACGACCAGGCCGCGAGCGCCGAGCTGGCCGCGGCGGGGGAATTGCTGCGGATCGCCCGGCAGGGGGCGACCTTCCCCAAACGCCCCAAGTTCATCCTGGGCCCGGAGGGACGCGGCTGGCTGGCTCGCGCCGAAGCGGAGTACCGGCGCGCCGCCGGCGAGAACGACCCGCAGGCCTGGCAGGCGGTCCTCGACGCCTTCGGCCCCGCCTATATGTACGAGATAGCCCGCACCCGCTGGCGGCTGGCCGAGGCGCTCGCCGAGGAGGGCCGCCGGGACGAGGCCAACGAGCAGTGGCGGCTGGCCTCCCAGACGGCGGACCGGCTCGGGGCCAGGCCGCTGCGCCGAGCGCTGGATGACCTGGCCCGCCGGGCCCGGATCGGCACCGCGCCCGCCCTGCCGGACGGCGCGGTCCTCGCGTCACTGACCAGCCGGGAACGCGAGGTGCTGCGGCTCATCGCCGCTGGCCGCAGCAACCGGGAGATCGCCTCGGTGCTGTTCATCGCGCCGAAGACGGCCAGCGTGCACGTGTCGAACATCCTCGGCAAGCTCGGTGCCGCCAGCCGCACCGAGGCCGCCGCCATCGCCCACCGCGAAGGCCTGGCCGCCCAGCCCTCAAGGAACTGAATGAACCCCGGGTTTCACCACGCAAGAGCAGCGTGAACCCCGGGGTTCATTCGCTACGCCCTCAGCGCGGCGCGAGCTGGCCCAGGATCTCCTCGGCGCGTGCCGCCGCGGCCTGCGGCTCCACCGAGGGCGAGCCGACCTGCGGATCCCAGTTCAGGTCGTAGAACAGCTCGGTCACGCCCTGCTCGCCGAGCCAGGCCGTGTCCTCGCGGATCTGCGCGAAGCCGCCCGACAGCAGCCGCCGGCCGCCGTCCGGGCCCTTCTCCTCCTCACCCGCGCGTACCGCGCCCCGGCACACGATGCGCACCGCGCCCGGGTCCCGGCCCGCCGCCTGCGCCGCCGCCCGGATCACGGTGACCGCATCAGCGATCTTGGACAGGTCCGCGCGGCTGGAGGTGATCCAGCCGTCCGCGATCCGCCCGGCCCGCTCCATGGCCGGGTGCGACATGCCGCCCAGCAGCACCGGCGGCCCGGGGCGCTGCACCGGCCGGGGGTCCTGCCGGCCCGCCGGGATCGTGTAGAACTCGCCGTCGAACGAGCTGACCTCGTCGGCCCACAAGGTCCGCAGCACGGCCAGGTACTCCTCGGTGCGCGCGCCGCGCCGGGCCGTCGACGCGCCGGTCGCGGCGAACTCCTCGGGCATCCACCCGATGCCCAGGCCCAGGTCGAGCCGCCCGCCGGACAGCACGTCCACCGTCGTGGCCTGCTTGGCCAGCACCGTGGGGGAGACGAACGGCAGGTTGATCAGCGCCACGCCCAGCCTGATCCGCGCCGTGCTGGCGGCCACGTACCCGAGCGCGACCATCGGGTCGAGCACGCTGCGGTACACCGGTTCCATCCCGGAGCCCTCCGGCACCAGCAGCCGCTGGAAGCTCCACAGTGACGCGTACCCCGCGTCCTCGGCCCGGCGGGCAAAGGCGGTCAGGTATTCGGGGGTCGCCCACGCCCCCGCCACCGGGGCGCCGAAACCAATCTGCATGTTCACACCTTAATGAAAGACATTTCGGCCGAACGGGCCGTGGTGCGCCCGTCCCGCTATCGTCCGTGCCGCCCGGCGTTCCGCTTGCCAGGACCCAGCCGCCCTGGGACGGTTAGGACGTCCCCCTATGCGATTGGCGGTGAATGGTTTTGGCTATTGCCACGCCCCTGTCCACGCGCGGTCGGTACATCGTCGACGCGCGAGGAAACCGGGTCAAACTGGCCGGGGTCAACTGGTACGGCGCGAGCGAGGACATGGGCGTGCCAGTCGGGCTGGACTGCAACGACCGTAACGCGATCGCCGAGATCATCGCCCAGCAGGGGTTCAACTGCGTGCGGTTCCCGTTCAGCCTGTGGATGACCGAGCAGACCACGCCGGTCGCCGACCAGTACCTGCTGCGCAACCCGGACCTGCACGGGTCGACGCCGATGCAGGTCTACGACGCCTGCGTCAAGGCGCTCACTGCCCAGGGCCTGATCGTCATCCCCAACGTCCACCTGCTCGACTTCGGCTGGTGCTGCGCCAACAACGACACCAACGGCCTGTGGTTCAACGACCGCTGGCCGGCCGCGAAGTTCACCGCGGTCTGGCAGGACATCGCCCGGCGGTACGCCTCGAATCCGCTGGTCGCCGCGATGGACATCAAGAACGAGCCGCGCCACGCGACCGTCGGCGGAGCCACCCAGGCCCCGGCCTGGGGAAACGCTCAGGAGACCGACTTCGCCGCCATGTACGCGACGGTGGGGAACCTGCTCCACCAGATCGACCCGGACCTGCTGATCATCTGCGAGGGCCTGAACTACGCCGGAGACCTGACCGGCGTGGCCAGCCACCAGGTTCAGCTCGCCAAACCCGGCAAGGTCGTCTACAGCATGCACGACTACTCCTGGTCCAACCATCCCGCGGGCCAGACCCAGGCCGCCTATATCCAGCAGATGACTACGAACGGCGGGTACCTCCTCAACCAGGGAATCGCCCCGGTGTGGGTGGGCGAGTTCGGCGACAATGCCAGCGCGCTGTCGTCCCCAGGCGGCGGCGGCACCTGGTGGGCCAACATCCAAGGCTGGCTGAAAGAAGCCGACGTCGACTGGTGCTGGTGGGCCCTCAACCCGACCCACGGCCAGAGCTGCACCCCCGGGACCACCACCATCCAGAACTACTGGGGCGCTCCGGAACCGTACGGCCTGCTGACCCTGGACTGGACCAGCGTGGGCTACCCGGCCGTGATCACCATGCTGCAGGCCCTGATGCCACCCCATACCGCCGCCACGTGAACTACACATCAAATTCATCACCGTGCGGCGCCCCCTTGAGATGGTGCGGAGATCTGCCGGACATAGGCGGGGATGACCGCCGCGGCCAGCTGCTCCATCTGCTCGGCCTGGTCGAACAGCGCCGTGCACAAGATCAGCTCGGCCCCGGCCTCGGCGACCTGGCGCAGCCCGCGGACGCAGTCGGCGGCCGTGCCGGTGACCGCCGCGGCCTCGATGGCCTCCACCCGCCGGCCGTAGAGCGCGGTCAGCGCGGCGTTCATCCGCTCCCGGGCCCGCTCGGCACGGTCGTCGATCGCGATGTACACCCGCTTGGCGATGGGGAAGGAGCCGGCCGGGCGTCCTGCCTCGGCCAGCGCCGCGCGCACCAGGGTGACCTGCTCGGCGAACCTCGCGGTGGGCGACGCCCCGGCGCCGAAGAACCCGTCGCCATGGCGGACCGCCCGCCGCAGCGCCGGCTCGGCGGCCGCGCCGAACCACAATGGCGGATAGGGCTTCTGGGCCGGCTTGGGCTCCATGGCCTCGTCCTTGAGCTGCCAGAACTCCCCGTCGAAGGAGACTCGGGGCTGTGTCCACAGCGCCTTCATCAGCTCGATCCCCTCGGTGAACCGTGCGACGTACCGCCGCGGGTCCACGCCGAAGGCGGCGAACGGCCGTCCGCGGCCGCCGGTGCCCACCCCGACCTCGATCCGGCCCTGGCTGAGCTGGTCCAGCGTGCTCACGCTCTTGGCCAGGTGCACCGGGCTGTAAGTAGAACTGGGGGAGGGCGATCGCGAACTTCATGAGCGGCAGCGTATCGCCAGGCCTAGCGGGCACAATCGCAGCGTGGACAACCCGCTTGCCGACCTGGCCGAACGGATGCGCGCGATCTGCCTGGCCCTGCCCGAGGTCACCGAACGCCCCAGCCACGGCGCGCCGACCTGGTTCGTCCGGGGCAAGACCTTCGTGACCTTGTGGGCGGACGGCCATCACGATGACCAGTTCCCGCACCTGTGGTGCGCCGCGCCGCCCGGAGCGCAGGATGAGCTCACCGCGTCCGCGCCCGGCCGGTTCTTCCGCCCGCCCTACGTGGGCGGCCGCGGCTGGATCGGCGTCCGGCTCGACCGCGATCCGGACTGGACCGAAATCGCCGAGCTGTGCCGGGACGCCTACCGGGTGATCGCCCCGGCCCGGCTGGGCGCTCAGCTGGACGGCTGACCGGTTACCGCCGCGGCGATCTCAGCCGCGCAGCCCCAGGCCAGCGAGATTCCCGCCCCGCCGTGCCCGTAATTGTGCCAGAGCACGCCGCTCCCGAACGCCTCGGACTCCAGGCGCACCTCAGGGCGGTACGGCCGCAGGCCGACACGATGGCCGAGGATCCTCGCCCCGCGCAGGCGAGGATCGATCGCGGCACACTGAGCCACGATCCGTTCGGCGATAAAAGGTTTTGGCTCCAGATCCCAGCTTCCTTCCTCGTTCGTGCCGCCGAGCAGGACCGTCTCCCCGTGCGGGAAGATGTAGACGATCCAGGGCGGTTCCTCGTCTCGGTTGACGTAGAACTCCTCGATGCCGGGGTTGGCGGCGATCACCACCTGGCCGCGGACCGGCACCACGGCGGGGTCCGGTACCAGGTCGCGAGCGCCGGCGCCGGAGCAGTTGACCACGGTCGGCGCCACCCCGGCCAGCCCGGCCAGCGACGGGACGGCCGCCACCTCGATCGTGCCGCCGGTCTGCTCGAACCTGGCCCGCAGGTACTCCAGGTACACCGGCATGGTCGCGACCGGGGCGCTGTAGTGCCAGCCGTGCGTGAAGCCCTCAGGCAGTTCGGATGGCTGGCACGGCCGCAGGTCGGGCAGCAGCCGGGTCCAGTAGTACGGTTCGAGCGGGGAACGGCTGACCTCTTTGCCGCTGCCCATCCGGACCCCGGTGCCCGGCTCGGCGGCGAGCTTGGACAGGACCTCCAGCCCGGTCCGGGCCCAGCCCAGGACCCGCTCCGGCGGGCCGACCCGGACCGCTCCCCAGACCGCCCCGGCCGCCACCGAGGTGGTCTGGTCCGGCGGGACCGCCGTCCTGATCGTCACGCTGAGCCCGGCCTCAGCCAGGCGGATCCCCGTCGTCAGGCCGCAGACCCCGGCCCCGATCACCAGAACGTCCATGCCCCGACCGTATCCTTTGCCCGAAACGATCCGAGCGGAGGTGGCCAGTGGCCGGACTGACCGGCGCGCAATCCAGGCTGATCGACGAGGCGGTCGCCGCGTCCCCGGGAGCAGCCAGCCTGAGCGACGTCCAGCACGTGGTGATCTTGATGCAGGAGAACCGGTCGTTCGACCACTACTTCGGCACGCTGTCCGGCGTGCGCGGCTTCGCCGACCCGCACGCCCTCCGCGGGGTGTTCGGCCAGTCCGGATACCAGCCGGGAAGGGGCCCCAGCCTGGCCGGCTACCTGGAGCCGTTCCGGCTGTCCAGCGATCCGCCGGGGCGGGACGGCCAGACCACCAACGACATCTCGCACACCTGGCCGACCCAGCACCAGAGCTGGAACGACGGCGCGATGGACAAATTCGTGGCTACCCATGTCAACGTCGACGGTGCCGCCCACGGGCCGGTCACCATGGGCTATTACACCCGTGCCGACCTGCCTTTCTACTACGCGCTGGCGGACGCGTTCACCGTCTGCGACGCCTACTTCAGCTCGGTGCTCGGCCCCACCGACTCGAACCGGCTGATGGGCATATCGGCCACCATCGACCCGGCCGGGACGGCCGGCGGCCCCGTGGTCGAGACGTTCGGGAACCGGATCGCGGAATACGGCAAGCTGAGCTGGGAGACGATGCCGGAACGGCTGCAGGCCGCCGGGGTGAGCTGGAAGGTCTACAACGACCGGCTCAGCGAGCTCGCGCTGAGCCCGTTGCCCTACTTCAAGCCGTTCAACGACCCGTTCTCGGTCACCGGAGTCGAACTGGTCGGCCGCGGACTGACTCCGGACCTGGATGACTTCGGCCAGGACATCAAGCAGAACAAGCTGCCGTCGGTGTCGTGGATCATGCCGCCGCTGGCCGAGTGCGAGCACCCGGCCGCACCGCCCGGCTACGGCGAGTACTTCATCCACAGCATCCTGTCCGCGCTGGTGTCGAACCCCGCGGTGTGGGCGCAGACCGTCCTGTTCGTGACGCACGACGAGAACGGCGGCTTCTTCGACCACGTCCCGCCGCTGACCCCGCCGCCCGGGACCGAGGGCGAATGGCTCACCGGCAACCTGCCCGCCGCGGCAGGCGGGATCACCGGTCCCGTCGGGCTCGGCTTCCGCGTTCCCGCCCTGGTCATCTCGCCGTTCAGCCGAGGCGGCTACGTGTGCTCGCAGTTGTTCGACCACACCTCGCTGCTGCGCTTCATCGAGACCAGGTTCGGCGTCGAGGTGCCGAACTTGTCGCCGTGGCGACGCAGCGTAACCGGCGACATGACCGCGGCGCTCGCGCTGTCGAGGCCGGCCGACTCCAGCGTCCCAGCGCTCCCTCCCACCTCGCTCGGCCCGACCAGCCTCGCCGAGCAGGCCGTGCTCAACTCGCTGGCCGGCACGCTGGACGCGGGCATCGACTACCCGCTGCCCACGGCCAACGCCATGCCGTCCCAGGAGACCAGCCCGGAACGCCCGCCGGTGCCCTGATCAACGGCCGGACCAAACTGGAGGAAACATGGCTCCGCCTATTCGACTGTTTCTCGCCGATGTCGACGGCACGCTGGTCACTCAGGACAAGGTCCTCACCGACCGGGCTATCGCCGCGGTCGGGAAGCTGCGGGAGGCCGGGATACTCTTCGCCATCACCAGCGGTCGGCCGCCCCGCGGCATGTCGATGCTGATCGAACCGCTCCAGCTGGCCACGCCGATCGCGGCCTTCAACGGCGGCGTGTACGTCCATCCCGACATGTCGGTGATCGAGCAGCAGACCATCCCCGACGACCTGACGCCGACGGTGATCGAGTTGCTCGGCACCCACGGACTGGACGTGTGGATCTACCGGGGCGCGGACTGGTTTATCCGGGACCCGAAGGCGCCGCACGTGGCCCGCGAGACCTGGACGGTCAAGTTCGATCCGACGGTAACCGGCAGTTTCGCCTCGGTGTCGAGCGGGGTGGCCAAGATCACCGGGGTGAGCGATGACTACGAGGCGGTCCAGAAGGGTGTGGACGCGGTACGCGAGCGCCTGGGCGATCACGTGTCGGCGGCCCGGTCTCAGCCGTACTACTGCGATGTCACCAACCCCGACGCCAACAAGGGCGCCGTCGCGCAATATCTTTCCCGGACCTACCAGATCCCGCCCGAGCAGATCGCCACGATCGGCGACCAGCCCAACGACGTGCTCATGTTCGCGCACTCCGGACTCAGCATCGCCATGGGTAACGCCAGCCACGAGGTCCAGAAAGCCGCCCGCCGGGTCACCACGTCCAACGAGGACGAGGGCTTCGCCAACGCGGTAGAACGGTTCGTCTTGCCCTGAGTTCTGTGGTCATCCCCGGCGCGGGCGGATCAGGGTGAAGGTCTCGAACTCGGTGTAGTCGGGGGTCGGCGCGCCCTTGGCGCCGGTGGCGGGGTTGACCGGGTCCGCCCCTACCGCGTGGTACTGGGTCACGGTGATGCTGGTGCGACCGCCGAAATCCTCGGGGTCGGGGTGGACGTCGAACACCGCGATCCCGTAACCGGTCGAGGTGTCGCGCCTGGCCGACCAGGTGGCGTCCTCGACCGCGTCGGCTCCCGCCCGGGTGAAGACATCGGCCGTGGCGGTCGGCACCGGGCGGTTGGCCCGCGTGAAGACCTTGGCTTGCCGCTGTCCGTCGGCGGGGTCGGTCCCGTAGTCGTCGAGGTTGGTGTCGTTGCCGCCGCAGCCCAGGGTCAGGTGGACGGTGCCCTGGCTGGTGTCGAACACCCCGTTGTCGGTGGTCGTGACCGGGCGCGGGCGCAGGGTGTTGACCACCGCGCCGGTGGCGACCTCGTGGCCGACGTTGGCGTCGGCGCCGCGCACCGGGAAGGACCGCTCGTAGTCGTGGTCGTGCCCGTTGAGCACCAGGTCGACCTCGTAGCGGTCGAACAGCGGCAGCCACTCCTGGCGGATGCCGAGGTCCGAGCCGTTCCCGGTGGCTGAGGAGGAACACGCGCACTGGTGCATCTGTACGATGATCCAGTCGACCGAGCCATCGCGCCGGCCTGCCGCCAGCGTCCGCTCCAGCCACGCCGTCTGCGCGCCGCCCGAGTAGCCCTTGATGTAGAACGAGGTGCCGGGCCCGATGGCCGGGGTGCCCGTGCTGGGCACCGGGGTCAGGGCCGCCGGGCCGGTCACGAACGCGGCCGCGTCCTGGTACACCACGTCGTCGGCGTCGAGGGAGACGAACAGGACCGACCCGATGCGGAAGCTGTACCAGTGCCCGCCGAAACCGGGGACGCGGTTGTCGGGCAGCGTGTAGCGGGTCAGGTACGAGGTGAACCCCTGCGCGCCGTTGCCGAACTCCACCTCGTGGTTGCCCGGGCACGGCATCCAGGGCCGGTTGGCGGCCGACGTCTGGTTGTTGTTGCCGAAGTCGCGCCACACCTCAGGCTGCGTGGCGGGGTTCAGGTTCGCGTAGCAAAGATCCCCGTTGAGCAGGTGAAACAGCGGCTGGAAAGACTCGACCGTATCGACCGCGTACGCGCTCTGGCCGTAGGAGAGAACCCAGCCGTCGTTCGGTGTGGCCAGGTCGCCGAAGCTGGTGAAGCGGAACGCCGCCCGGCCGTGCGGGGCGGTCCGGAAGGTGGCGGTGAACGGGTCCGCGGCGTCGCTGTCGTTGTCGGCGGTCACCGCGTACGCATAGGTGGCGCCGGGCCGCAGCCCGTCAATCCGCGAGTGGTACGTCCACACCGTCTCGCCGTTGATCCCGTCGGTGTACGGCCGGGGCTCGGCCTTGATGAGCCGCTGCCCGATCCGTACCCGGGGCCGGGTCGCCGGCTCGGGGGAGGCCCAGGAGACGACGACGCTCGTGGCCGGATTCTCACCCCAGGTGAGATGGATCTGCTCGGGAGTACCGTCGCCGTCCGCCGCACGCGTCCTGCGGGTCCGCGCTCCGGCCTTGGTCGCGTTCGCGGTGGCCGCGAGCAGGCCGGATCCGCCCACCGCGAGCACCTGGCGGCGTGAAACAGGGGACCGCGACGGTCGTCCGTCAGCTGAGTTGGCCGGCATAACGGAAAGGTAAAGCAGGCGAGTAAACGCCAGCTGGCGTAACAGAGTTCATCCGAATGTCGCGGCAAGACATTCCGATGAACTCTGTTACCTGAGGAAACTCAGATACGGCTCCAGGCCTCGGTGAGCACCGCGCGCAGGATGGCCTCCATCTCGTCGAAGTGCTCCTGGCCGCAGATAAGCGGCGGGGCCAGCTGGATGACCGGGTCACCACGGTCGTCGGCGCGGCACACCAGCCCGGCGTCGAACAGCGCCTGGGACAAGAACCCGCGCAGCAGCCGCTCGGACTCGTCGTCGTTGAACGTCTCCCGGGTGACCTTGTCCTTGACCAGCTCGATGCCGTAGAAGTACCCGGCCCCCCGGACCTCCCCGACGATCGGCAGGTCGGCGAGCTTCTCCAGGGTGGCGCGGAACGCCGGTTCGTTCGTCCGGACGTTGTCCAGCAGGTCTTCCTTCTCGAAGATGTCCAGGTTGGCCAGCGCCACCGCGGTGGATACGGGGTGGCCGGCGAACGTGATGCCGTGCAGGAACGTGGCCGTGCCCGAGATGAATGGCTCCATGAGCGCGTCGCTGACCAGCATCCCGCCGAGCGGCGCGTAGCCGGACGTGACTCCCTTGGCGAAGGTGATGATGTCCGGCTGGTATCCGTACCGCTCGGCGCCGAAGTAGTAGCCGAGCCGGCCGAACGCGCAGATTACCTCGTCGGAGACCAGCAGCACGCCGTACCGGTCGCAGATCTCGCGGACCCGCTGGAAGTAGCCGGGCGGTGGCGGGAAGCAGCCGCCGGAGTTCTGCACGGGCTCCAGGTAGACCGCCGCGACCGACTTGGGTCCCTCACGGAGGATGGCGCGCTCGATCTCGTCCGCGGCCCAGATGCCGAACGCTTCCAGGTCGTCGCCCACGAACGCGGGGGCCCGGTAGAAGTTGGTGTTCGGCACGCGGATCCCGCCCGGGGTCATGGGCTCGAACGGATACTTGATGTCGGCCAGGCCGGTGATGGCCAGCGCGCCCATCGAGGTCCCGTGGTAGGCGATCTCGCGGCTGATCACCTTGTACCGTTCGGGCTGGCCGGTCAGCTTGAAGTACTGCTTG
>Ga0070730_10005774_pt1 | contig 10629 bp, 5 predicted proteins | sample Coa_R1_3_FD_66447 | JGI IMG/M metagenome (GOLD analysis project Ga0070730, IMG submission 66447) | Surface soil microbial communities from Centralia Pennsylvania, which are recovering from an underground coalmine fire - Coalmine... | ecosystem: Environmental > Terrestrial > Soil > Unclassified ... | reverse complement strand
ACCACACCCTCACCTGCCAAATTTGAGATCTTCGTGGCTGGACCGGGCGTTGTTTCCCGGCTTCCTTTCTGTACTGCATCCGGGAACAAAACGATACTCGATCCGCCAGTATCAACTATCAGGTTCACTTTCTTCCCATTAACCTGTGCCGGAACCACCAGCAAGCGATCGATCTCGGTGATTGGAACATTTGTTCCTGACATAGCAACATCGCCGAATTTGATTTTTCTCGAGTAGTAGTCAATCTGAAACTTGAGTTGATCGAGGACGTCCAACCCGATCACTGCGTCGACGCGGATCCCAGCGCGCCGCCGTAACCATGACAGATCGGCGACGTTGACCACAATCCCCTGCCGCCGAACAGGGCCGAAGGCCACATTGGGAAGGACGGCAAGGTACGTGTGTACGGTTGCATTCATTACGTACACATTCATCGACTGGCCCGCGATCTCCTGCAGACCCAACTCCTTAGCGGTTTCACGATCCACGACGGATGGGTTCGTCCCGGTATCAATCAACAGATGTCTCGATTCCGATTCGCCAAGAGACCCGGTGATCACTACGAAATGATTGCCGAAGAGTCGGAACGGCACTTCCTGCAGGTGCCGGGAGTACTTAGCGGCCCATCCCGATTGCGGAGTCAGGGAGAAAAGCAACCCTGCGAGAAAGAAAACTCGCAGCAGACGCCCGTCTCTCCAAACACTTCGCGGATCGATCTGATACATGCGTGACGCAGTCGTGCAATTGTTTCTTTGAGTATCTATTGAGAAACCGACCTTCATACGGTTGACCCTTTGCGACGAATGCGCGAGGAGTTCGACTATGAAGCGTGGTGGGAGTTAGCTCCTGAGTGACAGGTACACCAGAAGTAAGGATGAGTCGATCGAATCGAGGTAAGAGACGGGCATGAGAAGTGCAGGTCTAGTGACTGACTAGCCACTTATTATCCGCGTGAGTGCTACACAAACGTACAAAAACCGCAGAGCTTACACGAACCCTAACAGTCTTACCTGTACTAATTATAGTTGACTTCTGGATACAACTAAGCGTTTGTTTCAAGCAACTTACCGGTCGACAGCTCACAATGACGGGATATGCAGCGAAACGTCCCTGCCGTGCAGTAACCGGTCTGGCCATATGCCAAACAAGTCGCGATACTGGACGAGCCCCGAAATCCGCCGGCGACATTTTCAGATGAAAGTGAGGACTCGATGACCCGAAATGCTGTTTCCGCATTCCTGCCGCTCGTGGCCTTAACGGTTTTGCTCTCCGCGGCTCAAACCTCGAACGATGCGACCGCTACCTTCTTCAAACTGCAGGCTCTCGCAGGAAACTGGGAAGGGAAGGACGATGGCGGCAACCCGGTCAAAAGCAAATTTGAGCTGGTCGCAGGCAATACCGCAGTCATGGAGACTCTGACGATGTCCGGGATGGAACAGATGTTGACCCTGTATACCGTCGACCGGGATGGAATCGCTCTCGTTCACTACTGCCCAACGAATAATCAGCCGCGCATGCGGGCCGTCCCTTCTTCGGCAGAGGTAAAAGAACTGGTCTTCGCCTTTCAGGATGCGACCAATCTTCCCGATCCTGCGATTGGTCACGAACAGAAGCTGATCCTGCAATTTAAGGGTGCGGATCAGATTGTCGAGCGTTGGACTTGGCGAAAAAATGGCAAGGATACTGAAATGGTCTACAACTTCAATCGCAGTCCGGCTGGAAAGAAGTAAAGCTCAGTTCTATTTGTCCCCTGCGCGAAAGAGAAGTGGGGACCTGACCCTCTCCAGTCTTCAGTCTGGCAAAAAAGAAGAGGGAGCCAGGCGTTCGGCTCCCTCAACTTGGGACTAAATTGTGGTTAGAAGGTGAACTTCACGCCGAGGCGAATCTTTCGTGCCTGCTGCCAGATGTTCGGCGTGCCATAGGCCGAGCCCAGTACGAAGCCGTTCGACGCGGCTACATTACCATTGACTCCTGCAAGTCCGCTCCTGAGGTTATATCCAGTTTCAGCCGCCTGATAAAAAGCGGCTCCGCCGATTGATACCCCATTTGGCAAAACCGCAGAGGAGTTACCGCTCCAGTATGAGCCAGCGCTTTCCCAATACGAAATTACAGCGCGCTGGTTAAGCACATTGATGAGCGTGGCCTGGAAGTCGAATACCTGGCGCTCATTGTTCTTGTTCACTTTGAACGAATGATCGAAGTTAAGATCGCTCTGAGTGAACCACGGTGTACGTCGAGCATAGGGGTTACCGATGGTTACAGCGCCCGTCGTCGGGTCTTGGCTGATGTTAGCCCACTGGCCATGACCAAAGATGTAGGCATCTTCAAACGGACCAACGAATCCCGGGTATGGACCTCCGACCTCCATGGCGGTGGACACTGGACTGCCCTGATAGGCCACTTGGAATAGGCCTAATGTGGTGGTCATCCCTTTCCAAGGCAGCGCGTAGTACACGTTGCCCTTGAAAGCATTGGGGCGATCGGTTGGCAGTGGCCCAGCATTGGACTTGCCTTTATCCGTGAAGTAGTAGAAGGGTTCATCGAACGAACGAGTCGTGTTCGGGGAAGCGCGGCCGGTAAGACCACCGTCCACCTGGTCAGTTGTTGTAAGCCCCGTGTAGTTACCCCAGAGGCGGCTATAGGTATAGCTGAACATTCCCGCCCAGCCATGAGTCGTACTCTTTGTCAGGCGAAGTTCCACGCCGTCGTAGTCGCGAATCGCCGTGGGATTGTTCGGGCAACTCGTGCATGTACCGAAGGCGCCGTTCTGGTTGAATATTTCGGTTGGATTGCCAAAAGCTGCGCCGATACTGTTCAGGTAGTTCGCATATCCGTTAATTGTTTTGTTTACACCTTCCCCAGGGTTCACGATCGTGTACATCTCGGTCCAAGTCGGGTCCCAGAGCGAAGCGTCTTCAATTACGTGATCCAGTCGTTTCCGGTCATAGCGTGCTTCGAACGCCAAATCACCGCGGACCTGATAATCAAACCCCGCTACATATTCGTGTTGCCGGTACGGTTTAACTCCGGGCGCGACCGGCTCCCAAGGGCGAAGATTGTAGTTCTCGATTAACTGAGTGCCGGTCTTGGAATCCGTCAATGTGGGTGGAGTTTTGCCACCGGAAAAATTGGCTTGTGTAGTGGTGGTGCCGTTCGGACAGGCTCGATCATTCGAGTAGGTGGTGGTGATGTCCGAGACAGAGAACGAACCGCTCGAATCTGGGCCGAGCGGATAAACGCAAGTCTCATATGCCTGCGCCCCGAACGAACTCTGCGCAACCAGGAGCTTCATGACATCGTTAACCACGCCATAACTGCCAAAGATCTTTATCTTGCCGTTGGCTGGCCCCCATGCAGCGCCCAGCCGCGGTTCTATCTTGTCGCTCCATGAGAAGTTGATCGAACTCGGTGGCTTCAGGCCGGCAGGGATCACTCCCGGGGGAACCGGCAGCGATTCTTTCTCGACGCGGATGCCCAGGTTCAGTGTCAGGCCGTGACCGAGGGTCCAGGAATCCTGCACAAAAAGGGCATGATTATTGTCAACGGCGGGCTTGGTCAGCACTGTTGCGAAGTCCACGATCGTCGCATAGCCGTACTGACCAGCGCAGTCTCCCCACGCTGCCGTGAGTGTTGCGCAAACGGAAGCGCCTGTCGTTGTGAAGGGATGGTACCCGCTCCCCGTCGCACCAAACGAACCGCCGGTGTTGAAAAAAAGATTTGTAATCGGCACATTGCCGTTCTGTGAAATCACGTTCGACAATCGGTTGTATTGGTAGCCGACTTTGATGTTATGGGTTCCAGCCCAGCCGCTCTTGAAGAACGCCACGTCTTGGTCGAACTGATAGTGCTTGCTGGCGTTAAACAAAGTGTAGTTTGGGTTGTAAGACGAGATCGTGGCCGTGCCAGCACCCTGCTGCAGCCCTGCAGGCAGCGGTTGGCCGTTGTTATCAAGTTGGCCCTGTCCGTTTCCGATCCACAGAACGTCTACTCCGGTAGTCGGGTAGCCGAAGTCGTGATAGTTGTTAAAGTAGTAGCCGAAACGTGTCGTTGAAACGATCCTGGGCGTAATCGTTATGTCGCTGCCGAAGTTGTAAGTGGCGTTGGGCGCTACGAATCCGAGACCGTGTATCGGTGGTGGAGCAAGTACAGCCGTATTGATGATGGACGACTGCTGTACGCCAATCGGATCTCCTCCATTTACGATCGCCTGATTGGCTAGCCCTAACCCGAACGGCAAGGTTCCGGTCGACCGCTCATTCTGGGTCAGCCAGGAAGCAAAGAGCTTAACCTTTTGCGTCAGACTGGCATCCAGACGGGCGCTGCCAAAATACTGCTGTTGGTCCAAGTTGAAGAATTCGTTGCCGGTAGAACCGAACGGACAATTCGGGCTGCAAATCGCCGGGTTGAAGTTTACATAACGCGAAGTAGATTGGTAAAAGGGAGCAAACCCGACGAAGAACCACAAACGGTCCTTCAAGATCGGACCACCCACGTCAAATCCAGGCTGAGCATAACGGAAATGGTCTTGTCTGGGCTGGTAAGTCTGAATGTTATTGTCCAGTCCCGTATTCGACGCGTTGAAGGGATCGTAACGGATTGTGGGAGTGGGGCCGCCGTCCATTACATTGCCTTCGTAAGTGCCGAAGATCGATCCATGGAAAGCGTTGCTGCCTTTTTTCATAACTACATTGACCACACCGCCCAAAGCGCCGCCGTGCTCGGCTTCGATTCCTGATGTCTTCACCTGCACTTCCTGGATGAACTCGAAGGGGACATTGGCGTTCGAATAGCCCATCGAAATGTTTTCCGTGTCCTGGCCTTCGACCAGGTAAGTGCTCTCGGAGTCAGCGGCACCGCCGATCATGTAACCACTCGCTGCACCGCTGGGCGTGCTTCCAGGGGGCGCGCCACCCGTTCCGGCCGCCAATCCTAGATTGGCCGTCCCGGCTGCGAGAGGCTCGTTACGCGCCATAGGAGCGTACTGGATGACCGACTGAAAACTGTAGCCGTGAGGCTGGCCTTGAAGATCCTGGGCCGTAAGGTTCGTTTGGTTTGTATTCGTTGTCGTGTCAACTAACGGAGCCGCACCCGACACTTCGACAACTTCGGCAGCTGCACCAATCTGGAGCGTGACATCGAGCGTGGGAAGGTGGCCGACTGCGATAACGATGCCTTCGCGCCTTACAGTTTTGAAACCCTTCGCTGATACTTCCATCGCATATATGCCGGGAGGCAAGTTCGCGAATCGATAGTAGCCGGTCGCTTCCGAATCCAACACTTTGTTGCCGATCAACGTTGTACCTGTGATTACCACATGGCCGCCACCAACAACTGCGCCGCTGGAATCCCTAAGGGTTCCTTGCAGCCCTCCGGTTGTTTCCTGGCTGAACACCGCAGGTGCTAACAACACAAAGGTTGACAGTGCGATACACAAGATACTGTTTCTAAGTCGCATTCCTATCTCCTTCTTTTCACGATTCTTTTTGAGATTCTTAGTTCGATTGAATCTTCGTAGGTCGCAGGTTATGCGAGCGCCTCCCCCCTGAGCGCAGCGACCGGCACAATGCGTTCCGAGGACACGTCACGGCGGAGCAAACTGATGCCCGAACCTATGTGAGTGGGATGAAGCCACCATCACGGAATACCAACAGTGATGCCAAGATGACTAATCGACGTGATCTAGGGGAGCGACCTGTAGCCGGTTCCTTGGAAAGATATGGTTCTTCGTAGGCATCGCAATGCTGCCTCTGGAATTCCGGAGATTACTCTGTAGTACTCCCTGCTGCAGTGCGGAATGGAGTCGCGGAAAGTGCGCAGAACATAACGGATATGTGAAGATAAGATCTAGAGGTATCGCCAGCATCAGACGGCAGATCCCCTGAGTAAGTCAGGCTTTGTTGCCGCTTCCGATGACCATCGCCAAGCCCGTCCATGGGCGTTGGGTACTTTCACGGCTTCGCCGTAGTTCACAAGTCGATTTAATACGGTTGTGATCGAGGCGAGAAGATCTTTATGTCTACTCAATAGTGTTGGGTCTCCGGCCAGAACCCTCTCACGCACTTCTTGCGCGGTAAGGGCCCCATCCGCCTCCATCAGAATAGTGCGGCATGCTTGGGTAAATCCGGCCTGGCGTCCGCGCATCGGTCCTCCCAGCAATTGGAGCACCTCTTCGGATGCCACATCGTTTCCCAGAAGAGCGCACAATCCGCTGATGGTTTTCTTGGCACTTCCGATTCGCTTCATGATCTCAGTGCGCTGCTCAAGCAAACGCCTGAGCTCGTCGTGTGCTTGCCTGATCACGCATTCTGCGGCATGCGCTGCGTCAGCCTGAATTGCCACGATTGACTCGTCAGTATTCTTCCCGTTGTCCATGACCTTCTACTTAAACCGATTAACCAACAGTCGTACCGCGATTCAGGGTCTGAATCGTGATCTTGTTGGTTTGACGCTCGATTTGGGGAAGCGAAGTGTGGCTGGGTACATCTCGCTACAAAACCACTACGAACACCAATAAAGTAAGGACCGACACACGGTGTCTAGTTATCCTGTCTGCGGATCAGGCGACCCTCCGAAGCGAACTTCGGTGCGCGGCGTTGGGAATGCCTTTATCACCTACCGATCGTCAGTCGAGCACGAAAGCGCCGGCAGCCCAGCACGTGTCAGCGACTTTCCTCCACAAAACAATGGGATGTCAGTGCCTGTTGTGTCACTTCGGACCTGATCGTTCTGGAGTTCTCGTCCCCGAGATGTTGCTACTCGTTTCAACCTCTCAGTTGGTGGGACCAAGATCCGAAAACCGGGCACGAATGCGCTCCAGGCGGGACTAGAACCACCGAGGATTCCACCAAGTAGTTCAAAGCCTAAACCGATAGCTAAGAAATATGGACGAGATAAGGTAAAGCAGGGACCAACGTGGGTGACAATTCGGGCCGCAGAAGGTCCAACTACCGAGATGGCTGAGTCTGGGAAATGCCTTTCGTCTGTTGCGGGTCTCAAGGTCGACTCAGGCCTGGCCCCATACACCATCAGATGGACCAACATCTGGGCAACAAGCCTCGGGACTTGGATTTTTCTCTCGCTTGCCGCTACCCTCACGATTTACCAAATGTATCGTGTGAACGGCGGCCTTACGAGCATGGGAGCGGTAGCGGCGATGGAGTTCAGTCAGCTTTTTTCTTATGCCCCGCTCACCCCATTTGCATACTGGTTGGCGATCCGACATCCGATTCAGCGAGGCCATTGGGTCGCGCCGTCAGTACTTCACATCGCTTCTGGATTGATCTTCGCTTTCGGTCACATTGTCGTGCGTGGCTTTACCCCGTATGGATATTGGGATGGAACGCATCGTCAGTGGAGCTATACGTTCTGGGACGTACGCTCGCACTCGGTCCGATTTCCCTGGCTGGTTCTTAAAAGCGTGTATCTGGCGAACGTCTTTGACGATATTACTTCGACGTACTTGCCCATCGTTCTGATCGCGCACGCGCTGTTGTACTACCACAACTCCCAACAGAAGGAGTTTCGCGCCACCGAGCTCTCCGGACAACTGGCCAGAGCGCGCCTGCAGGTCTTAAAGAACCAGATACAGCCTCATTTCTTGTTTAACACTTTGCATTCCATCTCAGCCCTCATGCTGACTAACGTTGCCGCTGCCGATCGCATGATGACTTGCCTGAGCGATCTGCTGCGGATGAGCCTGGAGGACAAGGGCGACCAGTTGACAACACTGAACCGTGATCTTGAATTCCTGCAGGCATACGTCGAAATCGAAAGAGCCCGTTTCGAGGATAAACTTTGCGTGAAATTTGACATTGAACCGGAGTGCCTCGATGCGCAAGTGCCGCACATGTTTCTGCAGCCCCTTGTAGAAAATGCCGTCAGACATGGCACCTCCAAGCGCTCACAAGCGGGGCAGATCCATGTGATTGCGAAGCACCGGGATCAGAAGCTGGAAATCTGGGTTCAAGACAACGGACCAGGATTCGTGGGAAGGGGTGAAGACTTTTTCGCGAATGGTCTCGGCTTAAAAGTGACTCGCGAGAGACTCAAAGCGCTATATGGAAGCGGGCAGGACTGCAAGATTCGCAACGCTGAGACCGGCGGGGCCGAGGTCTACCTGCTGCTCCCTTTTTGCTTGGCTCCGAAACCTCAAGAACCTGAGACGGAATACAAGTACTAGTGATATGCGGTCGGGGAAAACAGAGATGGTGATTCCAACGATACGTACGGTGATTGCAGATGACGAAGGGCTCGCGCTCAAGAAACTGCGCATTTTGCTCAGTTCTGAATGCGGCGTGACCGTAATTGGGGAGTGCCGAGAAGGAAAGCAGGCGGTTGCGGCCGTCGACGCCCAAAAGCCGGACCTGCTTTTCCTCGATATCCACATGCCAGATCTCGACGGTTTTCAGGTGCTGAGTCAGATTCCGCAAGACCGTATGCCAATCGTCATCTTCACCACTGCATACGATGCCTATGCCATTCGCGCTTTCGAAGCTCACGCCCTGGACTATCTGCTCAAACCGTTCAATCAGGCCCGCCTGCATCGGTCACTAGAACGAACTCGCGCCGAACTTCTGAAGTCGCACGAGGAAAGATTAAAAACTCGAATTCTCGACTTGTTCAGAGCCACTGAGTTGGAGTCCAGAAACGCTCAGCGCATCGTTATCAGGACGGCAGGCCGCATCATCTTCTTGGATTTGAATGAGATCGACTGGATTGAAGCCGAGGCAAACTATGTACGAATTCACGCGGGCAAAGACGCTTACTCGCTTCGTGAGGGGATCGGACATATGTCCGCAAAACTGGATCCGAAAAGCTTTGTTCGAATTCACAGATCCTTCATCGTAAATGTAGATCGAATCCGTGAACTGCAATCATGTGATAACGGGGAGTACATCGCAGTGTTGAAGAACGGAAAAGAACTGTCCTGCAGCCGAGGTTGCCGCTCCGAATTGCAACGGGTGATCCACAGCTATGCGTAGCCACCGTTACGAAATCGTCTACAGCGTGTGCTCTTGCAAGCTACGAAATCGTCTACACTCGTTGAAGCGAATACGAAGCGACGTCCAGTGGTACGCGCCTGGTTTAGAGATGGGGTGGAAGTGAAGCGGCTTTCATATCTTTCAGAAGACGTGCGCGGGTCGTGGCGCATAGTGATCTTGGTTGAATCCGAGAGTCATGCCCCTTCCGAGTGGTTTCTACCGATCAATGCAACTTCGGATCCGTGAAGGCCTGTGCTTCTGCCCAAGAGCACCGCCAGTATTCTTGCCGTCATGCAGCAGACTACGGGCATTGCGCGTCGGATCACTTTGCCGGCCTGGGAGTTTCTTGCTTTGGCGATATTATTCTTCTGCGACCTTACTCGTCGGATTTGGCTGCTCGGTGTGATGGCGCTCCGTGTTTGCGGATTGTGCTTAATAATCCTCTCCCGATTGAGTGCTCAGAATGGGCACGCTACAGCGATTCAGTTTACGAATGTGACCGCATCAGCCGGCATCACGTTTAAACATTTCAAGGGAAACAAAGGCATCTCGATCAATCGCGAGGAGTTCGGGCCGGGAGTGTGCGTCGTCGACTTTGATGGCGACGGCTGGCAAGATATTTATTTTGTGAACGGAAGGGATCTCTACGACCGAGGCATTTCGGCCACGAATGCCCTCTATCACAATAATCACGACGGCACGTTTACTGACGTCACTGCGAAAGCTGGTGTGCCGGGCACCGGCTACGGACTTGGCTGCGTCTGGGGGGATGTTGACAATGACGGTTTTCCCGATCTGTTTGTCACACAATATGGCAAGAATGTCCTCTACCACAACAATGGCAACGGCACATTTTCGGATGTGACAGACAAGGCCGGCGTCGCTGGCTTGGAATCGGGAGCGTTTCATTCCGGCGCCACGTTCTTTGACTACGATCGGGATGGCTGGCTGGATCTCTACGTGGGCAGCTATGTAAGTCTCGGCGACAAACGGTACTGCAAGTTGGGCGACTTACTCAGCAGTTGCGCTCCCAGCGAGTATCGAGGTAGTCCAGATGCGCTTTATCACAACAACCATGACGGCACGTTCACTAATGTGACGCAGGCCGCCGAGATCTATCAACCACTGGGAAAAAACCTATCGGTCCAAGCTGCCGACTACGACAACGATGGATGGCCTGATTTGTTCGTGGCCAATGATGGCCTGAATGCCTATCTGTATCACAATGAACACAACGGCAAGTTTAAGGAGGTCGGTCTTACGGCCGGAATGGCGGTCACCTCCCGGGGAACCGTCATGGCCGCCATGTGCATTTCTCTCGGAGATTACGACAATGACGGCCGCTTGGACCTCTATATTTCAGACTTTCAGCGGTCTTCCGATCATCTTTGGCACAACGATGGGGAAGGATTCTTCGACGAGGTCAGCGATGAAGCGGGCATCACACAGCCGACACGCGATGTGCTCAGCTTCGGCGGCGGGTTTTTCGATTACGACAATGACGGGTGGCTGGATATCTTTATCGCGAATGGGCATGTCTATCCGGAGGTCGAACAGGCTACTCCCGGAACACGTTACAAACAGATCAATTCACTATTCCACAACGAGTCGAATGGAAAATTCGTTGAAGTGAGCAGAATCAGTGGCA
>Ga0070730_10005773_pt1 | contig 10630 bp, 9 predicted proteins | sample Coa_R1_3_FD_66447 | JGI IMG/M metagenome (GOLD analysis project Ga0070730, IMG submission 66447) | Surface soil microbial communities from Centralia Pennsylvania, which are recovering from an underground coalmine fire - Coalmine... | ecosystem: Environmental > Terrestrial > Soil > Unclassified ... | reverse complement strand
GCCACAGCATGATTCCCAAGGCCGTGCCTCCCCGTTCCCAGCAACATGGCATCACCAGGCGCGGGATTCGTCTCCCCAAGCGGTCTAGGGCTTCGCAGCGGTCACCCGGCCCGCAACGGCTGTTGCGCTCCACGCCATTGAGGCAGCGGGCAGGGGGCCAGGGTGGACCGGCGTCGGCACCAACGGCACGCCCCGCAGACGTACGGTCCGCGGGGCGTGCCTGTTATCGATACGCGTGGCGCGCCACGCGCTGCTCAGGCGGAGAGCAACCGCTCGAAGAACGAACGGTAGCGCTTCAGCGCCACGCGGAGTTGCTCAGTGTCTACCTGGTCGCCCCTGCTCCATTGACTCTCCAGTTTGCCCCGCTCATCGGCGAACACCTCTGCGACCCGCTTGATGACCGCTGCAACGAGGTGGTCCGCTTGCTCGACCGCCTGGCGCGGTTCATCCACAAAGCCCGCCTGAATACCTTCCCAGCTGGAGCGATAGGAAGCGGCCTGCTCCGCAGGAACGAGGGGCGCTGACCCCGCATCCGCCGCTGGCAGAGGCGCCGCCTCTGCCAGCACGGCTCCGGCAAGGGGTGCCGTTCGCCCGTTGGGTTCCAGCGCCCCGTTCGTCTGGGGCGGTGCGTGCATCACACCGGTAGTGTTCTGCTGATCGCCGGTTGCAGCTGAGTCGCTGCGCTCACTCGGCCGTGGGCCCTCCGTTGCCGACACCATGTCTGCGGTGCTGAGTGCGCGGTCTGTGTGCTGCTGCGTCATCAGCGTGCCTCCACGGGCGCTGTCCGCGGGCTCTCAAGGAGCTCGTCAAAGAGCGATCGATAGTGTACGAGTGCTTGCCGGAGGTTCTCGGTGCTGACCTCGCTGCGCGCGGCGGCCTGGCCGACACGGTGAGCGGCCCGGTAGTTCTCCACAACGTTCGCGTGATCAACGGAGAGGTCCGCGGCCCGCGCCTCGAAGTCACTTACGGGATACCCCCGTGCCGCCATCACCTGCCCGATCAGCTGGTCGGCATCGGTCGTTGCCGTCCGTGGGTCATCAACGAACCGTGCCTGGATGCCACGCCAGGCTTCGGCGAAGCGCTGCTGATCCACGACGGACAATGGGCGGAGCGCGAACTCCTCAACCCGCTGCTTCCGCGTCGTCAGCTCCTGCTCCGCATGGCCCCGGTCGCCGACTGCTTCTATGGTGCGCTGGTACTCGGGGCCGAACTGGGATTGGAGAGCGGTACTGCGCCGCTGCCGCAGGACCAGCCATATGGCGGCCGCAATCGCGACGACGGCCACGAGCACCAGAACAAGGATCACAATAGCCATAACGGACTCCTTCACGCGGGTTCACGGCCGTGCGCGCCCGCACTTGCCACGAGCATGCCTTAGTGGAAGATGAGCACGAGGATGATAATGATAATGATCAGGGCGAGGATGCCACCACCGATATACATGACGAAACCCTTCTATCACGACGAGAAGCAGCACCATCAGACTGATAGACATCTTGGCCCGATTGCTCTTCCCATTCCGACAAATCCAGCATAGGCGCGTTGAGTCATCTTTCTCTACTCACAGGCGCTGTAGGAGTCTAAGTTTTCTCTACTCCTTTTCCGCTCAGCGATGAGACGAACCCGACATTTATTGCCGCTTCTGTGCGCCTTTGCCGCATCGTGGGCATTCAGTCTCGCCGCACGAGCAAAACCAAATATTTCGGCTTCTGCTGAGGATACCTTGACAGCCTGGCTGTGAGACCAATCCTGATACAATCTTGCCTCATCATCAGCAAGAGACCGCAGACCTCGCTTCACCAGAGTGCAGCCGAAATCGGTACGGCAAATATGTGGCAGGCGGGAGCGCCAGCGTGCGCCCCACCGGCATGTTCCGGACGGAGCGTCGGTACCAGCAGGACACGACCATCCTGGAAGCCTACCTTCCATTGCCCGGCGGGCACGTCTTCAGCGCGGTGCTGCTCTAACAGGGTGCTGAAGAAGTCCGACGGGGATCGGCGCCGGGCAGCGATCGCCGCAGACTGAAGAGAGTCCACGGTGGAGGTTGGCCATGCGCGGCAGTCCAGAGCGGCAGACGCTGATGCTGCTTGGCGTCGTGGCTGATGATCTCGTGCCGCCGGATCACCCCATCCGCACCATCCGCCGCATCGTTGACCCGGCGCTGGCCTCGCTCTCGCCCGTCTTCGACCGCCTCTACAAGCCCGGCGGCCGGCCTTCGATCCCGCCTGAGCACCTGCTCAAGGGGCTGCTGCTCATCGCGCTCTACTCGGTGCGCAGCGAGCGGCAGTGCTGCGAACGGTTGCCGTACGACCTGCTGTGCAAGTGGTTTCTGGACCTGAACATCACCGATGCCGCCTGGGATGCCAGCAGCTTCAGCAAGCACCGCGCCGATCTGCTGGAACAGCGGGGCGTGCACGAGTTCTTCGCCGCCGTGCTGGCCGAAGCCCGGCGCCGTGGCCTCCTCTCGGCCGACCACTTCACGGTGGACGGCACGCTGCTTGAGGCCTGGGCCTCGCTCAAGAGCTTCCAGCCCAAGCCGCCGCCCGACGGTGCGGACGGGGCGCCGCCTGCGGCGCCCGGCAGGAAGAATCCCGCCGTGGACTTTCACGGCGAGCGCCGCAGCAACACCACCCACCAGTCGACGACCGACCCAGAGGCACGGCTGGCGAAGAAGGGCAAGGGCAAAGAAGCCCGGCTCTGCTTCCTCGGCAACGTCTTGATGGAGAACCGGCACGGGCTGGTGGTCGATGTCGAGACGGTGCTGGCCACGGGCACGGGCGAAGTCGATGCCGCGCTCGCCCTGCTCGACCGGGTGGAGGGCCAACACCGGATCACGGTCGGGGCGGACAAAGGCTACGACCAGCGGCCGTTCGTGGCGGGGTGTCAGGCCAAGCACGTGACGCCGCACGTGGCACAGAAGCAGCACTCGGCGCTCGACGGACGCACGCCCCGGCATCCTGGCTACGCGCTGAGTCAGAAGGTGCGCAAGCGGGTGGAGGAGATCTTCGGCTGGCAGAAGACGATCGGCGGCTGTCGCAAGCTGCGCTACCGCGGGCTTGAGCGCGTGGGCCAGTGGTTCATGCTCACCGCGGCGGCCTACAATCTGGTGCGCATGGTGCGCCTGCCGGAGGCGCCGCCTGCCTGAGTCACGACACGGCGGGCCGGCGCCAGCCCGAGCACGGAGCAGGGCGCGGCGAGCCACCCGGCAGCCGCTGGTGCCGGCTGCCGGGAGCCAGAGCATCGCCCCGCTGGTGCGCATCCCTCTGCCCAGACGCCGCCCGCGCATGCGAACCACTCCTTTTTCAGCACCCTGCTAAGGCATGCTCACCGTGCTCTTGGAGATGTTGCCGTTGCTGCGCTCCCTGCGCCGGGGTGCGCGGGTCGTTTGCCTGTGGTAGTGTTCCTGATGGGCCTAGGGTGTATGTAGGAGCGCACTGGCCGAGCGACGTACTGGGCGGCTACCTGTGAGTGTCACCGCTCCTGCTGCTGGTGCTCGGCGTGCGCGCCGATGCCGACCGCATCCCGCGCCTCCACCGGCATGCGATATGGCCACAGACCTGCCTGCCCGCAGCGTCGCCCACGACCAATGGACCCGTGGCCAGAAGCCGGTCGGAGGTAGCTGGTGACGCTGCTTGGATCGCTGGCGGACTTCGCCCAGCGGCGCGCCGCGCCGCTCCTCTCTCCTCACCATCACCGCCGGCACAGCCAGACACTGCAACGGGGCAGAGTCTCTGCCGACGCCGTTCGGAGGGCGCGGGCCTCGTGGTGGGGTGGCGACCCCCGCTGGTATCCCGGAGGCACCCCGCCGCGCCGCCACAATCGAGCAACGCCGCTGGTCGACGGCCAGCATTTCCTCGACGAGCTCTGCACCGCGCTCGAGAGCGCAGAGAGCTACGTGTACGTGGCAGGCTGGTGCCTCACGCCCGAATTCCCGCTGCGACGCGGCACCACCCAGCAGACCAGCGATACCCGCCTCCTCTCCCTCCTCTGTAACACCGCGCAACGCGTGCCCGTGCGTCTGTTGTTGTGGGGTGGCGATGTGGCGGTCCTTCATCCCACGCGGGGTGATATGGAGAGCGTGGCGCAGCGCTTCGAGGGCGTGGCCACGGGCGATCTCATCTGCAGCCTCGATCACACCGCGCACTTCAGTCACTGCCACCATCAGAAGGCGATCGTCATTGACGGTCAGGTCGCCTTCGTCGGCGGCATGGACCTGACGACGTACCAGGGTGACCGCTGGGACGTGCCCGGCCATCCCTTGCGTGCAGGGCCGAACTGGCACGACGTGGCAGTGAAGCTTGAGGGCGAGATCGTTGCCGATGTGGAACACAACTTCCGCCAGCGCTGGCAAGGCGCTGGCCAGAGGTCCCACTCGCCCAGCGTGTCCGACGTTCTGCCCCACCGCGAGCCCGCCCATGACCCGGTGTGGAACGGGCCCGCGCAGGTGGTGCGTACGATCCCCGCTGGTGTGTACGCGGCCGTTCGCCGTGGCGAGTTCGGGATCCACCACACGTATCTTGCTGCGTTCAAGAACGCTCGCCGGTTTATCTACATCGAGAACCAGTACCTCTGGTCGCCGCAGGTGATGGACGTGCTGCTCGAGCAGATGCAGCGGCCGCGCACGGAGCCGTTTCGGCTCGTGATCGTGCTACCGGCAGGCGCACACAGCGGCAAATGGGACAACGACCGGCACGTGAATCGGCTACGCAGCGTCGACGGCGGTCGCGGCATCGTTTCGGTGTACGCGCTGTACGCCTCCGGCCCCAGTGCCGGCATGCACGCCTTCCGCTATCGGCCGGTGTACGTCCATGCCAAGGTGGCGATCATCGATGACGAGTGGCTGACGGTGGGCTCCGCCAACCTGAACAACCGCGGCCTCATTACCGATTCCGAACTCAATGTCGTGGTGCAAGATCACGAACTCGCGGCCAAGCTACGCATCAACCTCTGGGCGGAGCACCTGGCGCTGTCCTGCGACGAGGTGGAGCAGACCGATGCGATCGCGCTCATTGACCACACCTGGCGCGGGCGTGCGCAAGCGAACGCGGCGATCCAGCGCCGTCTGGACCGCGGCGACCGACCGCTGGTCTGCGGCGTGCATCAGTATGAGACGGGGCGGTTCCCCGCGTCCTGGTTCCTGGACGAAGCCGAGGTGCTGACCTTCGAGCACTGACGCGGCGCCTGCTCGCTGAGGCGCGCCGTGGGACTGGCGGGCGGCCGCGAGCAACTACCTCGCCCCAGGAAGTTCGGAGCAGAACGAAGCCGCACTCCCACGAAGGATCCCCATTTTTACTCTGATACGAGCTATCTTCGCCAGCCGCGATACGTCGTACATCCGTCGTACATCCGATGATGGTGGGGACTCGTACCAGGAGCGAGGCGGGGTCCGCACGGAGTGCTCCGCTACCGGCATGAGCAGGCGCTGCGGTGCACACGGCGGCGTGCACGCAGGTCTCCTCGCTGCACGGCTGGCGCGTCGTTGTTGGCGGTGATGATTGGTGGTCGCAGCTCTGGGGGACGCCATCGCCACAGCAGAAGAGTATCCACCCATCGGTGACTACGCCCTGATCGGCGATTGTCGCGGCGCGGCGCTCGTCTCGCGAGAGGGCTCGCTCGACTGGCTCTGCTTCCCGCGTTTCGATAGTCCGAGCCTCTTCGCGGCGCTCCTCGACTCGGCAGCAGGTGGGCGCTTCAGCGTGCGCCCCACTAATGGCTTCCAGACGGAGCGCCGGTACCGGCCGGATACCGCCATCCTGGAGACTACCTTCCACTGCCCGAACGGCGCCGTGGTGCTGCGTGACCTGATGCCCGTCGCCAGCGAGGATGAGAAACTGGCTGAGTTGACCCCCGACCACGAGGTCCTGCGCGAGCTGGAAGCGCTGACGGGCGAGGTGCAACTCTCCGTCCGCTACGACCCGCGGCCGGACTACGGCCGTATCCAGCCGGTCCTCAGGCAGCGGGGCAGCTTCGGCCTCTGGTGTGAGGCCGGCGGCGGCGCCCTGCTCCTGCGCACGGACCCACCGCTGCACTGGACGCTGGACGGCCAGGGCGCACAGGCGACCGTGCGCCTGCGGGCTGGCGAGCACGCCTATCTGTCGCTGACCTACAGCGAGGAGGCGCCGGCCGTCATCCCGCCGCTGGGGCGCGCTGCCGCGGAACGCGTGGCCCGCTCCGCGCGCTGGTGGCGCGGCTGGGCCAGCCGCTGCCGGTATCAAGGACCATACAGGGAGGCCGTGCTGCGCAGTGCGCTTACCCTCAAGCTGCTCACCTACGCGCCCTCCGGCGCCGTGATCGCCGCACCGACCACCTCGCTTCCCGAGCAACTGGGCGGCGTCCGCAACTGGGACTACCGTTACTGCTGGCTGCGCGACGCGGCGTTTACGCTGCGGGCGCTGTTTGCCCTGGGCTATGCGGAGGAGGCGACGGCCTTCGTCAACTGGCTGCTTCACGCCACGCGGCTGACCTGGCCGGAACTGCAGGTGGTCTATAACGTGTTTGGCGAGGCGCGGCTGCCTGAGCGCGAGCTCCCCCATCTGGAGGGCTACGAGGGCGCGCGGCCGGTACGGGTGGGCAACGACGCCCATGGCCAGTTGCAGCTCGACGTGTACGGCGAAGTGATCGACGCGGCCGCGCAGTTCGTGCACCAGGGCGGACGCCTGGACCACGAAACCAGCCGCCTGCTGCGCGGACTGGGCGAGACGGTCTGCAAACGCTGGCGGGAACCCGACGAAGGGATTTGGGAAGGGCGCTCAGGGCGCGTGCACCACACGCACTCGCACGTGCTGTGCTGGGTCGCGCTCGACCGCCTCATCGACCTCCATGACGGCGGCCATCTGCGGCTGCCGGTCGGCCAGCTCCGCCGCGAGCGCGCGGCCATTCGCGACGCGATTGAGACGCGGGGCTTCGCCGACGCGTTGGAGAGCTACACGCAACGCTTTGGCGGAAAGGAACTTGACGCGAGCCTGCTCGTGTTGCCGCTCTACGGCTATTGCGCGGCCACCGACTCCCGTATGCGCAGCACCTGCCAGCGCATCCACGAGCAGCTCAGCCACGGCAGCTTCATCTACCGCTACAAAGCTGAGAGCGACGATGGCTTGCCGCCGGGCGAGGGCGCCTTCGGGATCTGCAGCTTCTGGGCGGTCGAATGCCTGGCGCTCGGCGGCGAGGTGGCGCGCGCCACGGCGGCCTTTGAGCAACTGCTCGGCTACGCTAACGACGTAGGACTCATCGCCGAAGAGGTGGACCCGGACAGCGGCGCCATGCTGGGCAATTTCCCGCAGGCCTTCACGCACGTCGGCCTGATCAACGCCGCGCTGACGCTCGCCGCCTGTCAGGCCGACCGGCGGCACAGCGCGCACCATCACCTGTCCTCAACCGCCGGCATGGAGGAGTGTCGATGAAACGCGGAGATACACTCGTGGGCGGGTTCGCCGGGACCGTGGTGCTCACCACGCTGCTGGCCGGCAGCCAGGGCCTGGGGCTCACGCGCATGAACCTGCCCTATCTGCTGGGAACGATGTTCACCCCTAACCGCGACCGCGCCAGGCTCATCGGCTTCGGCCTGCACTTCGTCAATGGCTGGCTGTTCGCGGCCGTCTATGCGGCCGCCTTCCGCCGCTGGCAGCGTGCCACCTGGTGGCTCGGCGCCGCGATCGGGCTGGTGCACGGCCTGTTTGTCCTGGCGGCGGCGATGCCGCTGTTGCCGGCGCTCCATCCCCGCATGGCCAACGAGCAGCGCGGGCCGACGCCGACGCGCCAACTGGAACCGCCGGGGTTCCTCGCGCGCAACTACGGCTACCGCACTCCGCTCTCCGTGCTCCTCGCCCACCTGCTGTACGGTGGGATTCTCGGCAGCTTCGGCCGCAACCACTCGCGCAGCGAGAAGGCGATGGGCGATGCGCGGCTTTCTTGATGCCGCGATGCCGCCGACCGTGAGACGGCCCGCGAGGCGGCGCGGCCGGCGTTATTCTGCATGGCGAGACGGCAAACCCGACCCATGTGAGCAACAGCCGCGAAGAGCCTGGCGGTGATCATCGGCCAGACGGGCGGTCTTGAGCGGCGGGAACGGCCGTCCGTCTTCCTTCGCGATTTGCCGTTCCAGCGCTGCGTCGCGGCTATCCACGGAGCCTGGCGCCCGTCTCGATGCTGGGGGCCGGCAGGTTGGCGAACGCATCGGCGTTCATGCCGGACGCCGCCAGGCGGTCTCCCATCGTCTCTGGCTTCGCGCCGACCGTGCGTGCTCGGGCCGCTGTGCGTCGCGCGGCCTACGCCGTGAGTGGCAGCCGCAGCGTGACGGTGGTGCCGACCGCCTCCGTGCTCTGCAGATCGAGCGTGCCGCCCAGCTGCTCGACGATCGCCCGGGCGCCAAACAGCCCGATGCCCGTCCCGTCCACCCGATCAACGACATTGCTGCCGCGGTAGAACGGCGTAAAGATGTGCGGCAGATCGTGTGCCGGGATCCCCACTCCCTCGTCCTGCACGCGCACCACGGCGACGTCGCGCCGGCCGGTGGCGTCGACCGCGATCTCGACCCGGATCGCGCTGCCGGCGGCGCTGTACTTGATCGCATTGCTCACGAGGTTGGTCAGCACCCGTTCCAGCCGGGCGGCATCCCAGTCGCCAACCAGGGAATCGAGCGTCGTCGCCAGGATCAGCGCCTGCGGCGTTGTCCGCGCAAACTCTTCGACGCAGGCGCGTGCCAGGGCGACCAGATCCGTTGGCTGCCGGTTGAGCTGCAGCGGCTGGCCGCTCTCGACGCGTGAAAGGTCAAAGAACTCCTCGACCAGCGTGTGCATTTTCGTCGTGCTGCACTGAATCAGCGCCAGGCCGCCAAGAAACCAGTCCACGTCCAGCGGCGGCCCGCGCCGCATCCGCCGCTCAAGGAGCTGGGAGGTGCCGCGCACCACCGCCATTTCGTTCTTGAGGTCGTGGGCGGCGGCGGCGATGAACGTATGCATCCATTGACTCGTCGCCGCGGCCGGCGGCGCCGAGTGCAGGGCCAGCGCCTCCTCCCACACGGGTGCGTCCGCAGCGCCGTGCCCCTCCGTGACCGGTCCCGATATCGCGGTGCTGGGCGGTGATTGCTGCGTGACGGGCGGCAGACTGGTCACGGCGGTACCTCTTCCCGGCGGGATGGCGGCGGGCCATCACCGCGATGCGCCACGATCGGTGTGGGTTGCCCGCTCAACCGGAGGGGCAGACCGTCAGCGCCGTGTCAGCGGGAGCATCGTGCCGTTCGCCGAGGACCCGCCGCAGCGCCTGAGTGATCTGTTCGAGGTCGAACGGTTTGCCGACGAGCTCGAGCGCGTCGGCTGGTCCGACGCAGACCCGCAGCGCACCGAGGTTCGTGGTCGTGATCACATAGCGTCCATCCTGCCACTGGCGCCGGACCGCCTGCAGGATCGCCCAACTCTCACGGTACGGCGGCGAGATGCTGTAGACCGCGGCCGCCGGCTCATGCTCCCGCAGGAAGGCGAGCGGGCCGGTGGCGCCGCCGGCGATCGTGGAGACCAGCGTCACGGTGCGGAAGCCGTCGTCCTCCAGCGCGGTCTGAAGAATGCGGACCAAATCCGCGGACGAGTTCATGACGGCGATCAGGGGTACTGGGGGTACGGAGGAGGGAAGAGCCATAACACGACCTCGGTGCGCTGCGTGGCAACACCTCGGTCATCGTCCCCGAGCGCAGATACGCGACTCCGGGCGACGGAGGAACGAGAGGGAAGAGTTACCCAGCAACAGTGTACTCCCTGTGGCGTGCGGTTGCTAGCTAGTGGGAGCTTCAGCCCACCATGCCGCGGCTTGATCGTCCATGAGCGGCTACTTAACCGGTGCGCTCGCCGCCCGCGCGGGTACGCTGCTCGCAAGGACGGCGTAATCGAACACGAGCGGGACGGCGGGGATCTCCCGGCTCGTCAGGAGTTCGCGCGAGTGCTCGGCGAGATCGCATGCCTGCGCCCGGCGCTGGAGCGGGAACAGGAGGTCAACGCGGCGAACCGTCGGCTGATTGGCAACCGGCGTCAGAGCCGATGACGGGGCCGTCACCCCCGTGGTGGGCCTGCTGGCGAGAATGAACATCCTGGCCAGCAGGCGGGCCAGCGATGAGGTGCGGCCATGCCCCCACAGCCACGCTGCCCGCGGTGTTCCGGGCAACTCTTCCGTGACGAAGATGTCGGGCGATTCCTGCGCACCGTCACGGAGGTCGCCTGTCTGTCCTGTGGCTGGCGCGCGACCATCACGATCGAACAACTCGGGATCGCCCCGCCAGTCGGCCGGGGGCAGCCGCGGTTGCCGTCCGCGCGTCCGCCAGGCAAGCGCTGAGGGCCACGCGAACCCGCCGCCCACGTCTCGGAGCCGAACGCGCCGAGGCCACCGCGCCCGTGGTGGCGATTCTGGCGCCGCGGCTCGACCACGATCTGCGTGACGCCGCGCAGCCAGAGACACCGCTCGCGTTCGCGGCTGACACCGCAGGCGGTGGGCGCGGGCGTAGGGGCCTCAGGCGCAGGACCCAGGGGTGCCCGTGGTGCTCTTCACAACCGACGTACAGGTGGCCTGCGAGGCCGCGGCGGGGACGAGCGCCCGCAGCCGGGCGGCCCGGTTCGCCGCGGTCGTGCGCAAGCCCGTTGACCTCGAC
>Ga0070730_10005771_pt1 | contig 10634 bp, 12 predicted proteins | sample Coa_R1_3_FD_66447 | JGI IMG/M metagenome (GOLD analysis project Ga0070730, IMG submission 66447) | Surface soil microbial communities from Centralia Pennsylvania, which are recovering from an underground coalmine fire - Coalmine... | ecosystem: Environmental > Terrestrial > Soil > Unclassified ... | reverse complement strand
ACAGGCCCGGTTCCGCTCCGAGCCTGGCCCACCCCGCCGCCGAACCTGGCCGACCGGACTCGCTCATCGGTCACATACTAGGCATGTCGCCGCCGTCTGCCGGTCTCGACCGACTGCATAGGATCGTGTTGGCAGCCAACATGACCTGCCGCGCCCCCGCATGAGGAGCAGCCCCATGGCGATCAGCGACTCACTGGTCCTCACGGACGACCAGCGGGTGCTGCGGGATACCGTGCGCGATTTCCTGGCTGGCCAGCTGTCCTCGGACTCGCTGCGGGCCATGATCGACGCCGAGCCCGGGTACGGCCCGGAGCTGCACGCCCGGCTGGCGGCCGAGCTGGGCCTGGCCGGGCTGACGGTGCCCGAGGAGTTCGGCGGGCGGGGCCTGTCGCAGGCCGACGCGGGCGTGGTGCACACCGAGCTCGGGCACGCCCTGTACCCGGGTCCGTTCCTGCCCAGCGGGCTGGCGGCCGGTGTCCTGCTCGCGGCCACCGGTGACGGCGCCGCCGACGGCCCGATGACCGCCGACGGCGCGGCGGCCGCCAAGCGCTGGCTGCCGCTGCTGGCCGGCGGGTCGGTGACCGGCACGATCGCGGCCGCCGGCCGGGACGGCCGCTGGTCGTCGGGACCGGCCGGGGTCAACGCTCACCTGACCCCGCACGGCTGGCGGCTCTACGGCTCCTGCTGGTACGTCGTCGCGGCGCACGTGGCGGCCATCGTGATGGTGTCGGCCCGGGCCGGGTCGGTGCCCGCCATGTTCCTGGTCGAAGTGGGCGCCCCGGGTTTCAGGGTCACCGCGCAGCGGAGCCTGGACCTGACCCGGCGGGTCGCCATGACCACCTTCAACGCGACCCCGGCCGTGCTGCTCGTCCAGGACGGCCAGGCCGTCGCCGCCCTGGAGCGCGCCGAGCGGGACTTCCTGCTCGCCACCGCGGCCGAGGCCGTGGGCGGCATCGGCTGGTGCCTGGACACGGCCGTGCTGTACGCCAGGGACCGGGAGCAGAACGGCCGCCCGACCGGCTCCTTCCGGGCCGTCGCGCACGCCTGCGTGGAGATCCTCGAGTCCTTCCAGGAAGCCGAGGCCGTCGTCCGGTACGCCGCGGTGGCCGCCGCGGCGGGCGACGCCGAGGCGGGGACCGCGGCGCGGGTGGCCGCGCTGCGCGCCGGGCAGGCCTACCGCACGGTGACCGAGACCGCCAGCCACTTGTTCGGCGCCGCCGGCTCCACGTGGGAACGCGACGCGCAGCTGTACTACCGCCGGGCCTGGTCCGCCGAGCGCCTGGCCGGCGGCCCCCAAGCCCACCGTGCCGCCCTCGCCGACCCGGACTGACCCGCCCGAGGCAACCTTCCGGGCGTGCCCTACTTGCTAGCAGGCGTCCTCTGGATAACGTTCGGGTCGGTAGTACTCGGCGATCCGCAAGGACTTGGCCTTACCTTCATCGGCCTGGCCTGCCTGGCCTTCGGCGTCTACGGCGCTGGGTGGCGGGTGCTCCGCGGAGACCGGCTGAGCCACCACCCGCGCCGTCGGTAGGACGATCGTTTCCGGAAAGCGCGGGATATGCGCCTGCAATAAATCAATACCGCGCTTAGTAAATGCATTTCCGGAAATGCCGGCCGAAATGACCGCAGGACCCCGCAAGGGAGGGGCGCGGGGTCCTGTGGCGATGCTGGGCAGGCGCCCCTGCCCAGCACATAGCCCTCACACAGGCGGGATGGTCGTGCGGGCCTTGCCGCTATCGTGCGCTTACCTGGCGGCCGGCGTCAAGAATTCAGGAACGACCAGAAGGGCGCAACCGATTGCTGTTAACGCGAACAATCGGGTGTCCGGGTATAAATGATCACAAAGGCGCGTAGCGCGCCCTTTCTAAGTCGTTGCCGGCCGGGCGGCAACGGGCGTGACGAACGGCAGGAAGTCGCGGTAGATCGACGCGCAGACGCCGCCGCGCGGTCCGTCCAGAACGTCGTCTGGTCCGTGCCCAGCGGGCTGGCGGCTAGTCGTTGGCGGCAGTTATCACGGCAGCACGTGACTTCCCGTCTCATTTTTATACGTGCGCCCTGTAGTTATCGGGTTCGTTACCCGTAACATGGCCTGGTGACGGCGTTTCGCGCGCTGGCTTCGGGCGTGGCCCGCCCGGCCCAGGCGGCAGGCAGCCGGACCGGCCTGGGGCCGTTAACCGGCACCCGGCTGGGCCGGTAACCGGCCATGGCCAAAGTCCTGACCGTCCGGGCCCGGCGCGAGCCGGGCTACGTGGTCGTCACCGTCGCCGGCGAGGTCGATATCGCCACCGTGGCGCGGCTGCGCGAGCGCTTGTCCGCCCTGGCCGCTGACGGCGTTCCGCTGGTGGCCGACCTGGACCGGGTCAGCTTCATCGACGCGACCGGGCTGGGGGCGCTCGCGGGTGCGGCCCGCGAGGCGGCCGCCCAGGGAACCAGCATGTACGTGGTCTGCACCCGGACGCAGACCCGTCGGCTGTTCCGGGTCACCGGGCTGGACCGTCAGATACCCCTCGCTCGCGACCTGGCCGAAGTGCTCCAGAAGCTGAAGGCCCAGGAGCCGTAGGTCCCGCCGGTCAGGAGGTGCTGGCCGCCCGTAGCGTGCCGCGGATCAGCTCGGTGGCGTGCTCGAGGGCCGAGTCGCCGGTCAGGTCCACGACCCAGCCCGCTTCGGCCGCGGGCTGCCCGGCGAACTTCCCCCGGTCGATGGTGGCCTCGGTGTGGTGCGGCGGCCCGGCGTGCAGCACCTCAAGCTCGGCGCTGCCGTCCTCGTAGATGATCACCGAGACCCGCAGGTCCGGGTAGCTGGCCAGGTGCAGGGCCAGCTCGCGCAGCCGGGCCTCGACCTCGGCATCGCCCGGGCCCGGTCCAGAGGTCCCCGATCTGGACGTCAGGGCCTCGATCCCGGCCCGGAACTGATCGGGCGGGACGCGAGTCGCAACCGCCTTGCGGATGGTGAGCATGCTCCGGTTCCTTCCGGTTCCCTCCCCTGGATTGTAACCCGGCAGGCTCCCCGGCGTCCCGTCTACTCTCAACGCAATTGCGCAATCCACTATCGCATGGTGAGAACTGGATAAAGAACGCCCTGTTCAAGGGCCATAATGATCAGTACCGACCGACCTAGACAGAGTGCAATTGCGTATTGTCACTCTCGTCACTGCCGATCGGTGACCCACGCCGCGATCTGGGTGCGCGACCGGAAACCCAGTTTGGCCAAGATGTCGGCGGCGATCTCCTTGTTGCTGTGCCCGGCCGCGATCACACCCGGACCCGCGCCGCGGCCAGCTCGATCGCGAGCGGGATGCCGTCCAGGGCGCGGCAGACGGCGGCCACCGCCACCGCGTTGCCCGCGTCGACGACAAACCCGGGATCCGCCGCAGCGCGTCGGCCAGCGTGTCCGCCAGCGGCCGCCCGGCCTCCTCGCTGACGCCGAGGGCGGCCGCCACCCGCGAGACGACCAGGTCGGCCTGATGCAGGTCGGCCCGACGCGGGTCGGCCAGCTCGATCAGGAACGTCCCGTCGGGGAACTCCGCGGCCGCCGCGGCCAGGATCCGCAGCGCCAGCCGGGTCTTCCCGATGCCGCCGGGCCCGCACAGGGTCAGCGCGCGCGCCTGCCGCAGCACCCGGCGCAGCTCGGCGATCTCGCGCTCGCGGCCGATGAAGCGGTTGGGCTCCTCGGGCAGATGAGCGTGGGCCTGGTCCACGTCACGCGCCCCCGGCCGTTAAGGCCCGCCCGGAACGGCGGCCTGGTCGTGTGGCCATGCCTCGAGTAAACCCGAACCCGCGCCCCGCGGGCAGTACTTAGCCCGTCGCCGCCACGCAAAAATACACATTCGCCTACACAATCCGGGCGATGCGCCGCCCGGCCGATGGTTCGTATTCTCGGCCTGCTGGCGAGGTCTGGGCCGTTACCGGGAGAGCGCTACGGCGTCTCTGGTAGGGAGGAGCGGCCCAGCTCGCCGGTCTCAGTCGGCGAGCTGGGCCGGGCCGTCGTCAAGCGCCAGGTTACGGATCCCCGCCCGTGGGTAGCCAGCCGTCTTATGGAACCAAGCGGCGAGGCCGGACCGGAAACCGGGGAGCGCCCCGATCCGCGGGAGGAGTCCGTCGCCCAGCGCGCCGACCGCAACCGCGCTGCTGGTCGGACCGGTCGCCTACCACCGGATGGTGTTCCGCCGGGGTCAGAAGGAGCGGCTGGTGCGGGCGGCCAGCGTGATGGCCGTCGGCGGCCTGGCCACCGTCGCGCTGGCCGTCAGCGCCGCGGTCCTGCTGGTCACCAGCTACGTCGGCGGCGGCCTCGCCGCAGCCTGATCAGCGCCTTCGTCGCGGTCATGTTCGGCCTGCTGTGGTTTGCCTTCCCGCTCACCCGCCGCCGCTAACCCGCGGCCGCGGAGCCGGGCGCCGGCCCGCTCGACCCGCGTACCTCCAGCCGCGGCGGCATCAGCGTGACCTCCCGCGGGGTGCCGGGCCGCGCGATCCGGGCCAGCAGCGTCCGCGCGGCCTGCTGGCCCATCGCGTACGCCGCCCCGTCCACGCTGGTCAGCCACAGCGCCCGCAGCCGGGCCAGGTGCGAGTTGTCGAACCCGACCAGCGACAGCTCGGCCGGAACCCGGATCCCCGCCGCCGCGGCCGCCGACAGCGCCCCCACGCAGGACAGGTCGTTGGCCGCGAAGATGGCCGTCGGCCGCTGCGCCGCGGTCAGCGCCAGCAGCCGCCGTGCCGCGCGGTACCCGCCCTCCTCGGTCATGTCCCCGGTCTCGACCCGGACCTGGCCGCCGAGCCCGGCCGCGCGCATCGTGTCCTGGTAGGCCTGCATCCGCAGGCGCCCCGCCGTGCTCGGCAGCCCGGAGATGTGCGCGATCCGCCGGTGCCCGAGCGAAACCAGGTGCCGGACCGCGAGCGCCCCGCCCAGGTGGTTGTCGGTGGCCAGCACGTCGACGTGCGGCAGGTCCGGGTCCATGCCGCCGACCGCCACGGTGGGCATCTTGGCGGCCACGTTGACGATCGTGGCGGTCACCGGCGACGATCCGGCCAGCACCAGCCCGTCGACCCCGAGATCGAGGAACGACCAGGTCAGCGCCTCGTCCATCAACCGGTCGAGTCGGCCGTCGCCGAGCAGGATGGCCTTGCCGCCCGCGTGCAGCCCCGGGGTCAGGCCGTCGAGCACGTCCGCGAACCACGGCTGGCGCAGGTCGTTGAGCAGCACCCCCACCGTGTTCGACCTCCGCTCGGCCAGCACCCGGGCCGCCGCGTTGGGCCGGTAGCCCAATTCGGCCACCGCCCGCAGCACCGCCTCCCGCCGGCCCGCGCTGACCGACGCCGAGCCGCGCAGCACCAGCGACACCAGCGACCGCGACACCCCGGCCCGCGCCGCCACCGTCTCCAGCGTCGGCCGCGGCTCAGCGGACCGCAATAAAGACCGTCCCGTCCGCCACCTTGACCGGGTAGGTCCGGACGTCCTCGAGCACCGGCGCCCCGAGCGCCTTCCCGCTGACGTAATCGAAACGCCCGTTGTGTTTCGGGCACTCGATGACCCGCCCCATGACCAGGCCGTCACACAGCAGGGTCTTCTCGTGCGTGCAGTGGCCGTCGGTGGCGTAGTACTCGTCATCGGGCGACCGGTAGATCGCGTAGTCCGCGCCATCGTGGGTGAACGGGATGACGTCCTCCGGATCGACGTCGTCCACCCCGCACGCGGCAATCCACGACCCCATTACGCGGCCGCTAGCGGCCGCGCGCGCCCGTCGTTGACCGGTGCGGGCTGGTGGTACGGCGGGGCGCCCGGCGGCAGTTCCCGGCGCACGTAGTACTCCTGGTCCCGCAGCTGGCGCAGCACCGCCGGGATGATCTCCTTGTACGCCGCCCAGATCGAGGGGTAGGCGGGCGCCAGGTCCCCCTTGACCTCCTCATGCAGCTCAGGCAGCCGGTAGTACGGGACCATCGGGAACATGTGGTGCTCGACGTGGTAGTTCATGTTCCAGTACAGGAACCGGTTGAGGCGGCACATCGTGACCGTGCGGGTGTTCAGCCGGTAATCCAGCACGTTCTCGCCCATGCCGGCGTGCTGGGTGCAGCTGTAGAAGTACAGCAGCAGCGCGCCGTACAGCCGCGGCCCGCCGATCAGCAGCACCGGCAGCCAGGACCGGAACCCGATGGCCAGCCCGATGGTCACCGCGTAGATGGCCAGGTCGATGCGGGCCGTCCGGTACACCTTGGGCCGCTCGCTGGCCGGCACGAAGTCGGCCTCGTCGGCGGTGAGCCGGCCGGCCGCGTGCCGGAACATCAGCCCGAACGCCAGCGGCACGTCCACCAGCCCGACCACGTTGACCAGCAGCCGGGCCAGCCGGGCGGGCCGCATGACCGCGATTTCCGGGTCCCGGCCGATGATCAGGGTGTCGGTGTGGTGCCGGGTGTGGCTCCACCGCCAGGTCGTCGGGTCGCGCATGATCATGAACGAGGCCAGCTGGTACAGGCCCTGGTCGAGCCAGCGCGTCCGGAACGCCGTGCCGTGCCCGGCCTCGTGCCAGCGCGAGTCGGACGTGGACCCGTACAGCAGCCCGTAGGCCGCGAAGCACGGCAGCGCCCACAGTCTCAGCGCGGCACCTCGACCTTGTCAAGACATTCATATTCCGAACGGGCCGTGGTCCCCGCCGTCCTGATCCCGCCTAGCGGGCGGTCCGATATACGTCAGCTGACCGATGTCTCTCACTGCAACTTGCAGCAGCATTTGTCATGCAATCCAGCACCGGAGCGCCTCGCGCCCGGCGCCTTCCCGGATCGTCCCCCGCCAAAGGACCTCCCATGACCACGCTCGCGCCGCCCCGCCCGGCCGAACTCCCCGGGCTGCCCGGGCTGCCCGGGCTCCCCGTCCGCCTGAGCGCTGGGCCGGCCACGGTGGCCGAAGCCCGCCGCCAGGTCCGCGCGGCCCTGGACCTGTGGCGGGCCCCGGTCGACCCGGACGTCGCGGTCCTGCTCACCAGCGACCTGGTCACGAACGCCATCCGGCGCCAGCCGGGCGGGACGATCACGCTCGGCGTCCGGTGCGTGGCCGGGCGACTCCGCGTCGACGTGCACGGCAGCGCCCTCGGCCCGGACCTGATCCTGGTCCGGACGTTGTCCGACGACTGGGGCTGCTACCCCACTCCCGCGGGCCAGGCGGTGTACTTCACGCTGGCGTTCCAGCCCGACGGCCGGGACGGGTGACCATGACCATTCACGCTCCGTCCGACACGACCTCGTTCGACGCCTGCCTGCGGCTGTTCGAGCGCTACCCGCTGGCCGTCACGCGGCACAGCGCGGACGGCGGGTACCTGTCCATGGTACTGCTCAGCCGCGCCGCCGGGCAGGCCGGCTTCCACGTGCTGACCCAGGCTCGCGACGACCTGTTCCGCATCCGCTCCTGGAACCGCCACGACGGGGTGGACCAGGGCATCCGGCCGGGCGAGCCGGTCGGCGGCCCGGTCCACCGGCTGATCACCGGCAGCATGCCGGTCCCGCGCGACGGCGCGCTGCTCGGCTGGATCACCCACCGCCAGGTGACGGTGCTGCTCGCCGTCTACGCCCGGCAGCCGGAGCCCTGGGACGCCGCGGTCCCGGTCCCCGAGATCCGGGTCATGCCGATGGCCGGCACCACCGAACTGCTGCACTGGCCGCCGTTCACCACCAGCCCGCTCGACGACGGACGGCTATGGGAGTACGTCGAGTGGGGCGAGATCGCGGACATCGGCCTGCTCGTGGCGCGCGGCGAAGGACGCGCCTTCTGGGTGCCGGCCCCGGACCGGCGAAGCGTGCGGCACGGCTGCGTGGTGATCACCGACAACCTGGTCGCCGACGAGTACTGGCTGCCGGCCGGCGTCTACGTGGATCACTGGACGCTCCGCGAGGGACTGCAGGCCCCGCCCGCCAGCGAACTGCTGTCCCTGCCCGGCGTCACCGACCTAACCCGCCGCCTCCGCTAGCCCGTCCTGGCCGGCCGGGTGCGCTCACCCCGGACCGGGGTCGGTAGGTTCGTCCGGGAAGGGACCGCCGGGGCGAAGGGGACGGGCACAGATGAGATTCCTGATCGCCGGGGCCGGCGCGGTCGGCGGCTTCGTCGGCGCCCGGCTGGCCGACGCCGGGCAGGACGTGACCGTCCTGGTCAGCCCGGCCGTGATCGGCGGCACGCTGCGGGTCGCCACCGAGCTGGAGGACGACGGGACGATCCGGGCGCTGGCGCCCACGTTCGAGGTGGAGGTGGGCGAGCTCGACGGCACGCCCAGCGCCCGCATCAGTGAGCTCGCGGCCGCCTTCCGCACCGCCGGGGCCCAGGTCGCCGTGCGCGATGACATCATCGGCGCGATGTGGGCCAAGTGGGTGTTCATCGCCAGCATCGGCGCGGTCACATCGCTGATGCGCGCCACGGCTGGCGAGATCGTCGCGGTGCCGGGTGGCGACCGGTTCGCCCGTTCGGTGATCTCCGAGGCGGCGGCCACCACCGCCGCGGCCGGCCACCCGGCGCCCGGCGATGTCCTGCGCGAGACCGAGCAGGCCCTGACCACGCCCGGCTCCCCGGCGACCTCGTCACTGTCGCGCGACCTGAGCATGAACCGGCCCGCCGAGGTGGAAGCGGTACTGGCCGACCTGGCCAGCCGGGCCCGCGCGACGGGCACCGCCACCCCGCTGCTCGACGTGGCGGTCCTGGCCCTCCGCATCCACAACCGCCGCCTGAGCCACCGGCAGCCATAAGCCGCCGCCCCGGCCCGGGCTCCGGGCGGTCCTCGCCGGTTGTTAAATGTTTGTGTCGGCGACATACCGTGTTCAACTCATAGATGAAGTCACGCTGAACGCCCGGTATCGTCCGTAGGCGTGGAGGACGTGATCCTGGCCGGTGACGTCGACGTCGGAGACGTGATCGTGTTGCCCGCCGCCGACGAATCCGTCCTGGTCACCCGGGTCCGCTTCGGCCGCGGCGGCCTCATCTTCACGGTCACCCCCGCCGACGGCGACTCCCCGGAAGAAGAGCGTCACCTGACCCTGACCACCGAGGTCCGTGTCCGCAAACGCGGCCGCGACCTAGCCCGCTGAACACCGCCTGATCGACGGGAGGTCAGACGCCGGGCGTGGCCTGGGCCCGGCCGGAGGCCACGGCGTCGGCCAGCGCTGCGTGATCGAGGACGGTCTGAGCCGCGTAGCTGGCGCCGAAGTCGGCTATCGCCTCCTCGAACCGGGCCGAACCCCCGAGGTAGGCGGCGATCGCGAACCGGTCGCCGGTCCGCGCGTGGGCCCGGGCCAGCGTCCAGCCGCACAGCTCGCCGTAGCCCGCCATCGTCGCCGGGTCCATCTGGTCGACCGGCGCGGAGTACTTCCAGTCCCGGAGCTGGCGCAGGTAGTAGTCGGTCTGGCCGCCGGGCTCGGTGATGCGCTGCCAGCCCAGGAAGATGTCGCTGGCCGCCTGCATCATCCGCTGGCCCCAGACCACCCGCTCGCCCTGGTTGTCGTACTGGCTCTCCCCGGCGTACGCCGCCAGCACCGACCGCTGGGCCTGCTTGGCCTGCAGCAGCAGCGGTTCGAGCCCGTCCTCGGCCTCCATGAGCACGATCCAGGCCTGGGTGCCGACGCTGCCCACGCCGACCACCTTGCGGGCCACCCGGGTCAGCCGGAACCGGCCGAGCAGGTGCCGGCGATCCGGCGGCAGGGTCTGCGCGTACGTGCTGACCAGGGCGCGCAGGGTAGCGTAGTCCGGCGCGCCGGTGAGTTCCTCGATCGGGACGATCAGCGGCGGGTCGGCGATGATCTCCCGCCGGCCGTCGACCACCCGGGTGAGCTTGGCCACCGCCTGGGTGCTGTCCCGGGTCCGGATCTTGGCCGCCACCGCCTTGGACTTCTTCACCGCGCTCCTGGGCAGCTGCGATTTGAACTGGGCGATGGCGTCCTCGACGTCGAGCCGGGAGTACCAGACCGCCAGCGTGGCCGACCCCGCGAACTCGCGCATCGCCTTGCGGTACCGCGCGCCGGCGGCCAGCGCGACCCGCCGCGTGTCCGCGTCCGCGAAGCCGTTGTCCCGCGCGGCCACGACCAGGCTGGCCACCAGGCGCTTGACGTCCCACTCGAACGGCCCGGGCAGCGTCTCGTCGAAGTCGTTGACGTCGAACACCAGCCTGCGTTCCGGTGACCCGAACGCGCCGAAGTTGGACAGGTGCGCGTCCCCGCACAGCTGCACCCGGAACCCGGTTGAGGGCGTGGTGGCCAGGTCGGCGGCCATCGGCAGGGCCGCACCGCGGTAGAAGGTGAACGGCGAGACCAGCATGCGGCCGTGCCGCACCGGCACCAGTTCCGGGATCCGCGTCTCGGCCTGCTCGAGCAGGAGCCCGACGGGGTCCCGCGACGGCCCCGGGTCGAACTCCCGGTGCGATTCGAGCGGCACCCGAGCCCGGGCCGCCTTCCCCGCCGCGGCGCTCGCCTCGGGTCCGCCCGCGCTCACCCGCCCAGCTCCCGGAGCCGCCGCCGGGACGCTTCGACCTCGGCCTCGGCCGCCAAACGCCCGGCCCAGGCCGTGTCCCGGACGCCCTTGCCCGGCTCGAGTTCCTTGTAGACGGTGAAGAAGTGGTGGATCTCCAGCCGGTAGAACTCCGGGATGTCCTCCAGCTCGCGCAGGTTCTCCTGCC
>Ga0070730_10005770_pt1 | contig 10634 bp, 10 predicted proteins | sample Coa_R1_3_FD_66447 | JGI IMG/M metagenome (GOLD analysis project Ga0070730, IMG submission 66447) | Surface soil microbial communities from Centralia Pennsylvania, which are recovering from an underground coalmine fire - Coalmine... | ecosystem: Environmental > Terrestrial > Soil > Unclassified ... | reverse complement strand
TCTGACCGTCCGACGGCTCGATGAGATCGGCCACCAGGCGCAGCAGGGTGGATTTGCCGCAGCCGGAAGGTCCCAAGAGCGAGACAAACTCGCCCGGCGCGATGTCCAGGCTGACGCGCGACAGGGCGTGTGTTTGCCCGCCGGCAGCGCCGGAGCCGCCGAATAGCTTGCTGACATTCTGGATCGAAACAATCGGGCTGGTGGTCGCCATAGCCATCCGGTTTTAGTCCGCCATCGTCTGCCAGCGCAGGGCACGCCGCTCCACCAACATGATGGCGCCATAGGCCAGCAGGCCCAGCAAGGCCGAGAGCAAAATGGCTGCCCACAGATTGGGCGGGTCAGAGTTGTAGTACTGCGCGAAGTAGACCAGGTTCCAACCCAGGCCGCGCTGCGAGCCGGTCATTTCGGCGATCAGCGCGCCGATAATGCTGGCGGTGGCCGAGATCTTTAAGGCGGTGAACAGGTAGGGCAGCGAGGCCGGCACGCGCAGCTTGAACAAAATTTCGCGTCGGGTGGCCGCATAGGATTGCATCAGCTCCAGAGCGGCCGGCTCGACAGACAATAAGCCGCGCAGGCTGTTAATGACGACCGGGAAGAATGTCAGATACGATGCGATCAGGGCAATCGAAAAAAAACCGCGCCCGAGCCAGATCACCACCATCGGCGCCACGGCGAGAATCGGCACCGTCTGCGAGGCCACGACATACGGCAGGCAGCCGCGCTCGAGCAGCGCGGAATGCGCAAAGACCACCCCCAGCGCGAAACCCGCCAGGGCGCCCAACGCAAAGCCGGCCAGCGCCTCGTAAACCGTGTATTGGGTCTGGTCGATGAGATACAAACCCATCGGCTGGCCAGTGGAGGCCAGCGGCTTGAACAAAGCGAGTGGAATGGCGTAGATATGCGGCAGGTTGTAGTCGGTGACGGCGAAGGCAACCTTGACCACTTCCCAAACAATCCCAATGGCAGCCAGCAAGGCGAATAGCGCTAGCACACGCCGGGCCAATGACGGACCGCGCTGTGTCTGGCGCCTGGCCAACACTTCCGCTTCGGTGGCTTCCAGCTCAAGTAAACGACTGTCGGCCATCAGCTAACGAGACAACCAGATATCGGACGGTGCGGTACGGGTGTTCATTTGTATTGTTCGATTTTAGCCGAAGCCGGGTCAATGTCAAACCTTTCACAATCTGATCGGAATCTGATCAAAGCTTCATCATATCTTCACGGCCTCTTTGCTACAGTGCCAGTATTCCAACACTCAGGAGGCTATGATGACGCCGACAGAAATTGAGGCCGCGCCCGCGGAGGCACCGGTCGAAAAACGCGGGCTGGGCTGGTTGCTGCTGGGGATTGGGCTGTGGCCGCGCTCGACCTTCGCCTATTTGCGCGAGCACGGCGGGCGCTCGTGGGTGCTGCCGGTGCTGCTGGTGGCGCTGTTGGCCCTGGCCGCGCGGGCCGTGGCCATCCCCATCGAGAAAGCCCAGGCCGACGCCGAGCTCGCCGCGATCAAGGCGCAGCTAGGCGCCCAGGGCCAGGGCGGCAACGGTACGTTTTTTATCGCAGGCGGCCCTGGCGGTTTGTCGAACCTGACCAGTGGGACTAATGGGGCCCCGAACCCTGTGTTGGCGTACGGGCTGCCGGTCGTTGGAGTCGCCTGGGACTGGTTGTTACGTGGGACGGTTTTACTGGGCCTGGCCTGGCTGCTGGGGGGCCGGCCGGGAGCCGGCGCGATGTTCCGCATGAGCGGCTGGACGCTGGTACCTAATGCCGCGCGCCTCGTAGTGGCGCTGGCCGTCATGCTGGTCGCGCATCATGAGCCCGCGGCCGGCCTGGTAGGTTTCAACGCCGCCCCAGCCAATGCCAGTGTCAGCGTGAATGGCGGTTCCGCCCCGCCCGCCGGCAGCGGCGCAGCCGTCCAGATCGGGCCAGGCGGTGGCGGACTTTCGGGAGCCGCATTCCTGCCGTTGCTGCGGTCATCGCTTTTGAGCGCCATCGATTTGTATACGTTGTGGGGTTTGCTGCTTATGCTGATTGGCGTCGCCGTGACCGCCCGGCTGGGGTGGCTCAAGGCCGCCCTCTCGACCGCCGGTTATTGGGTGTTGAGCCTGGTACTGGCGACACTGCCCCCGTTGTTGACATTCATGCTGCTCACCCTGGCACGGCCGGGTGGGATCGTTGGCCCGTGAGGCCGCCCACGTGACCAGCCTGGGTCAGCCCACCGCGACGCCGGCGCCCGCAGCGCCCACCAAAGGTCAAATCTCGGTTGAAGACCTCGCCAAGGAATATCAGATCGGCCGCCAGCGCATTCAGGCCCTACGGGGCGTGCGGCTGGCCGTGGCGCCCGGCGCCTTCGTGGCGATCATGGGGGCATCAGGCTCCGGCAAATCGACTCTGCTCAACTCGATCGGCGGCCTCGATCATCCCACCCGCGGCCGGATCATGGTGGGCGGCGATGAGATTACGGCCATGAACGAGGCCGCGCTCAGCGCCTACCGGCGGCGGCGAGTCGGCTTCGTATTTCAGAAGTTCAATCTGATTGCCGCCTTCACCGCTGCTGAAAACGTCGCCTTCCCGCTGGTCTTCGCGGGCGTGCGCGAGCGACAGCGCCGCGAGCGGGCTGAGCACGCCTTGGCCGCCGTCGGTCTGAGCCACCGCCAGGGGCACCGCCCGAGTGAGCTTTCGGGTGGCGAACAACAGCGGGTGGCCATGGCCCGAGCATTGGTCAACGACCCAGACATTTTGTTGGCGGATGAACCGACCGGAAACCTCGACTCGCAAACCAGCCTGGAAGTCATGAAGTTGCTGGCCGAAATTTGCGCCGGTGGCCGGACCGTGATGATGGTGACGCACGACGAGCGCCTGGCGAGCCACGCGGGTCAAATCGTGCACATGCGCGATGGCGCGATTATCGCTACCTCATAGATGGGAGAAGAGATTGTGAAGCCCTCAGTTTGGTCGTCCAAGTGGCGCCTGGCGCCAGCCATGGTTCTGGTCGTGCTTGGGCTTATCGTGTTGGCCACCAGCGCCGCGAGTTACCCGGTGGCGCCCAACACACCGCAAGCGTCGTCCACGCCGGCCGCGTCGCCCACACCTAACGTGTCACCCACCCCGCCGCCCACACAATCGGGGGTGCCGCCCATCATCATCAACATTCCCCCGGCTCTCGGCAACAATGCGCCGCAGGCGCCGGTGGACAATTCGGCGCCGGTGCTGTCGATCACCGGCTTTCACACCGACCCCAGCCCGGTGCAAAGCAGCCAACCCTTCACGCTAACCATAACCGTGACCAACACGGGCACCAAGTATGCCAATGGCATCCGGGCCTCGGTTGGCGGCGGCGGCTCGTTCGTCGGCCTCGGCGCGCCCGTCAGCGTCGCCGACCAGCTCGATCCCAAGCAGTCGGCCACGTTCAGCCTGGTGGTTCAGCCGGGCAGCCTGGCCGGTGGCGCCTATCCGCTGACGGTTCAATTCAATTATCGGGTTGGTGAAAGCGGCGAGCAGGGCACCTCCGGCACAGTCGGCATCCAGGTGGCTGGCAGTGGCAGCGGCGTGCGGGGCGACCCGCACGTGGTGGTGCGCAGCGCCACCCCCCTCTCACAGCCCAGTGCCATCGGCGCGGCATTCGAGGTGCAGGTGGTGCTCAGCAACACCGGGCCGCGTAAGGCCTATGGGGTCAACACCACCCTCGTTCAAAATGACTATCTGAGCGCGGCCGACGGCAGCGGCAGCGGCTCGGCCGGTGACCTGGCGCCCGGGCAGACCGTCACGCTGACGTTGAGCCTGGTGCTGACCAAAGCCACCGACACCGGCCGCGTTTCACAGACCTTCAAGCTGGCTTATCGCGACGCCAGCAATACCGCCTTCACGAACGACGAAACCGCCAGCCTGGACCTGGCCCTGAGCGGCAGCCAGAAGCCACAGCTCATCATCACCAGCCAGACCATCGCCCCCGAGCGTCCGGGGCCGGGCGACACCTTTACGCTCACCCTGCAGATTCGTAACGTGGGGGCCGGGGCAGCCCGGCAGGTGCTGGCGCGCCTGGGCAAAGACGGGGACCTCAAGCCCTTCGTTCCGCTTGGGGCCGGCAATGTGGGTTTTGTCGACCAGATTGCCCCAGGCGCCACGGCCACCTTTTCGACCGCTCTGTTAATGGATGGTGCGTCCGCGGGGGGCGTCTATACCATCCCGGTCATCCTTAGTTACGAGGATGCTCTGTCCGAGCCCCTGACCGAGACGGAGGTGGTGGGGGTGTTGACCCTGGCGCGCCCGCAGCTTCAGATCGACCTAAGCAAAGCCGTGCCGGATCCCCTGGCAGCCGGGCAAAGCTTCGACCTGCCGGTTGAAATCATTAATATCGGCCGGCAGACGCTCGATGTCACCACGGTCGAGGTGCAGAGCGGCGACCTAAGCGTGACCAAGAGCTCGGCTTATGTGGGCCCGCTGGACCCCAGCATCTCGGGCAGCCTGACGGCCAAGGCCGTGGCTCCGCACGCCGGCACCGCCACCTTCCGCGTGGTCGTCCACTATCGCGACGAGCTTAATCAAATGCAATCCACGGAGCAGACCTTCACCGTCCAGGTGGCTGCTGGCGCGCCTCCAACGCCCGCGACCGCGAACACGCCCAGCGCGCAAACCTCGCCAGGCGGTTGGGTAGCGCTGCTGCTGCGGCTGGTGGGGCTGGGAGGCTGAGCCGTGCGTCTCATCGACCTGCTTAAACTGACCGGCATTAATCTCACCCGCACGCGGTTCCGGGCCGCACTCTCGGCCTTTGGCGTGGTCATCGGCACTGGCGCCATCGTGATCCTCTTTTCGCTGGCCAGCGGCCTGCAAAAGCTGGCGGCCGACAACCTGGGCGGTTTTGGGCCGCTTAACGAAATTACCGTTTTCAGCCTGGGGGGCCCCGCCGGCGGCGGTGGCGGAGGCGGTTTTAACGTGGTGATCGTCGGAGTCAACAAGGCCGCCAGCAGCAAACTTAAGCCCGACTACCTCGACAGCCTGGCCGAGACGCCGGGGGTCAAGGCGGTCACGCCGGTGGTGAATTTCGAGGGCCAGGCCACGGTGCGCGACGACGCATATGAGGCCAGCCCCATGCTCAAAGGCGTCGATCCTGACGCGCCGGCCAACTTCAATTACGCCCTGACCAGCGGCGCGCCCGACCTGGGACGCTGGCAAGTGCTGGTGGGGGCCAAGGTGGGGGAGGCATTTTCCGATCCGAGCGTGCGCTCGGGCGATAACCGCGTGCCGCGCCTGGATCTGCAAGACAAATCGCTGACCCTGGAGCTAACGCGCAAAAACGACGCGGGCGTGACGAGCCGGCGTGTGGTGCGCCTGCAAGTGGCGGGGGTGTTGGCGCCGCGCGGTTTTGACTACGACTACAGCATCATCATGCGGCTTTCGGACGTGGACGAACTGAACACCTGGGCCACTGGCCAACAGGTGAACCACCAGCGCACCGGCTACCCAGGGGCGACCGTCCTGGCCGCGGATGCCAAGTCGCAAGCGACGCTGACCGACCAAATCCAGAAAGACGGCTTCCTGGCGACCTCGGCCAACCAAATCCTGGAACAGGTCAACCGCACTTACTTCGCCTTGCAGGCCTTTGTCGGCGGCGTAGGGCTCATTACGCTGCTCATCGCCGGCACGGGGATTGCCAACACCTTGATCACCGCCATTTATGAGCGGACGGCCGAGATTGGGCTGATGAAAGCGGTGGGGGCCACCACGCGCCAGGTGATGGTGGTGTTCCTGGCCGAGGCAGCCGGCATCGGCGGCGGCGGGGGCCTGGTCGGCCTGGTGGTGGGCCTGTTGCTGAGCCAGGCCATCAACGCGGTGGCCAGCCAATCGGTGGCCCAACAACTGTCAGGCCCAGGTGGCGCGAGCGGCCCGGTCAATATTGTCGCCACACCGCTGTGGCTGGTAGTGCTGGCACCCATTTTTGCCATGGCGATTGGCATCCTCGCCGGGCTCTACCCGGCGCGGCGCGCGGCACATCTGGACCCGGTGACGGCGCTGCGCTATGAATAGATATTTGGCCGAAAATGTGGAACAATGGCTCATGTGAACCGCAAGATTTTGGTCGTGGACGATGACCGGAAGACGGTCGACCTGGTGCGGCTGTACCTGGAAAAGGACGGCTACCAGGTCTTGCCCGCTTATGACGGCCAGCAGGCGCTGGAACTGGCGCGTCACAAGCTGCCCGATTTGCTGGTGCTCGACCTGATGCTGCCCAAGATCGACGGGCTAGACCTGTGCCGCATCCTGCGGGCGGAGACGCAGGTGCCTATCATCTTGCTGACGGCCCGCACGACCGAGAGCGACAAGCTGCTGGGTTTGGATCTGGGCGCCGACGACTATGTGACCAAACCCTTTAGCCCGCGCGAGCTGCTGGCGCGCGTGCGGGCCGTACTGCGGCGCGCGACAACTGAGACCACGCCGCCAGAGCCCAGCGAGGTGCAGTATGGCGATTTGAGCATTCACTTCCCCGGGCGCGAAGTGCGGCTGCGCGGTCAACTGGTGCGACTGACGCCCAAGGAATACCGTCTGCTCGAAATCCTGGCCAAGGAGCCCAAGCGGGCCTTTACGCGGCTGGAGCTGCTGGAGCGCGCTTTTGGTTTTGACTACGAGGGACTGGAGAGGACGGTGGATGTGCACCTGATGAATTTGCGGCGCAAAATCGAAGCCGATCCGGCCCAGCCGCGCTACGTTCAGACCGTCTATGGCATTGGCTACAAATTTGGAGAGGCCGGCCGCCATGATTAGCCTGCGTCTGCGTATCTTCTTGATGGTGTTTATGGTGGTAGTCGTTGCCGTAGGCACGGTGCTGGCCTTTGCCAGCCAGGGCAGCTCGGTAGCCGTGCAAGACTTTGTTGGGCTCAGCGCGGCTCGCGACCAGCGCGTGGCGGTGCAACTGCTCTCCGAGCCGCTGCGCACGGGCCAAGCGCCGCAGGCGCAGGCGCAGGTGCAAGTGGTGGGTCAGGCGCTCGGCGCGCGGGTGTTGGTGATCGATCGGCAAGGGGTGGTGCTGGCCGACTCAATCAATACCCTCCAGGGCCAGGCAGTGCCCCTGCCGCCGCAGTGGTCCACGGTCAAGCAAACCGCGCCGCTGATCGTAAGGAACACGCCCGCCTTCCTGGTTTTGGGTTACAACGGCGCGATGGGTACCGCCGGCACATGGGTTGGGAACGGGCCGTTGACAGACACCCTGTACTTTGGACCGCCCGCGGCGGCGGCCGGGCCAGTTAACTTCAACGCCGCCACGACCCTGGTCAGCTTGCCCGGCGGGGTGCCGGCCCAATTGGCGTTGGACACCATTAATCGCAGCCTGTTGCTGGCGGCTGTGGCGGCGGGCGGCGTCGCGCTGCTGCTCACGGCTACGCTTTCGCGCGGCATCGTGGGCCCGGTGGAGGCCTTAACCCTGGCGGCCCGGCGCATGGAGCAAGGCGACCTGACCCAGCGCGTGCACGTGCGCGCCCGCGATGAAATTGGCGCGCTGGCACACGCCTTTAACGCCATGGCAGAAGGCCTGAGCGTGTCTGAACAACTGCGGCGGCAGATGGTCACCGATATTGCCCACGAGCTGCGCACACCCCTGACCAACATCCGCGGCTATCTGGAAGCCGTGCGCGACGGCGTCGTGCTGCCGCGGCCCGAGGTGATCGATTCGTTGTACGAAGAGTCGCTGCTGCTCAACCGCCTGGTGGAAGACTTGCAAGAGCTGGCGCTGGCCGAGGCCGGCCAACTGAGGCTGCGGCGCCAGCCGGTGGCTATCGACGACATTGCCGAGCGCACGCTGGCCGCGCTGCCCCCCCAAACCGCCGGCGGCCCGACCGTGCGCCTGGACCTGCCGGCCGGCTTGCCCTTGGTCCACGCGGACCCTGAGCGCGTGAGCCAGGTGCTGCGCAACTTGATCACGAACGCCCAGCACCACACGCCGCCCGAGGGGCATATCACCGTCAGCGCGCGGGCTGGACAGGCGGAAGTGGAGATCTCGGTCAGCGACACCGGCACGGGCATCGAGCCCGAGCACTTGCCGTTGGTCTTCGAGCGTTTCTACCGGGCCGACCCGGCCCGAGCGCGGTCAAGCGGTGGCGCCGGCCTGGGGTTAGCCATCGTCAAGCAGATTGTGGAGGCCCACGGCGGGCGAGTGACGGTGAGCAGCGCGCTGGGCGCAGGCGCCGCCTTTCACTTCACCCTGCCCTGCGCGCAAGCGACGGAGTAGGCCACCCGGCCGCCACAGTCATGAGCTAATTAGGCCAGTTGGGACAATCCGGTGACGCGCCGTGGCCGTGAACGCGCCAGGCGGCGCAGCTTGCCCAGGGCACGGCCTTCAATCTGGCGGATGCGCTCTCCGGTCACGCCGTACATTTCGCCTACGGTTTGGAGCGAGTAAACCACACCATCTTTGAGACCGAAGCGAAACTCGAGGACAGCCCGTTCGCGCTCACTGAGGGCGTCCAGCGCCTGTTGTGATGGTTCGTCTGATGAACACGGCGCCGACGACAGTAGGTGGATCAACTCACTTAGGTCTCTCTTCACCAGGCTAGCTCCTTCATCGATTTGTGCCAAGAGATGGGCAAACATCCCAGCAAATGTCAAGTTTCAAAACCCACGCGATAGGCAGCGGCCAGATAGAAAAATGCCCCCAGCTTTATGTAAGCTGAGGGCGTCTTGGCCCAGATAGAAGCGCAGGATTTATTCTATTTTTATTTATTTTATATAAATCTTTATTTGTTCTTTATTATTGGAGTAAGAATAAGCCCGGCTGTCGTCTTTCGACAATACCTAGAAGGGCCATTTATGGACGGTTCATAAGGACACTGGCAACCCCTAATTAGGCCAGGCGGCCGTTTAGTGGGAATTCAGGGGACCGCCGAGCTTGGCAACTTGCTGCTCGATGGTTTGCATAACGACGGGCAATTCGGCGTTAACGGCAGCAGTTGGAATGGTCAGGTAGTGCCAACCACCCGCGTCGTGGATGGCACGGGGCTTATCCTCGGGCTCGTTTAGCATGATGCCCAGCTTGCCCAGCGCGCACAGCACGGCCAAATCGATCTCGCCGCCCAGCTCGCGCTCATATTGGCGCTCGGGCTGAAGCCCGCGCTCGCGCAGCGCCTTCCACAGGCGCTCGCGTTCTTCGGATTGCACGATCAGATCATTCAGCTCCTGGGCGCGCAACAGATGTTCGCCGGTGGTGTAAAGAAAGGTCAGCCGGCGCCAGGCTCGCGAAGGGATGGGCTGTTCCAGCCTTTCAAGCGGGCCGATCTGGATTTTGAAGTAGGGCTCATCAGCGCGGGGATGGTTGGGCTGGGTGCGCAAAAGCTGGGCGCGGGTTGTCAGCTCGTGGCCGCGCACCGGCGCGATATAGTTGATGGCCCACTTGTCCTCGCCAAACTTGCCCGTTTGGTAGAGGGCCAGGTAGTCCACGGCCACGGTCTTGGGCGCGCTTTTCAGAGGAATGCGATACCCAGTGTGCAATCCCGTTTAGCTTCGTTTTGTCGTTGAAAGTCTCTGAAGAGCGCGCAGACCATGTTAGAATCAGTGTGCGGCGCTGATGACGCCGCACACCCGCCAACCGCGTGACCGGTGGCACTGACCCTATCCTAGCCCCACCAAGCCGATCACGTCAAGGCGTGATCGGCTTTTTTTGTGGGTTGGGAGAGTTCGCAATGGATGAAACTAGAGACAATTGGGACCAAGAAGCGCTGAACCTGCTGACCGGCTCTGTTGCGGACGCGGTGCTGGCGTCCATGTCGTCAGAAGATTGGATGCTGAGCGGCCTGCCAATGTCGGCACTAGAGCAGAGCACGGTCCCCGGCTACGCGATAGGAGTGAAAGTGCCCATCGAAGCGCTGAAGATCGCGGCCCTGACGCCGGACGCCAGGGTGCGGGCCGTGGTTATTCATGAGAACGCAGTCACCGCGAAGTACGACCTGCTGTGCGACGGCGAACGAGCCGCGGAACTCCAGTTCAGCCGCGATGGGCCGTCACAGACGCGGATTGATGTCGTGCGGCTCGCGGATCGCGGCTTGGGTCTTCTCTCTGGTTTCATCGCGCGCCTCATCCGACGGGCCGCTGGCGACGATGAACGCCGTAAGGCGCTGGTTCGCAATGAACAAACTAATCAGGATGCGACGGTGACGCCGCGCGGACTGATCCCCGCTGATATCCCTGACGATGACCGTAGCACATGGCAAAAGGTTCATGACCTTCGGAATCAGAAGAAGACGGTCAAAGCAATGGTCGTTGCAACCGGCCAATCAACGGCAACCATAAACCGGATGCTGGCTCGCATGGGCATGACAAAGCCGCGTGATAAAACCTGATAAAAAGGCGACAAATAGCTGATAAACCGCGGGGCTCGAAAACGGATACCTTATTGGTATCCGTTTTTTTTTGGAGTGCCAATGCCACGTTTGATGATTCAACTGACTGAAACTGAGTTGGCGAAGCTGGTCAACTTGTCACAGCAGGAACGTCGTGACCCGCGGTCGCAAGCTGCGCTACTCTTGGCCGATGTGTTGGCCCGGCTGAGCCAGACGGCAACCGACACGTCGCCAGCCGCGTCACAACCGCAAACGACGGGGCCACGATGACCACGCCGACGCTTAAGGGCCACGAACCGCCAATGCCAACCGTCG
>Ga0070730_10005769_pt1 | contig 10634 bp, 9 predicted proteins | sample Coa_R1_3_FD_66447 | JGI IMG/M metagenome (GOLD analysis project Ga0070730, IMG submission 66447) | Surface soil microbial communities from Centralia Pennsylvania, which are recovering from an underground coalmine fire - Coalmine... | ecosystem: Environmental > Terrestrial > Soil > Unclassified ... | reverse complement strand
ACATCGGACTGCAGATGTTTGCTCCCACGCACGGCAACGATGTGTTCATCAACCCCATTTACATGGGCGACTACGACCAGCTGACGAGCGACTTCCTGAATACGACCTCCGGCTTTATCGGGTCGTTCCAATCGATGGGGTCGAGCGGCAATCCGGACGCAGTTGTTTTTCCGATGAACTAGTCGGGTTCATCGTTTAGAAGACTTCGGGGCGGCTTCGGCCGCCCCGATTGTTTTGGTTCGAATGAGTGCCGTGGAGCGTTGCGCGTTCGCCGTTTAGCGGCGCACGGCGGCGGGCTGAATGTCCTCGACGTCAATGATGTCGGTTGGGTACTTTCCCGTGTAGCAGGCCGAGCAGTAGGAAATTTTCTCGCCTTCGCCGCACGCTTGCTTGAGGCCCTCAAGGGAAAGATAGGCGAGGGAATCGGCGCCGATGTAGTCGCGGATCTCGTCGACGGATTTGTTGGCGGCGATGAGCTGCTTTTTTGAAGGCGTGTCGACGCCGTAATAGCAGGGTGAAATGGTTGGCGGGCACGAGATGCGCATGTGGACTTCTTTGGCTCCGGCGCTGCGAATCATGCGGACGATCTTGCGGCTGGTGGTGCCGCGGACGATCGAGTCATCGATCAATACGACGCGCTTGCCTTGAAGGAGAGAGCGGACGGGGTTTAATTTCAGCTTCACGCCAAAGTCGCGGACGCTCTGGCTGGGCTCGATGAAGGTTCGGCCAACGTAGTGGTTGCGGATCAAGGCGAAGCGGAATGGGATGCCGCTTTCGGCGGCATAACCGACAGCGGCGGTCACACCGGAATCGGGAACGGGAACCACGAGGTCGGCATCCACGCCGGCTTCCCGCGCCAGTTGGCGGCCAAGTTCTTCCCGGCTGGTCTGCACGGCACGGCCGAAGACGAGGCTGTCGGGGCGCGAGAAATATACGTGCTCGAAGATGCAACTCGATTGGGGAGCGGCGGTGGAGTAGAAACGTGAACTCACGCCCTCGGGTCCAACGACGACGAGTTCGCCGGGATTCACGTCGCGGATGTATTCGGCGCCGATCAGATCGAAGGCGCAAGTCTCCGAGGCGAAGACGATGGTGTCGCGTTTCTGGCCTGCGAGAGCCGGGATGCGTCCCATGGCGAGTGGACGGAAGCCGCGAGGATCGCGGACTGCGAAGACACGGTCATTGCTCATCATGACGAGCGAAAAGGCGCCATCGACGCGCCGCAGTGCGTCGGCCATGGCTTCGGGAAGAGTGTGTTCCTTGGAAAGCGCGATCAAATGGACGATGACTTCGGTATCGCTGTTGGTCTGGAAGATGGAGCCCTGGCTTTCGAGGCGGGCACGGACCTGTGTGGCATTCACCAGGTTGCCATTGTGCGCCACGGCGATGGAACCTTTGTTCGATTGAACGAGGATCGGCTGGGCATTGAGAAGCGCGGAGTCGCCGGCGGTGGAGTAGCGGGTGTGGCCGATGGCCAGGGTGCCTCGCATTTTCGACAGAACATCTTCGGTGAAGATGTCGGCGACTGAGCCCATGGCTTTGTGCGCGCGTGAAGTGAGGCCATCGGAGGTGACGATGCCGGCGGACTCCTGTCCGCGATGCTGAAGAGCGTGCAGGCCGAGGTAAGCCAGTTTCTCGGCTTCGGGATGGGCGAAGATTGCGACCACTCCGCACTCGTCGTGAAATTTGTCGGAAGAATGCATTTCGCTCCTGGCTCTTAAGCTGCTAGCTGCTAGCTGTTACCTCTAGTTCGAACCCAAAACGGGACGTTCAGTTCGGTTCCACCAATTCCGGATCGGTTCTCAGCGCCGATTCCAGGGCGCTTTCATAAGGCTGACTCAATTCGGCAATGGCCGCCGATACTGCGACCTTGCCATCGAGTGAAATTTCAAGACGGTCTGGAATTGTTTCTCCGATCACGTCGGCCGCGATGCTATGTTTCCCGGATACTTGTTTGATTCGCGCCAAGTGTGCCGGGTCGCAAGAGATCACAATGCGGCTCGAGTCTTCTCCAAAGAGCGCGAATTCCGCAAAAAGGCCTCCGGATGCCAGATTTACGCGTGCTCCCACGCCTTTGGGGAAAGATTTCTCCGCCAGGGCCACGGCTAGTCCGCCATCCGCGCAATCGTGAACCGAGTCCACCAAGTCGTGCTGGATCAGCTCAATGATAGCTTTCTGCAACGCGGCTTCTTTTTCCAAATCCAACTCTGGTGGATATCCCCAAAGCGTGCCAAGAATTTCTTTGGCGTATTCCGAGGAGCCGAACTCGCTCTCTGCATCGGTGATATCGCCAGCTTCTCCGGCGCGCAATAGCACAATCGTGCGTCCTGCGGCGGCGAAGTGCATTTTCGCGGTTTTGTGGACGTCGTTGAGGATGCCGACGACGCCGAGGACCGGCGTGGGATAAATGCCTTCGCCAAGCGTCTCGTTGTAGAAGCTGACGTTGCCGCCGGTGATGGGAATTTCGAGTTCCTCGCAGGCTTTCGTGATGCCGTCGATGGTTTGCGAAAACTGCCACATGATGTGAGGCTTTTCGGGATTGCCGAAGTTGAGGCAGTTGGTGGCGCCCACCGGAATCGCACCGGAACATGCGACTTTGCGCGCGGACTCGGCGACGGCGTGCATTGCACCGAGGCGCGGATCGAGGTAGCACCAGCGGCCGTTGCCGTCGAGCGCCATGGCAAGCCCGCGCTGCGGGGCATTGGGATCAGAATTCTTGATGCGGATCACGCCGGCATCGCCAGCACCTGGGGCCTCCACGGTGTTGGTTTGCACCATGTGATCGTATTGTTGCCACACCCACCGCTTGCCACAGATGTTCGGGCTGGCCAGCAACTGCTTCAGGCCGGCGGTGCAGTCGGCGGCGCCGAGCTTGATTTGTTCCGGCATCTCGCGCGGCACTGGCGGTTCCCAGCGCGCCAGCGGGCGCTTGTACACGGGGGCATCGTCGGTGAGCGCTTGATTCGGAATTTCGGCTACCACCTTGCCGTGCTCGAGCACGCGGAGCTTGTTGTCGGTGGTGACCTTGCCGACTTCGACGGCATCGAGTCCCCACTTTTCGAAGACGCGAAAGACTTCGTGCTCACGGCCTTTTGTGGCGACCAGCAGCATGCGCTCCTGCGATTCGCTGAGCATGATTTCGTAGGGAGTCATGCCGGTCTCGCGTTGCGGCACGCGATCGAGTTCGATTTCGATGCCGACGCCGCCGCGTCCGCCCATCTCGCAGGTTGAGCAGGTCAGGCCGGCGGCGCCCATATCCTGAATACCGACGATCGCGCCTGTTTGCATGGCTTCGATGCAGGCTTCGAGCAGTAATTTTTCGAGAAACGGATCGCCGACCTGGACGTTGGGACGCTTGGCTTCGGAAGCTTCGCTGAATTCCTCACTCGCCATGGTGGCGCCGTGAATGCCGTCGCGGCCGGTTTTGGCGCCGACGTAAATCACCGGATTGCCTTCGCCAGCCGCCTTCGCGTAGAAGATCTCGTTCTTGCGTACGAGGCCCAGCGCGAATGCGTTCACCAGCGGATTGCCGGAGTAGCAAGGCTCGAACTTTGTCTCGCCGCCCAGGTTGGGCACGCCGAAGCAGTTTCCGTAGGACGCGACGCCGCTCACGACGCCTTCGAGCACGGAGTGATTCTTGTGGAGTTCGGCTTGACCGGTCGCGCTTCGCGCTGGGTGGCCGGACGAGGCGTTCGAAGCTACATGCGCTGTGATGGGACCGAAGCGGAGCGAGTCCATGACCGCGACGGGACGCGCGCCCATGGTGAAAATGTCGCGCAGAATTCCGCCCACGCCAGTAGTGGCACCTTGAAAGGGCTCGATGAACGACGGGTGATTGTGCGACTCAATTTTGAAGGCGCAGGCCCATCCATCGCCGATGTCAATGATGCCGGCATTTTCGCCCGGGCCCTGCAGCACGAGTTTGCTGCGCGTGGGCAGGCGTTTCAGGTGCACGCGCGACGATTTGTAGGAGCAGTGCTCGCTCCACATCACGCTAAAGATGCCGAGTTCGGTTAGCGTGGGCTCGCGGCCACCGAGAAGTTGCTTGATTTTGTCGTACTCATCCAGCGTGAGTCCGTGCTGCCGGAGGGTCTCCGGAGGAAAGGCAGAGGTCAAGGAAGAGGCCATGGGATGAGCTTCTATTGTCGCATTTCAAAGCCCAGTAGGGTAGATGGGATTTGACGCTATATTTTGCTCGATGAAAGTCAAAATCCCGGCTCTGTTTTCGCCAAAGCGCGAGAAGGGCGGGGGCGATTCCGGTTCAGAAACGACTCCTGCTACGATTCCATAGTCATGAAATCGATCATTGTGGGGACGGCGGGACACATCGATCACGGCAAAACGGCGCTGGTCAAGGCCCTGACCGGGATTGATGCGGACCGGTTGGAGGAAGAGAAGCGGCGGGGCATCACGATTGACCTGGGATTTGCGCATATGGACTTGCCCGGGGTGGGCGGCGAGACGCTGCGGTTGGGATTTGTGGACGTTCCGGGGCATGAGCGTTTTGTGCGCAACATGCTGGCGGGCGTAGGAGGTATTGATCTGGTATTGCTGGTCATCGCGGCGGATGAATCGATCAAGCCGCAGACACGGGAGCATTTCGACATTTTGCAGTTGCTGGGGGTACAGCGGGGAATCACAGTTCTGACGAAGTCGGATGCGGTGGATGCGGAGACTCTAGACGTGGTGCGCCTCGAGGTGGAGGAGTTTCTGAGGGGAACATTTCTGGAAACTCCAAAATCGCCGATCGTGGCGGTGAGTGCGTTGACGGGCGCAGGGCTCGAGGACCTGAATCGGGTGATGGTTGCTGCTGCGTCCCAGGTACAGGCCAGGGACTCTGGCGCATTGGCGCGCCTGCCGATTGACCGCGTGTTCACGATGAAGGGGTTTGGCACGGTGGTCACGGGAACACTGGTGGCGGGAACGATTCAGCGTGAAGACGAGTTAGAGGTGTTTCCGATGGGGCGGCGGGTGCGGGTGCGTGGGATCCAGGTACACGGGCAGGCTGCGGACGAGGCGGTAGCAGGGCAGCGGACTGCGTTGAACATAGCTGGAGCGAGTGTAGAAGATCTGGCCCGGGGAATGACGCTGGCCCCCGCCGCAAAGCTGGCGCCAACGCGGCGTGTGGATGTGCGGCTGAATCTGCTGGCATCGGCGCCGCGTCCACTGAAGGTCAGGGCGCGAGTGCACTTTCACTCCAACACGATGGAGACAGTGGCCCAGGTAAGGCCATTAGGACAGAAAGAGATTGCTCCGGGGCAACAACGGTTTGCACGGATCATACTGCCTGATGCGGCGCTGTTGTTACCGGGGGATCGGTTCATCATCCGCCAATTCTCGCCGGTGATAACGATCGGCGGGGGAATCGTGCTGGATGCGCGGCCAATGAAGTCGGCGGCTGGGTTGGAAGACTTCCTCAGCGTTCTGGCGACCGGCGAGTTGGGGGAGATTCTTCAGGCCAGGATTCTTCGGCAGAAAGCCTCAGGAATTGCGATGGCTGCGTTGATCGCCGAAACCGGGAAGACGAAAGAAACGATCGAGAAGCTGCTGGGCGAGGCGGTGAGGCAGGGGAAAGTGACGAGGATTGGCGAGATCTTCGTGCACACTCCTGCATTCGAGGAGCTCAGGGTAGGCTTGGTGTCCGCGGTGGAACAGTTTCATAAGAAAAATCCTCTCGTGGGCGGAATCAGCCGGGAACAATTGCGCGAGCAGCGGAACGTTCCAAGCGAGATCTTCGCCGCGGCGCTTGATACGCTGGTGCGTCAGAAGAAACTGGAAGTTTCGGGCGAACTGGTGCGACTTCCGGGCCACGGCGTCGTCATGAAGGACGAGGAAGCGGAGTCGAAGAAGAAGATTGAAGATGCATTTGAGGCCACGGGGTTGAAGGTGCCGGCGCTGCATGAAGTGATCGCAGGCCTCAAGGTGGATAAGGTGCGCGCGCAGAAAATTGTGACGCTGCTGCTGCGGGACAAAGTGCTGATAAAAATCTCTGACGAACTGGTGTTTCACCATAGAGCGCTCGGGGAGTTGCGACGGCTGGTCGTCGCGCAGAAGGACAAGTCACCGAAGATGGATGTGGCGAAGTTCAAAGAGTTGACGGGCGTGAGCCGCAAGTACGCGATCCCGCTGCTCGAATATTTGGATCGCGAGCGGGTGACGAGGCGCGTGGGCGATGCGCGCGAGATTCTTTAGGGATTGGGTAATTTGGTAATCGGGTAATTGTGGAATTGAAAGCGGGGCGGCGAGGGTCCTCGTCGCTGTGCTCCTCGGAATGAGAAGAGCCAATAAAATCTTTCAGATTCTTTCTTCTGGGAACTCTACTTCCAGGCCAAGCGGATCGGTGAAGCGGTTGGTGAGGTTGGCGAGGCCCGTCAGCAGGTGGATATCCACTATTTCAGGTTCGGAGAATTCTTTCTTCAGGGGCGCGAAGTCGGCGTCGGTGATTTCGTGCGGAGTGCGCGTCAGTTTTTCCACATAAGTGAGCGCCGCCTGTTCCTTCGCGTTATAACGGGAATAATTTCCCGCCTTGAGCGCGGTCCAATCTTCGGCCGTCAGTCCCACACGTTTGGAAGATGCGAGATGGTGCTGGGTGCAGTAATGACATTGATTGATGAGTGAGACGCGGATGTAGATGAGTTCGTAGAGCTTGCGGTCGAGCGAGCGCCCCACGCTTGCGTAGAACGGTAAGAAATTCTTAAGCATCTCGGGACGGTGTGCCAGAGCCTTTTGCGCATTGCCAGGCTTGCCGCGAAGGGCCTTCTCGTAAATTTCCTTCACTTCGGCGTTAGCGGTTTCCATACCCACGAGGTTGATGCGTGCCATCGAAGTCTCCGAATGAAAAGTCGTTGTTCTCCATGATCGCAGATTGGGCGAGTTCGTGCCGAATAGCGGAGGCAGACGCGTTCAAGAAAATGTGGCGTCCCGCCGATGGTCTAAGTGATGAGACGTCTGGCAATCAATGTGGTGGTGCTGGCGGTGGTGGTTGGCTGCAGCTCATGGATGGTTTCCGCGCAGGAGGCGGCAGAACGCGCGGCAGCTTCGAAGGTGATTGCCCTGGAGAATGCGTGGAACCGCGCGTCGGAGGCCAAGGACCTGAGGGCGCTGGATCAAATCCTCGATGATGGGTTCGTTTACGTGGGCGATGACGGGAGGATGCTAACCAAGGCGGAGATGCTGAAGGATGTAAAGGAGTCGGCGGTGCAACAGGTGGTTACAGGATCGATGGTGGCCCATGTGCACGGAGAAACGGCGATCGTGACAGGCGTGTACCGGATGAGGGGCATGGTGAGTGGCAAGCCGCTTGTGCGACAAGGGCGTTTCGTGGATACCTGGCTGTATAAGAATGGCCAATGGGTCAGCATCGCGAGCATCGGGGTGCCGCTCGAATAGTGCAGGTGCTACGAAGCGGGAGCGAGATTATGAGGACGATCGGTTTGCTGCTCGTTCTGGTTGGTGCGACGACGGTGCCGGCCTGGGGGCAGGCGGCTGAGGGTGACACTGCGGCCGTCATTCGCGCGCTGGAACACGAATGGGTGGAAGGGCAGACGCGCAATGACAATCGTGCCCTGGATCTGATCTTCGACAATGCCTTGGTATACGTGGAATATGGCAAGCTGGTGACCAAGGGAGAATATCTTTCAAGAATCAGACAAGCAGGCCCGCAGGTGAGTCAGATTGTCATAGAGCCCATGACGGTGCGCCAGTATGGGAAGACCGTCATCGTGGTGGGATGTTACCGGGAAAAGAGAAGGGCGAGCGGGCAATCGCGACCGAAGCGATGGCGGTTCATTGATACCTGGGTGTATAAGCAAAATCGTTGGATGCTGGTTTCCGCAGCGGCGGCTCCGGTCGCGAATTAGTGGCCAGAGTACGAAAGCGGCTGCTTTTTCCCTGCATTGAGAATCGGAACCAAGCTCGAGCTTTTTCAAAATTGCAATCTCACCAAGGATGCTGGTAACTCTCGCGCACAGAAACTGACACTTGTCAGGCCGCCGGCCTGCTCTTAGAGTGCGGGTAGGGTATAGCTCGGGAGGGCTGCGCATGAGATGGATCTGCGTTTTGGTCTTTTGTTTTGCCGCGGCAGTGATTACACAGGCGCAAAGCGACGTCGAGGCGGCTACGAAGTCGAAAATCGTAGCCCTCGAACAATTGTGGAACCAGGCCTACAAAGCCGGCGACACGAAGGCGCTGGATTCGATTCTCGACAACGGGATCGTTTTAGTGAACGATGATGGCTCGGTGCAGACGAAGAAGGAATTTCTGGCGAGCGTGAAGGATAGTCCAGCGCAGCCGAGTGCACAGCAGCAACAAGTCGCGCCGGAGTCGTTGAACGTCCATGTATTTGGGACAGCGGCAATCGCCACGGGAGTGATGCGGGTGAAGGGTGTCGAAGGCGGCAAGTCCTACACTCGTCGCGAGCGCTTTGTGGATACGTGGGTCTACAAAGGCGGAGCCTGGGTTTGCGTCGGCACAAACGCCACACCCGTTTTACACTGAGAGCGGGTGCCTGCTGCGGTTGTACACCCTGAAATGCTTCGGATTCGTCCTGCCACCATTCAAGATGCGGCGCTGCTGCGTACGATGATCCGCGAACTCGCGGAGTTTGAACACGAGCTTGAATTCGTCACCATCACCGAAGAACAGCTGGCGCGGGATGGGTTCGGGGAGGATCCCAGATTCCGTGCGTGGATTGCCGAGTGGGATGGGAACGCCGCAGGCTACGCTGTCATCTTCAACTACTTCTCAACTTGGGCAGGACGCGGGTTGTTTCTGGAGGATTTGTTTGTGCGCGAGGCGTTTCGCGGACGCGGAATCGGGCAGGCGTTGCTGGCGGCGGTGGCGCGCATTGCAGTTGAAGAGCATTGTTACGGAATTCACTGGGAAGTACTCGATTGGAATGAGAAAGCAATCGAGCTGTACAAGGCCATGGGAGGGGAGTTCCGCGATCAGTGGCGGCCGGTGCTGCTAACGGGCGAAGCGCTGCTGCGGTTGGCGGAGAAGGCATTGTGAAGACACAGAGCAGTGGCCAGGACGGGCCGATCCGTTTGTTTGCGACGCAGGAGGAGTGGGCTGCGTGGATGGAAAAGAATCATCGTAAGTCTGACGGCCTGTGGCTGCGGTTGGCGAAGAAAGGATCGGGCTTGCGGTCGGTGACCCATCTTGAAGCGCTTGAAATCGCCTTATGTTACGGGTGGATTGACGGGCAGAAGCGCGGCGAGAGCGAGCAGGCGTGGCTGCAGCGTTTTCTTCCACGAACTGCGAAGAGCATCTGGTCGAAGATTAATTGTGGGAAGGCCGACGCGTTGATCGCGAATGGGCGGATGAAAACCGCTGGGATCGAAGCCGTGGAAGCGGCCAAGAAAGATGGAAGATGGGAGGCGGCCTATGACTCGCCGCGCGGGGCCACGGTTCCCGACGATTTTCAAACAGCCCTGGAGGCCAGCCCCCGGGCGCTGGAGTTCTTTACGGCTCTGGATGGGGCGAATCGGTATGCGGTGCTGTTTCGCATTCAGACGGTGAAAAAGGCAGAGACGCGCGCCAGAAAGATTCGAGAGTTCGTGGAGATGCTGGAGAGGAATGAGAGGATCCACGAGCCGCGGAAGACGCGGCGTGTCGCGAAATAGATATGACGATCTAAATATGGCGATTTAAATATGGCGATGATCAGGATTATCGGGGCGGGGCTGGCCGGATGCGAAGCGGCGTGGCAGTGCGCGCGGCGAGGTGTGGAGGTTGAGTTGTTCGAGATGCGTCCTGTGCGGACGACGCCTGCGCATCAAACGGCGGACTTCGCGGAATTGGTGTGCTCGAATTCGCTGAAGTCGGACAGCGAGAATACGGCTCCGTGGCTGCTGAAGGAAGAGATGCGGCGGGCGGGATCGTTGCTGCTCGAAATTGCGCGGGAGTGCGCGGTTCCTGCGGGACACGCCTTGGCGGTGGATCGGGTTACGTTTGCCACACGGGTCACCGAAGCCATTTCGCGCGAGTCGCGAATTACGGTGCGGCGGGAAGAAGCGACTTCGGTGGATGAAATGGGAGACTTCACTATTATCGCGACTGGGCCCTTGACCTCGGAGAAGTTGGCTGCCGAAATCGCGCGGCTGAGCGCGGCAAGACCTGAGCAGGCGGGGTCGCCCGCTCAACATGATCCTCAGCTGTATTTTTATGATTCGATCAGCCCCATTGTCGAGGCCGACTCGATTGGCATGTCGCGCGTGTACATGGCGGCGCGCTATGACAAGGGATCGGCGGATTACATTAATTGCCCGATGACCCCCCAGGAGTACGGCGTTTTTTATGATGCGCTGTTGGCGGCGCAGTCGGTCGAAGAGCGCGATTGGGAGAAGCTTAATTATTTTGAGAGCTGTTTGCCGATCGAGGAGATCGCGCGGCGCGGGCGCGATACTTTGCGCTTTGGGCCGATGAAGCCGGTGGGGCTGATCAATCCCCGGACGGGCAAGATGCCGTATGCGGTGGTGCAATTGCGGCAGGAAAATCTGCGGGCGGATTCGTACAACCTGGTCGGATTTCAAAATCATTTGAAGTTCGGCGAGCAGGCGCGTGTGTTGCGGCTGATTCCGGGGCTGGGGAATGCAAGGTTTTTGCGCTATGGGCAGATTCATCGGAATACGTAC
>Ga0070730_10005768_pt1 | contig 10635 bp, 9 predicted proteins | sample Coa_R1_3_FD_66447 | JGI IMG/M metagenome (GOLD analysis project Ga0070730, IMG submission 66447) | Surface soil microbial communities from Centralia Pennsylvania, which are recovering from an underground coalmine fire - Coalmine... | ecosystem: Environmental > Terrestrial > Soil > Unclassified ... | reverse complement strand
GATCTGCCGGACTGGGCGCTCATCAGCATCATCGAGCTTTCGCCTCACGACGCCGCCACCGCCTACGTCGCCGCTACACGCTACAAACACGATGACCTCACGCCGTATCTCTACAAAACGACCGACTACGGCGCCACTTGGACGCGAATTACCTCTGGCATCCCCTCACACGACTTCACCCGCGTTATTCGCGAGGACCCCAACCGGCGCGGCCTACTCTATGCCGGCACCGAGACGGGCCTGTATATTTCATTTGATGATGGTGCCAACTGGCAGCCGTTCCAGTGCAATCTGCCCGTTGTTCCCATTCATGATCTCGTCATCAAGGGAACGGATCTCATCGCCGCGACCCATGGCCGCTCGATCTGGATTCTGGATGATCTTTCCCCGCTCTACCACATGAGCGAGCAGCGCGCGAAAGAGGCCGTCACGCTTTTCGCGCCGCGCGATACGACGATGTTCCGCTACTACGACCGCATGTATGATGCGCCGTCGCCTGGCTACGTCAACTACAAGCTTACTGGCCCTGTGACGGTGGCGTACCGCCCTCGTGAGCTGGCCAGCGGCGCAACCACCCAGGACTTTCTCGATGCCGGCAAGAATCCGCCGAACGGTGTGATTATCCACTACGCGCTGGCCGAGAAGCCCGAAAGCGAGATCAAGCTGGCAATTCTCGATGCCGAAGGGAAGGTCATCCGCGAGTTTTCCAGCAAGAGTGAAGAGCCGCCCCATCTGCCGGCGGAGGCTGGTGCCAATCGCTTCGTCTGGAATTACCGCTATGCCCGACCCACTGCCCTCGAAGATGCCACGAAGAAGGCCGACGCCTCCGCCAGGCTGATGGAGGAAGCGACCGCACCGCGCGCTCTGCCCGGAGAGTATACAGTGCGGCTCACTGTGGGAGAGACAATCGCGACTGAGAAGTTTACTGTCCTGGCTGACCCGCGCTTGCCAGCCACCGCCGCGGATTTGCGGGCGCAGTTCGATCTAAAGCTAGCTATCCGCGATCTGGTGAGTGAGCTGCACCAGGGAGTGAACCAGATACGCCGCCTGCGCAAACAAGTGGAAAGCTGGGGGGAGCGCGCCAGAGCACATGAAGGCACTGAGCGCCTCTCCGAAGCGGCGTCGTCGCTGACCCAGAAGCTCACAGCAGCCGAGCGCGCGCTGGTGAATCTCGATCTCGATACGCCGCAGCCTGGGCCAAACCGGCTCAAAGAGAAGCTGGCGACACTCAGCGCAATGGCTGACGAGTCCGACGACGCGCCGACACAGGGTGCCCACGAGGTCTTTGTGCTCCTCCAGGAGCAGACGAGAACCGAGCTGGCTCAGCTCCGCACGCTAATCGCCGAAGACGTGACCGCCTTCAATGAGGCGGTCCGCGCGTCGGAGCTCCCGCCTGTCGGATCATAGGGACAACACACGTTCCGGTGCTTCGTTCAATGGCACCAGTGCTGGACGGTCTTTGCCGCTGACTCCAAGCGCTCGACCATACGTCAATGACTCTGGTTTTGCGAATAGCCGAACGCTTGGTTAAGCGGGCGAGCAGCGTACGCTGCTCGCCGTACGGGCATAGACTCATCCAGCCTGCCAGAATACCCGTTGTGTCAGTGCCACCAGGCCGGCGACGGCAAATATGGCTCCGCCAGCGATGAAAAGCCATGCTACGTTCGGTACCAGGCTGGCAGCCACGCCATACGCCGCGATTGAAAGCGGTGTCCCGCCCAAGGTGCCCAGCATCACAAAGCTCATCATCCGGCCCATCATCTCCATCGGAATCGCCTGCTGGATCAGCGTTATGAAGAGCACGTTGCTGAGCGCGATAACTAAGCCCATCATCGCGAAGGTGACTGTTAGGGGCAATACCCCGCCCAGGAATGGCGCTACCGCGATGAGCAGCGCTACGGGCAGTAGCGTCACAATCGCCACCAACGCCTTGTGCCGGAGCTTCGAGGCGGCTCCCGCCACCAAGGCGCCGAGAATTGATCCAAGACCGAATCCGCCGATGACGATCCCAAACGCTTGCGGTCCGCTTCCAATGCCGACCCACTGCTTCAACAGCAGCGGCAGCGCCACATCGAACAGTCCATTTGCCGCAAAATTAGCCACAAGCGAAAGAACGAGCAGTGTAAAGAGGAAGCGTGACGTTCGCAAAAACCGATATGCCTCTCCGAGGTCGCGCAGAGTGCCCCCCTTTCGCGGAGTAGCTGGATCGGTCGCTCCCTGTGCCTGTTTCTCGCGCTTCGGTACACGGATTAGCGCGAGCGAGATAACCGATACCAGGAACGACACCGCATCGGCAACAAAGCCGAGCGCCAGCTTGGTTGCGCCCAGCACCACGCCCGCCACTCCCGGGCCGATGAGGTTGCTGGTCTGCAAAGTCAGTTGCTCGAAGCTATTTCCCGCTTGTAGTGCGTTGGCCGGCAAGAGAAACGGCACCATCGAGGAAGATGCCGGATAAAACAGACCGCCTGCAATACCGAGCAGCGCCGATAGGAGGAGCAATACCCACAGCGGCGGTGTGCTTGCCAGCGCCAGCGCTGCCAGCACCGAGATAGTGATGAGTCGCGCAACGTCTGAGCCAAGCATCAGTGCACGCGGCCCATAGCGGTCCGCCAGCACGCCGCCGACCAGCGAAAACACGCCCAAGGTTGCCGCCGCAACGCCCGTGACGAGCGCGAGCGCGGCTGCTGAGTCCGCCACCTGTAGCACAAGCCAGGGCAGGGCGACGAAGTAGAACTGGTCGCCCAGACGAGACACACTCTGACCGGCGATCAGCCTGCGAAAATTGGCGACCCGCAGCGGAGCGAAGAATCCGGAGCTCTTCTCTGCTTGCGGCGTACCCGTCGGCGGTTCTTGGATAAATTCGGCAGAACGCAAGCCGTCATTGACGCTCCGTTCACTGGTCATCACGCTCGCCGGTTCGTCTGATACGTCAGCCCCCCTCAGGCTATCTGACATAACGCTCTCCTCTTCGCCCAATCTCAATACGCTGACTCGCTGTTGCTACCTGGCCACTGGCCCGCAGGGCACAGATGAGCTCCTGTAACCATACTTTCCAGTCTGTTTTCCGACCACAATATCCCCATTGTTTGCATACTATCTAGTCGGTATACGAATACTAACGTACACGGGGTTGCTTGTCAAGAGGGAACGAAAAAGCTATGGGAGGGGGGCGGCTAGCGTCTCAATATGCGGCAGCCACTCTGACTCTGCGGATGCGGAGCGGTGATACTTGCGCAAGGTGTAGGCGACGTCCACTGATGGCAGGCTGCTCAGTGCGGATCGGACGGCTTCGCAGATTTCGCCTCGTCGCGACCAAACGAACTCGCGCGTCATACCACCATGTGCGATTCGCAGGCGTAAGGTGCGTCCCTCCACGCCGCTGCGCCGGCATCCGATGATGCGAGCGCCGGGACAAAGAAACACTGGCTCGGCGAAGCCCGCGCCAAACGGCTCCATTTTTTCCAGGTCGCCGTACACGTCCGAGTCTGGCCCAATGCGGCGCAACGCGAGCCGGCAATCCACCTGTACCGGAGCTATGCTTTGCCGGTCGTCACCACGCGCCTCTGTGACCGGCGTAGTATTCAGCGGAAAGCAGCTCTCGAGGTATGTCAAGAATTCTGGAAACACCTCGCTAGGCAGTGTGAAGCCAGCCGCCTGCGCGTGGCCGCCGAAGCGCTTGAAGAAGTCAGCACGCACCGCGAGCACATCACCCAGGTTGACGCCGACCGGCCCACGCGCGGAGCCACGAGATTCCATTCCATCGTGACTGATCACAAAAGCTGGCCGGTGGTATTCGTCCGCCAGCCGCCCCGCAACTAGGCCAAGCACTCCAAGGGGCCAGTTGTGGCCCTGGGCGACCACTATACCCGCGCTCGTCTCTAACTGTATGGCTGCCTGTTCGCGGGCCGCGACGATGACTTGTTCGGTGACGGTTTGCCGCTGAATATTGAGTGCTTCGACCTCGCGTGCGAGCCGATCCGCACTGTGGCTGTCTGTCGCGAGCAGCAAATCTATCGCGAGAAGTGGGTTGCCCATTCTCCCGCAGGCGTTTATACGCGGCGCAATGCCAAACGAGATGTCACGTGCGCCGATCTCACTCGACCGCAAACGAGCCATAGTGAGCAACGCCCGGACGCCGGCTCGCGGCGACAGCCTAATCTGATCCAATCCCGCACGCGTAAGCGCCCAGTTCGACGGTGACAGGGGGGCAACGTCCGCGATTGTACCGATGGCGACTAGATCCAATAGCTCTGCCAGTGATGTCGCACCCGCCGATGAGCCAGCCAGCAGCGACTCAGCCACACGGAACGCCACACCGACGCCAGCCAGATCTTTCTCCGCCGAGGTGTCGCCATCTTGATGTGGGTTGAGAACCGCATAGGCAGGTGCCAGTGGGCCATGTGGCGGGTGGTGATCGGTGATGATCACATCCAACCCCAACGCGCTCGCCCGCTCCACCTCAGCCACATTCGCGGTGCCGCAGTCGGTTGTGACGATTAACTTTGTGCCATCTTGTGCGAGCTCCTGAACCGCTTCGATGTTCAGCCCGCGACCATCGTCATCCCTTCGGGGGATGTATGGGCGCGCGTTTGCTCCCAGGCCGCGCAGTGCCAGCGTAAGCAACGCACAGGACGTGATGCCGTCACAATCGAAGTCACCGAAGACGACGATACGCTCATTTCTGCCAATCGCCTGACGGATCCGCTCCACGGCGCGGTCGAGATGCAGAAGTGCTGGACCAATTGCCCGCCAGTTGCCGCTAAGGAATGCGGCGATACCATTCGCGCCCGTCACACCACGGTTGTGCAGAAGCTGGACGATGAGTGGTGACCGGCCCGCAACGTCGTTCAGGATATCCGCTGGCAATTCGTGTGCTCGCTGCATTGGGCGCGTATGACCGAAGACTTTTGTAAACGCCGTAGAATCCGCGACATCGTGACGGGACTGTGGCTCAGGGTGAGGATGCGCATCAGCCTGGGATGGTGTGCCGGAGGAAGTATCGGTCATTCGCCTGTGCTGCCCTTCAATCGTCGAGACATGAAACTCCGGCGCGCCAGAGTCTTTGTATTGTATGGGGATTGGCACGCGCCATGCAATAGGATCACGCAGACGATTAGGACGCTTGCGAGAGGATGTTCTCCCATGTTGCCACCAGAATACGCGAATAACACCAACGGTCGCCCTACAACATTGAGCGGCAATTTTACTGAAGACGAAGTCCTCCGGTTGACGCAGCTGCGCGTCAACTTCCACGCACACGCGGAGTATCTGGAGCGGGTGAAAGATGAGCGCAGACTGGAGTTTGCACGCTGGCTCCTGGACCACGGCAAGTTGAGCGAGGCATGCGTTGAGATGTAGGGAAGGGAACGGTTGCGGTACGCAACTGCAAGGAAGCAATTTGCTCGCGGCATGGCCGTGATCGTACCCGCTTGCCGTACCCACCGGCAAGGACTGCTGTCGGCCCTATTTCGTGGTGGCTTCCTCGCGGTCCGGCAGCAGTCGCTCGAACACTTCGTTGCCAAGGAGCCGGCCTCGTGGCGTTAATCGCAGACGGTCGTTGCGCGTTTCGATCAGATCATAGTCCCATGCTAATGAGAGCCGATCGCTGAAGACACGCTCGAACTCTACGCCGTACCGTTGGGCAAAAGCGCTCATATCAACGCCTTCGACAAGGCGCATGCCCAGCATAGCAGTTTCTGCCATCTCCAGGGCGCGAGGAATCGTTTCGTCCTCGACGATCGCCCCGCCCGGAAGGCGATCGCCAGCGGAAGCTGCACTCTCTACGTGTGCCGCGAGCGTATCGCGTACTTTCTTAATGTAGCCACGTATCGGGCGGGACTCGGAATACCGATGGCCACCAAACCAGCCGTGTGCTCCGGCTCCTAGCCCGACATAGGGCAGATTGTGCCAGTACGTAAGATTGTGGCGGCATTCATGTCCAGGCTTTGCCCAGTTCGATATTTCGTAGTGGACGTAGCCAGCCGCTTTCATTTGTTCCTCCGCCAGCTCGTACATGTCCGCGGCGAGATCTTCATCTACGGGCGTCACCTGACCCTGGCGTACCCATTTGAAGAGCGGCGTGCCTTCCTCGACGATGAGCGAGTAGAGTGAGAGGTGTTCCGGCGCTAAGGCGATGGCGCGTTCGAGGGTTTCAGACCATGTGCGCAGCGACTGGCCGGGCAGCGCGTAGATGAAATCCAGGTTGATATTGGTGAAGCCCGCCGCGCGCCCTGCTGCCAGCGCCGTCTCAATCTCTTTCGGACTATGGATGCGTCCCATCCAGCGTAACAGGTCCGCATCAAAACTCTGCGCACCCATACTTAGCCGGTTCACTCCGAGCGCTCGTACCCGATCCAGGTGCTTGTATTCGAGAGTGCCTGGATTGGCCTCAAGAGTAATCTCGGCGTCCATATCCACTTCGAAAGACTTACGTGCGGCTTGAAGGAGCGCTCGCACCTGTTCGGCTTCCAGCAGACTAGGTGTACCACCTCCGAAGAAGATGGTGCGACACCGACGGCGCTCGTCCCCCGCGAGGCGTGTGCGCTGCCCGGCGAAGTTGATTTCGGCACACAGCGCATCCACATATTGTTCGCCAAAGCCCAGCATTCCAGCGTACGAATTGAAATCGCAGTAGTGACACTTTGCCTGGCAAAACGGAATATGGAGATACAGGGAAATGGTATCTAACAAGTCTGGACGCATAATGAGCCATTTCATGTGAATCAAACATTCCGGGACGGCACACTCCCATGTGGAGGTACCGTCCCGGTTATCGTAGCACAACCGCGAGTTCCGCGACCTATGGAAGTCCGCCGGGCTGTCCGTTGGGAGCGCCCGGAACGCCACCCTGCGGAGCCTCGCTCGGAAGCTTCGCGTTCAGATCCGGCAACACGGGAAGATTGCGGGCGGCGGTGAGCATCGTGGAGTCTGGAGTGCTGATGTGAGTATTTACATCTGCCTTTGCGCCTGAGATCCACTGCGCCACAGCGTTTGACTGCGCCGCCTTAAGTAACGTGGGATCAACGGCGCGGCTCGGATCAATCTCCACCAACTGAATGACATCGAACGTGCCGGTCGAGTCCTTCAACGGCGTGGTCGTCATATCGCCAATTTTGCGATTCGCGGCGAATGCCCAGTTATCAATAGCCTGATCGCCGGTATAGTTGGTCACCCACCCCATGTCGCCGCCGGTATTTTTCGTGTTCGCATCGAGCGAATCTTTCTTGGCAAGCGTGGACCAGAGCGTGACGTTGTTGGGGTCCTTGAGCAGAGCCGTCAATACATTCTGCGCATCCTTCTCACTATTGAGCTGGATTCGGCGCAGATGAACCTGCTTGGTCGGTGAGACGATCTGTGCGGAGAGGTATGTCTGGAGCAAGTCGCGGCGCTGATGCACCGCGATAGCCGCTCGCACGTCGGCTTCGGTTATGCCGTTCTTCGCCAGGAAATCCGCATAACTCTCGTTTCCGGGGAATGCCTTCTTGAACGTGGCAAGCGCCGCGTCAATGGCGCTGCTGCTTGGTTCCAGTGTCGCAGTGGGGACGTGGCTCTGGCGCTCCAGCACCTTGTCCTGCTGCTGAATGAGCTGATCTTCCACGAGCGCCGTGATGACGGCCTGCGTGATGGCGGATTGCTGGTAATTTGCTTCGTTTGCCTGGATCTGCGTGGTGACGATCTGGTTCTGCGTGTTGGCGTTCTTGTCGCCCTTCGCCGCCGCGGCCTGGTCCGTAGCCTGCTGCTTGATCTCGCTTTGCAGCGTGTTCCAGAGAACTTGCGCGTCGTAGGCAAGCTGCTTCTGGTAGGTTGCCTGGGAAACACCGACACCGTTGACGGTAACGATGGCTTCATTCGGAATGATAATGTTCTGCTGGATCACACCGAAGACAAAGACGAAAATAACCGCGACGATGATCAATCCAAAGAAGCTGAAAACGGCCCGTCGCTGAATCTGCTGTTTCTGCATGCGGGTGAGCTGCTTGCCCCACCCAAATATCAGCGGTGTGCCATCGCGGCGACCGTCAATGCGTGCCGTTTGTCGGCGGAATAAACTTCCCGATTTCGCACTTGTGCTCTTCGCGCGAGTGCGACGCTTCGTCGGAGGTTTTTGCAGCGTCTGGTTGCTCATAGCTCGTCCAGCGTCTCCCCAGATGTGAACCAGCTACCGGCGGGTGAGCCATGCGCCTGACTGAATCAAGCGATGGCAGACACGCCGGCATGCACGATATTATGAGCCGCGAATATGTGCGGCCGTGTATGGCAGCAGCGCCATAAAGCGCGCGTTCTTCAACGCGACGCTTAAGCGGCGCTGGTGTTTGGCGCAGGTTCCCGTCTTTCGGCGCGGCTCGATCTTGCCGCGATCAGAGAGGTACCGGCGCAGACGCCCGACATCTTTGTAGTCTATTTCCTTGATATGATCAACACAGAACGTGCAGACCTTCCGGCGCGAGCGGAAATCGCGCCCGCGCCCACCAAATGAGCGGGCCGGGCGATCCCCCTGCGGACGGTCGCCCGATAGCCGCTCGCCCCCCGGTGCGCCAAAGCCGCCGGTATCTCGTCGCTGCTGCATTACGCTGCTCCTGAATCTGTGGTAACTCGACCCTGTCACCGACGATGATTGGTGACAGGGTACGTGCTCCTCGCACTCTGCAATTCAAGTGTCTGAACCGCCGCGAAGGGCGGGACGACACCTCACGTGTGGGATGGCTGGCGCATACTGCGAGATCACATGCGCCAGCACGTGCGAACGATGTGGCCTGGCGTGGCGAGGCGCCGCGCCAGGCTCGAATCTGATTGGCTAGAACGGAATATCGTCCGCTCCAACGTCGCCGTCGCCGTAACCTCCGCCAGCCGAGTGCTGCTCTTGAGACGCTTTCGAATCGAGCATTTCCATGCCAGAAGCAACGACTTCCCAGGCCGTTACCTCAAGGTTGTCCTTATTGGTGTACTTGCGTGAAGTCATGCGACCCTCGATGTACACCTTGGACCCCTTGTGGAGATAGCTGCTGCACCTTTCGGCAAGTTGCTCCCAGGCGACGATGTTGAACCACTGGGTCTCTTTCTGGCGCTCGTCAGTCTCGCGGCCACCCGTGTATCGGCTGACGGCCAGCGAGAACTTCGTGATTGCCTTGCCAGCTGGCGTATAGCTCATCTCGGGATCGCGCCCCAGGTTGCCAATGAGCATAATCTTGTTGAGCATGACTGCCCTTCCCTTCTCAGGCGCATACCAGGGCCGCTGTCACGCCGTCCGCATGCGCTCCGAGATTTACGCCTCCGCTTCAGCCGTGGCGCTTTCGACTTCGCTCTGCTCCGGCTCAGTCGTCTCCTCTGAAGGAGCCAGCGTAGCTGTGGGAGTTGGGGCGGCTTCGGCCTGTGGCTCTGCCGCTTCGACTTCGCTTGCGACTGCTGGCTCGCTAGGAGCCGTTACCTCCGTCGGTGCCTGTGCTGCTGCTTCCGCCGCTTGGGCGGCCTGTGCAGCCGCCTGCGCCGCTGCTTGGGCCTCAGCGTCCGCATCACGCTGGCGCTGTTGCGCCACCACACGCGGGTCGCGCGCCTTCAGCAGATGGCGGAGAATTTCCTCATTTACCCGGATCGAGCGCTCAAGCTCGCTGGTCGCTTCTGGGTTGAGGATGACATCGAAGTAGAAATAGAGGCCATCGCGGTGACGTTCGATAGGGTAGGCGAGCCGGCGTCGCCCCCATGCATTCACACGCACCACCTGGCCATCACCTGTCGTGATTGTCTGTGTCACACGCTCGACAATCGCGCGCGCCTGGTCGTCGCCAACATCGGGGTTCACAATGATCCCGAGCTCATAGTCCCGCGCCATGCGGACTCCTCCTGTGGGTATGCTCCCGCTCGTCTGCGCGCGCCCGCATGTGTCACGCCGCAAGAGGGGGGCAGGATGGATGAATGCGCACTCCATTTCGCGCAATTGCGGCGAATGAGGAGAGCGTCACGGCAACGAGTGCCCGCGAGGGTAGCGTCGCCGGAGGCTCGTTGAGCCACCATCGCATTATAGCATCGTGCCTCATGCCCCGCAACCGCCGGGCTGAAGGTCACGCTGCCAGGCATTCCGGTATTCTCTATGAAGCTCGCGAAAGCGGAACCTAACGTCTTGTTCGTCAGGGCTGGCGCACGCGCTGCCGAAGCGCCAGTTTACCCATGTGACAGGGCATCATGTGAAACCGTTGGCCTTCCTCGGCGTCGCCCGCGCTCTATCCCGCATGCCGATCTATAGCGCCGGGCGGACACCCCCCAGCACGCTCGCGACCGCTGGACCAAGCAAGAACAGCGCACCAAAAACGACCAGTGCTACCAATAAGATGATGAACGCGTATTCTACGAATCCCTGTCCTCGCTCCCATCTCCTCGGCGTTTCAGATTCTGACAGCATCGAAAACCTCCCAAACTGATCAATTGTCCCCACAACCGCCCACACCACTGTAGAATCGCAATTGAGCCATCATATTCAGTGCTATTTGCCGCGATTATACGCCCGACCGCTTGACTGCGCAAGCACCACTAATGAATTGCCGTTGCAAGGCTCGCCATCCACCAACAGTGCTTGATCAAATATCCCTCGCTGGCACCGCTGTCCTTGACAACGCGTACTTCCGATTCTTACTATTTGACAGC